>Ga0208459_1000117_pt1 | contig 107271 bp, 86 predicted proteins | sample AD_UKC087_MetaG_FD_184433 | JGI IMG/M metagenome (GOLD analysis project Ga0208459, IMG submission 184433) | Active sludge microbial communities of municipal wastewater-treating anaerobic digesters from USA - AD_UKC087_MetaG (SPAdes) (version 2) | ecosystem: Engineered > Bioreactor > Anaerobic >... | reverse complement strand
TGGGTTGTTAATACCTTGAAAATGACGATAAACAAATATGGAAGGCCGGAGATTATAAATTCCGATCAGGGAAGTCAGTTTACATCGGATGAATATATTGGATATGTCAAAAGCCTTGAAACAGTCAAGATATCAATGGATGGCAAAGGCAGGGCCATTGATAATGTTTATATCGAACGTTTCTTCAGAACCATTAAATACGAAAAAATTTACCTTGAGCACCCAAAGACAGGTAGTGAATTATACCACACCTGTTCACAATTTATTCACTATTACAATGAAAAGCGGGATCATTCTTCAATAGGGAACAACCCGCCAATGGTTGTATATCAGAATGCTGCATAATTTATTAACAAAAAATCAAGTTATGAGTCTCCCCCAGACCCTCTCTTTTCAACATAATAAATTAACTTTGATAAAAATATTGTCCAGACTCATTGGACCATCTCAGTAATCCATAAATTATATAATATAATCACCATATAGCTACCACTGCTATTCAAATAATCTTCTGTCTTCGAATCGATTAATAAAGTATAAAGCCAAATTCTTGGTTGTGAATTTGACATTTATTTTCGAAACTACCTAACGGCTTAGATCCTTCGGAATTTTCAATGTGCTGATTAAAAATTATTTTATGTTACAGAATTATTTGTTTTCCAATCGTTTGTAAAGTGGTAAGGAGACTTTACGAGCAATATTTTCGGCAATCAATTCGCCTTCTTTTGTGAAAGGCCACACAAAAAGTGCCTTGATAGGAAATTGTTGGCGTATATTCTCAACAGCTTGAAGAATAAGACGCTTAGCTATTCCTTGACGTCGATATTCTTCTAAAACCAACGCAGAACAAAGATAAAGTGCTTCGTATGATATATTCGAGGGTGTAAGTTCGAAAAGTTCATTTTCAGATATTTCTCCTTTAACGAAACAATTCATAAGTTCGAGTGTAGAGGGAATAATCATAATCCACGCCACAGGACCATTGCTGTCGCTATACTCTGCAAAAGTTGATGGATGCATCTCTTTCAAACGATCCATTACTTCGGGAGTAACTCTTATTTGGTTAGGATCACTCGAAGTAGCAAAAACTTCATCTACAAGTTTGAGCATTCTTTCATAATTATTTGAAATCATAATTAAAATATTTTAATATTCAATAATTTACTTCATTTTCTTTGTTCTTTCCATCCCAATCTTGGCTTTTTGAGTTATACTATTTCTATACTCTTCGAAAGGCATATCCATGCACATCTTATAATGATGCCTGGCCAGTGGATACTGATGTTGTTTTTCATAAATCATCGCCATCATGAGCGATGCGTTTGCGGCATAATATTGTGGGAGCGCCTTACCTAATTCGATTGCCTTGTGATATTCGAGTTTAGCCATCACTAAATTATGGGTTTCGTCGTAAATTCTGCCTAAGCGATAATGGTATTCAGTCTGTTCGATAATTGGCAAAGTATTCAATTTATCTTTATTCTCTAACAACAGATTCAAGGCTTGATTGTAATATCCACCATCAAAAAGAAGTCGTGATTTCAATAATAGAACGTTTGGTATAATGCCCTTTGTAGCTGCAAAATGAGCCTGTTTATCTGCATCCACCTCTTCCTGACCTGTTTTAAGAACCTGCTTCATCAATAAATAATATTCTTCTCTATCTTCTTTTATTAAATATTGCCATGCTTTTCGCTGAAGACTTGATTTTTTGAAATTCTTTACCGTAGGATAGCTTAAATATTTGTCATAATATATCAAACAACTATCCGAGAGTTTATTCTGGTAAGCATTAGCCAGTAAATAATCGAGAAAAGTAAATTCAGTTTGATCGGGATAGAATTTTCTCGATCGAAGGATACGAATAACCTCATCGTTTCGACCCGTAAACAGTGACACTTTCGAAAATGCAAAAGCCTGTATAGGATCGAGTTTCTCAAGCTCAATATCTTTTTGACTTAGATATTTGTTACGAAAAGAGAGAGATTTTTCTTTTCCTTTATCAAGATTGATATAAATAAAACTCAAGTAGAATACTGTTTCTTTCTCGAGCCAGAATAAATCATTATTTTGCATAGATTCTTCCAATGCAGTTTCGAGTTCACTCAGACCTTGTTCGACAGTTCCTTTGTATCCGAGTAGATTTTTTATCCAATTGTATTGATCGGGTACCGAGCCGACGAAAACATGTAAAACACCTAATGCAGAAAGAGAAGGTGGAAACTGAGGATAAAGACGATAATTCTTTTCAAGCAAACGATATGCAGTATTCGCTTCTTTAAAAGCCGTGTAGTAATCTTTGAATTTTAGATGGATTATAGCCCATTGAAAATGAAAATGACCCAGACAATACCTATAATAAGGTGAGTTTTGATCTCCAGACTCCAACCATTTTAGACGAATTTTCTTTGAATTTTTGAGATTTTGGTATTGTTTATCATCTTCAGAGTTCAGTAAATAAATGAAATCGATATAGTTTTCAACCCAAATGGGTATATTCGCTTTAGAATTCAGGCTTTTAGAAATATTCACTTGCTCCCTGGCTTTTTCGAATCGAAATTCAGAAGCTAATTCTAATGCTCTTGTGGTGTATATATCAAAAAAATATTGATTTTGTGCAGAAATTTTCGATATAGAAAGAATGATTGAGAATATTATTATCAACAAAAATAATGAATAATGCCGTATCATAAACAGGTCCTTAATGATAGAATTATCAGCAACGATTAAAAAAATACACCTTCTTATATTCAGAAGGTGCATGACTGAATACAAGATTTTATCAAGACTGATTTACGCTATCTACAATAGCTTGGTCAACCAGAATTCTGCCGCAATATTCGCAAACGATGATCTTCTTATGCATACGTATATCTAACTGATGCTGAGGAGGAATTTTATTGAAACATCCTCCACAAGCATCTCTTTCCACATGCACCACTGCCAAGCCATTTCTGGCATTTTTCCTTATACGCGTATAAGCCAGCAATAAGCGGTCTTCAATGAGTTTCCTGCATTTTTCAGCTTTCTGAAGCAATTCTTTTTCTTCCTTTTCGGTTTCTGCTATAATATCAGCCAATTCACTTCGCTTAATTTCCAATTCACTTTTATTTTCTTCGACGAGCTTCTGAGCTTTTTCAATTTCTTCCTTTAAATGATTCAATTCATTGGTAAATTCATTGATCCGCTTATTCGCCAGCTGTATTTCGAGCTGTTGATATTCTATTTCTTTCGACAATGCATCGTATTCTCTGTTATTACGTACATTCATTTGTTGATCTTCATATTTCTTGATAAGAGCTTGGCAATCTTTTATAATATTTTTCTTTTCCAGAATTTTTTGCTCGTACTCGGCAATTTGTTGAATATAATTATCAATGCGAGTTTCGAGCCCTGCGATTTCATCTTCCAGATCTTGTACCTCAAGAGGCAGTTCACCTCTTATAATTCTGATGCGGTCGATCTGAGATTCTATTTGCTGCAATCGGTAAAGATTGGTTAACTTCTGTTCGATTGAAAGTTCGACATTCTCTTCTGTTTGTGGATTCTGAAGGTTGGCGTTTGTGTCCATAAATTTATTTTCCTGATTAAGATATTACAGTGCAACTTATTATATCACAAATAATTAACAGGATTCAATCCTTTTTGTGAAATTTCCACTGCAAAATTAGGAAATTTTTGTAAGAGAAATTCTTTCAGAAGGTTGAGGCCTCCAATTTCTGTTTCATAATGACCTGCATCAATAAGTAGCATATTTTCAATTGCTGAATCGAGAAAATTGTGATATTTGAGATCTGAAGTTACAAAAGCGTCGGCATTCAATTTTACTGCTTCTTCGATGAGAAACGAACCAGAACCTCCACATAAGGCAACTTTAGAAATTATCTTGTTGTTGCTTAAGGTATTATATCGAATCGACTTACATTCTAATGATGATTTTAGAAAAGCCAAAAAATCCATAAGTTCAAAATTCTGAGGTAAATTTCCGATAATCCCCTCTCCTACTGATGTATAAACATTATCTAAAGGAATAATATCATAAGCAACTTCTTCATAGGGATGAACTTCCAATAATAATCGTATTATCGTGTCGGTTAGGTGAACTGGGAAAATCACTTCTATACGAGTTTCCAATTCCTTATGTATCTGATTGATTTCTCCCACGTATGGATGTGAACCCTCCTGAGCTCGAAAAGTACCATATCCTTCGGCATTGAAGCTGCAACTATCGTAATTTCCAATATATCCTCCACCGACACTGAATAAAGCCGAACGAACTTTTTCCGAAAAACCAACTGGACAAAATGTAACCAACTTTCTCAAAGCTCCTTTCTTAGGACATAAAATCATAGTATCTTTTAATCCGAGTTTGTTAGCAAGTGCTTCATTCGTTCCTTTTGCCACATTATCGAAATTAGTATGAAAGGAAATGAGAGAAATTCTATTTTCGGTAAGTTTTCGTATGATTCTTCCTTCGGACTTTGAAAAGTCGAGATAACGAAGGCCTTTGAAGAAAAAAGGATGATGAGTAAGAATCAGATTGAATCGATTTTGTATGGCTTCATCAATAATTTCTGTAGTCAGATCGAGGCAAAGAAGTATTCCATGAACCTCCTCATCCTTATCCCCCAACTGAAATCCTGAATTGTCATATTCTTCTTGATAGACGAATGGTGCATATTGGTCGAGCACTTGCAATACATCACGAACGGTTATCATTGAATTTTCTTTTTTACAAAATTATGAAATATGCTTCAATTCTGCATTACTCTTAATAATACATTATTTCAAATTTCATAGAATTTGATTTTTTTTTGTTTAAATATAAATTCTTCGTATTTTTAGCTCATGAATATTTTGAAACTCTTACTTTTGCCATTTGCCTTCATTTATGGCTTTATTACAAGCTTTCGAAACTTTTTTTACAATGTTGGCATATTCAAATCGTATGCTTTCGATATCCCTATTATCTCCATTGGTAATCTATGCATGGGAGGTACTGGCAAAACTCCTCATTGCGAGTTTTTGATTCAAAATCTTTATAAACAGTATAATCTGGTTTATCTGTCGAGAGGATACAGACGGAAATCAAGAGGCTTACAGATTATCAAAATCGACGATAATTCACAAAAAGCTGGTGATGAGCCACTTCAAATAAAAAGGAAATTTCCCCATATTGTAGTAGCCGTGAGCAGGAATAGGGTAAAAGGGATACAAGAGATTCTAAATAATTTTCCACAAACCCAAATCATAATTCTTGACGATGCTTTTCAGCATCGTTCTGTACGTCCTGCAATAAATATTCTTTTATCGAATTTTTTTCATCTTTATACCAAGGATAATCTATTTCCAATTGGCAGTTTAAGAGAATCAAGAAGAGGTTATAAAAGAGCCGATCTGATTATTGTCACTAAAACAGCAAAGATATTCCCAATGATGCTTAAAAATATAGTCGAACATGAAATAAAGCCGTTGCCTTATCAAAAGCTTTTTTTTACGTATTATAAATATTCTAATTTTTTGCCTGCCATAAGCAACAATATATATAAGAAAAATCCAAAAACCAGTAGAATTCTTCTTTTCACCGGAATAGCAGATGCTAATCCTTTAGTCGATCATTTGAAATTAAATAATTATAGAGTAGAGCATATCTCGTTTCCAGATCATCATATTTATTCAAAAAACGATATAATTAGAATCATTAAAACTTTCGAAAACATGATAGGAACTAATAAAATAATCCTTACCACAGAAAAGGACCTCATGCGGATTAGAGGAAATCAGGAAATCGAAGGCATTCTCAATCAATATCCACTATATTATATTCTGATTAATGTAAAATTTCATTTTGATGAAGAACAAAAATTTCTTTCTTTAATTGCTAAGATGATTGATACAAATTTACCTTTAAGACAGAAGGATATCGAATTTTAGTTCAATTTTTACTACTTAGCCAGGGCAATGGATTTTGTGGTGTTTTCCCTTTCCAGAGTTCAAAATGCAATTCGGCGTTTTCCTCATTTTTAATCTCACTAGCAGTACCAATTTTAGTATGTGCTGCAATCATTTCTCCTTCCTTTACCATTATATTCTTAAGATTGCTATAAACTGTTAGAAATTCTCCATGTCTGATAATAACCACATTTCGCATACCTGGAATTTCCATAATTTTACTGACTTTACCTTTTGCTATCGAATAAACTGGCGTCTCTGGCGGGCAAATAAAATTAAGGCCATTGTTCTTGACTTTTATTCCTTTTAGTACTGGATGTGGATGTTCACCAAAATATTCTGAGATTAGTCCTCTTTCGATTGGCCAAGGCAACTTACCTTGATTCTTTTCGAATTCTACTGAAAGTTTCAAATCTTCAGCCGAATAAAAAGTTACAAAACCGTCAGAACTTTTATATTCTTTGTTTCCAGATTTATTTGAAGTTGCTGCAGCTTTCTTTGCCTCTTCTTCAATCAATTTTCTAATGGCAGCATTTAGAGTTTCGGCCGCTTTCTTCTTTTCGGCCAATAATGACTTCAGTTTTGCCTCATCTTTTTTTGCATCTTGAAGTAAACGATTTTTTTTCTTTTGTGTGACTTCAAGATTGTTTTTCTGCTCTAATTCTAATTGTTGTAGTTGATATTTAGTTTGTTTTTGCTGTGATAATTCCTTTTGTTGAACTTCTAATCTTGTTTGTATCTCTTTGAGCATCAACATGCGTTCCTGTAGAAAATTTTTATATTGGCGATAATACTTTAAACGTAATAATGCCTGATTAAAACTCTTAGATGCAAACAAAAACTGTAATAAATCGTTTGGTTGATTTGTATATATTTGAAAATTTAACAATAATTTTTCATACTCTTTCTTATTTGCTTCCAGCATTTTTTCATAACGTTTGATTTCTTTTGTCGTTTGTTCCAAATTAAGATCAACTATTTGAATTTCCTTCGTCAATGATTCAATCAAGCGTTTCCTATCATTAATATTCTTATTGATAAGTGTTATTTCAGTGGTGATGTTTTTTTGTGTAGTTTGAGCTTTTTTTATTTTTTGAGTTGTTTCATTGATCTCCTGTTCGAGTAATTTCCTTTGATTTTCAAGATCGGTTCTCGATTTCTGAGCTATGCTCTTTCCTGGAACTAATATTAAAATGATTATCAATAATTTTAATAAATCATTCATCTTAATAATCAATTTTTCAATAGATGATTAAGGATTCATAATCTGGAGGTATAACAAAATGCAAAACAACTTTATCAGTTTTTTGCCATTTATCTATACTTATATCTATTTTTTTAGATTCTTTGCCTTGTAAATATATGTTCCAATTTGTTGGCAGATATTCATTATCAATCAATTTATGCTCCTTATAATTAATTGTTATTGTAGAAATTTTGCATGAATTTATATCGAAATTCACTGATGTTGTAACAGGTTTTTTTTCATTGAGATACACATCGATAATTTTTGGGTTATTCAATGGAAACATCGAATCAATATAATTAGCGTTATTATTTATTACACGTAAGCCTTTATCTGTTTTTTTGTATGTATAAATAATCGAATCCGATTGTCTTAAAAAATCCGCAGTTATTATAGCCTGAAATACTTTTATATCAAAAGGCAAATTCCATTTAGTTCTTATAATTTGTAATGATTCTGTAATGTATTTATGTCTTGTTCTGTCTAAATAAAATATTGAATCATTTGTGAGCATGATTCTCAATGCTTCTATTCCTAAGCCTGGTGATACCGAAAGCCATATTGCCGAATCGTAAATAATACGAGAGTTAACATAGAATGAATAATCTTGCTTATCTTTATAATAATTTACATTTGCTTTGCAGGTTAAGAATTTATGAGGTGTATGCATTTTGAAATAGTCTGAAATAGGATATCGAAAAGTTTGCGGATAAGGTGTAGATATTGGTTTTTCTTTCACTTTGCATGAAGTAATTATAAGTAACCAGCTAAATAATATCAAGAGTATAAAACTATTCTTATTCATAAAGCATCTTATCTTTAATTTTTTGAAGTAGCTTTTCGCTGCTTCCTTCTTTTTCTGATGCAATCATCCAATTTTTTAATGCTTCATCAATATTCCCAATCTTATAATAAGCATCTCCCAGGTGTTCCCATAATACAGCATCATTTGTGTTATCCGTCTTTTCGACAGCCTTCTTCAAGTAAACTATTGCTTCATCATACCGTCCAAGTCTATAAAGAATCCATCCGTATGTATCAAGATATGATGGTTCTTTTGGATTAATAGATAAGGCTTTTTCCGACATTTTTAACGCTTTCTCGAGGTCTTTTTTTCTCTCTGCTAAGGAATAACTATAATTATTCAATAATGTTGCGTCGCTACTATCTGACTGCAATGCCAATTCGAAATAGTAATCGGATTTATCATAATCCTGTAAGTTGGAGTTAACTTCAGCAAGTAAGCGATAGAGAAATTGTGTGAGGTTGCTGTTTCGGCCCGAATATTTCAAACTTTTTTCCAATAATTCACCTGACTCGGTATACTTCTTTTGAATGAATGATACGAACCCGCTAAAATAATATGGTAAGGGTTGATATGGATATAACTCAATTACTTTATCAGCCAGTGATTTTAGCTTGTCATTATTTTCCAATGCTGCATAACATAACAATAATTTCTCATAGACTTCATAATTATTCACTTTCAAATCTATAGCCGCTTCATATTCTTTAGCAGCCTCCGCATAATATTGCGACACAAAATATATATTTCCTGCAAGAATTTTGGAGTTAGGTTCTTGGTTATGCACTTGGGAAATAATACCTACTAATTTCAAAATTTGTGCAGTATCTGAAGCCTTTATATTGTCCAAAGAATAGAAATTAAGCAAATACTGAATCTTATTATTAACAGTAATTTGTGGATTATTGAAAGCTTTTAGTAGGTATTTAAAAGCTTTATCGTTTTTTCCTTTTTTATTATAATATTCGGCTAATGTGAGTGAGGCAATTTCATTATTTGTATCGCAATTTAGGAGATCATCCAAAATACTCAACGCATCTTTATCCTTTTTGTTTTGAAAATAGTAATTTGATAAAACAAGCATAATTGATTCAGAACAAGGATATTTTGTTAAATAATTATTTAGAACACAGATCGCATCTTTTTTCTTGTCCTTTTTTAATAATAACTCAAATTTCTTTATAATTATTTCTTCGTTTACAATATTTTTACTAATAAGTTTATCAATAAAACTAATTGCCTCGTCGTATTTTTGATTTTTAATCAGAACATCTAAGTATTTCCGGTAATCCTCAGGCTTATCGGGGAATCTCGAAATAAACAATGCAAAATATTTCATATAAGTTTCTTCATTGCCTGTTGCTTCGTATGAGTCCAAAAGTTGTTTCCAATACCAATAATTATTGGGATTTAATTTCACTGCATTTTCCATTAATACTGCTGAAGCATAAAAATTTCCTTGTCGGTAATATATCTTTGACAATTCGAAGGCTGCAGTATGATTATCGGGGTTGTTCATCAATATTAATGCTAAAATCTGAGCTGCAGTACTATCATCGCCCTGCAATACGAATTTTAAAGCTTCTAAATATTTTGCTTGTTCATCTATTCGGATATTTTCACCAATGAATTTGTTTGGCAATGTATCCTGTATTTGTGCAAATGCATTTGAAGCACATAGTAAAGCAAAATATATCAAGAACAAATTAATATTAAATATTTTCATTTATAAACAATTTTTAAGGGATAAATTTTATATATCAAATTATTTATGATTAGACGAAAGTCCTGTATGGCCAAAGCCACGCGCTGCCCTTGTCGTTGCCCCAAGTTCCAATTCAATTTGCCATATAATTTTTTCGATTTTCATCAAAATAAATTGCGCAATTCTATCCCCATCATTTACAATAAAAGGAATATCGGAAAGATTAACGAGAATAATCTGAATTTCTCCTCTATAATCTGAATCAATGGTCCCTGGAGAATTCAAAACCGTAACCCCATGCTTGATTGCTAAGCCACTACGCGGTCGAATCTGACCTTCATAACCTTCAGGAATTTCGACAAACAAGCCGGTTGGAATAATATTGCGATGTAATGGTAGGATTTCTACTGATTCATGTAAATATGCACAAAGATCCATACCTGATGCACCCATTGTTTGATAGACTGGTAGAGGATGATGAGAATTATTTACTATCTTTATTGTTATCATATCCATTTCGACAAGTGTAAAATTTTGGCAAAGATAATCTCCTTTTGTGAAATCGAACAAATTATGGAATGGATTTCAGTCTATTTATTCTGAAAACATAGGCAGTTTAATGTAAAAGGTCGTTCCATTTTCAACCGACGATTCAAAAGTGATTTCTCCTCCGTGTGCCTTTATTATATTTTTCGAGATGTAAAGTCCAAGCCCAGTTCCAAATGATTTTGTCGTAAAATAGGGTGTAAAAATCTTTTTTTTCTCTTCTTCATTCATTCCTTTACCATTGTCATATATTGAAACTATTACATGATCGTAATCGAGTAAATATTTTATTTCTATTAATTTATTTTCCTGATCTTGAACAGCTTGAGTAGCATTCTTCAGAATATTGATGAATAATCGTAAAAGTTGGTTTCGGTCTGCTTTAACGATTGTAGAGTAATCAGGAAAATGATGAATAAACTCGCCACTAAATCCTGTCAAGACTATATTTGCGGCTTCTTCAACAATTTCGATTAAATTCACCTGGACTTGTTTACTTTCGCTCAAGTGGCCTAATTCAGAAAAAGCATCGGCCAATTGAGAGAGTAAATCAATTTGTTCTAACAACAGATTTGAAAATTCATAAAATTTTTTGTTCCAATTAGAGTCGCCAGGCTTAAATGAGGCACTGAGGAACTGTATTTGTAAACGAATAGGCGTTAGAGGATTTTTAATCTCATGCGCTATTTGCCTTGCAATATCTTTCCATGCCAAATCACGTTCCTTATGTTTCAGTTCGTTGATAGCACTTTCTAATTGGTCTACTAAATTATTGTACTTTTCAATTAAAAGCCCAATTTCATCGTTTCGGACAATAGGAATTTTTATATTCGATTCGCCTAATCGTAGTTGTGAAAGTGATTCGCTCAGAACATTTAATGGTTTGACTATAATATTTGCTATGAACAATGCAATAAGCAATGAGAAGATAAGAAGGAATATGAACACACTAATTAAGGTAGATAAATATTCTTCCCTTTGTTGTTGCTGTTGTGAAATTCTCGAAATTTGAGGTAGATTTATATAGGCAACAATAGTATTATCGTTATCTCTTAAAGGAATATAGCCCGATAAGAAATTATAATTACCAACTTTTTCTTCTTGAAGATATGTTGTTGCCTGTCCTTCTGTTAAGACATTATATGCAGTTCTATTGATTAGTGGTTCAACTATCCGAAAATGAAAAAGTTTAGGACTCGTACTTGTTATAAGTTTTCCATTGATATCATACAAATTAATATCAGTAAAAAAAATGTTCGATAATTTTATAATAAATGCTTCTAAATCAATATCTTTATATAAGAAATTAGGTTCTTCTATTAATTTATATGCAAATTCCGATGAAACAGAATAAATTGTTTCTACTAATTTGGCTTTTACTTGGTTTTTATAATTAGAATCAAACAAATTATATACAAAATATCCTATAATACTAAATGACACCAATAAAATAATGGTTATAACAATTTGAAACTTAATACCAATTCGATTGAAATAGAAATTTTTTGATTTTAGATTCCATAAAAAATAAACAATACCCCAGATTGTATAAATTATTAAAAATAATCCAAGGAATGAAATAAAATTATTAATTCTTTTAACTTCGTTAGCAAGAATATATATCGATTTATTCTTCGATTTTAAAATAGAGTAATGAAACTTTCCTGATTTCACCTCAATGATAGATGATTCATCTTTTTCATTAATGATGAATGACTTTGGTAAATCTACAGGGAATACAGCACTTCCCGAAAATGAAATCAATTTATTATTAAAATACCTTGCAAATGAATAATTTTCGAGATTGATTCTTGATTTTAAATCCTGTGAAGTTACTAAATCATAAAGAAAAGTTGCATTACTAGATGGATTGGGTAACAACTCGACGAATAATTTAAAGGGTATGTGTGGAAAAGAAATTACACCAGTATACCCATTCAAACGGTGCCCATAATCAGAAATTTTTATAAAGGATGTATCATATATTGAATCCGGTTTTAAATCAAATAAATGATTAAAATATTCATAACAACTTATTTCTTCCAATATAGGTGTTATTCTTATGCGTTCATTTTCTTTACAAATAGTTATTGTTATATGAAATTGATTCCAAAATCCTCTAAAATATTTTTCATGTATATAATTTTCTACAAGCACAGGATTATAAGCAGAATTATCGATTAAATTCAATATCAATGAATCATATTGAATTTCGGATACAATATCTGCAAATAATGATTCTGTAATTGGATCGCCTTGTTCCATTGATTCGATATTCATCAAAATAAGTTGCTTCTTGCTATATTCTTTTTCTTCTAAATTATAAATTAAATATAATATTAAGAATAAACTTATTATCAAAACATAAAGAAATTTCTCTAATAAATTTATATCGAAGTGTATTGAATTTTTAATAATTACCACGACCTCTATTGAAGCTATGCTAATTAGTAAAGTAAAAACGATAAATATTTTCGAGATAAACGAAATTGTAACTAACAGAATTAGAATAATTAAAAGATACGGATGATATTTCGATATGATTGGGTTTTGAAATATGTTAACTATTTTAATTGTAATATATAGTATAATATATAACAAAACAAAGAGTGAAATCAAAGATACTCCATTTATATAAGTAATATCGAAGAACATAGCTGGAGTAAATGAAATATCTGAATTGATTATTATTTGATCAATTACATAATAAAAAACAATTAATAAGATTATATACACTAAAAATATTATAATTGTACTAAATTGAATCTTTGAATATTTTTGAATTTTCCTTTTATTATAATTTTCCAATATTTTGCATAGATTCTTGATAAATATTGCTGATAATATGCTAAAAAATAGTAATTCTGAATATGAAATCAATTTATTAAAAATAACCAAATAATTATGATAACTTATAAAATATTCATGTTCAAAATACTTACCTAATTTGTAAAATAAGCAAAATAATATGAATATTGATAATATAATGAAAATATTTATCTGATATTCTTTTTTAAATATTAAATTAAATAATTGTATTACAGTAATATAGAATCCGATAATAATTAATGTACCAATTAATAAATACTTCCAAGGATAATAATGTACTGGATTGTTGAATTCAACAAAGAAAATCTCTTTGCCTTGCGAATTATATATTGGAAAACCTTCATTTACGGGTGGACATAATGAAAACAATCCAAATTTTTTGAATATAGATGAAGGTTCTGGTTGAAAACCTTCGTTCTGAATGGCAAATTCAATCCAAACTGGAAATGCAACCATCAGAATGAATTCATTTGTAGAATCGCAAGTATATAAAAATGAACCTTTCTTATTACTTATAAAACCATCCTCGGCAAATCTTAACTCATTTAGGTTAATCAAATACTGATTATTATGCCAATATACAAGATGATCTGGCTTTTTATAGATTATTATTTGTAATTCATCGGAATTTTTTATTTGTTTCAGTTTGTTCGTAATATTTGCATAATTATTATTTGAATCAAGTTGATTTTTTAATTCATAAGTTAAATTTGATATTTGATTATAGGAATTATAAATAGTTTTCTGAAACTTTTTCCATTGTAAATAATTGTTGAACCAAATAATCGAAAAGATTCCTGCCAAAAGTAGCAGGGTTATGCCTATTACGATAGATTTGGAAGAAAATCTCGATATCTTATAATGTGCTTTCTTCATTGTTTTTTAGCTACAACTATAATACTTGATGGGTTGTTCATTGTCTTCGATTTTAGCATTAAACGAAATCCAATAAAACTTCCTGTAATACAAGGTATTAACTTATTAAGATATTTTTGGGATAAATAGGAAATATACAAAACATCAAAATATAAGCCAGAATGTTTTATAACTTGAAGATTGTTTATTTTTAATAATTTGCTTAGGCTAAGCAAATTGAAATGAAATAAATGTCTAGGGACATCCCATGCTGCCCAGTAAGACATAAAAAATTCTGCGTCTGGAGAATCGTAATTCGGAACAGCAATAAGGAGAATACCTTCTTTATTAAGCAGATTGATAATTTTTTGAATAGCGTCTTCCGGGTGATGAATATGCTCAAGTACATGCCAGAATGTTATTAAGTTGAAGCTATTTGCCGACTCTATCTCATTTAATGAAGAATAAACTGGAAATTTATTCATCTTTGTCAAATAATGCCGTGAGTCATTATCCGGTTCAACTCCTGCGCAATCCCATCCTTTACTAAAGAGATAATTTAAAAAATCGCCCGATCCACATCCCACATCTAAAACTCGTCCAATCTTTAATTGCAAGTCTTTACTTATAAACTTGTATTTTCTTCTTAAGTTAATTTTTCTGGCAATGTTGTAAATATAATAAGATAGACTTTTTTTATTTTTATAATGTGAGAAATATTCTTCCTTTTTATAATAGTCTTGAATTTTTTCTTCTGAAGGTATTGGTTGAGTAAATCTTATTTTGCAGAATTCACATTCCCATATTTCAAATTCTTCATTGCTTAGGAAAAAGTCTTTAGTTACGAGAATTCGATTCACTTTTTCGTTTTTACAAATAGGACAAATTACATACTGCATATTTTCTATGAACTATAATTTTTATTCAAGTAGATTAGTAAAAAGGAAAGATCGGATGGAGAGACGCCGCTTATTCGTGATGCTTGTCCTAATGTAGAAGGTTTTATTTTATTAAGCTTTTCACGAGCTTCAATCGTTAATGATGGAAACAAACTATAATCGATTAAAGGAGAAAGATACAAATTTTCGAATTTCTTAATTCTATTTGCTACTTCAATTTCCTTTTGAATATATTCATAATATTTAATAATAATTTCTGCTTCTTCGATTTCTTCTTCGTTAGCATGTAAATCTTCAACATATTGTTTAAAATTTGGAAAATTGTTTAGAGTTTGATAGATAGAAACGCCCGGCTGTACTAAAAAATTAATAATAGGATTATTTTGAGGCAGTGCCTCTTTATCGCTATTATAATTATATAACTGTAAAATATTATCTATTTCTAAAAATTGCAAAATTTTTTGGATTGTTCGATATTTATCACAGAGATTTATCCATTGTTGGTTAGAAACCAGACCTATTGAATAACCCAAAGGTGTAAGACGAAAATCGGCATTATCTTGACGTAGTAAGGTTCTAAATTCTGCTCTTGAAGTAAAAAGGCGATATGGTTCATTCAATTCTTTAGTGATTAAATCATCGATTAACACTCCTATATAGGCTTCGGATCGAGATAAAGTAAATTTTTTCAAGCCATGCGATTTCAAATGTGCATTAATTCCTGCCATTAAACCTTGGGCTGCAGCTTCTTCATAACCGGTAGTTCCATTCACTTGTCCGGCAAAGAATAGATTTTCGATGATTTTTGACTCTAAATTATCATTAAGCTGAGAAGGGTAGAAATAATCATATTCAATTGCATATCCTGGACGAAATATCCGTGCCTTTTCTAAGCCTATAATTCGATGAAGTGCTTCTATCTGTATTTCATCGGGTAATGAAGAGGAAAACCCGTTGAGATAATATTCAACTGTTGTCCTTCCTTCGGGTTCGAGAAAAAGTTGATGAGAATCCTTAGAAGAAAATCTTTGTATCTTATCTTCGATAGAAGGACAATATCGAGGTCCTACCCCTTGAATGCGTCCTGTAAACAATGGTGAACGATCGAACCCTTTTTTTAATATTTCATGAACGAATGAATTGGTATATGTAATGTAGCAAGGAAGTTGATAGAAATTTTCTTTATCAATTATTTCTCGAAAAGACATCTGTCCTGGAGGTTTGTCTCCAACTTGTTGAGTTAGTTTTGAAAAGTCGATTGAACGGCTATCTATACGTGGTGGTGTTCCAGTTTTTAATCTGCCCGATTTAATTTCTAAACGATTAATTATTTCTGTTAGACCTGAAACAGAAGTCTCTGCGATTCTTCCGCCGGAAAAATTTTTTTCTCCAATATGAATTTTACCGTTCAGAAATGTGCCTGACGTAATAATTACCGCTTTACAATAAATTTTATTTCCCATTCCTGTAACAACTCCCAATATTTTCCTATTTTTTACAATAAGATTTACAACTTGGTCTTGTAAAAAATGAACATTAGGTATAGATTCCAATACTTTTCTCCATTCCACGTGAAACATCAATCGGTCATTTTGTGCTCGCGGGCTCCACATAGCCGGCCCTTTACTCTTGTTGAGCATTCGAAATTGAACCATACTTTTATCTGAAACCAAAGCTGTATAACCTCCTAAAGCATCTATCTCACGGGTAATCTGCCCCTTCCCTACTCCTCCAATAGAAGGATTACACGACATTTGGCCAATTGTTAGTAAATTCATGGTAATAAGGAGTACTTTCGAACCTAAATTCGCAGCTGCAGCTGATGCTTCACATCCAGCATGGCCAGCTCCGACTACAACAATATCATAATGATCAAAGATCATAATCTCTATTCATTAATCGTTTCACGTGAAACATTTCAAAATTATAATTGTTCTAAAAAATCTTGAAGATACTTTTCTTGCTTTTTAAAAATAATATTATTGCCATTTTTATCCTGATACTCTAAAAGGTGAAGAATGCTGTGAATGATAACACGAATTAATTCAATTTGAACGGAACATTTGTATAGTTTAGCATTCTCCTTAATTCTATCATAACTTATAAAAATATCTCCTTCGATTACTTTAGAATGTTTTAAATGATAGGGAAATGTAATCGTATCCGTATAGTAATCATGATGTAAAAATTCATTATTGATTTTCAATAGATATTCATCATCGACAAATACAATATTAATATTGCCGTCCTTTTTGGAATGTTCATTCAAGATGCCTATCAGAAAACATCTTAAGGTTCGGATTTTTTTTAAGGGATTGTTAAAACCAATAGAATAAAACGATATCATTCCTATTATATTCTTAATGCTACTTGATTAAGATAATCCTTCACCATCGAAGCACGATCATAATAAATTGTTTTGTTTAAATAAGAAAATGAATATGATAAAGCAAAAGAATCTCCATCAATATATAGATTATCCACTAAACTATTTAATATAATGTTCGATTTTAGTGTATTATTTAAATCATTAGCTGTGTGGCAATGGATTCTATCAACTTTAAAATATAAAATTAAAACCGATTCTTTTAATTCTACAGAAAAATTTACATATTCACAATAATTCTTAACTGTATGAAAAAATTCTTCGACCGATAGTTCAAGCGGGCTTATCAATGAATAAGGTATATGAAATTTAGAAAGAATATAATTTATAATTACACTAATATTCTGAGGTTTATCGAGATTTATCTGTAAAGTTGACATTTTTAGAACTATTTTGATAATTTAGAAAAGCATTTTGGTAAAATATACGTAAAGGCACTTCATTTAGTTTCAAATTATCCAAAGATTTTTCTTTTTTTAAAATATACTCATTTTCAGCAACTTCGTCCCATTTCCGTATATAATTACCGGCATCTTTCGAAACTCGCTTATTTTCAAATTCTTGTTCGCGAATAGCCTTCTCTGCTTCCAATAAACGTGTTTCAATATTTTTTTGCCGTCTAAGAGCTTCCGTTGGGTTTGAATTCTTATTTAAAAGTTTCCTTTCGCTTTCGCGCATATCATGGTTAATGCTTTCAAGAATTTTAGAATATTTTTGCATGTCATCATTTTGTAATAATTCACTTAGTTTTTTCCTAATCTCATATTGTAAATTAATATATTCATTGATTTCCTTATTCCCGAAGCCTGAATTATTTTCACCCTTCATCTGTTTTTGACCCATTTTTTCTGTAAGCTGTTGTTGTATCTTGATAATTTCACTCAAAGAATTAGTACTCTGCTGTTTATTTCCACCCTTTTTCATGGGTTTACTGCACATGCCAGCCATTTCCATGGTATTATTCTTGTTATTCTCTTCAATTCTTTTGAGAAGTTCCGATAAACTGAGATTTATTAAATTAATTTCCGACATGATAACATTGGTTTCCTTACTAAAATTTAGGTAATTATTTTCCTTTATGGCTTTATTAGCATCTTTTATGGCTTTATTAATTTTTAATGAACTATTTGCTATAGAGGAAACCGGAATATCGGCCTGTTTCAGAAACCGATTCAAACTATCATTAATCGATGACCAATTATACGAAAAATGGATAAAATTTGTAAAAACAGAGTCATTGGGCAAAGCTCGATAATATGATGAATTTGTTGATGAATACTCAATTTGTTTACTAAAATATATTAAACTTTTCAAAAGACTCTTTAAAGCATTTTCGTCGATTAATTTATCTTCATTGACCATTCCTTCATTTTGTAGATTGTTTTGAAATTCATTGTAACTTTCATTGATTCTTTTTAGTCCCTTATCAATTAAGGACGAATTTTGTTTAAGAAACTCGTATTCGTTGCTAATGGATTTCAGAATGGAATCATTTTGAAATTTTAGATTATTATTTATAAAATTCTCTTTCACAGCTTTATCATATTCATTCTTTATATCTTCATGCTTCTTTATAAGTTGATTTAATTCTTCTTTTAATTTCGAATCATAAGCTGTATCAGAATTTTTCCAACTATCGGTTTTATAAATCAAATTATTGTTATTTCTTATCTGATTGTTTATCAATTCGTTTAATCTATCGAATATATTCTCAAAAATATTTCGATCCAAAAAATTTTTGAATTTATTATTCATAATATCGACAAGTTGTTTAAGGTCATTTATTTGCTTATTTAAATCCAAATTATTGATATTATTTAAATCCAAATTATTTTTCAAATTATTATAAATACTGTCAATTATATTTAGAAAGTTTTTTAAATCAGTCTTTTCATCGGTGTTCAAATTATTTTGATTCATAAAATGATCACTGTTTTTCCTAAAATGATCATATGTCGACTGTATTTCATCGATTAATTGCTTTTTCTGAAAATTGTCCAATTGATTTATATTATTGATAGAATTAATCTTTGAACGCAGATTTTCAAAATTTTTTAATGAATTATCGATTTGATTAATATTTTCCTGTGAATTGTTGATTTCGCTGATAATAGAACTCAATGATTCTTTGTGTCTAAGAATGATAATCGGCGAATATGCTTTATGATTCGTTTTATAAGGATAATAATCATCGGCAAAGAATCGAATGCCAAGACTGTCTATTTCAGAAAATTCATTATAATTTACTTCTATATTATTGCTAAAATTGGAGGAATTCCAATTTGTAAAAAGATTGAAATTTTTTATTATTTTTAAATTTCCATAATTTATTTTAATAAATTCATAACCAATTTTATTGATTTTATAATCGTCATTGATATTTAGGATAAAATTGGCAATGTATTCTGCATTGGATAGTAATTCAGAATAAATCAATGGAGGTCTATCTTTGACGGCATTAATATGTATTGAGAGAGAATCGGAAATTATACGATCACAGAATAACTTGAAATTAATATTAGTATTATCGAAGACATAAAACGATTTCGTAAAATAATCCTTATCCAGTTTGAATGTTTCCCTGTAATTTGTCAATTCATTCGAGATGAAAATAGAATCTCCTTTATTAAAATTCAGGTTTAAATGTATCAAACTTCCCTCAGGTATAAATAATTCTCGCAAATCATAGATTGTATCGTTGGAGAGTCCTAAATAAGCTGGGGGGATTACCAATATTTCTAAATCTTTGAAAAATGATTTGGGCCGGACTTTGAGTAGATATTTCTTATGATGATTGAGAGTTTTGCAAACGATTTCAAAACTTATTTCTTTATGAACATCATGAATTTTATAATAAAATTCTTTTTCTGAAGTTTTAATAAAATAATCAGTATAAATACCTTTGATGATTTGAATTTTATCGGGAATAAAATTACCAGTAATTTTCAAATTGATGACAAAATCATCATTTTCATTGCATATCAGATTATCGGGAGTTATTGTGTACTGTAGTAAATCCGGCTTCGAGAATGCAGTTTGATAATTGACTATTCTTTTATATGGTTCTTTAAATGAAGAAAAACTGAATATAAATATAACAAGAAGAATGACGAAAGAAATAGTGAAATATTTCACATTTTTTAATCTGATAAAATTTTTTATTTCGATAAATTTTATATCTCTCTTAAATTTCAAAGTCAGCTGATTAAATGCTAATCTTGCAAACTTGGATGGCATTTTACTCAATTGAACCAAATTAAAAAAACTGAAAAAATCTTTAGAATTCACAAAAATAAAATTATGTTTTATTTTTTTTATATAAATATGCAGAAATTTTTTTGAAAAGAATAACAGACATATTAAAGACAATATGCTAATTATCAATAATATCCAGCTAATCAATATAATCAGTCGTATCGTTGAGGATAAATAAGTTAAATGCTCGACCAACACACATACTAAGATATACGCCAATAAAATAGGAAGGGAAGTAACTATTGTATAGATAGAAGCACGGACAGCTAAATCTCTATGGATTGAATTTTTCATATCGGAAGAAGAGGCTAAATTTCTCGAAAAACTTTTTGCAAAGATATTCAAAAACTATGTGGCTTCGGGCAGAATGGTAAATAAATAAAAATGTTTACTTTTGCAGCCCCTTGAACTGAAATGATGATTCAAAATTAAAGTTATGTCATTGCTTTCGACAGAGGAAGTTATAAAGGCAATACCTATACTTAAGAGCAAGTTTGGAGTGAAAATCGCAAACTTTCTCATTAGGTTGATCAAGATGGATTCTATCAATCAGCTTTATGATGATCTAGTAGCTTCTGGGTTGCATAACAGAGATGGCTTGGGCTTTTTATTCGATCAACTTTCAGTTGGCCATTCTGTTAATCCGGGCGGGTTGGAGAATATTCCCCAAGAAGGTCCTTTTGTTACGATTTCGAATCATCCATTTGGAGGAATGGATGGAATGATGCTCGCCTATATTGTATCAGAAATCAGGGATGATTTCAAATTGATGGCCAACTTCTTACTTTACAAAATTGAGCCTCTTCGAGAAATATTCTTACCAGTAAATCCATTTGAAGATCGCAAGGATTTGACTTCAAGCATCAAAGGATTAAGAGAAGCCTATCGTCATGTTAATGCGGGTCATCCTTTGGGATTATTTCCAGCAGGAGCAGTCTCAGCTATTAATTTCAAGGATTTTTCTATTGAAGACAGGCCATGGCCGCACAACGTAAAAAAATTGCTTCGACAATTGAATGTACCAATAATTCCTATTCACTTTTCAGGATACAATTCACTGTTATTCTATTCTTTAGGCTTAATCAATCCAAAATTGAGAAGTTTAAGATTACCTGCAGAAGTTCTTACAAAATCGGGGAAAGTAATTAAAGTAACCATTGGGAAGGCCATTCATCCAAAAGAATACATAAATTTATCTCTTAACGATTTTGGAGACATTTTGAGAACAAAAATATACAGTTTGGATTATTCATTTAGCAATAAAATTGAATATCGAGCTACAAACTTAGTTTATAATAATGAAAAATCATTTACAAATGACTCCTTAGTTCAAAGTGAGATAAATAAAATCGAAAAGGAATTAATTCTGCAATTAGATGATTTTCAGTTCTATTTCACACAGTCTAATAAAATTCTTTATTCTGTAAGGAGTTTCTTGAAGAGTAAAGAAAAAATATACTATACTAATAAATTTAAAAATAATATCGCCACCATTGACGAATTGGACAATGAATCGCGTTATGCCTTTGTTTGGGATAGAAAGAATTCTACAATAGTTTATGCTTGCAGAATTGACTTAGGCAAGGAAATTATTGAAAATCACCGTATGAAATGTATTTTTATAAATAATGTTTTTAAATTGAATACAGAAGTAAAATCATTAGTAAATAATTCGATACTATTTGATGAATTGTATTTTGCTAACGATTACCGGGGAAATAATATTTTTTATATAACATTATGGGAAAGTATATTTGAAATTTTTCGAAACCTGAAGTATCATTATTTGATTTCTTTGTTTCATATTCCTTATATTTACCAGAAAGAAACCACATCATTATTTATAAACTTTTTGAAAGAAAACTTTTTTGACAATACTTTCTCGGAACATATCAAAAGTAAAAATCGTTCGACTTTGCCTTTCCCGAAGCGATTGTCGAAAAAAGCGTTTTTAGATTTTACTGGAAAGAATTTTAATAAACTGGAAGAATTTTTAACGGATTTAGAACCTACATTCGAAATAGATCCAATAATTTGCCAGAAACTATATCTCATGCATTCCACCATACTGGGATTAAATATCAATACAAAGAAATCGAGTTATATCGATACTTTATTTTTAACCGATATCACTATGGTTCCTGAAAATTTTCGGCAATTGTTGGAATGAAATTGATAATTAAAAACTCAATTGTAGCTTTTCAAAAGATTTAATAAATAAAATCTATGAGTAAGAAATATAGAGAATATAAATGTTTAGATTTAAGCAAGATATGTAATGAAATTCTAAATGTTTGGGACCAAGATCATACCTTTCAGAAGTCATTGGAGAAGACAAAAACGGGAGAACCATTTATTTTTTATGAGGGCCCTCCTTCGGCCAACGGAGTTCCAGGTATTCATCATGTAATGGCTCGAACAATCAAAGATATTGTATGTAGGTATAAGACATTAAAAGGCTATTATGTTGAAAGGAAGGCCGGTTGGGATACTCATGGCTTGCCTGTTGAAATAGAAGTAGAAAAAAAACTTGGAATTACCAAGGATGATATAGGGAATAAAATATCCATTGTCGATTATAACAATGAATGCCGGAAGGAAGTAATGAAATATAAAAATTTATGGGACGAATTAACCATAAAAATGGGCTATTGGGTTGATTTGGAACATCCCTATATAACTTTCGATAATAAATATATCGAATCAGTTTGGTATTTATTATTGCAGCTTTACCATAAAGGGTTATTATATAAAGGTTATACCGTTCAACCGTATTCACCTGCTGCTGGGACAGGCTTGAGTACCCATGAATTAAATCAGCCTGGATGTTATAAGATGGTGAAAGATAACTCCGTTATTGCACAATTTAAAATCATTAAGGACGAAAAGTCCTTATTCCTTTTCCGGCTTACTCAATATGAAATTTTTTGCCTTGCCTGGACAACTACTCCATGGACTTTGCCTTCTAATACAGGCTTGGCCGTGGGTGAGAATATAAGTTATAGTTTAGTTGAGACCTATAATCCGTACACTGGACTAGCCGAAGCGGTAATTGGTGCAACCCAGTTGCTACCAACTATTCTGGATTTTAGGAATAAGGATCTGGATTTTGATTCTTACAAACCTGGTGATAAGAAAATACCTTTTAGAATTGTCGCAGAGTTCTTGGGCAAAGAGCTCGAAGGTATTCGGTATGAACAGCTATTGCCTTATGCCAAACCAAAGGATGGGGATCCCTTTCGTATCGTATTAGGCGATTTCGTCTCGACTGTGGAGGGAACCGGGATCGTACATATTGCACCCAGTTTTGGAGCCGATGACTTTAAAGTAGGGAAACAATATAATTTGGGCTATTTAACCTTGGTTGACAAAAAGGGAAAATTTACTTCTGAAATGGGAGAATTTGCTGGTAGATATGTAAGACCAGAATACGAACCCGACGGCGATCATTCCAGGGGCCCGGTAGATATTGAAATTATAGTGAAACTCAAAAAAGAGAATAAAGCTTTCAGGTCGGAAAAATACGAACATAGCTATCCACATTGCTGGCGCACCGATAAACCCATACTTTATTACCCACTCGATTCATGGTTTATTAAAACTACAGCCATGAAGGATAAAATGATCGAAGAAAACGACAAAATTTTATGGAAACCTCAATCAACCGGGACGGGTCGGTTTGGCAACTGGCTCGAAAACCTCGTTGATTGGAATTTGTCGAGAACGAGATTTTGGGGAACTCCGCTTCCTATCTGGCGTACAAAAGATAACCAAGAGGAAATCTGTATAGGTTCAGTAGAACAACTTTTCCTGGAATGTGAAAAATCTGTCGAATCCGGTTTTATGAAGGTAAACCCTTTTAAAGATTGTAAAAATGCCTCTACGGGTAAAATCGATTATAATTCATTCGATCTTCATAGACCTTTTGTCGATGAAATTATTTTGCTTTCCCCTTTGGGGAAGCCAATGTACAGAGAGAGCGATCTAATCGATGTGTGGTTCGATTCAGGTGCAATGCCTTATGCTCAGTTTCATTATCCATTTGAAAGAGAAGATGAGTTAGACTTGTTTTTCCCAGCTGATTTCATTGCCGAAGGTGTAGATCAAACACGAGGATGGTTTTATACGCTTCATGCCATTGCCGTGATGATTTTTGGAAAAGCCGCTTTTAAGGCTGTTGTTTCGAATGGTCTAGTCCTCGATAAGGAAGGAAACAAGATGTCGAAACGTGTCGGCAACGTTGTGAATCCATTTACTACAATTGAAAATTATGGGCCAGATGCTACTCGATGGTATCTCATAACCAATTCGAATCCTTGGGACAATTTGAAATTCGATGAGAACGGAATTATAGATGTAAGCAGAAAATTCTTCAGTACATTATTTAATACCTACGCTTTCTTTGCTCTTTATGCCAATATCGATAATTTCCAATACACCGAAGAGGATATGCCAATCAGTCAACGTCCTGAACTTGACCGTTGGATACTTTCTACATTGAATTCTTTGATTGAAGAAGTAGATGAATGCTTCAATGATTATGATCTTACTAAAGCAGGAAGATTAATTGCCAGCTTTACACTTGAAGATTTGAGCAACTGGTATGTGCGTTTAAGCAGAAGAAGGTTCTGGAAAGGAGATTATACTCAAGATAAGATTTCGGCTTATCAGACACTTTATACCTGTTTAATTACGATTGCTAAACTGGCATCCCCTATTGCTCCTTTTTATATGGATCAGATTTATAAAGACTTGAATTCAATAACTCAAAAAGAGAAATACGATTCGGTTCATCTTACCGATTTTCCGGTAATAAACGAAAAACTTATCGACAAAGAGTTAGAGGAACGGATGAAAACTGCTCAGAAAATCACTTCGATGATACTTTCGTTGCGCAAGAAAATGAATTTGAGGGTTCGCCAACCACTTAAAAAAGTATTAATCCCGGCTATTAATAGCCATACATCAAAATTAATAGCGAGCATTAAGGATATTATACTACACGAAACCAATATAAAAGAATTGGAGGTATTGCCCGAAGAAGACACCACAATAGTAAAAAAGGTAAAACCCGATTACAAGAAGTTAGGGCCTAAGTTGGGCAAGAAAATGAAAAGTGTGGCTAATGCCCTGGAGAATCTTTCTCAGGAACAAATCAGAGAACTTGAGCAGAAACAGTCTATTCAGCTGAAGATTGATGGGGATCTAGTTCTCATTCATTTGGAAGAAGTTGAAATCATAACCGAAGATATTCCTGGCTGGATTAGTATAACCGAAACACCCTATACCGTTGCTCTCGACCTTACCTTGACGGATGATCTTATCGACGAAGGGTATGTAAGAGATTTAATCAACCGGGTGCAAAATATAAGAAAGGAGAGTGGATTTGATGTAACAGACAAGATACAATTGAAGATATACCATCATCCAACCCTGACTAAGGCAATTGAAAAAAATTATCACTACATTTGCTCCGAAACATTGGCCAAAGAACTTTTATTTACCGATCAATTGGAACAGGAAATGATAGAAGTAGATATAGCCAATGAATTCAAGGTATTTATTAAAGTGAATCGGATAGAAAATTGACATGATGAAATTTTAACTAATAGGAGGGAATACAATGAAAAAAGAAGAAGCTCCAAAAGAGCGTTATTCCGATGAAGAATTGGAGGAGTTTCGCCAAATCATTATGGTAAAATTGGAAAAAGCGCGTAAAGATCTTGCTTTACTTATGGAAGCCTATGCAAATCTGGAAGAAAATGGCACCAGCGATACAAGCCCAACTTTCAAAGTATTAGAGGAAGGCAATGCCGTGCTAACCAAAGAAGAAAATGGCAAACTTGCTGCAAGAACTGAAAAGTTCATCAAAGCACTCGAGAATGCCTTGGTACGAATAGAAAACAAGACCTACGGAATATGCAGAGAAACAGGCACTCTCATTCCAAAAGAAAGATTGAGAGCAGTTCCTCATGCTACGCTTTCGATTGATGCTAAGCTAAAACAGAAACGGAATAAATGAATTTTGATTACTCTTCGTACTCCATAGAATGAAGTCGAAAAATAAAGCCATCTGGCTTGCTATAGGAACTGTTGCCCTCGTCTTGTTTGTTGATCAAGTCTTGAAAATTTGGATTAAAACACACTTCTTTTTAGGAGAAGAAATTCCAGTTTTCGATAATTGGTTTTTCCTTCATTTTGTCGAAAATGAAGGAATGGCTTTCGGTTTTAGCTTTGGAGGCAATTCGGGAAAGATATTACTAAGCCTCTTGCGAATTGTAGCTGTTTTAGCTATTGGGTATTACTTATATCTACTTATTAAAAGAGAATCAAAACCTTTAAAGATAATAGTTTTTAGTCTCATTTTTGCTGGAGCACTGGGCAATATCATCGATAGTTGTTTCTATGGTCTTATATTCACTGAAAGTACTTATTATCAAATTGCCTCATTCACATTGAAAAATGGGTACGCCCCTTTTTTACACGGTAGAGTTGTGGATATGCTTTATTTTCCATTGATTGAAACCCAATGGCCAACTTGGTTCCCGTTTATTGGGGGCCAGGAATTTCAGTTTTTTAGGCCTGTGTTTAATATTGCCGATTCTGCAATCACCATAGGGGTGTTTATGTTGATCATTTTTTACAAGAATATTTTTGAAGTTTCAGCTCAGAAAGAGGCAATCCATAAAATAAAAGAAGAATATTAAATATTGATGCTTTAACAATGTTAATTTTGCCAAGTAAATTTATTCATGATGAAAAGTGGAATAGGAAAAATATCTCAAATCATTGGGCCGGTAATTGATGTAACATTCAAGGAAGCCGATGAGCTTCCCAACATTTATGAGTCTTTGATTGTAAAGCGTCCCGATGGTACTGATCTGGTTCTTGAATGTCAGCAACAAATAGGTGAAGCCACTATAAGAGCCATTGCCATGGATTCGACGGATGGATTGATGCGTGGTCTCAACGTGATCAAAACCGGTAAACCTATCAGTATGCCCGTGGGCGAAAACATTAGAGGAAGATTGTTCAACGTAATCGGGCAAACCATTGATGGGCTTCCCAATATCGAAGTAAAACAAACTTATGCGATTCATCGCGATCCTCCTAAATTTGAAAATCTCACAACCAATAATGAAGTTCTGTTCACAGGCATCAAAGTAATCGATTTAATTGAACCTTATGCCAAAGGAGGTAAAATTGGATTATTTGGAGGAGCTGGCGTAGGGAAAACAGTAATTATCATGGAGCTGATAAATAATATTGCCAAACGCTATTCAGGTTTATCGGTTTTTGGAGGGGTTGGTGAAAGAACACGTGAAGGGAATGACTTATTGCGTGAAATGATTTCATCAGGTGTAATCCGTTATGGTCATGAATTTATCGATGAGATGGAGAAAGGCGGATGGGATTTAAGCAAGGTAGATATGGAGGAACTTGCTAAATCGCAAGCTACATTAGTTTTTGGTCAAATGAACGAACCCCCTGGAGCACGCGCTCGTGTTGCTCTTTCAGGACTGACCTTGGCCGAGTACTTTAGAGATGGGGATGACCAATCGGGGGGTCGAGATATTTTATTTTTTATAGATAATATTTTCAGATTTACTCAGGCCGGAAGCGAAGTTTCGGCCCTTTTAGGCCGCATGCCTTCAGCCGTGGGATACCAACCTACTCTGGCAACCGAAATGGGTTTGCTTCAAGAAAGGATTACCTCTACAAAAAGAGGTTCTATAACTTCTGTTCAGGCTATTTACGTTCCGGCCGACGATCTTACAGATCCTGCACCCGCTACAACATTTGCCCACCTTGATGCCACGACAGTTTTAAGCCGAAAAATTGCCGAACTTGGAATTTATCCGGCAGTAGATCCCTTAGAATCCACTTCTCGAATTTTAACCCCTGAAAATGTAGGAGAAGAACATTATAACACTGCCCAAAATGTAAAAAGAATCCTTCAACGATATAAAGAATTGCAGGACATAATTGCCATTCTAGGAATGGATGAACTGTCGGAAGAAGATAGATTAATCGTTCAAAGAGCACGCAAAGTACAAAGATTCCTTTCGCAACCTTTCCACGTAGCAGAACAATTTACGGGTGTAAAAGGCACTATGGTGGGCATTGAGGATACTATCAAGGGCTTCAACATGATAATGAACGGCGAAGTCGATGAATTTCCAGAAGCCGCATTTAACCTTGTGGGAACAATCGAAGAAGCAATAGAAAAAGGGAAAAAATTCGTCGAGCAAAGTAAATGATTCTTATGAAAGTTGAACTAATTTCGCCGCAGAAGAGAATTTTTCACAGTGATGATATAATATTGGTACAACTACCAGGAATCGATGGATTATTTGAGATACTGAATCGCCATGCTCCTATGATTGCTCTTCTGAAAAAAGGAAACATCAAAGTGAAAGATAGCCAGAATAAGGTTACATTTTTTAGAATCGAAAAAGGATTTGTTGAGGTGAAGAACAACGTGGTAACCATTTTTTCACAATGATTTTTATAAGTAATAATTGTCTCCTTGAGAATCTTCGAAAAGTAATACAACTTATTTTAAATCAACTCTTTTAATAATATATGAAACAAAAAAGGCTCATCATTGAGCCTTTACCATTTCATCGCCGAATGAGTGGTGTCGGCGGGAATCGAACCAGCGACACACGGATTTTCAGTCCGTTGCTCTACCGACTGAGCTACGACACCATCATTTAGTTCGAGGCTGCAAAGATAAATATTTTGTGTAATCAACCAAAATATTCTCAAGGTTTCAATACGATTGTTATAACTTTGCATAAAAGCTGATGTTAAATATAGCTATAGACATAGGAAATTCTATGACAAAAGTTGGTTATTTCGAGAATGATCAACTTGTGCATTTTGAAAAAGTAAGGAAGTTAACTGCCGACCGTTTAAAAGGAATCACCAATAGATACTTTTCAAACTCTCCTGAAGCTGTTATCCTATCGAATGTAAAAGAACACGACATCGGGTTATATAGATTTTTGAGTCAAACCTATAGATTCTATGAAGTAGGTTTTAATACTCAATATCCGATTAAGATTGCGTATAAAACTCCACATACATTGGGAAATGATAGAATAGCTGCGGCTGCGGCTGCATATTCGAAATCTTCGGGTGCCCCTGCATTGGTTATCACATGTGGAAGCTGTATTATTTATGATTTTGTCGATGAAAATGGAAACTATCTGGGAGGTGCAATTTCGCCGGGTTTAAGAATGAGATTGAAAGCTTTACATAATTTTAGCGCAAAATTACCGTTGATAAAACCGCGTTTCATTGATTCGAACTTAGGTGTTGATACCGAAACATCGATACTCTCAGGGGTAATCAATGGAATGACTTATGAGGTAGATGGATTTATCGATGAATTTCGCACAAAAAACATTGATTTGTCTGTATTTTTAAGTGGAGGAGATATGTTGTATTTTGAAGGTAAGTTTAAAAATAGCATTTTTGCAGTTCCAAATATTGTGCTTGAAGGACTTAATAAAATTTTGCTTTTTAATGAGCGTTAATAGAAAGATATTGTTTGTTCTTCCTCTAATCATGATGGCTTGTCTCTCAAAGAAAAGCCTTTCACAATCGAGTATTACTTCCCCCTATTCGCATTATGGCATAGGTGACTTGTCAAGCATAAGTAATACGAGAAATAGAACGATGGGTTCAATTGGCTACGCCCAAAGAGGATTTTACAATGTGAATCCCATAAATCCCGCTTCTTATACTTCTTATGATTCGATGTCGTTTGTCTTTGAGGGTGGCATGAAAAGTTCCTTCGTAACTTTGAAAACATCTGGAATTTCGGAGAGCGCTACGAGTGCAAGCTTAGACTTCTTGTTCTTTGGTTTTCCTGTTTCTCGAAGAATTGGAGTAAGTTTCGGAACCATGCCATTTTCGACCGTTGGTTATAAAATTCTCCAAAAACAAACAGATCCCATGTTAGGAGAGGTCAATTATTATTACCAAGGAGATGGGGGTCTTAATCAGTACTATATAGGAGCTGCATTTAAGTTACACAAAAATTTTTCTATTGGCTTCAATGCAATCTATTTAGCGGGCAATTTAGAAAGGAGCCGCTTATTACATTTCCCTGATTCGGTAGCTATATTGAACACCAGGATTAAAGATAACATTCATATTAGTGATATTTCTTACTCTGCTGGTATTCAATATCATAGAACTTTATCGAAAGGAAATTTGTTCAATCTGGGTGCAACAGTCAGTTATGGAAATAAACTTAACACCAATACCGACAAACTCTCGGAAACTTTGTTTGGGGGTATTAATGGAGGCTATGAACTCTATAAGGATACAATAGAATATATATCGGATATAGAGGGCGATTTAAAATTGCCTCTTCATTTTGGAGGTGGATTTTTATACGAAATTCCCGAAAAGCTATGTTTTGGCGCTGATTTTATGTATTCGTTCTGGGAAGATTACACTATATCTGGGAAGTCCGATTCATTGAAAAATAGTTACCGAATTAATGCAGGTGTGGAATGGATCCCCGACAATAGACCAATATCGAAATACTGGCAAAAAATCAGGTATCGTTTTGGGATTAATTATAACGATACGTATTTGAGACTCAACGGAACCAATATTAATGAATTTACTGCCAGTATTGGCTTTGGACTCCCTTTGAGACGGCAGGCAGCCTCGATTAATTTTGGCGCAGAATTTGGTAACAGAGGTACAATACATAATCAATTGATCAAAGAAAATAATTTTAAAATATATATAGGCATCTCCATAACAGAACGCTGGTTTGTAAAACGTAAATATAATTAGATAAAACATTATTATAAAATGAAGACAAATAAAACCATCCTTTATTTCATTGTTAGTTTACTTCTTTCTTTGGGAAGCATTCGAGTATTTGGCCAAGTTTCGGCTTGTAATGAAAAGGCAAAATACGGACAGGACAGTGTTGAATGTGTGAAAAATCTCTCCCTTTATCGAGAACCGGTCAAACAAAAAAACTATAAAGATGCTTACAGGCACTGGCGGTGGGTTTATCAAAATTGCCCCTGCGCAAGTCAGTTTACTTTTGTAGATGGTATTAAGATTATGGAATATCGTCTTGAAAATGAGAAAGATCCTCTACGGAAGAATCAGATCATCGACAGTCTTCTTGAAATTTATGATGCAAGGATTAAATATTTCCCGATTAATCCCTCCAATGGGCAATCTCAGGTAGGAAGTATTCTTACCAGAAAGGCTCTGGATTGTTTTACCTATAAACCCGATAAACCAGAAGAAGCGTTCCAAATTATCAAAAGAGCCATCGAAATAGATGGGGCAGAAGTTCTGCCCAGTGGATTTCAAGTTTATATGGAAGCAGCCATCGAAATGGTAAAGAAAGAACTGGCTGACAAAACCCTCGTAGTCGATGTATATGACCAGTTGAGCGACTTAATGGATCAGGCCATGGATAATGCTCACACGGATTCTGTCGCTATAAAGAAATACTATCTTATCAAAAACAATATAGAGGTACTATTCGAACCCTTTGCCACGTGCGAAGACCTTGTGAACATCTATCATTCCAAGTTTAATCAAAATCCGAATGACACAACTCTTTTGAAGAAGATCACTAAGGTCCTCGATAAAAAGCAATGCACTGACAGCGAATTATTTTTTGCTGCAACGGAAAATCTTCATAAAATCGAACCCTCGGCCAATAGTGCATATTTAATGGCATTAAAATATATCAAAGAAGAAAAATGGGACGTAGCAAAAAAATATCTCGAGGAGAGTCTTCAGTTATATAAACCAGACGAATTGAATAAAAAGGCGAGAATTTACCATTTATTGGGTCAGGTTTACCTTGCTCAAAAGAGCTTTCCGGCAGCCAGAAGCATGGCACAAAAAATTCTGGAAATCAATCCCAACAACGGAGAAGCATATATTATCATAGGAGATGCTTATGCACTTTCGGCTTCACAATGTGGTGATAATGAACTCACTAAACGTGCAGCTTATTGGGCTGCTGTTGATAAATACATGCAAGCCCGCCGTTTAGACCCGCGAGTCGAAGAAATTGCAACAAAGCGAATAGCGACTTATTCGAGTTATTTTCCAAGCATCGAGACCATATTTTTCTATGGCTTGAAGCAGGGTGAAAGTTATAGAGTGGAATGTTGGATAAATGAAACTACTACGGTTAGGCCTGCCAGGTAAAGTAAAAATGAACTCATCGGTATTTTATGAATATAGAGTTTCAGTATTTTTTATTACGGCCATTGCCATTTTAATGGTAATGGCCGTTTCCTGTAAGAACGATATGAAAAGAATTCAGGAATTGACGGCAATAGATACCTTACCCGACGAAGTAATTAAAAATATTCAGCTTAGATACGTTGATTCAGGTAGAGTTACAAGTCTGTTGAAAAGTCCCTTGCTTTACACTTATTCCACACCCGAGGCAAAAACTATTTTCCCACAAGGCCTCGAAGTTTATTTTTACGATAAGCAAATGAGGATAACGGCTTCACTCACTTCACGCTTTGGAATCAATTATATGAATGAGAAACGCATTGAGGTGAAGAACAATGTTGTGGTAACGAATATGGAAAAGGGAGAAAAACTAGAAACCGAAGAACTTGCATGGGACCAGAGAAAGGGTAAAATATTCACTGAAGCCAATATCAAAATCACCACACCCGATAAGATTATTTTTGGACGAGGTCTTGAATCGGATGATAATTTTAGGAGAAGAATCATAAGAAATGTCTCCGGTGAAATTCTGGTAGAAGATGAACAATAAATTTTTGCGTGATTTATAATTGATAATGGGAAATAACTACATCATAGTCGTCATCTCACTATTGTTTTCAGCCTTATTTTCAGGATCGGAAATGGCATTTTTCACTGCCAACCGGCTCAAAATCGCTCTGGCTAAAAACAATAAATCGTGGTCGGCTGTCATACTCTCAAAATTTGTAGAAAATCCCTCAGCTTTCATTGCCACTATGCTATTGGGAAATACGATAACTCTTGTGGTATACAGCCTAGCTATGGAACCCATTCTTTCTCATGAGATTTTCCCAAGAATCGGATTAGGAAACATCCCGTCTACCAGCTTGATTCTTTTTCTTCAAACCTTGATCTCAACCTTGATCGTACTCGTTTTCGCAGAATTTTTACCAAAATCACTTTTCAAAATACAACCCAATGTTATCTTGAATTTTTTAGCTATTCCACTATATATCATTTATTTAATACTATTCCCTATTGTTTATTTGGTTAACAAAATGTCCCATATCTTTATTGTAAAGATTTTGAAGCAGGAATTGCCTTCTCAAGATACCTCCATCACATGGGTCGATCTTGACAAATTTATAAGAGAATTTACGCAATCCACTGGAAATAAGCATATTGAACAAGAAGCACATATATTACAAGCCGCTCTCGACTTCAAGGAAACAAAATTGCGGGAGTGCATGGTTCCGCGCACCGAACTGGTTGCTGTGGAAAAGAATGAAAGCATCCCTATATTGATCAATAAATTTGTCGAAACTGGTCATTCCAAGATATTGGTATATAATTCGACCATAGATGATATTATTGGCTATGTACACTCGTTCGATCTATTCAATAAGCCAACTGATTTGCAAAGCATTATACGAAAAGTAGAATATTTTCCTGAAACCATGACTGCCGACAAAGCTCTAAAAAAGCTTACTCATGATAAAATCAGTGTAGCCATCATTCTCGATGAGTTTGGAGGAACATCGGGGATGGTAACCCTGGAAGACCTTATAGAAGAGATTTTTGGAGAAATTAACGACGAGTATGATTCTAATTCAGTGAATGACAGAAAAATCAATGAAAAGGAATATATATTTTCAGGACGGGCCGAGATCGACTATATAAACAACAAATACAATCTTGGATTACCCGAATCGGATGAGTATGAAACCATTGCTGGATTAATTATACATTATTATGAAGGGATACCTTCAAACAACGAACAAATAACCATCGAGCCCTATTGTTTCCAAATCCTTCAATCGACTGGCAAAAGAATCGAAAAGGTGAGAATGACGCTAAAAAATTAAAATTCGACCATTTTTAAATAAGGGTTCGATTGATAATGGTTGTAAATAATGACCCAAGAGATTAACCCAGGAATGAAAAGAAAAATTTTTCCTTTTGCTTTGATTTCTGTACTTTTGCTGGCTTTAAAAAATACATCAAATGGCTATTTTAGGAAACATTAGAAAACGTTCAGGTGTTGCAATAATCTTTGTGGGTGTTGCTATTTTGGCCTTCGTTTTGGGCGATATCGGTAAAAGCACATGGAGAAACCCTACCGCCATAGGAGTGGTTGCGGGTGAAAAGATCTCATACATTGATTTCGAAAAGAAGGTCGAGGAAAATTTGGGATACACCAAGCAAAGCACCCAAAAGGAAGCCCTTTCTACAGAAGAAATTTATTCTGTAAGACAAAATACCTGGAATCAGCTTGTCAACCAGATTATCATGGGAAAAGCCTTCAAGGAAACTGGCCTTAGCATTTCGCAGGATGAGTTGACTGATCTGATTCAAGGCCCAAACCCTCATAAATATATTCTACAGAATTTCCAAAACCCCCAAACAGGTCTTCTGGATAGAGAATTGTTGATAAACTTTCTTCAAACCCTCGATCAGCGAGAACCTGAAATTCAGAAACAAATGGAAAATCTCATTGAAGCTATAAGAGAAGATAGACTCAACACAAAATTCAATGTTCTAATAGGTAAAGCCTACTACATGCCGCGGCCATTGGTATTAAAGGATTACCAATTGAAAAATGTTAAAGCCTCTTTCAACTTTGTAGCCCAAAGTTTTACATTGATTCCAGATAGCCTTGTCAAAATTACCGACAAAGACCTGCTTGCTTATTACGAAAAGCATAAACAATATTATGAACAGGAAGAAAGCAGAGACATAGATTATGTTGTTTTTGATGTTTTGCCTTCGGCTGAAGATTATGCAATGGCAGAAAACGAAATTAGACGGTTATACGAGGAAATGTCCACTACGACCGATATCGTCAATTTTGTAAATTTTAATTCCGACGAAAAGTACGACAGCTCATTTAAAAAGAAGGGCACCTTGCCCGTTCAGATCGATTCCATTATGTTTAACTCACCCATAGGAACAATGGCGGGACCATGGATGGACAATAACGTTTATTATATAGCCAAACTAATGGATGTTCAGGAGAGGCCTGATAGCCTCAAGGCGTCGCATATTCTTATTTCCTACAAAGGCGCTTATGGAGCCAGTCAAGACATAAAGCGCACGAGAGAGGAAGCCAAAAAACTTGCAGATAGCTTGATGGCTGTGTTAAAAGCCGATAAGAAAAAATTGGCCGAAATAGCTGCAAAATTCTCCGATGATCCATCCGTTACACAAAATTCAGGAGATTTAGGCTGGTTTGCCGATGGTCAGATGATTTATCCATTCAACCAAGCAGTGTTGAAAACGAAAGTTGGTGATTTTACTACTGTGGAATCGGCGTTTGGTTACCATGTAATTGAAGTTACAGGGAAAACGACTCCAATTAAGAAAGTACGAGTAGCAATTTTGAAGAAAGTCATTAATCCGAGTACTCGTACTCAGCAAAAGATTTATGCTCAAGCAAGTACTTTTGCTGCCCAATGTAAAACAAGAGATGATTTCGATAAAAAAGTTCAGGAATTAGGGTTGAACAAACGGTCGAAGGATTATTTGAATGCAATGGATATGGGTTTGCCCGGTATCGATGATTCGAGAGATATCGTTCGCTGGGCATTTAGCAAAGAAGTAAAACTAGGAGCGATTTCCGATGTGAAAGAATTTGGCAATAAATTCGTAGTTGCCACACTAAAAAAAATTCATCCCAAAGGCATTGCTCCACTTGAAGATATCAAAGAAGGCATTGAAGCATCCGTGAAAAAGGAAAAGAAAGTTCAAATGCTGGCTGCAAAAATGAAAGAAGTTCAAACAAAGGACCTGTATGAATTGGCAATTAGATTAAACGCCAAGGTCGATACAGCTTCTGATATAACTTTTTACACCTATAATATTCCTGGCATAGGAAGAGAGCCAAATCTTATTGGAACAGTTTTTTCGCTGAATCCCAATGAAGTCTCCGATCCTATCGAAGGTATTAACAATGCTTTTGTTGCTAAGGTGAAGTCCTTTACCGATGCTCCGGCAAAGTCAGATTTCACATTTGAAACGAAACAACTCGAAAACAATTTTTTTGCCCGCAGCAGCTCAGGAACTTACAAAGCGCTGGAAAAACTGGCAGAAATTGAGGATAATCGTGTGTTGTTCTATTGATGGAATTTCCACAAGAGGCGGAAAAAATTCTTTTTTCTAGAAACCAGCTTTACACAAGCTGGTTTTTTTAACTTTACCTAATCTATTTGCTCCATTCGTAATAATTTTGAAAAATTTTTTTCGATCTTGATACCCGAGTCCACAGTAAGTCTGATTCTTGAAACCGCCCGAATAGAAGAAGTTATTGGCGAATATGTTCATTTACGTCGAAGAGGGGCCAATCTGGTTGGATTGTGCCCATTTCATAGCGAAAAGACACCTTCTTTTACCGTATCACCCTTGAAGGGCTTTTATAAGTGTTTTGGATGTGGTGCTGCAGGAAATGTTGTGAAATTCCTTATGGAATATGAGCATTATACTTATATAGAAGCACTTAGATATTTGGCGCGAAAGTACAATATCGAAATTGAAGAACGTGAACCAACGGAAGAAGAAATTCAAAAGGCAAACGAGAAAGAAAGCCTTTATTCGGTGAATGCCATGGCCGCTGAATTCTTTAAAACTCAATTATGGGAAACACCTGAAGGAAGAAACATAGGATTATCCTATTTCGAAGAACGTGGCTTTCAGCATCCAATTATTCAGAGATTTCAACTGGGATATTCTCCCATGCAAAAGGATGCACTTTATATATATGCCCTTTCGAAAGGATTTGATCCTGATTACATAGAAAAAGCGGGGCTTATTATAAAACATGGGAATGAGTACATTGACCGATTCTTTAACCGTGTAATCTTCCCCATTCACAATCAATCGGGTAGAATAATTGGTTTTGGAGGCCGAATCCTCACCAATGACAAATTATTTCCCAAATACATCAATACTCCCGAAACGGAAATCTATCATAAAAGCAACGTTCTTTATGGATTTTATCAGGCACGAAAGCAAATTGCCGATGCAAATAACTGTTATCTGGTAGAAGGCTATACCGACGTAATTTCAATGAATCAAATAGGAGTAAGCAATGTTGTGGCATCATCAGGAACATCACTCACTCCTGGACAAATTCATTTGATCAAGAGATATACTCCAAATGTTACTATACTCTATGATGGAGATACAGCCGGTATAAAAGCATCATTTCGCGGCATTGATATGATTTTACAGGAAGGGATGAATGTAAGAATTGTCCTTTTCCCCAAAGACCATGACCCCGATTCTTTTGCCCGCAGCCATCGTACCGAAGAAGTAGTAAGTTTTATTACCGAAAAAGCTCAACACTTTATAGGTTTTAAAACCAATGTTCTGCTCGATGAAACACAAAATGATCCCATAAAACGATCGGCTTTGATTAAAGAAATTCTCGATTCCATCGCCTTAGTGCCCAGTAGCATTGCAAGATCAGAATTTATCAAATATACTTCGGAAACCTTAAATATACCTGAGCAAACTCTGCTCTATGAACTGAACAAGATACTTTCGAGAAAATACAAGAACTTTAAACCCGAGCCTCAACCTCTTTCCCCGCCAAACCTTCAGATAGATTCAAATCAGGAAATTGCTGAAGAAAGAAACATTACTCATCAAGAATACAACATCATTCGTTTGCTCCTAAATCATGGAGAAAAGAATTTCGAGTTCCAGTTCGATGATGAAAGTGGCCAGCAACAATTTATGAAAGTGAATACATCTCACTTCATTGTAAGTGAACTAATCGAGGATGATTATGAATTTAGCTCACCAGTTCTTCAAAAACTTTACCAGGAATACAAAGCAGCGTTCGAAAAAAATATCATACTGCCTGAAAAATATTTTATCAATCATCCTGATGAGGAAATAGCTAATATAGCTATGAATTTTTTAGCATCCAATTATCAGATCAGTGAAAATTGGTTTAAGCAAAAGGGAATTTTCACACCTAAAGAAATAGACAAGTTAAAAGATTTAGTCATCAACTCAGTTTATAATCTCCGGCTCCGACGCATAGAGCTCGAAATAAACAAGGTACAGCAAGAATTACAACGAGCAGATTGGGAAGAAGCCTGGAATTTGCTAAAGCAGCTCAATGACCTAAATGTTTCGAAATCTCAGATCTCGAAGAAACTTGGGAGAATCATACTCAAATAATCATCGGCTTTATTTGGATGGAAGTTTTATCGTGGAAACCAATTTGTAACAAATATGTGCCCGCTTTAACCCAACCCAACTTGAGAGCCTTAGGGATGCAATTTCCTTGTATACAGCAAGTTGAATTTTTGAGTTTCAACTTTCAGGGAACACAAATTTTTCCTGTAAAATAGCCTCATGTAAATACAAATAATTAATTCAACTTTTTGAGGGTAAAATGCTCAAGCTGGGTTAAATCAATTCTTATGGATCACTTTTATGAGTTTATGTGATTTGTCGGTAGAAATTTTTACAAGATAAAGCCCATCGGGTAGTGATATAAATGAAGATTCGGGGGTATTCCAGATAAAATGATTTACCCCCGAAGGAAGATAGCCTTTACTTATAGTTTTAACTATATAGCCCGATGAATTATATATTTCTATTATAACTGGGATAGACTGATTTAGACGAAATTCGATTAGCAATTGATTGGAGAAAGGATTAGGCCCTATTTTGCAATCTGCAAGCCAATCTATTTCGTTGTGGATTCCAATACCGGAAAAGACATTAAAATGAACGAGAATGTTATCTACAGGCTGATCGGGGTCGTTCGATTGGATGGATATCTTGCTTTCATAAAGCGCGGGACTGAGGAAAGTTGCATCGAGAGTCAGGGTAATATCTTGAGTTGATCCAGGAGATAATGTCCCCATGATATCGGAAGAATAGAGCCAGGACGATGAAGCCGAATCGATTTGTAAAATCCAGGCAAGGTCAGCATAACCAACATTGGTTATGGAAATAGGGAAATTTACTACCTGACCCGGATTGGAGGAAGTATCTACACTATGCGTAGAAAGTGTAATATGTGGATGAATTCCTTCGCCTACCATAAAATTATGGGGATCGGTGACTCCAATGAAGGGGTGATACATATTACGGCCACTTTTCTCAGCGGCTTGCAAGAAGTAACGAATACTGCTTCCGGCAGGCTGCCGTGGAATAAGTGCTGTATATTGATCATTGGATTGATAGCTGAGAGGTATGATCTGATAAGGACCATTATCTATGCTATAGAATACCCGGGTAGAATCGGCAATGATGGCGGAATCACACAAAGATTTAATATATGTCGTGATAAGATAATCTTCGTCGCAAGGCTGAGTATGCACGATAGGAAGATGTTTTATAAAAAGCATATATTTATCGGCAACTTCGTGAGTGCGGCAATGTAAAGCATCGGTAGATTCCCATGGAGTAGAAGGATTTTGATAAACCCCAATGATCTGATAACCGGGCATTGCGTTTTGGTATGCTTGCAAGGCCTCATTATCATACAGGGTATTCCCGGTGAAGGGAACGAAGACATGATCCTTGAGGATAAACGAGTTGGTATATGGTTGATTGTTCGGTGTGTTTACACGAAATACCTGATATGGAGTGCCGTAACTGCTTATAGCAGATTGCCAATAGGCTGCAGCTTGCTCTATCAGATTATATTGTGGATGAGAAGATGGAACCTGACGGACAAGAATTTTATCGACGTCGAGAAATTTTGCCCAGCAATCGATATGGTCGATGTAAGTCCCATTAGGATCGGGCCGAACGTGATAATTGATTATTCCCAGATAATCGTTCATCATTTGATGAATCTGCGAAGGACTTAGGGAAGGATTCTCTGAATATACCAGATTGGTAGAGGCAGCAGCTTCCATTCCGTCGCACATGTAATTTCCACCCGTATGAATGATATTCATTCCATAGAGGGGAACATCCATAAAACTTGCCATTTTGACCGGTATATCATCATCCGATGGTCGTGGACGATTGTAAGGAAAATCAACAATACCCACTTTGTTTTCTCCGTTGATTACAAACCAGGGCCCATAATCTCTCGTCCAATAAGAATCAGTTGGAGCAATCAAAAAACTGCAATTAGTCAAGTTAACCCCATTATTAACATACTGGTTATAAACCGTATTTTGCGCTGATTGATTAGCAACAATGGTAATAACAATACCAACTTCAGACATTTTTTTTATTAATGCCATAGGTATTCCAAAAGGATAGCGTATTAAAACGCCTTCATTGTAGTTAAACTCAGCCAGATTAGTAACTGGAGCAGGTGGGGGAGGGGTAGGAGTAAATCCTCGACCAATCTCACTTCGACGCAAGAATTCATCGGGTGTCATCCAATGCGTTAAAACTATGGAAGTACATTGTAAAGGCTCCTGTGCAAAGGTGAAATGACACAAGGCAGCGACTACTATTAAAACGTTTAGAAGAATAAAACTCTTAGAGCGCATAAAAACCTATTTTATAGATTACGAATGATGTTAATTGAAAGAGATACCAGGGATCATCTTTAAAGAAAAACAAAAGAAAAAAGCAGGTAAAGATAGATAAAAAATGAGGTTATCCAGCAATTTCTTTCGGAAATCCCAATGGATAAGTGGCAGATTGTTCTTTATAAGATTGAAAATCATTAGCATAAATGGGACGATATGACCGCTAAGAAAGTGAAAAGCAACCCATACACAGGAAATAAAGAGATACACTCCTGAGTCGAGCGGAATTATCATGGGTATTGTTGCCAGGCAAATCATAAATGCTTTGTAAGATCTGAAAATGCTCGATTGACATTGTTAAGCAAGTAAGATTCATTGTAAGGAATGATGAATGGGGTGGGGTTAAGAGATTGTAAGTGATTAATTTTCAGGATTCTGATAGCAAAGCATGTGGTAGAAGATTATAAAGTATTATATTACAATAGATTAAAAATAAAAGGCATGGAATGAATCCAGAAAAATTAAACGGCTCAATACGATGAGGGTCTATTAAATCGAAAAGAATTCGATCCCGATTTTGACAAACTTATCAAAAATTGATAAAATTTTGAGCTTATAGATTATTTTTGCAAAGATATCGTCATTCATATCTTGAAAAGGGCTTTACGTAACTCAATAAAAGAAATGAAAGGAATCAGGAAAATACTCATTCTATTTATTTTACTTAGTACATTAGAAGGACAATCTCAGAAAGTACTCGTTCATGATACTATACATACTTCGGATTCAGGAATTTTTTTCTTACCTTACAAGAAGGTCTTTAATCCCGAAGTTGACCTTATAGAGGATTCACCGATTTTACGTGCGCTCGATAGCTTAGCCAATATTAAATTTTTTCAGGATTATTATTTTACTGCTGATGCGAGTTTAACCAATGTATATCAGTTTCCCGGAGATTTTATACCAGTATATTCGGATTCGGTTTATCAGCAGAGAATTGAGAACATGAAGCAGAATTCACCCATAGATTATACCTTTAACTGTTATGTAAAGGATTATATCGAACTGTATGCGGTTAAAAAACGACAGTTAACGCAGCGTTTATTGGGGCTGTCGTATATTTATTTTCCGTTATTTGAGGGAATGCTCGACAAGTATGAGCTGCCTCTCGAACTGAAATACTTAGCGGTGATAGAGTCAGCTCTTAATCCTATAGCCGGTTCACGAGCGGGGGCAAAAGGATTATGGCAATTTATGTATGGAACGGGGAAAGTATATGGTCTGAAAGCTACTTCATTGGTTGACGATCGTTTTGATCCATATTTATCGACTGATGCAGCTTGCCGACATTTAAAAGATTTGTACGATCTCTATGAAGACTGGTTTTTGGTTCTGGCAGCCTATAATTCTGGAGTTGGTAATGTTAACAAGGCAATCAGAAGGGCAGGAGGGACAAAAAATTACTGGGCCATCTGGCCATATCTTCCAGCCGAAACCCGAGGGTATGTTCCGGCTTTCATTGCAGCCTCTTATATTATGCAGTATGCTCCCGAACACAATCTCTACCCTCTTCATCCCGGAATCTTATACAACGGTATTGATACAGTCGTTGTTCGCGAACCGGTCTCATTCGATCAGATTAGTGAAGTATTGGGCGTTCCCATCGAGGATATCAAATTTCTGAATCCATCCTACAAGTTAGGTATCATTCCCGTAGCAAAAGATCAGAAATATTACTTGCAGTTACCCCGTGAGTTTATCGGAGATTTTATAAACAATGAATACACTATCTACAATTATACTACTACAAAAGGAATAGAAAAGGAAAAACTCCTCAAACAAATTAAAAATATACACGAACAGCAGATTCATATTGTGCGGTCAGGAGAAAGTTTATCGTCTATTGCTCGCAAATACCATTGTTCGGTAAGTGATATTAAAAAATGGAATAACTTGAAATCAAATACCGTGAAAGCCGGTAAACGACTCATTATTTATTCCGGTACCTCATCGATAGCCTCTACTAGTTCCTCGAATAACAATCAAACAACCGATACCAAGCCTGAAATATCGAATTCTTCGACGAATAAAGAACAACATCCGAACTACCACATTGTTAAAAGGGGAGAAACCCTTTCTCAGATTAGTATAAAATATAATTGTACCATCAATGAGCTGATAAGCTGGAATAATTTAAAGGGATATAATATTCAGGTGAATCAAAGACTATTGATTCATCCTCCTGCGGCAAAGAATGATTCAGCTTCTTCTGAGATAAACAAACAGGTAAAGTATAGATATTACACAGTGAAGGAAGGGGATACACTTTGGGATATTGCCCAACAGTTCGATGGAGTTACGGTAGATGAAATCAAAAAGTTGAACAATTTGCGTTCGAACAGGATCTCGGTTGGTCAAAAATTGAAAATCAAAGTAATAAATTAATAAAGCCATGAAAAAATTATTAACGGTTATTATAGTTTTTCTATCATTGATAACTGCTACATCCTGTTCCAAAAGCAGTTCAAAAAAATCTTCGACCGGTGGTACACTCGAAGTTTTGGTTGTCACCGATAGTCATGAGCAATGGAATGGTAAAATCGGGGATACCATACGTTCTCTGTTCGCTCGATATATTCCCTGTCTTCCTATGCCTGAGGAATCGTTTACTCCTTTACCAATACTTTCCAAGACTCTTTACGAAAATGATATGTATAAGGCTCATCACAATATCTTTATCGTAAGTATAGACCCAAAATTAACAAAACCATCCATAAATCTGGAAAGGAATTATTGGGCTGAACCCCAATTGATCATTCACTTTTCTTGTCCATCCGATACTTCCTTTTTTTGCTTGTTTAATCAATACTACCCTTCTTTATATGAACTTTACAGGGAGGTAGAAAAAGATCGTATTCAGAAACTTTTTACCTCAAATCCGGCCAAAGAGATTATTACTAAGCTTCAATCCAAATATGGAATAGATATGCTTATTCCCGGCGGATTCACAGTTGCCAGAGAAGAAGAAAATTTTATTTGGATAAGACAAACTATTCACCGTCGCAAGCAAGACACAGAAACGGGATTTCTGGTATATTACAGGCCATATACCGATACGGCTCAGTTTAATGGTAAAAACATTATTCGTACACGAGATTCTATTACCCGAAAATATATTCCTGGAGCAGTCGAAGGTTCATATATGGCCACTTCGGTAGACGTTATTCCTCCACAATTTAAGCGAACCTCTAAATTTTCGACGGGTTTTGCCGTCGAAACACGTGGACTCTGGAAAGTAGTAAACGATTTTATGGGTGGACCCTTTATCAGCTATACTTTTGCCGATACAAAACGTCAACGAATCGTTACTGTAGAAGGTTATCTATATCATCCCAATTCGGAACAGAGAAAATACATGCTTCAGATCGAAAGCCTTCTCAATACTGCTAAGGTTTATGATGAACAGGAACAACAAAATGTCCCAACTAAAAAATAATCTATAAACTATAATGAACTATACATCTTTATCTTTGTCGAAAAAGAAATTACTGGTACTGTTTTTATTGCTGAATTATGTGCTCATTTCGCAAGCTCAGGAAAAACACTTTACTGCTGAAGATGCTTCATACAATAATCCGGCACTATACCCCAAAGGATTGAGCAATCTATCATGGATTCCCGAAACTGATTTTTACGCTTTCACGAATGAAAAAGCCCTGATTAAAAAAGAAGCCACCAAAGAAACTTCCGACACTCTCATTTTTTTGCAGCAATTCAACCAGCTTCTGGTGCAAAACAACGAGAAAGCCGGGAAGGGATTTCCTCGCATGACCTGGATCAATAAAAATGAATTCCGATTTCAAAAAGGGAATAAGTTCTATTTATGTAATCCTGAATCCCAAAGAATTGTTCTTTTAACTCAAATACCCGAAAACGCAGGCAATGTCGATATATCGGAATCTTCTCAGCATATAGCCTATACCCTTGATAATAATCTTTATATTAATTTAAGGGGAGAACAGAGAATCATCTCTGATGAAAAGAATTCGGGAATTTTATATGGCAGTGAAAGAGTTTATCGCAATGAATGGGGAATCAGTAAGGGAACTTTCTGGAGCCCTGATGGAACCAAACTGGCATTTTACCGGATGGATGAAACTATGGTTACCGATTATCCCATAATAGATATTACGTCGAGGCCTGCAAAAGTCAATAATATTAAATATCCTATGGCGGGCATGCCTATTCATCATGTTACTGTGGGAGTTTACAACATACTGACCCAAAAAACGGTTTATCTAAACACACCCGAACCATCGGCTCATTATTTAACCAATATTACATGGTCGCCCGATAATAAGAGCATTTATATAGCTGTTCTGAACCGGGAACAAAATCATTTGTGGCTCAATTGCTATGATGTCTCTACTGGAAATCTGAAAAGGATACTTTTCGAGGAAACCTCTCCGCGTTACGTAGAACCTGAAAATGGTCCATGGTTCATGCCGGCAAATCCTGCACAGTTTGTTTGGCAGAGTGAAAGAGATGGATATAACCATCTTTATTTATACGATACATCGGGAAATCTTATCAAACAGCTTACAAAAGGTAATTGGGAGGTGCAGGAAATATCAGGATATTCACAAAAATTACACAAATTTATTATCCTTTCCACAAAGGACAGCCCACTCGAAAGCAATATTTTTACAGTAGATATACGTAATAATGAGGTAAGACGCATAAATGAAGAAGGTGGGAGCCACTCGGTAAAATTCAACAGCTATGGCGATTGTTTTTTAGATATTTATTCTAATAGCGAAGTTCCTTTGAAGATAAGACTCAATAAGCTGAATGCTAAAATTGACAAGATCATATTTACGGCCGAGAATCCTTTGAAAGATTATAAACTAGGGGAAACCACTGTATTTACGATTAAGAATGACGATAATGATGATTTATATTGCCGAATGATTACACCTCCCGATTTTGACACTTCGAAAATATATCCTGTAATTGTTTATGTTTATGGTGGCCCGCATAATCAGTTAATTAGGAATTCGTGGTTGAGCGGAGCGGGCATTTATTTAAACTATCTCAGCCAAAGGGGTTATATTGTTTTCAGCTTGGACAACCGGGGTAGTGCCAACCGAGGATTTGAGTTCGAAAGCGTTATACATAGACATGTTGGAATGTATGAAGTGGAAGATCAAATATGCGGCATCAATTATTTGAAACAACTGCATTATGTAGATACTACGAGAATTGGCTTGGATGGCTGGAGTTACGGTGGATTTATGGTGATCAATCTAATGTTGCAACACCCCCAAACCTTCAAGGCAGGATGTGCTGGCGGACCGGTATGCGATTGGAAATATTATGAAGCCATGTATGGAGAGCGTTACATGGATACTCCCGAAGAAAATCCGGAAGGTTACCAAAATTCGAGTCTCCTTTCGAAAGCCAATTGTTTAAATAGAAGACTGCTTGTAATACATTGTACGACTGATCCTGTGGTTGTCTGGCAAAACAGCATCGATTTCGTTCAGAAGTGCATAGAAAAAGGAATTTTGCTCGATTATTTTATTTACCCCGGCCACGATCATAATGTTGCTGGAAAAGACAGAGCACATCTTATCAAAAAAATAGAAGACTATTTCGAGAGAAACCTTTGATCTCCATCTGTCTATGCTTAAATAGCCTTGGCTATCTTCAAAATCGAGAAGATGAATTCTTGTTTCACAACATCTGACTGAATTATCCATCGAATTGCTCGAAAATTCGACAATTCAAATTCTTATCATACTTTGCTAACTTATTGAAATATTGAGAGTTCTGATTGATTTGCAGTTATAAACCTTGGTTTTTCTGATTTTAACCCCTAAAATCCCAATTTATACGTAATTAAATAAAGGATGATTGCTGTATATGTTTGTATACGACCATCTTCTTATAATTTTGCAATTGTGTATTTACGTAATTTTTAGTATTTTACCTTTAAAATTTAGCTACTATGACAAAAACATCCTGATTGGGCACTGAAATTCCTAAAAAAGGCACTGAACTCCGTTTTTTGAACGGTCATTATTACCTCTATGAGGTAACCAGTAAATGGAACCCAGAGAAAAAACGCTCCCAAAAAGTAACAGGAAAACTTCTTGGAAAAATTACCGAAAAGGATGGGTTTATAGAATCTGAAAAGGCAAGATTGCGTAGGCAAAATTCTATATCCTCATTGACGGTCAAGGAATATGGATTTTCTTTCCTCTACGAACAATTGCTGGGTGATTACACTACCCTGCTAAAGAAGCATTTTGAAGAAGATTGGCAGACCATTCTTGCCCTGGCTTATGGGCCCTTGCTGTATTGTTCTCCACTAAAGAACATGTCATTTCATTATTTCAACAGCTACTTATCAGAGCTGTACAGTGAAGTAACCCTATCACCCAACAGTTTGAGTGGTTTTCTACGCGCACTGGGCATTAGACGGGAATCGATTGTTCGTTTCTTCAGAGAATTCAATTATGCCAACGACTGTATTATTTTTGATGGCACGGATATGAACTCGAAATCTTCGTTGATGTACTTACCAAAAGAAGGTAAAAGCAAACGAGGCATTTATGAATCGCTTATCGATTTGATGTTTGTTTTTTCAATAGAGCAACGCCTTCCGATTTATTACAGAATAAATCAGGGCAATATCAAAGATGTAAAGGCATTTCGTTTATGTTTGGAAGAATGCAAGATAGCTGATGCTGTAATTATTTTGGACAAGGGATTTTATTCAAAAGAAAACATAAAACAGGTAAAAGACGAACAGCTCAAGTTTATTATCCCTTTAAGAAGGACTTCTTCGCTTATAGATTATACGATAAGAAGGAAAGGGGGCAAAGAGGTTTTCGATGGTTATTTCAAGTTCGAAGGTCGGTATATTTGTTATTACAGCTACAAGACAGAAGGCAATGATATGCTTCACCTGTACCTGGACGAGAAGCTGCGTGTAGAAGAGGGAAAGGATTTTCTGGAGAGAATAGAGAACGGCTCAAAAGGTTACACCATGGAACAATTCAACAAAAAGAATCCACAGTTTGGTACGATTGCTCTGCTTACAAATGCTGTAAAGGCACCACAGAAGATTTACGTCGATTACAAAAGTCGTGGAGAGGTGGAGCAAATGATTGATACCTTGAAAGATGTGGTGGAAGCCGATATGAGTTACATGCAAAACGAATTTGCACTCGAAGGCTGGATGTTTATCAACTACATCGCATTACATTGGTATTATCGGATATACCAACAATTGCTGGCAAAACATGAGCTCAATGGGAAATTTTCACCTAAAGATTTTATTAGCTTCTTAACCGAAATAAAACGAGTAAAAATAAACGATAAATGGTATACCGCAGAAATTACCAAGAAAACTAATGACCTTTTGAAGAAATTAGAACTACCTATTACGTAAATTTTGCGAAGTTAGGGTTTAATCGTAAATTTTCTTATCGAGATTAATTATCTACTTTTGATGAATCGAATTCTTGATATATGAATGATAAAGAAATCCTTATTCAGCTATATTATCAGAAAATTAAAGCATCCAGTAAGGAGCTGACAAAAAAAGAAGCCTTTAAAGATTTATTGAACAGACTTTATTCTTCGGATAAGGAAATTCGGAGTATAATAGATAGAATTACTCTTGGAGCGGAAACCACAGTTGTTAATATTCCCAAAAAGGATAAATTGCACCGTGGAAGTGCCGACACCCTTTATAATAATATTATCATCGAATTCGAGAACGATTTGAAGGTTTCTTATCAGCATGCTAAGGAACAGTTGGCTGGTTATTTATTGGGTCAATTCAGATCAGGTAAAGGCTATAATTTCACACTCATAGTTTCGGATTTTATCAATTGGAAAGTTCTTGCACCTGATATCAGTTGTTTAGATAAGCTGGACGATTTGCATGAAAATGAATTAATCTTGAATGAAATAAAGAGTGCTTCTTTTGTGCTCGATGAGTCGAATGCCGAAGAATTTTACTATTGGATAGACAGGTTTTTATTCAAAGAAGAGAAACAAAAAGCAACGCTTAAAAGCATCGAAGAATCTTTTGGATATCAAAGTTCCGTTTTTATTGAATCATTTAGAGAATTGAACAACTGGTTTAATGAAGCGAAAAAATACGGAATCGTCCAGGTTTCTTTTGAACAATGGTATAAATTTTTAAGCATTGCGTATGGTTCATTCGACGGGAGTGAGAGTATTTTTCTGATTCATACCTATTTGAGCATTTTTGCAAAAATGTTGGCTTATGCCGTTGTTTCCAACGATGATTATATCAGTGATGATGAGATGCGAGAAATCTTGAATGGAAGCATTTTTCAATCTTATAATATTTCAAATTTCGTTGATAACGATTTCTTTCATTGGGTCAATGGTGATCGCGATTATCTCAAATTAAAGAATGTATTCCGTTTGATTGCACAGGAAATCTCGACTTTTAATTTTTCGAACGTTGATGAGGATATTCTGAAGGGGGTATATCAAGAACTCATTGATATTGATACGCGTCATTCTTTAGGTGAATATTATACTCCTGATTGGCTTTGTGAACGAATAGTGAATGAATACGAATTTAAGAAGACCGATAGGATTCTGGATCCTGCATGTGGGAGTGGTTCATTCCTTCGGGCATTTATCCATAGAATCAGGGAGTTGAATCCAGATGCTACTGCCGAGGAAATTAACAATCAGATTTATGGCATTGATATTCATCCGCTTTCCGTTCAAATTGCTAAAACTACTTTATTGCTGGCTTTGGGTAAGGGTATTTCAAGAGCGAGAAGGCCAATTCATTTAAATATTATCCTTGCCAATACTTTACTTGCTCCCGAAGGAGTACAGAATGCTTTCGGCAATGATTTTGTGATGCAGATCGATAAAGATAAATATATTATCAATACCCAGATTTTTGATAATGTTGAAGTATTCGATGCCTTTCTTGATATTTGTGAGGAATTGTCGGAGCAGACCTTAAATAAAAAGGATATCGAACTATCGTTATTTGAAGATATTTTGAAGCATCACACCAATGGTGGGCTTTGTTCCCAATTGGTCGAGAGTTTTTATAAAATCTATCAGGGAGTTAAGAGGGTTAAAGAAAAAGGCCGCAATGGCATCTGGAAATTCATTCTTTCAAATCTTTATAAACCCTTCTTCCTTGCAAATAGATTTGATTATGTTATAGGTAATCCTCCTTGGTTTACCTATAGTTCTATCAAGAATAAAGAATATCAAGACTTACTTGATGAACTTGCGGTAAAATATAATGTTAAACCTCAAAAAGTTGCTAATTATCCGCATTTGGAGATTGCTGCTATTTTTCAATCATATTGTAGCAGTTATTTTTTGAATGATTGGGGCAAACAGGCTTTTGTGCTTCCAAGATCCTTTTTTAGTGCCGATCATCACGAAAATTCGAGAAGTGGCATTGCCAAAGGATTCCGCTTGAGTAGTATATGGGATTTAGACAATGTTTCTCCTTTGTTTAGGATTCCTTGTTGTGTATTCTTCTCTGAAAAGAAGCAAAAAGAAAGGATAATGATGTCCTCGGGCTTAGATGGGAAAATATTTGTGGGGAAATTACCAACGCATAATTGTAATTATGCAATAGCAAAGAATATTTTAGTTGAAACTCCTGTGAAATGGTATTACATTAGGCAAGGTCAATCTTCGGCATTATCGACGAGAAAAATCGAAATGCAAAGGAATGTGAATCCATACAAAAATCTTTTCAAACAAGGTGCAACCATTGTGCCCCGGGCATTTTACTTTGTTGAACTCGATCAGCAAATGCCTGATGATTTCAACGATAGGATCATCAGTTTAAGAACCTCGAAATTCGTTAAGGCCGACTCCAAAGACCCTTGGAAGCTCGAGTTTTCAGGTAGGATGGAGAGCCGTTTTTTGTTCCGAACAGCAATTTCGAAGTCTATATTGCCATTTCATTTGTATAAACCCGATTTTGTGGTCCTTCCCCTTATTATTCAAATTAATGAGAATCAATTTAAGAAAATTGAGATACATACTGCCGATGATATTATGAATATGGGGTATCTGAATGCATCTCGATGGTTTCGCAATGCCGAAAGAATTTGGAATATCAATAAAACGGAAAAGTCGAAGAACATGTCAACCATTGGCCGACTTAATTTTCATAATGGCTTAACTCAACAAAATTTGAATGCAGAATATTTAGTTTTGTACAACTCGTCGGCAAAAGATGCCAATGCATTAGTAGTTAATAGATCAAGTCTCGACCTTGAGTTTATATGCGAAAGCAAATCGTATGTTTATTATTTAAATAATGAAAATGAAGCGTATTATCTTACGGCTTTGTTAAATTCGAGTGTTCCCAATTTTTTAATGAAGGATTTTCAGACAAAGGGGTTATTTGGCCCGAGAGATATTCATAAGAAGATTTTAAATATTTATTTCCCCAAATTTGATGAGAATAACAAATTACATTTGTCCTTAGCCGCTTTAAGTAAATCGTGTCATGATAAGACTGAGAAATATGTGGAAACAAACCCGCCAAATAGTGAATTAACCCCCATTAAGTTGGGAAAATATAGAGTAGATATCAAAAGACATTTATCAAAAGAAATGGCTGATATCGATAAGATTGTTAGAAAAATTATAAAGGAGTGAGGAGTGCATTTAATAAAGATTCCAATAAATATTAAATATTGAAATTCAAAATATTTTATTTTTAAAGATTGTTCTGAGATATTTATATAAATTTGCTTCCAATCATGAAACGACTGAATTTTTTGGAATAGAGAATTTTTGGAATTAATCGGAATTTGAGCATGAAAAAAGGAAACAACACAATTATATTTTTTTGAGGCCTTCAAGGGGTTTACTCACCACTATTACAGCCTCTTTAACTCAAAATAGTTTTCTAAATCACAATGAAGAAACTTTATTGATAGAACCGAGAATAATTCTTTGAATAACTTTTTACCGAGGTTACAACAGAACTTCGAGGCAATAAGAATCAATTGTATACTAATTTTGTTCATTCAAAGGCGAATTTACTTTGCTAAGCTCTGTAAAAATACTTTGAAGTGAGAACCATCAACAAATCATTTAAGCATGAGAGTAGTTATTCAACGCGTAAGTAGAGCCAATGTAAAAATTGATGAGAGGCTGATTTCGGAAATTGGCTATGGCCTTATGGTGTTATGTGGGTTTGAGGAAGGCGATGAGGTAGAAGACTTGAGATGGATAGCTGGTAAGATTTCTCGTTTGAGGATTTTTGATGATGAAGCAGGGATGATGAACTTGTCGGTTGTAGATAAAGCTGGTGAGATGATGGTAATAAGTCAGTTTACTTTGCATGCCAGTACCAAAAAAGGGAATCGCCCCTCATATATTAGAGCCTTAGAACCTGTGAGAGCCAAAGAATTATACCAGCTTTTCGTCGACGAATTGGTATGTTACAGCGGAATCGGCGTAAAAACAGGCATTTTTGGCGCTTACATGATGATTGAACTAGTAAATGATGGGCCTGTTACCATCATTATTGACAGCAAGATGAGGGAGTAATTCAAAGTTTCAACATGAATTTCTCGATGTCGATAATGTATCTTGTATGGGTACCTTGGCCTATAACGCCCTGATGGTCGAACACTCGAACCTCGAAGAACAACTTTTTTCCGTCGATTGTGTTTAGACGGGCTTCGCAATGAATTTTTACACCAACTCTGATGGCTCTTAAATGCTCGACATGCACTTTTGTTCCCACGGATGAATATCCAGGAGCTAAATAATGAGCAATCCCTTCGTAACAGGTTTTTTCCATAAAAGCTATCATGGCAGGTGTTGCAAATACCTCGAGCAAACCCGAACCATAATGTGAAGCAGTGTCTTCTGCCAGTATGATTTTTTTCTGTTCGAAATTGAGAGGTAGAGCGGGAACATGAATGATGTCCATAGATTTCAAATCAAATTAGAAATGAAAATGTACGGTTTTCTTGAGTTGTTCGTTTAGGCTCTGATACACAGGGCAGGTAAAAGCCGAATTGCGTATGATTTGTTTTTCTTTTTCGGTGAAAGGGTGAGGTGGAAAATAGAGATGAATAATAATTTCACCGACTCTTCGTGGATTCGATTCCATAATCTTAGTAATCTCGGCTTTGGTTCCATCAAGATTAAATCCATGCGTGCGGGCGGCAATTCCCATAATGGTCAGCATGCAGCTTGCCAGGGCTGCGGCTAATAAATCAGTAGGAGAGAATGCCTCCCCTCTGCCTTGATTGTCGAGTGGGGCATCCGTTATAATCGAACTGCCCGACTGGAGGTGTGTGGCTTTTGTACGCAACTCACCTAAATAAATGGTTTCAATGGTAGCCATAAGCATTTCATTATTTTATTGAGTCGCAAGATAAATAATAAACCCGGATATTTCAGGTTTATCCATCAAACAAGCGGAAAATTATTTCTTTTCAGGAGTAGCTGGTTTTGTTTCAGCCTGCTTAACCTTATGAATTTCGTTGCATGAAGCTTTTTTCTCTTTTTTGTCGCAGCAGGTATTTTTTCCCTGTATAGGATGATCGCAAGGTTTTATAGGCTTGGGTGTGACAGTTTCTGCTTTGGCATCCTTGGTTTTGGCTTTCTTGGGTGGATCATCATCATTAAGTACAATCATCGAATGATTTCTCTGAATCAACGAAACTGATGCACTTAGGCTCGACATAATAAAGGCGCCTAGGCCAAAAAGCAAAACGAGTTTTTTCATTTTTCTTAGGTTTTGAATTAAGAACACAAAGTTAATATTTCCGTATAAACTCGGGTTAGGACTTGTAAAGTTTGAAAGGCAAAATACAAATTGGTTAAAGTTTCGTATAAGATTAAAAATTGACAATTTTATTTTGCATTGTGCTTCACTTTATTCCTTTTTTTTAATGTATTCGAAGCCAGTTGTTTATTTCTATTTTTACATTCATGATGAAGGCTTTCATTTTACTGCTCCTCATAATTGAGACTTCGAGAAGAAAAAGCATTTTTTCGTCGAATAATAGATAATGATTTTCCTGATTCAAGGGAATTATTCTCTTTTCGTCGATTCGAGCATATCATTTTATCTACTGGTTACTATTTACCTTTGCAAGGAATAAAGGAATGTTTTTTCAACTTGCTTCATCGTAAGATTCTAAGTTTTACCTTTATTTTATGAAGCTCATCCTGTCTTCATGAGTTTATTGTAACGATATATGAATATGAATAAATCGGGGAGAAGCATATTTAAAAGATTGGGTTCCATCATTAAATGGATCCTGATGATTTTTGGGAGTATATATTTCGTTATGATTGTTTTGAGTTTTACCAGTGTTCCCTTTTGGGCTTATTATCGTTTAGGTTCAAAATTTCCCTTGGCCTGCCAACCCAATTACATTATAGTGATGGGGGCTGGTGGAATGCCCGGGCCCGAGAGTCTTTTGCGATGTCATTATGGAACGCAAATCGCAAAAAGATACCCTGAGGCAAAAATCATCATCGCACTCCCCACCATATCTGAAGATATTTATAAGAGCCATGCTCACAAAATGCTTGAAGAAATGGTTATTCATGGCATCGATAGCAGCCGTTTCCTATTTGAAACAGAAGGAACCAATACCAGAGAACAAGCAAAGAACATAGCAAAACTTAAGGGTGTGGGTGCCAAAGATTGCTTTCTTATAATTACTTCTCCTGAACACGTATTTCGTAGCGTTAAAGTCTTTCGCAAGGTGGGACTCGAAAATTGTGGAGGGCTTCCTTCATTTTCTAAAGAACTACCTACAGAACTTTTGCTTTCAGAAGATGAAAATTTGCAGAAACAGCTCCCACCAGATCGTTCTCCTTCTCTTCGATATAATATGTGGAACTATTTGAAGTTAGAAATATCTGTTTTGAGAGAATATGTAGCTATTGTTTGGTATTGGCTGAATGGGTGGATATAAGATTCAAGACAAAGAATGTTCAGTGATAAAGATTTTGGCTGTATCGGCTATAGAATTTCTAATGGGTATGAATGAATAGTTTGGGAAGGTCTCTTTGAATTTTTGATTGGAATAATAATAAGACACGAAGGCCGAGCGAGCGGTTTCTGCGGTGATAGCCGAAGGTTTGCCAGTAACAAGACTCTTGAGTGTGAATAAACGCCAGGCAATCTCAGCTGTAAATTTATTGATGCGCACCATAGGACGAGGCTTGCCTAATGCATCAGCCATCATATCGAATAAATCTTTAAAGCATAAATTTTCTGAGTTGAGGATAAAACGTTCGTTAATTATTTCACTTTTCATCAATAAAATGAGTGTATCGGCCACATCTCGAACATCTACATATCCTGTAACTCCTTCAGTATAATACTTTAAGCCATGATAGATTTCGGTGAATAATTGCGAACTACCTTTTTGCCAGTCGCCTGGTCCAATAATGGTAGATGGATTTACTATTACTGCATTCATGCCTTCGGCAATACCTCTCCAAATTTCTCGCTCAGCAAGGAATTTACTCATGGCATAAGTAGTATTTTTGGGAATTTCATTGAATAAGTCATCTTCGGTTATTGTTTTTTGCTCTGGATTCTGGCCTAACACAGCAACACTGCTTACGTAGGCGAGTTTTATTATTCTTTTAGCCAAACAAAGGTTCACAATATTTAAGGTTCCTTTAACATTTGTGGTGAGGATTTTAGATTTATCCGCTTTCTTGAAAGAAACCACAGCTGCACAATGATAAACTTTATCCACACCGTCGAAAGCTTCTTCAAGAGATCCAATGTCGAGCACATCACCTTCGACCCATTCGATTTGTCTGAGCAATTCATCCGATTTATTCGTGTAAAATTGAAATATTCTTTTTACCGACTGAATCCTATCTTTCGAACGGATGAGTGCTTTTACTCTATATCCTTCGTTCACCAAACGAAATAATACATGAGATCCCACCAGTCCGCTACTGCCAGTGACTAATATCATAAGGCAAAATTAATCATTTAGTTCGTCATGAGGTTTGTTGTTGGGTTTCGTCATATCTTTGCAAAAGTTTTTATAATTTATCTTGATGCAGATAAGTCACGATATTCTGTAGGATTGATATGTCATAGCAATAATTAGAGAAGCTAAATTAATGTTTGTCAAAAATTTTGTTGAGGAGCTACGTTGGAGGGTAATGGTTCATGATATGACGCCTGGGACCGAAGAATACCTTATGCAGGGCCCATCGTATGGCTATATTGGATTTGACCCCACAGCCGATTCCCTTCATATTGGCCATCTGGTGCAGATAATGACCTTGGTTCATTTTCAGCAATGCGGCCATAAACCCATTGCTTTGGTGGGTGGTGCGACAGGTATGGTGGGTGATCCTTCTGGCAGAAGTGAAGAACGTAATCTTTTAAGCAGGGAACAATTAGAATATAATCTTGTTGGTATAAAAAAACAACTTGCCCGCTTTATTGATTTCGAAACCAAAGTGAATCCTGCAACTATGGTCAATAATTATGATTGGTTTAAAGGATACGAATTCCTGGATTTTATACGTGATGTAGGCAAACATATCACAGTAAACTATATGCTGGCAAAAGACTCTGTCCAGAAACGCCTCGATGCGGGAATGTCGTTTACTGAGTTTTCTTATCAATTGGTGCAGGCTTATGATTTTTACTGGTTATTCAATAATATGGATTGTCGTCTTCAGATGGGCGGTTCTGACCAATGGGGAAATATTGTTACTGGGACTGAATTAATCCGGCGTAAGGATGGTGGGACGGCTTATGCTCTTACAACCCCATTATTGAAAAAATCGGATGGGAGCAAATTCGGCAAAACGGCTGCGGGAGCGCTTTGGCTCGACGCCGAAAAAACTTCTCCTTATGCTTTTTATCAATATTGGATAAATACTTCAGATGAAGATGCCATAGATTATATAAAAATTTTTACAACTTTAAGTAAAGAAGAAATAGATGCCCTTTCAGAAGAACATTGGAAAACTCCTCATCTACGTATTTTACAGAAGGCTCTCGCCAGGGAAATTACCATTCGGGTGCATTCAGAAAATGACTATCAGATGGCAGTCGAAGTATCGGAGATTCTTTTTGGTAAAGGCACTGTAGAATCATTGATGCAACTCGATGAAAAGACCTTGTTGAATTGTTTCGATGGGGTGCCACAATTTCACGTTTCTAAAACAGAACTCGAAACAGGCATTCCTGCAATCGATGTTCTTGCTGTGAAAACTCAGATTTTCCCAAGTAAGGCCGAAGCTCGAAGAATGATGAAAGATGGTGCTGTATTGCTCAACAAACAAAAACTTTCTGAGGATACTTTCATTGATAACTCAATGCTTCTTCAAAATAAATATTTACTTATTCAAAAAGGGAAAAAAAATTATTTTCTCGTGATAGCCGAATAATACCATTTTTTCTGAGTTTAATTTGGCCTTCCTATCCTATAATTATAGGTTTTTCATGATTGAGCTCAAGGATAGGGATAAAGAAGATAAATCAATAAAGAGGGGTGAATCTTGTATCTTACCACGTTTTCTAAACATTAGCCATAAAAGTTAGCCAACGAGAAAATTATAATAAATCTTCTATAATGTACCCGGAGCCGGAATCGAACCGGCACGGGAAAATCCCATTGGTTTTTGAGACCAACGCGTCTACCTGTTCCGCCATCCGGGCATGTCAAAGAACTTGCAAAATTAAACATCTTACCATAATTTTCAACCCGTGAAGATATTTTCAGTTTAAAATCATCATCGATATTTTCGACTTCAGGATGTTCCTGCAAAAAGATTCAGTTTCTTTTCCCTAAGTTCGATACCTTTAAAAGATAAGATTCACTCGCAATGATACGAGTTCTTAAACGATTTGAATCTTTTTGAATTATAGTATTTTTGCAGAGAACACCTTCAAAAAACATAACTATCTGAAAAACATGGCCAGAAACAAAGTTAAGATTTTTTCAGGGCGATCGAGTAAGTATCTTGCTGAAGAAATTGCAAAGGTTTATGGGGATGAATTGGGGAAAGTAAATTTGACGACATTCAGCGATGGGGAATTTCAAGTTTCGTTTGAGCAAACAGTGAGAGGGAATGATGTTTATATTGTTCAATCGACATTTTCTCCCGTAGATAATTTATTCGAGCTTCTCATGATGATTGATGCAGCCAAAAGAGCTTCGGCCGAAAGAATTGTTGCCGTCGTGCCCTATTATGGATTTGCCCGACAAGATCGCAAAGACAAGCCTCGTGTAGCTATTGCGGCCAAATTGGTTGCCGATCTGCTTTCCACAGCTGGTGTTGGAAGAATAATTACAATGGATCTGCATTCCGATCAGATTCAGGGATTTTTCAATGTACCCGTCGATCATTTGTATGCTTCCACTATTTTCGTGCCTTTCATAAAAAAATTGAAACTTCCCAATTCAGTCATGGCTTCTCCAGATACAGGAGGAGCGAAACGCGCAGCAGCTTATGCCAAATTCCTGAATACCGAGCTGGTCATTTGTTTCAAGCAAAGAATAAAACCTAATTCTATTGGAAAAATGACTATCATAGGCGAGGTAGAGGGAAAAGATGTGATTTTGGTGGATGATATCATCGATACGGCAGGAACCGTCTGTAAAGCTGCTGATCTGATGATGGAACATGGAGCCAATAGTGTCAGAGTATTTGCTACTCATGCTGTTCTTTCGGGAAATGCACTCGAAAATATTCATAAATCCTCCCTTATTGAAGTCTATGTTACAGATACTTTACCCGTCAAGGAAACCGAAAAGATTAAAGTGCTTTCCATCGCTCCCTTGCTTGCCGACGTAATTGACCGGGTTCATCGTAATAAACCCATTTCTTCACATTTCGATTTCACTACCATACTTTGATTGATTTCTGTATTGTTTGAGAATCATATTTTAATAGCTAATTTTGCAAACTTTTTCAAACCTTATTTTATCATTTAAGTTTTTGATTATGAAAACAATTTCTATGAGCGGTTCTCTCAGAGAGAACGTAGGGAAGAAAGATGCTAAAAAATTACGTAAAAATGGACTTGTGCCGGCTAATATTTATGGAGGTGCAAATCAATTCCTTATTTCCATCGAAGAAAAACATCTGCAAAAAGTTGTTTTTACCCCCGAAGTTTATTTAATTGAGCTGGATATCAATGGTACAAAAAGACAGACCATTATTCAGGAAGTACAGTTCCATCCGGTAACCGATAGGATTTTACATGTGGATTTCCTCGAAGTATTGCCCGGGAAACCTATAACTTTGAAAATACCTATTAAGATTACTGGTAATTCGATTGGTGTTCTGAAAGGAGGAAAACTCCAAAAAAAATTCCGATTGTTAAAGGTAAAAGGCCTTGCTTCTGACATCCCCGACCATATTACTCTGGATGTTTCAGATCTCGATATCAATCATTCCATTAAGGTGAATGACCTTAAATATGAAAAGCTCACTTTCCTCGATCCTGCCAGTGCTATTGTTGTAGCCGTTATACCAACACGAGCCGTGAAAGAAGGTACACCTCAAGCATAACTTTTATTGTTGTTCTTGTACCAAAACTGTATCGTCTTTTCAAAAAGAAGGTACAGTTTTGTTTTTTTGTTTCATTCTTTTAATGAATTATTAAAATTTACAGGAAATGAAATATTTGATAGTTGGCTTGGGAAATCCTGGATCGGAATATGCAAATGACAGGCATAATGTTGGATTTTTAGTCATGGATGCTCTTGCAATTAAAACAAATTCTCGTTTTTCTACCGAAAGGTATGCCGATGTGGCCAAGGTTAAATATAGAGGCCATATACTTGTTCTCATCAAACCCAATACATATATGAATCTGAGCGGGAACGCCGTGAGATATTGGCTCGAAAAGGAAAAAATCTCTCTGCAACATCTTTTGATTGTGCTCGACGACCTCGATCTTCCACAAGGCCAAATACGTTTGAGAGCTAAGGGCAGTGGCGGTTCGCATAATGGATTGAATCATATTATTCAGGTTTTAGATACCGAAGATTTCCCACGCCTGCGTATTGGTATTGGTTCTGACTTTCCCAAAGGTATGCAGGTAGATTATGTGCTGGGTCAGTGGAGTAAAGAAGAAGAAAAAATCATGAAACCCGCCATTCTTGATGCTGCCGATGCAATTCTTACGTTCGTGCATTTAGGCATCGAAAGAGCTATGAATATCGTGAATACGAAAAAAAATTCCCTCACCGATGATAATTAAAAATGAATGAATTTTCGACGTAATCATTTTATCTCATTTCGCATCCACCCTAACTATCCCAAGATGAATCAATTAGCCTTTTCAAAGAATGTATTCTTCAGATTCAGATCAAACTGTAGCTCATTCCTGAAAGCTAACTTTTTCCAAAACTTTGGAGCATTCCTTCATAACCAAGGATGTAATTACAATATACCAATAATCAATAATTTATAATGAATGAAGGAGCTGACCGGAATATTGGCCACCCGTTAAGGAAAATTTTTCAAATTTGTTTTGAAATCGAAGTTCACTGTATGTAAAATATTGTCAAGTAGTTTATCAATAAATTGATTCAAATTGATTAAGGAGGGGAAGTATGTCTATGAGTGAGGTATATAAAAGTTAACATATAAAATACTTTGATGTTTGTAAACATTTAAAAATCAATCTTTTATTTCATTAAGTTTTTTTAACAAAAAAATAAATTTACCTTTGTAAAGGGAAAATTTAAAACCAAATTAATATGCAAATATCACATATAGAGCACATTGGCATTGCCGTTCGAAGCATCGAAGAGAGTTTACCGTATTATCAAGAAGTTTTAGGTTTAAAATGTTATGGAATAGAAGAGGTGAAGGATCAGAAAGTTAGAACAGCTTTTTTTCAGGCCGGTCAGACCAAACTCGAACTTCTTGAATCGACTGACCCTGATGGTGCCATTGGAAAATTCATCGAAAAAAGGGGAGAAGGAATCCATCATATTGCTTTTGCAGTAAAAGAGATAGAATCTGCTCTCGAAGAGGCTCGGTCGAAGGGGATTCGGCTCATAGACGAATCACCGCGATTAGGAGCCGAGGGATTGCACATTGCTTTTTTGCATCCTAAATCTACGCATGGAGTATTGACTGAATTGTGTGAGAACAAATAAAAATAAAATTATACATTTATATGGCTATTGAGGATAAATTATTGGAATTGCTGGAAAAAAGACAGAAAGCCAGTTTAGGCGGTGGTCAAAAAAGAATCGATGCTCAGCATGCCAAGGGGAAACTAACCGCACGTGAAAGAATAGACTTATTGCTCGACGACGGCAGTTTTGAAGAATTCGACATGTTCGTAACACATCGCTGTACCGATTTTGGGATGCAGGATCAGCTTTATTTGTCGGATGGAGTTGTTACGGGTCATGGAACAATAGATGGAAGAGTGGTGTATGTTTTTTCGCAGGATTTTACGGTTTTTGGTGGTAGTTTATCGGAGTCGTATGCAAAAAAGATTTGCAAGATCATGGATCAGGCCATGAAGGTAGGGGCGCCTATTATCGGGCTCAACGACAGTGGTGGAGCCCGTATTCAGGAAGGGGTATTGAGCCTGGCAGGTTATGCTGAAATTTTCGAACGAAATATTCTTGCTTCGGGTCTCATACCTCAAATTTCGGCTATTTTTGGTCCTTGTGCTGGAGGAGCCGTCTATTCGCCAGCTCTTACCGATTTCATCATCATGAGTCAAAAAACCAGTTACATGTTCGTAACAGGGCCAAAAGTCGTAAAGACTGTCACTGGTGAGGTAGTTACTGAGGAGGAATTGGGAGGAGCCATGATTCATGGTGCAAAATCGGGGGTTGCACATTTTGTTGCTGAAGATGAGCGTGAAGGCATACTATTGATAAGAAAACTGTTGAGTTACCTACCGCAGAACAATTTAGAAGACCCTCCCGTGATTCCTTGCAACGATCCAATTGATCGTTTGGACGACAGCCTCAACTACTTCATTCCCGATAATCCCAATAAGCCTTATGATGTAAAAACCATTATCTATAGTATTATTGATGAGAATGAGTTTTTAGAAGTGCAGCGGCATTATGCACCCAACATCGTAACCGGATTTTCTCGTTTCGATGGAATGACTGTTGGCATTGTGGCTAATCAACCCAATTATCTGGCCGGAGTGCTCGATATCAATGCCTCGAGGAAGGCAGCCCGATTCGTCAGATTCTGTGATGCTTTCAATATCCCATTACTTACTCTTGTGGATGTTCCCGGTTTTTTACCTGGAACGGCTCAAGAATATGGAGGGATTATCATTCATGGTGCCAAATTGCTCTATGCTTTTGGAGAAGCCACTGTACCCAAAGTTACCATTATTTTGCGCAAGGCTTATGGAGGTGCTTATGATGTGATGAGTTCGAAACACCTGCGTGGCGACATCAATTATGCCTGGCCTACAGCCGAGATTGCTGTTATGGGTCCTAAAGGCGCCATAGAAATTCTTTATAATAAAAAAATACAAGAAATTGCCGATCCTGCCGAAAGAGAGGACTTTATTCTGAATGCCGAAAAAGAATATAAGGATAAATTTGCAAATCCATATAATGCAGCTCGATATGGATATATAGACGATATCATTGAACCCCGCAATACTCGTTTCAGAGTGATTAGAGCTTTTCAAGCACTGGCTACAAAAAAGGATACTAATCCTCCGAAAAAGCATTCAAATATTCCTCTCTAAATAAATAATATTTATAAGAAACCATGAAACATTTTCGGTTTTTTATTATTATTGCCAGCATTTTACCCTTGATTGGCTTTTCCCAGGGTGTAAATAGTTTAAAGATCAATGAAATACTGGTAATCAACGATTCTAACTATATCGACGACTTTGGGGAAAGAAACGGCTGGATCGAAATCTTTAATGCTAACTATAATTATGTGGATATGGGTGGTATGTATCTGACGAATGATTTATCCAACCCTACCAAATATTATATTCCTAAAGGTGATCCCCGTACAGTAATCCCTCCCCGTGGATTCATCGTCTTTTATGCCAATAATAAGCCTACTCGTGGAATAATGCATTTGAATTTTGAATTGAAGGGTTCAAAAGTCGTTGCTATTTTCAGTTCCGATGGAAAAACTCTCATCGACAAATTAGACATCCCCGAGGAGCAACACCCCGATGTGACTTATGGGCGCTTGAGAGATGGTGGCCCTGAGCTTGGTTATCTCGAAAAGACAACCCCTAAGGCATCCAATGTAACTGAGCAAGTGGCAACACCTGCTGAAATTTTTGGGGAAATGGATCCTCATGGCATTGCAATCACTATCATTGCAATGTCGGTAGTATTTGTTTCTCTTGCCCTGCTATATATCTTGTTCAAGAACACTTCCAAGATTTATTCTCTCGACTTAAGTTCGATATTTAAACGAAAAAAAGGGCCTCAAAAGGAAGAAGAAAAAGCGAAGATTGGAGAATCTATTCCAGGTGAAGTTGCTGCGGCTATTGCTATGGCTCTATATCAATATCATGCCCAGATTCATGACGTAGAAAAGACTGTTCTTACGATTCGAAGAGTCTCCCGTACCTATTCACCATGGAGTTCAAAAATTTATGGACTCAGAAAATCACCTCGTTAAATATTTATTTAGTTCTATTATTCAAAGTCAGTTTAAATAAGATGAAAAGATTCAAGTTTAAAATAAATGGCAACACTTACGAAACCGAGATAATTGATATCGAGGATAATATTGCAACTATCGAAATCAATGGTTCTCGCTATACAGTCGAAGTCGATCAAACCCTTACTCCCGTGAAGACACCGAAACTCATGCGTACACCTGCAGTTCCCTCTACGGATATTCATCCCGCTGTTTCTAAGACGAGTGCACCTATAGGCCCTAAAGGGACGGGTTATATTAAATCGCCTTTGCCTGGTGTAATTCTCGATATTTTGGTCAAAGAGGGTGATTATGTCAAAATTGGCCAAAAGGTAATCGTTCTCGAGGCCATGAAGATGGAAAACAATATCGAAAGCGATAAGGAAGGGCGTGTGGTTAGCATTAAAAAGCAAAAGGGAGATGCAGTATTGGAAGGAGATATATTAATCGTAATTGGAGAATAAAATGGCTGAAAACGAAGGATTCCTGAAATTTATAGTGGATCACTTAGAGCAGTTTTTTAGTTACACTGCTTTTGCTAATATCACTGTTGGCCATATCATCATGATATGTGTGGGATTGTTTTTCATTTTTTTGGCTATTACCAAGGAATATGAACCCTTGTTGCTGGTTCCCATTGGATTTGGAATTTTAATTGGCAATATACCTTTTTATCCAGGATTAAAAGTTGGAATTTATGAAGATGGAAGCGTTTTGAATTATTTATATTTTGGTGTGGTTCAAGGGATATATCCTCCTCTGATCTTTTTAGGCATAGGAGCAATGACCGATTTTTCGGCTCTTCTTTCGAACCCGAAGCTTATTCTCATAGGAGCTGCAGCGCAGTTTGGTATATTTGGTGCTTATATTGCTGCGCTTGCTTTAGGATTTGCTCCCAACGAAGCAGGTGCTATTGGTATTATTGGTGGTGCCGACGGGCCAACCGCAATATTCTTAACTTCAAAATTAGCTCCTGAATTGTTGGGAGCTATCGCCATTTCGGCCTATTCTTATATGGCTCTTGTACCCGTCATACAACCACCTATCATGCGATTGCTTACAACCCCCAAAGAGCGTGTAATCCGAATGAAACCTCCCAGAGTGGTATCGAAAAATGAAAAAATTCTATTCCCTATCATTGGGCTATTGCTTACCTGCTTTATTGTCCCCTCAGGTCTTCCACTCTTGGGAATGCTGTTTTTTGGCAATTTACTTAAGGAAAGTGGAGTTACCAAACGCCTGGCCGATACCGCAAAAGGCCCTTTAATCGATATCGTTACTATACTTATAGGACTAACTGTAGGAGCTTCTACTCAGGCTACTACTTTTCTTACCCCAAAGTGCATTGGTATTTTTGCTCTTGGTGCTTTTTCTTTTATGGTAGCCACTGCAGCCGGAGTATTATTTGTGAAATTTCTCAATCTTTTCTTGAAACCAGAAGACAAAATCAATCCTTTGATCGGGAATTCAGGAGTATCTGCTGTGCCCGATAGTGCCAGGCTTTCTCAAGTTATTGGCCTCGAATACGATAAAACCAATTATTTGCTTATGCACGCTATGGGACCAAATGTTGCCGGAGTAATTGGAAGTGCTGTTGCTGCCGGTATTTTACTTAGCTTCTTGTATTAATTATGGAATGATTGGAAATGACAGAGGGTAATTTTTAGAAAATTATAAAGTGTTGCGCGTTTAGAATTTATTTTGAAATGCAATTATAAAGGATTCTATGTTGACGATAGGAATTGCAGGTGGTTCAGGTTCAGGAAAAACAACAGTTGTCAAGAAAATTACCCAACTACTTCCCCCAGACTCGGTATCTGTATTGTCGCAAGATGCTTATTACTACGATAATAGCCATCTGCCTCCCGATGAAAGGGTAAAGATTAATTTCGATCACCCTTCTTCCATCGAATTCCCTCTGTTGAATCGGCATATCGATTTACTCATGGAGGGTGAACGAATCCCCCATGCCTATATACAGTTATCTTACCTGTAGCAGGGCAAAAGATACTATCACTATATATCCTCGTAAGGTCATTATTGTAGAAGGCATTCTTATTCTTACAGATCCTGACCTAAGGAGCAGGCTCGTTGTGAAGATGTTTGTGGACGCTTCCCCCGATGAACGGCTGATGCGTATTATTCAGCGAGATTTGGTAGAACGTGGGCGCTCGCTGCAACAAACCCTCGAGCATTATCAGAATTTCGTAAAACCCATGCATGAACAATTCATCGAACCTACCAAACGCTTTGCCGATATTATCGTTCCTCAGGGAGGTGAAAATCATGTAGCCATAAGATTGCTTGCCGCCCAAATTAAGGAAAGACTGGGATTGCCATAATTCGATGCATTCTTTTGCACGACTTCATGATGTTGAATAATTATATATGAATATCTGCGGATCATAAACAATGAACCCCGCTGCAATTCCTTATGGATATTATTTATAAACTTGCGCTATCTAAAGGTCTTGCATCGAGTTGAATAAGGTAAGAATACGCGAAAAGCCCTATAGGTGAGTAAAATCAAAAACAGAGGGTAAGTTTATTTTACAGTGAAGCTGGTCTCTCCAAGGAGATCATCTCCAAGATAAACAGCCACCTGATAGGTCCCCGAGATAAATTTTTCTTGTAGAGGCAGTTTGTTGTAATCAGCGCACATTTTCACAGCCTTGTTCTGGTAATCGATATTGGCCATTGTAGAATATTGTAATTGTTCACCTTGGTAAGTAAATGAATATTCATCGCCTCTGCTTCGGGTAAGAATATTTCCATTGGGATCGGCAATTCGTACATAGAAAGTACGTGTGCCGGGTTGTGCAATGCGGTTTTCGGCAATGATAAAGCAGACTCTTATTTTGTCGATTCGTTTTCCTTTGTCTGTAAATTCTTCCTTACCTCCGCTTCGCAATCGTAATGTTTCGGCAGTGAGGCTCGAGATGCTCAATGCCGAGCCTTGTTTGATCTTGGTTGTAAGCAATTCTTTTTCCTGAACCAATTGCTTGGCCTTTTGCTGTTCGGCTATGATTTCTTCTTTCATTTGTAGGTTTTCTTCCTGTAGCTGTCGGTTTACGGTATACAGGCTATCCATTTGCCTGAGATAGGATTGAGCTACTAACCTGAGTTGGTCGAGTTTACGGGAAACTTTGATGTATTCCCATTTCGTATCGAGGAGTTTCTTTATTTCGAGCGCACTTGCCTGAATGATGCTGTCTTTGACCCTCAGGCTGTCGGCAAGCTCGCCATATGCAGCCTTTATTCTTTCGTGCTCGGCCATTACAGAATCGAGCTCATGTCGGAGGATGGCTTTTTCTTCTTCGGCAATCTTCTTGATTTGACTTATCTCTGATTGGGTACTCACCCATTTCCATCCAAAAAATATTGCCAAGAGCAAAATGACTACACCGGCAATGATTATGCCTTTGTTCGATTTTTGATCATTTGTGTTTTCCATTTCTCTAAGTTTTTATTGGTTTTGGCAACTATATTCTCAATTCTTTCGATTTTAATGCAAATATAATAGAAATATTGGCATACTAATAAACAACCCCGGTATTTGGCCGGGGCTGTGAAAAATTTGAAAATATCGGCTAAAAAGTAAGAATCGCTTATTTGATGATTCCCATTTCTTTCCCTACTTTAGTGAAGGCGGCGATTGCTTTATCGAGATGTTCCTTTTCATGAGCTGCCGAAATTTGAACCCTTACTCTTGCTTGACCTTTAGGAACCACTGGGTAGGAGAATCCTGTTACATAAATTCCTTCGTCCAAAAGTCTCGCCGCAAAATCTTGTGCCAATTTCGCATCGTAAAGCATCACGGCGATGATGGCACTTTGTGTAGGCTTTATATCGAATCCAATTTCCGACATACGCTGGCTAAAGTAAGCTGTATTTTTATGCAGTTTATCCTGTAAATCGTTTGTTTCTTTCATCATATCGAACATGCGGATGCCTGCAGCAACAACCATAGGAGGTAAAGAATTGCTGAACAAGTAAGGTCTGGAACGCTGTCGCAACATACTTATAATTTCTTTTTTCCCTGTGGTGAAACCACCGATGGCTCCACCAAAGGCTTTTCCTAAAGTGCCTGTGATGATCTCGATTTTCCCCTCCAATTTAAAAAGCTCAGTGACTCCTCTTCCTGTTTGGCCAACTACTCCCGCAGAATGCGATTCGTCTATCATAACCATAGCATCATATTTATTGGCAAGTTCATAAATCTTGTCGATAGGAGCAACGTTCCCATCCATACTGAATACGCCATCGGTTACGATGAGGCGAAAACGTTGTTTCTGAGAATCCTTAAGTCGTTCTTCCAATTCCTTCATATCGGCATTGGCATATCTGTATCTGACTGCCTTACAAAGTCTTACTCCGTCAATGATGGAAGCATGATTCAAAGCATCACTAATAATTGCATCTTCCTCGCTAAGCAATGGCTCGAAAACTCCACCATTTGCATCGAAACAGGCAGCGTAAAGAATGGTATCTTCGGTACCAAAATATTCGGCAATCTTAGCCTCGAGTTTCTTATGCAAGTCGGTAGTACCACAAATAAATCTTACCGATGACATGCCAAAGCCATGCGTATCCATCGCAGCCTTCGCTGCTTCTATTAATTTGGGATTATTGGAAAGCCCCAAGTAATTATTAGCACAAAAATTCAACACTTTTTGGCCAGTGTTCAGCGTTATTTCTGCCCCTTGCGGACTCACAATGATACGCTCATTCTTTGCTAAGCCGGCCTCTTCAATTGCTGATAATTCTTTACTGAGAAATTCCTGAAATTCTTTATACATAGCTGTATTAAATTAAATGATAAGATGATTTTTTAAAGTTGCAAAATTATAGATTATTTGTAACAGATGGTTTAATCCTCCGTTCTTTCGGGAAATTTATAACGGGCGATTTCATCTCGAATCATCTTTAAATCTGCCTTAGAGATGACGAAAATCCCGTACTTTTGCCGAGCTATCGTTAATAGATTAACATTTATAATAAATTCAAAAATTGCGATATGAAAAAAATTTTAGTAATTGGCTCTACGGGACAGATAGGGTCAGAACTCACCCTTGCCTTACGGAAAGAATTTGGTGGGGAAAATGTAATTGCAGGCATTCGTAAAACTGCACCTTCTAAGCAAATTTTGGAAACAGGGCCCTGTGAAGTCGTTGATGCTACTATCCGTGAGCAAATGGAACGGGCTGTCGAGAAGCACGATATTGACACAATTGTCCACATGGCAGCTATACTTTCGGCCGTGGGAGAACAAAATCCCATGATGGCCTGGAATGTCAATATGAATGGGCTTATCAATGTATTGGAATGTGCCCGCGATCGTAAAATGGATAGAGTTTTGGTTCCAAGCAGTATTGCTGTTTTCGGACCCGGTACCCCTCTCGATAATACTCCCCAGGAAACCATTCTTCGACCAACCACCATGTATGGCATTACTAAAGTTGCCGGTGAGTTATTGGGCGACTATTATGTGTTGAAATACGGACTCGATGTGCGTGGATTGCGGTATCCCGGAATCATCAGCCATGAGACACTTCCAGGCGGTGGAACTACTGATTATGCAGTTGCTATTTATTATGAAGCTGTTAAGAATAAAAAATATACTTGTTTTGTTCGTGAAGATACCCGATTACCGATGATGTATATGCCCGATTGCCTTAAGGCTACTATATCATTATTAAAAGCCGATTTCAATAAACTTAGGCATCATTGCGACTTCAACGTTTCGGCTATGAGTTTTTCGGTTAAGGAATTGGCCGATAGCATTAAAAAGTATATTCCAGAATTCGAGGTTTCTTATGAGCCCGATTTCCGTCAAAAAATTGCCGACAGCTGGCCCAATAGCATAGACGATTCGTATGCTCGTGAAGAATGGGGCTGGAAACCTGATTATGACCTCGATGCCATGACACGCGACATGCTGAGTGCATTACAAAGAAAGCACCAGCAAGGATTTATTTAAAAAATTGATTTACAATAAGATTGAAGCCCTGCATTGCAGGGCTTTTTTCGTCGAACGTTTTTCAGATCGATGATTTTGGATAAAGCAATTTTTTACCAATCGAGAAGAGAATTTTTAATATAAATTATTTTAAATCAGCGATTTATATTATTTCCGATTAATTTGGTTGGATTCCTCCTTCGAATCGTCAAGGTATCTATAGTTTGCAATAATATCATTCATTTAACTTTACCAAATAAAATATTTCTTCTAATATTTGCAGTTCGATAGCTGATTAATTATGTTATGTTTCGATGTCCATACACATCATTTCCGCGCTGATAATCGCTCCATATTTAATCTGATATTGAAAGAAGATGGTTCGATGATTCCAGAAATGTATTTTTCGAGTGGAATCCATCCCTGGTATATTACTGACAAGTGGAAGAAGATTCTTGAAGATCATTTTCGGGAAAATTATAAGCAAAGAGTGGCTATTGGGGAGACGGGCATCGATATGCTCAAGGGAACCGATTTAAAACTTCAGGAATTAGTTTTTATGGCTCATATAGAATGGGCTCTGAATTATAGCATGCCTTTGGTAATTCATTCCGTTCGTTCTTCGCAACGAATCATCGAGATACTTCGTGCAATGAATTTCCAATTTCCTGTTGTTATTCATGGATTTAGACAAAGTAACGAGCTTGCCAAAAAATTTCTATCCGAGGGGTATTATCTTTCGCTGGGTGTTTATGTAAATTATGCAGGACAGAAGTTGACAGAAGCGATAAAATATATCCCTTTAGATAGAATATTGATCGAAAGTGATGATTTTGATGGAGATTGTTGTGAAATTTACCACCAAATAGCTCATATAAAAGGAATAAGTGCCGATGAATTGGACAATGTAGTCTTAATGAATGTGAAGAACTGTTTTCGGATAATCGATGGAAAATTGGCTTGAACGTACAGAACTTCTATTAGGGAAGGAGAAACTCGAGGCTTTGAAGAGGTCGCATGTTTTGGTGGCCGGACTGGGAGGTGTAGGAGCCTATTTGGCCGAAAGCTTATGTCGAGCTGGTTTGGGAGAATTGACTCTTGCCGATTCTGATATTGTTAAACCTTCCAATCGTAATCGGCAACTAATCGCCCTATCAAGTACGGAAGGGAGGTTAAAGGCTGAAGCCATGGCTGAGCGATTGCGTGATATCAATTCTGAGATACATCTCCATATAATAACTCAATATCTAAAGGATGATGTATTGAAAGATGTTGTGTGTCGACCTTATGATTACGTTGCAGATGCTTTGGACACACTTTCCCCAAAACTTTTCCTGCTGATACATTCGGTAAATTATGGCCATAAAATAATTAGCTCGATGGGAGCCGGCAGTAAAATTCACCCCGAAAGAATTATGGTTGCCGATATTTCGGAGACTAATACATGTCCATTAGCCTTATTATTAAGGAAAAGGCTCAAAAAGCATGGGATTTCGAAAGGAATAAAAGCCGTTTTCTCTTATGAAGCTGTAATGGAAGGAAGTAGAAAATATGTGAATGATGAGCTCAATAAAAAAACTATTGTAGGTACTATATCATACATGCCGGCTATTTTTGGCTTGTTCATGGCCTCTGTGATCATCCGCGATTTAACTGGAACGTTGCCTGTTCCTTATTGAATTATGAGAATGTATAATCTTTCGAATAGATGGATCATTTATGAAGATGATTTAGGCGGCAAGAATTCTTGCCCAAGACTATAAAAGTAGTTGCTCTATGATGATTTATTTATAATTTTGCACTGTCAAATGAAAGATAATCCTGTCCTGTAGTGTAATTGGCAACACGTCTGACTCTGGATCAGAAGACTCCAGGTTCGATCCCTGGCAGGACAACAACAATAGAGAAAAGGACTGGCTCAAAAAACCAAGTCCTTTTTTTGTTTGTAATAATCTTTCGCAGCAGTTTTGTTGGTGAAATCTTTCATTTCTTCCTTGATGCCTATTAAAGCATTAGTGCAAAAACTCTAATCTTTCACGAATGGGTAAGGCAGGTTGAGTTTTCTTCGTTTAATAATAAACTTTATGCAAGGGTTTATAACCAACTCTAAGTAATTGCATTTCCATTTCTATAACTTGTATATGTCATAGAATTGTGCAATCGCTATTTTTTGGGCTGTTCACTTGGGTTTTCCCCAAAAGGTTTGATGAAATATTATTTGAGAGCAGACTAGAGAAATTAAAAAAGAGCTGAACACAATGAGTGTCAGCTCTCATTTAAAAAATTCAATCGAGCTAATTACCTTACAATTAGCTTTTGAGTGTATGAAGAGGATTCATTGACTAATTGAAGAAGATAAATGCCTCTACTTAGATTTTTGATGTCGAGGATATAATCATTCCCCGAGGCGAAATTTTCGGAGGGTTTCGAAATGATGGTCTTACCGGTTAAATCCTTGATGTAGATATTATAAACTTCGGGTTTTTCAACACAGATATGCAGAGAACTGGAAGCAGGGTTAGGGAAAATATCGAGGTGATGATTTTTATTGTTAGAAATACCTTCGACGCCGTAGAAATAAATGGTATGGCTTTTAGTGATTTCACAGCCTGAACTATTTACGGTAACTGTGAAAGTGTGCTCACCTAAGCCATATTGATCGAAAGAAACGGTAATAGAAGACGTGGTTTCACCCCCTGGTTGCCAGAGATAAGTAGCCTGTGGGTCGTCGATTGTCGCATCAAGCACGATAGGATTGAAAGGCCAGAAACTTGTATCGCTGGGTGAGGCAGTAATATTGACCAGAGGTCCTACCTGTACATAAGCTTGACGTTCTAATGAATCAATTTGTCCGCCACGGTATACGATGAGTTTAACATTGTGAGAACCACATTCGGTATAGGTAACCGTTGGATTTTTCAGTGAGGAAGTATCGGGAGTAGCTCCTGGGAAGAACCATTGATAAGTTTCAGGAGTACCTATATATCCACCCGTTGTATTATTTGTAAAAATAACGGGTTGATTAATGGGAATAACGGTGTCATTGGCAGTAAAATCGACACGAAGGTCGATGGCGGCTTGTTTAGTTCCTTGGAGGAATTCTTTGTTTTGGGCCTGAATACCGGCAACGAATTCTACATCTTCAATTGGGCAAGTAGGATCGAGGGAAAAATTAAGAGTAACTATAACCACATCACCACCTGAGAAATCAATAGCAGTGCCATTTTGATCGGGCACCATCAGGCGGTTTACGAAATTTACGTGATTTTGACCTTGCCAGTTATATGAAATATGTGATTGAGTTACGAAGAAATGAAGTTTTAATCCAGTTGCTGTATTGGGGGCCACTTTGGTCACGGTAATTACTGCGGTGTAATCGAGTCCTGAATTGGTAATTTGCATATCCATGGTAAAATCGCAGGGTATGGCAATTCTTTGATTGTAACGGGGAAGGTAAGTGGGGTACATGCTTTGGCTGTGATTGCCACCAACTACTTTACTTATCCCATCGAAAATAGCCGTAGGGAATCCGGTAATCCCATAAAAGGAATTTCTTGCATTGCTGTATTGATTAGCAAAAGGATCGCCATTATGGTTTTCGACAACTGCTACCATACAGCCATTTGCGAGAAGATCGTCGGCTCCCATCGCGGCGCCTGGACAATAAGTGCACCATGTACCGGTGCCTATTTCAAGGATCACCATTTCGCGCGGAACTTGTTGCCCGAACACGAAAGTCGCAAGCAACACAAAAACTGAAAGTTGAAAGATTTGTTTCATAGGTTTGTAGTTTTAGGTTATTAAGGTATTCAATTAAAGTAGAGGGCTAAATTAATAAAAACCCGCATTGTATTCAAAAAATTTATTGTGAATAAAATGCGGGTTAAGTTTTTAATGAATATTCAATCTTTTATTTGTTGATAACAAATTTTTGAGTGAAGGTTCGACCGTTAGTTTCGATAACCAGAATGTAAATTCCATCGGGAAGTTGATCGAGGTTGATCTTTTGCAGAGTTTGTGTGTTTATTTTGAGGTTATCGAGAGCAAAAACTTGCTGTGCGAAAAGATTGAGTATTCTCATGTTCACGGAGGTGGGTTGTTTAGCATGAAATTCTATAGTGAAGTTTCCCTGGTTGGGATTGGGGTAAATGCTTATACCTAAGGATGACGCCAGCTCTTCTATACCCGTGCAATCCTTGAAGGTAATGTTGATATTTGCCGAAGCTATGCAACCATCGGAATTATTCACTGTAACCGAAATATTCTTAACACCTCCGATGCCAACGCCAGTGCTATCCACAATTATTGCTGGTGTAGTTTCACCTGTGGACCACAAATAAGTCGAGTTTTCATTCGTAGCATCCAGCGTAATGACATGGTTGTGGCAAATAGTTGTATCTCCACCAAATAAGACTATTGGCGATGCCTTTACGGATATGGACTGGGAAGCAAAGTTTGAACAACCCGTGGTATTATCGGTATATGAATATAGGATTTCGGTTTCGCCTGCTCCTATATTCGAAGGATAGAAGAATCCATTTTCTACGCCATTTCCCGAATAAATGCCACCTTCGGGAACTCCACCGGTTAATTCGATGGGATCGGTGTTATCGCATAAGGGAGTAAAAGGAGCAAGTGAAACTTCGGGTAAATCCATAACAGTAATGGGTTGGGATATAGTAGTAGAACAACCAAATTCATTGGTATAAGTGTATGAAAGTGGATGTTCGCCGGCCCCTGCCGTAGAAGGATTAAAATAATTCGTATCTACTCCAATGCCTTGCCATAATCCGCCTTCCGGGTTTCCACCAGTAAGTTCGAATGGATCTGTATTGACACAAACAGTCTCGAAAGGTGTGAGCGTTACAATGGGATAATCGCTAATGGTTAAGGTTACCATGGTAGCTGGTCCTTCACAAGTACCTGCCGATTGAGTCACGTAGTAGTTGAAAGTCCCAATTTGAGTAATGCCAGTTGGGAAGGTGTTGCCCGAATAAACCTGATTGGTAAGTAAACTATCAGAATACCAGCGTATGTTTTCGCCTTCGGCAATTAAATCAGGTACTGGCATGGCATAGCAGGCAGAAGTGTCATGAGCAATGGGTGCTGTAGGTTCTGCCCATGCAGTGATGAAATTTTCCAGGGTAGTTGTATGACTTTCGGTTCCCTTTGTAACCGTGAGAGTAACAGGATATGAGCCTTGAGTAGCATAAACAATGCCTGTAGGGTTCTGCAGTGTCGAAGTAGAGGGTGTACCTCCTTCGAACGTCCATAACCAGGAGGTGGGATGACCTGATGAAAGATCGGTAAAATCAACCGAAAGGCCTTCGCAGCCAGAAGTTATGTTTGCAGTAAAATTGGCAAGCAGTTGATCGATAGCTACAGTCATTTCGTGGCGATACCGGAAATAATTCTGTTTGGTTGCGACTAATACTAGTTTTTGGCCAGCGGTTAAGGGAGGCAAATTGAATACGATAGGAGTAATATTTGCGGTTTGAACGCCAACAATCTGACCGTCGAGGGTGAGAGCAACTTGTGCGCCTGGTGTAGCCTCTACAGTAAATGTGGTATTGGTTTGATAAATTACTGAATCATAAGTAATATTGATATGTTGGGGCATTTGGGTATAAAGCACACTCCATGATTCTCCATGGTGATGGAAGAGGTAGTAAGTAACGGCTTTGTTATTCGTATTATAAGGCCAACTCGATTGACGCAAGAAATATTTGCCAGCAGCATTCCCAAAAGAAGGAAGTACACCACGAGGTTCAGGTGTAGATGCATAGCTTGGCATGAAATCAGTCCACCAGTTGTCGTAAACCCCCCAGACATAAGTGTCGTTAACGAAGCTATAAGAGGTTTCGGAAGGGGCCAAGAGGCCTAATGCACCGGCGTTCAATCCATTCTTGGTATGTCTGTGGAATTTTTCGGCAAAACACTCACTGCCCCAGTTGTATTTTCCCGTTAGGCAGTTGATGGTCATCACAAAAGTAAGATTGGTGTTGGATAGGGCGTTGATATTGCTGTTGGTGTAGGAAGGTTCACCCCAACCAGTTTCCATGCCATGGTCCCTATGTTGAATAATAAAGGCCCCATTGTTTATGGCGTTATTGATACCTGTGGCAGATCCACCCGTCCAACCTCCTAACTCCTGTGGTGTAGCCGGGATATAGCCCTGTCCGTTAGGCCCAAAATAATTGAGTACAGTGTTAGTGTTGGTAGCAGTTGACCACGGGTCGACATTAGGATTTCCCTGATAGATTGCATTTTGCCTGACTGGGTTTTTGCCAAGTTTATTTTTGAAAAAGCCTCCGACTACCTCCGAACAAATTTGGAACCAACGTTCTGTCTGCCATCCCAATGCAGTGATAGGACGGTTATAAAACGTAGTGTCGGTTGGCGGATTTCGTTCATAGTTCAATACTTTTGTAACCATGACTTGTAGTTCGGTAGTATTACGGGCAGTGATCCTCGAAAATATAACATCAGGCATCATGTCTCCATCAACATCGGCATAAATGTTATCTGAAACGCAATAGTTGTTGTAAATAGGTGAAATGATACTATTGGTAGCATTAGTGCCATAATCACCTAGCAATAAACAGGCAATTGGTTTTATACTCCAGTTGTTGTAAGCATTGTTGATAAAAGTTTCGATAGCGGTGGTAGTATTTCCACCAATTTGGGTAAGTGTAAATACTTTAGTAAGAATGCCCTGCTCGGTTCTGAATTTACGAATACTATCTGCCCAGGTTTGAAATTCGGGACCATCGGGGCAAATGATGATATATTCGCATTCATCATCTTCAGTGGGAGCATAGTAGCTAGCATAACGGGCGGCATAGTCGATATGAGACAAAGAGCTATAATTGAGGAGGTTGTCGGATAAAATGGCATCAAAATAGGGGTTGCGATAAGCATTTTCTCCAAATTGAGAATTTCCTCCTTCAAAACGAATTTCTACGTCGATGTTCTTATAAACGATAAGTTCTTTAGTAACGGGATTGTATTGAAAAGGAGTGATTCCGAGCAGAACAACATCTACGCCTCTAATTTTTGAAACTTCCGATAATTTAATCGGTTGAGCCGGATAGAATGCATTTACGGAATAGATGGCTGGATTTTTTTCATAATGCAATGGACTGTCATCAGATTCCAGAGGAATACGGGGTGCAGGTCCAACTTCTACATTTTGAAATTTTTCGATTTCTACCGATTTTATATCAAGAACCGGTGTAGCACCTTGTGGAATGGCAATAAAGCGGCTTTCGCCAGCTAAATTGGGAGCACCTTCGTCGTTGGGCAAAAAGACCCCGCTCAACAATACGCTTTTCATTTGCTCGCCATTAAGTGTAAAATCCTCTAAATAGAACTCGTTCACTACATATTGAACTTCGACAGCGCTTGATTTGGATTCTTTCAGGTTAAATCCTTGCTTCGTCGATGAATTCTGTAATGTAATGGTTTGAGTCTGGGCCAAAACTCCAACGCTTTGCATCAACATAAAGAAGATGAGCGTTGCATAAACTGTAAGGGAGTAGAACTTTGTTTTCATCATGATATAAATAAACTGATTGTTAATACATTAGTTATAAGTTGTAAATCAAAATTTTCTTTGTGAGGTGAAAAGAATTCGAATTAATGTGCAGCAAATATAATCCATTTTTTACAGTTTGAGTATCCAATTTGATATTTTTCTGATTTCTATTGTCTTTAGTTAGAATAATTCTTCCCGTAAAGTCGATTAATTGGAGTTGAAAACTCGACGATTCTTCTGAAGTAATTTCAATGAATTGGTTTACAGGAGAATAGACGATATTGAAATTATTGGAATTGTTTCGGGCATAAGGAATAGAAGTAAGATTGCTTGTCCATATTTTCATTGCAGGATCGCCTAAGATATTGCAGTCATAAAAGCACCAGCGAAGTGCACCTTCCTCCCATTGACCAGGGGCATTGACCCATGGAGCAGTTTTAATACGTGAATATTGGTGGGTAGCACCTATCCGATCGTAACCCTCCGTATAAAGGGCATTGACAAACTCACGGTGAAGATGGAGGGAGGGGCCTTCGGTTTGGCCTTCGTTAAACCAGCCATATCTCGAATTAAATGCCCCGGCAACTGCAAAATTTTCGATTTTCAGCATTTCTTCTGCAATGCAGTCGGAATAATCGAATGCTCCACAGATACATCCATGTGTATAAACCAAAGTATAATTATGGTCGATCCCATTCACCTGAGAAAAATTCTGGTTGTTTATATCGCTCGAAGAAAGTTTCATGGCATAATCCCAGTTTGCATGGCCAGCATGATGGATAAATGATTTTCCAGTGTTGATCTTTTGCAGTAAATCATATTTCGACCAGTAACCCAAATGACTTTCATACAATGAATCTATTTCCTGATATTCAGGTATACCATTAGTGATATAGCCGTTATCTTCATGATATCCAATCAGCTGTTTCAGGTAATCTTCTCCAAAAGTCAAAGGATTATTGTAAAGCAGTTCGCCAGCCATCAGAGGTTTTTCGAGTTCATTGGGGATAGGGTTCGATTGATAGCTAATGATTTTATGAAGCATATTCTGAAGTTCGGTGGTAGTACTGAAAGGAAGGCGGGCAACGGCCACCTCTGGCAATAAATCATCTTCTCCTATTTCACCCCAAAGGTCGTCTCCATCGTCATTCCAAGTTCCATCCAAGGCTGAATAATAGAGGTCAGAAGGAATATTGTTGTCTTCATAGATTGAAGATGAAAAAACCTTACAGTAAAATCCTCTTGCTGGAAAAATCTCTACATCACCTCCCAATAAGACGTATGATATTCCATTTTGCTGGTATTGAGCAATGATGAAATTTCGGATTTTTTCCTGATCGTCTTGACCTGCCGTATTGGTCAGAACGTTTTCGAGAGTATCGATTCTCACCGCTATTCCGTTTTGTTCGTAAAGAGAAGCCAATGGGAAGAAATATTCGGTGAAAGATTCTTTGGTGAGTATTAGCAGGTCGTAAGGGTTGTTCAACTTTTTATCCGAAGCGTATTGATGTATTTCAGAAGCATTTTGGATCAGGTTTTTCAAATCTTTATCAGAAAATGAGACAGGGTAAAGGTTTTCTAAAGCTTTTCTGGCTTTATGGGTTTCGTGACAAAAGATCTTGACTTTTGCATGTTGATAGACAATCACTTTTTGCTCTTTTGGAAAATATTCTACTGGAGTCAAAGTGGAAAGAGCAATAGACAAGCCTTTAAAAAAATGAGTGCTGAGTTTTCCTTGTTTGCTGTTGGGATAGGGTTTTGAAGACGAATAGATTTTTTCGTTTTGGAGCCATTTTGAATTTCCCGCCAAGGAATAAGGCTTTGCGTGTTGCATAGGAAGGATGGATGAAGCAAGATGAATTTCGAAAGGCTGGGAATATTCCACCTCCATTGAATCGGCTTCATGGGCTGGAGGCAGCAATAACTTCACCGCCTGATAGGGAAGTCCGGGTGCACCAGCTTCTCCAGCTATTTGACAACCAGCCAGAAACAAAGATGAATATCCTGAAATATCTTTAATAATGGGATTATTCCAGGAGTAAGAATGCTCGATTACTTGTGTTTTAGCAACCATCGAGAACATAAGGCATTCGGCCAAGATCAAGTAAAACTTTCTCATAGACATTGGATATAAATAATTACTTGTTTTAATAATTGCTTAAAAATCATTAAAGACACATGCAAAGTTCATAAAATTTTTAAACCCTCAGCATTTAATTGGGAAAAAGAATGAGTAAATTTCGATCAAAAAAGTTTAGGGGCTCGAAAGGCCCCTGGTTATTGACGTTTTATAAGTTTACCCAAGCGAATCAATTCTTCGCTGTCGTATAATTTGAAAACGTATAAACCTGTTGGCAAGTCATTTAACTTAATTTTTATCTGTGGCGAAGGAACAACTTCTATTAGCTTTACTATTTTGCCATCCATCGAGATGAGTTCGATTCTTGAAATGTTCCGGTCAGATTCGAATATAACGAAATTTTGAACGGGATTTGGGAAATATCGGAATGAGAAATCGGGATAATTCCTTGTGTGTAAAGAGGGGTCGACCCTTATCCAGTTCAAATTGACCGGCTGATTGAAGGTATCTAATTCGACAGTTACAAGAGGATAGAGCAGATTATGCATTTGGAATTCTATGGAATTGTAAACATTGATGCTGCTATCTACCTCGAACCAGGTTCCCATAATATATGCCAATATGGTAGTATTTTCGGTTTTATTGGTCAGTGTCTTTAAAACCTTAATATCGGCGTAAGGTAGTTTCATGATTCCCCATCCAACGACTTCATGTTTTACGCTGGCCCTAATGTTGATTGCAAGGCTATCGACAAAATAACCAGAAATGGTATCATTGTAAGGAATTTTGGTCAGGCTTTGCGGATGACTTTCAACGATTGAACCCATCGTATAAGGATAGGTGTAAATGAGTTCGGGTGTAATATAGATGATAGAAAGTAATAATGCTGTATCCATAGGCATTACAGCTCCTATAATGCCAATTTTATCGGGAGTTCGCGAAAGAATGTAATAATTATTATTTTTTTGAAAAACCAGATTTCCTTCAGGATATTGGCCTGCGAAAGGCAGGTTAGCTAAATCTGAGATTTGAATCGGAGTAGAATCGGCTGCAATCAAACCCGACAGATCCCAGATTTGATTGGCGCCATTAGGAGAAATATCAGTATTTTCGAGAGTAGTCGGCACGTATTCCCAGGTAGAATAGGGAATAGGAGGGAAATCGTGGTAAGTAATCGTAATCTGTCCCATTATGAGCCTTGTGCTTAATATAAGGACTAATGACATCAGAAGAATTTTAGTTTTCATGGCTGGTTTTGAATTTTAGGAAAGATGATACAAATTTAATCATAAATGAGGCCATTTCAACATATTGTTGGAAAGAAATCGTCATAAATGAATGGAGATTTCTCTTGAAATAGAGAATAATTTTCTTCTTTCGAAAGAAATTATAAATTTCTCTTGACAAAGGCCTCGAATTGTTGTAATTTTGCAAACCATTATAATCATAATCAATGATTTAAAATTTTTTTGATGATGAGAAAATAATCGATAGCAACCATTTCTTCAGATGATTGAATTTCAGGAAAATTGCTTAAGATTTATCACAAAGTCATTTGATAGGAGTTATCATCGAAGAAGAAATCTTTTATCGTAAGAATTCAAACAGATTAATCAATTTTGGAATAACCAATGAAACTTTCGCAGTTTAAATTTTATTTACCACAAGAGCTCATTGCAAACTACCCTGCCGATGATCCTGATGCAGCGCGAATGATGGTATTGAATCGAAAGACACAGACCATCGAGCATAAGCAATTCAAAGATGTAATAGATTATTTCGATGAGGGTGATGTTTTTGTGATCAACAACACCAAGGTTTTTCCCGCCAGATTGTATGGCGAGAAGGAAAAAACGGGAGCAAAGATTGAAGTGTTTTTGTTGAGAGAACTCAATCGTGAGACTCGTCTTTGGGATGTTTTAGTCGATCCGGCTCGAAAAATCAGGATTGGCAACAAGCTCTATTTTGGTAAAAATGATGAGCTGGTTGCCGAAGTCATCGATAATACTACTTCGAGGGGCCGAACCATAAGATTTTTATACGATGGGCCTTACGAAAAGTTCAGAAAGACTCTGATGCAGTTGGGTGAGACACCTTTACCCAAAATTCATCAGCGGCCTGTGGAAACTGAGGATGCAAAACGTTATCAAACTATTTATGCAAAGTATGAAGGTGCAGTGGCTGCGCCTACTGCTGGTATGCACTTTACACGCAATCTGATGAAGCGGATGGAAATAAAAGGGATACGTTTTGCCGAGATTACACTTCATACTGGTGTGGGAAATTTCAGAGAGATTGAAGTGGAAGACCTGACCAAGCATAAGATGGATTCGGAAGAGATGTTTATCGAAGAAGAAGCAGCTAAGATAATCAATGAAGCCAAATTGTCTCATCGTAAAGTTTGTGCGGTAGGGACTACTTCGCTCAAAGCCCTCGAAACCGCAGCTACTATCAATGGAAAAATTAAACCTTACCGAGGATGGTCGAACAAATTCATTTTTCCACCTTATGAGTTTTCGGTTCCCGATGCGATGATTTCGAATTTTCATCTTCCTCTTTCGCCCATGCTGATGGTTGTTTGTGCCTTCGGTGGTTACGACTTTGTTATGAAAGCCTATAAAGAGGCCATCGAAAAGAAGTATAAATTTTTTACTTACGGCAATGCTATGTTGATTATTTAATCTCATTTTCTGAGATTTCCTTCCAGAGTTAAAGATTTATGATGGAAAAATATGCGATCATTGTTGCAGGGGGTAGTGGCTCGAGAATGAAGTCTGTTACTCCCAAACAATTTGCATTGCTGGCAGGGAAACCAGTCTTGTTGTATAGTATAGAAGCTTTTTTAAAGGCCTTTGAGGATATCCGTATCGTGATTGTGATTCAACAGGGTATGGAAGCATTCTGGTTTACGATGAAAAAGGAATACCAACTTTCAGAAAGGATTCTGATAGTTCATGGCGGCACTGAGAGATTTCATTCCGTTAAGAATGGCCTCGAAAAAGTTCCCGATGATGTTTTAGTGGGTATTCATGATGCGGCGCGACCACTTATTGACGCAGAACTTATCGGAAAAACTTTTCAAATCGCCGAAAAAAAGAAAAATTGTATACCTGCCATATTTGCTCATGATTCTGTGCGGATTTTGGATGATGTGGAAATTTCACGTCCAGTTCCTCGTGAAAGGGTTCAATTGATCCAAACGCCTCAGGTGTTTTATTCCACTCCACTTAAAAAGGCTTATCGAACTTCTTTTCATGAGCAATTTACCGATGATGCAAGCATCTGGGAATTTGCGGGGAATAAAGTAGAATTTTGCGAAGGGAGCCCATTCAATCTCAAAATAACCATTCCTTCTGATTTTGCCTTGGCCGAAGCCTTACTGATGGCCCGCCAAAAGGAAGCTGGTTCTTTCTGATTTGAATTTGTTTCAGAGAAAAGGGCTTGAAGTTTCGTGCTTTGCTAATAAACGACATTGATGATTTTTCCTGGAACGACGATGATTTTTTTGGGCTTATTCCCTTGAAGATAATAGGCAGTCTTTTCGTTATTTATGATTGCTTGTTCGATTTCATCGTTGTTCAAATCGAGGGGAAGAGAAATATTGAACCGAACCTTCCCATTGAATGAAACAGGATAATCGAAAGAGGTTTCCATTAGATATTCTCCTTTGTAATCGGGGAGGTGGGCATAGGTAATGCTTTCATTGTGCCCACTCATTTCCCAGAGTTCTTCGGCAATATGTGGAGCATAAGGAGAAATGAGAATGATAAGTGGCTCGAGTATTTGGCGCTTATTGCATTTTAAATCAGTTAGTTCATTGATGGCAATCATAAAGGCACTGACCACTGTATTGAATGAGTATCGTTCGATATCTTCCCTCACCTTCTTAATGGTTCGGTGCAGGATTTTCAGTTCTTTTTCATCGGCTGGCGAGTCGCTCAAGTAAAAATGATTATGATTATCATGAAACAGTTTCCAGAATTTTCTTAAAAAGCGGAATACTCCTTCTATTCCCATGGTATTCCATGGTTTTGACTGTTCAAGGGGACCTAAGAACATCTCATAAATTCTCAAGGTATCGGCACCATATTTCTCGATCAAGTCATCAGGATTCTGGACATTATGAAGAGATTTCGACATTTTTTCGATTTCATAACCACAAACATATTTGCCGTCTTCCAGAATAAAGTCGGCATCGGTGAGATCAGGACGCCATTTCCTAAAAGCCTCCACATCCAGAATATCATTATCGACCAGGTGAATATCGACATGAATGGGTTGTACATCGTAAATGTCTTTCAGGCTAAGCGAGACGAAGGTGTTGGTTCCTTTGATACGATAGACGATGCTGCTACGACCTTGAATCATGCCTTGATTGATGAGTTTTTGGAAGGGTTCGTCTTCTACGGCTAAACCTATATCGTAAAGAAATTTACACCAGAAGCGTGAATAGATCAAATGCCCAGTAGCGTGTTCAGAACCGCCTATATACAAATCGACATTTCTCCAATAATTAACTGCTTCATGTGAGAAATACGCCTTATCATTATGAGGATCCATGTAGCGGAAATAATAACCACTGGAGCCGGCGAAGCCTGGCATAGTGTTGGTTTCGAGTGGATAACCCTTATAATTCCAATTTTTAGCTCTAGCCAAAGGAGGCTCACCATTTGTAGTCGGCAAGAAGGCATCGATAAGGGGTAACTCTAAGGGCAATTCATTTTCAGGCAATGTATAAGGGATGCCATCTTTATAATAAACAGGGAAAGGTTCGCCCCAATAACGCTGACGACTGAAAATAGCATCGCGCAGGCGATAACTGATGGTCCTATGACCAATACCCATTTCTTCTACTTTAGCCACAGCTGCCTTAATAGCATCATTCACGTCCATACCATTCATAAAACCACTGTTGATCATGATTCCTTCCTTTGCATCATAAGAGGAATCGCAAAGATTGATATCTAAGATTTCTTCGTTGGGTTTTTTTACTACTTGGATGATAGGAAGTTGAAAATGGCGAGCAAAGATGAAGTCTCGGCTATCATGAGCAGGAACAGCCATAATAGCCCCCGTTCCATATCCGGCTAATACATAATCAGCAATCCAAACGGGTATCTTTTTATTGTTGAATGGATTGATGGCATAAGCACCTGTAAACACCCCTGTTACTCTTTTCACCTCTGCCATACGTTCACGCTCAGATCGGTTTTTAGCCCATGTAATATAGGAAGATACGTCATAAAGGTGTGAAGTCGTAGTAATTTTTTCTGCGAAAGGATGCTCGGGGCTCAGAACCATAAATGTTGCGCCGAATATCGTATCAGGGCGAGTCGTAAAAATTTCGATAGCATCCTCATAATCAGCTAACTTGAAGAATATGGTGCATCCTTCACTCCTACCTATCCAGTTTCTTTGGATATCCTTGATGGAATCGCTCCAGTCGATTTTTTCGAGGCCTTCGAGCAAGCGTTCGGCGTAAGCCGTTATTCTAAGCAGCCATTGTTTCATTTTAACTCTTTCGACAGGATAGCCACCCCTCACAGATAATCCATCACTTACTTCATCGTTAGCTAAAACAGTGCCCAGCTCGGAACACCAGTTGACAATGGTTTCCGATTGATAAGCCAGACGATATTCCATCAAGATTTCCGAACGTGTTTTTTCAGTGGCCGAATTCCAGTATTGAGCCGAAAAAGAGGGAACTTTGCCGGAAACTGCTTCTATGCCCTCATTTCCATTCAATGAAAAATATTCCATTAATTCGCTGATAGGACAAGCTTTGTCGAGTTTCTTGTCGTACCAGGAATTGAAAAGCTGTATAAAAGTCCATTGTGTCCATTTATAATAAGAAGGATCGCAGGTTCTTATTTCTCTGTCCCAATCGAAAGAAAAACCTAATCTATCCAATTGCTTTCTATAGCGTTCGATATTTTTACGGGTAGTAATTTCAGGATGAGTTCCTGTTTGAATGGCATACTGTTCGGCGGGCAACCCAAAGGCATCATAACCCATAGGATGCAAGACATTGTAGCCTTTCAGTCGCATGTATCGGGCATAAATATCTGAAGCGATATATCCCAAAGGATGTCCTATGTGCAACCCAGCACCCGAAGGATAGGGGAACATGTCCAGAACGTAAAATTTAGGTTTGCTACTGGCATTTTCGGTTTTGAAAGTCTTGTTATTACTCCAGTATTTTTGCCACTTGAGCTCGATTTCTCTGAAATTATACTCCATTCACTATACAAAATTTGAAATTGCAAAAGTAGGACATTACAACGTTTCGCTCTATCCTGTCTTGGGTTTTAATGCTGGCCAAGAGTCTTTATGAATAAATAGATGCCTGATGCTATCAGCACTCCGCCTACTGAAACATTTAAAATTCTTCTCCATTTTCCTTTTGATATCCGACTTAAATAATGCGCTAAAAAACCTTTATTGCCATTAAAAGACTCTCTGTTAGAAAAATGGAAAGGAAAACGACAAAATGGGAAGAATCATTCGCGATGCTATTTGCCAGAGAGATGCCCTGTGCCACCATCCAATATAACCAATTGAATGGGTTGAGGGCATTTACAAAAAAAGTTTGTAACATGGGCATCGAACTATAAGAATGGCCGGCTGATAAATGTTTTTTCTAGATGTCTATTGATGAAAATAAGCCAATTATAACCAGCAAGATAGACCCTCCCAATCCGAAGTAAAAAAGACGTTGTCTTGTTCAATGAATTGAGCCACCCCAATTCCAGCTAAAATGAAAATGAGAACATCAGAAAGAATGACACCAGCGGCCGATAAAAATCCCTGCGTTCGACTCTGAGTAATTGTATGATCGAGAATGAGAAAAAAAGTTGGTCCTATGCTTATGCCGGCTATCAATCCAAAAGAAATCGACGAAAATATGCTCGATAAATTTTCCATACTTTTATTCACAAACTTACTTCAATCTTATTCTTCTTGAAAATTTAAAAAGATTTTAATCCTCTTTTTAATTGTGTTTGAATAGATTTGCATAATAAATTCATCATCATGAAAAAACCGCAACACATTATATGGTGTATCGGTCTTTTACTGTTCTTATTGAGCAGCTTAAAGGCGCAGATTCCCTCCCAAGGATTTTCGTTTGTGTTTATGACGGACATTCATCTCACGAGAGATGACTATGCCGTAGAAGGGTTTAGAAAGGCATTGGCTGTCGCTTCTGATTTAAAACCCGATTTTATTATTACTGGTGGAGATTTGGTGATGGATGCCCTTGATTGTGATTATCAGCATGCTATCGATCAATATGATCTTTATTTAGGAACGATATCCAATTCCCCTATTCCTTTTTACAATGCGATGGGAAATCATGAAATTTGGGGCTGGCAAAACAAACATCTCCGTCAGGAAGAATGGGAGGATTATGGGAAAAATCTTTTCAAAAGAAGAATTGGTCCACCAAATTATTCGTTCGACCATAAGGGTTGGCATTTCGTTGTTATTAATGGAATCGAGTACAATGATTCGACGAGTTATGTAGGTTGGGCTTCAGATGAAACTCTCGATTTCATTCAGAATGATTTGAAAAATGTTCCGGTTGGCATGCCAATTATTCTCATAACGCATATTCCTTTGATTACGCTCGAAGCTCAATGGGAGAAAGGTGCACTGGCCTGTAATCATCCTATGGAAGTCATTGGAAATTCGAAGGAGGTTTTGGAATGTTTCCCTGCTCATAGCCTGCGATTAGTTTTACAAGGCCATTTGCATTATTATGAAAAAATGGAAATCGATGGAATTATTTTTATTACAGGAGGTGCGGTATGTGGAGCCTGGTGGAAAGGAAATTACCGTGTTACCGACGAAGGTTTTGTGCTCATCAGGATAAATGGGGAATATTGCCAGACGCAGTACATCGATTATGGTTGGGAAGCTATGAGATAAATTTTCTCTAATTTTTTTACAATTGGTAAAATGATAATAAATTCCTGTGTTTACGGGTTTTTCCCGTGTCTGTATCTATTCCCTTGCTTCATACCCTGATGTAATTTAGATGTATTCAACATCCCTTCATATAAAGAATCCAGCAAAATACATTGTTCGGGACGGCAAATTCTTTTAAGCTTCAAAAGATGTTGATTCAGGGCCATATTTATTTCTCCTTCGAGTCTGCCGATTTCTAATGCCAGATAATTTAATTTTATCGTATCGGGAGTGTCTGATTTCAATTCCTGAATCATCTTTTTTCGAATAATAAGCATCGAATCGCGTAAGGATGCAATCTGAACATTGTACTGGCGTCGAATTTGATCGTATTGGTTAGTTTGGTTTTCGTCGAGTTGTAAATATCGGATAACCATTCCCCTACCTTGACCCACTGGCCTTTCAATTGGAGCGGAACCCGTGATTATACGTTGGGTTCTGGCATATAGAGTGATGAATGCCACAATTAAAAAGATTATTACAGATGAAAGCACCAAAATCCAAATCTTGTATTTCTTTTCCATTTATCGAATTATTAGCCTTTAAAAAAACTTTAAATCATTCTAAGTCACTCTCTTCAAAAATCATCTCGAGCCCTAAAGGCTCATTCGCTATTCCGTCTTCCATAACCAAAACCTCTTGAAGTGTTAATTCGTCGGTTGGTAAAGTTGGCAAGAGAATTCTTCCAGTATAATAACCCATGAGGACAGCAAAGATGATACTGAAACCATAGAGAAAGATATTTCTGGGCTTGGATTGGAAAATCCAGGATGTAGAAGATCGATTTATATCCTGGGTATTTAGGCGGGCTTGGAAACGAGTGAAGAAATAAGGATCGGGTTCGAAATTTACTTTTGATTCAACAGCCGATTCGATCTCTTCGGCCAATGTCGAACAGTTGGTGCATTTCAACAGATGTTGTTTTGACGATATAATTTCTTGCTGGCTTAACCTCTTCGATTTATACCGTGGATACCATTTATTGAAGTTCTGGCAATCGATTTTCATGGCTTTAGGAGTTTATAATACTTGGCAAGATATTTTCGTAAGTTGTTTTTTGCTCGTTGTGTAAGCGAATCGATGGCTTTTGGAGTTTTTTCCATTATTTCGGCTACTTCAGAGTAGGACAAATCCTCGATATGCGTCAAAATAAATGCAATTCTCTGGTTTTTTGGAAGTTTATTCAAGGCATGGTTTAAAATTTTTCTTGTTTCCTTTTTTTCTACAAAATGATTGAAAGTTCTGGGATGAAGAATGTTATTTTCTGATTCCAGGGCTTGTGCATAAATTTTATGCGAAGTATGTGAAAAAGGAATAGCACTATTTTTACGTTTCGAGTTTAATCCATGATTCAGGGCTATGCGATATATCCATGTGGATAGAGAAGACTTTTTACGAAACCCTGAGATACCGAGATGAATCTTCATAAAAACCTCTTGGGTAAAATCTTCCACTTCTTCTTCTTGCATAAAGAGTTGGTATCCAATTGACCTAATCATGGGTTCAAAATTTTCGACCAGGATACGAAATGCATTTTGGTTGTTTTCTTGCAAAGCCTCTATCAAGGAGGATTCATCTATTTTCTGTTTACAAATAATAGTCTATTTTTTTCGAGATGATTTATTTGCAAACTTAATGATAACATCTTGAGATAAACATTTTTAATAGGGGAGCAAATCGTGGCTTGGGAAGGGATTCCTCAGCAGAATCGTATCAGCGATTGGGAATGGTTTGATTATTACCTCGAGAGTTGAGTTGCTTTGTAGCCCTTATGTCCTCCACGTTTACCTGAGAATCTGCTGGGATAGTTGTCGCACACTCCATCGTTGTTTGCGTCAACAAAATATCTGTTCATTCTTATTCCTGTTCTGTTTCCATAGTTGTCGCATACTCCATCTCCATTTTTATCAATAAAGGCTCCCCTTCCCTGTATCCAAGCTCTTGATGGCCAATTGTCGCAAATTCCATCCTTGTTTTGGTCTAAGAATCGAGGAGAAGTTAAAGGAGTAGAACCAATATTTTTATATTGAGACTGATTCTTTGAAGTTGTTTGAGCCATAATTGCAATCGGAAACAGGCTCATCATCGTTACACATAAAATGATCATTTTGGATTTCATCTTATTTAAAATTTTAATTGGGTTATTCTATTTGACCATGAATGATGAAAAAACCCTCGGGTAAATGAAATTTTTATTTGGGAATAGATTTTCCAAAAAAAAGCCACAGAATTTTCTCTGTGGTCTGATGTGGAGCGTAGGGGAGTCGAACCCCTGACCTTTAGACTGCCAGTCTAACGCTCTAGCCAACTGAGCTAACGCCCCAATGTTTTATGGCATGCAAAAGTAAGCTATTTTTTTTATTTCTTTGCTTAATTTTATGAAAAATCCTTTACCATATTGTCGATGATATTAGAAGGCTTGCTTTTTAAAATTTATCAAAGGTAGATTATGTCGAAATTATACCTGGTGCCAACACCTATTGGTAACCTCGAGGACATTACTCTGAGGGCATTGCGTATACTTAAAGAAGTCAATTTTATATTGGCCGAAGATACGCGTTCATCACGAATATTATTACAACATTATCAAATTCAAACCCCATTGGTTTCTCATCATAAGTTCAACGAACATCAATCATTGAGAAAGGTAATAGAAAGGCTAAGAAATGGGGAAATGGCAGCCTTGATTTCCGATGCTGGAACTCCGGCTATTTCCGATCCAGGATTTTTATTGGTGAGAGAATGCATTAGAGAAAATATTTCGATTGAATGTCTTCCGGGTCCCGTAGCTTTTATACCTGCGCTGGTTGAGTCGGGCTTACCTTGCGATAGGTTTTATTTCGAAGGTTTCCTGCCAGTAAAAAAAGGAAGGAAGACACGAATGGCACGTATGGCACAGAGAGATGAAACTACTATTGTTTATGAGTCTCCTTACCGAATAGTTCGTACCTTAAAGGAGCTTTCTGAGATTTTAGGAATGGAAAGGAAGGCCTCTATTTCGCGCGAAATCAGCAAGATATTCCATGAAACCATTAGAGGCACATTTTTGGAACTCATAGAATGGGCAAAATCCAAACCTTTAAAAGGGGAATTTGTTATTGTTATAGGAGGCACAAAAGATGAAAACTGACTTAATAGCCAAAAACTGGGTTCATCTTCAGGATTTGCTTTTTCGTGATACCTGGGATAAAGATTTGAAGCGATATCGTTCAGCTTATGTTTATCGGGGTTTATCCGATAAGAATTATCAGCTTGTATCCAGCCTTATTAGGCTTGGTGGGCCTTACGATAGGCTCGAACGGCATCTGCTGCGAAATTTTATTAAATATGCCCGTCGTGGCTCAACAGGCGAGTCTTTGTGGAATTGGCTCGTATTGGCTCAACATCATGGTTTGCCCACCCGTTTGATCGACTGGACTTATTCGCCTCTGGTAGCCTTGCATTTTGCTACGGCCAATCCTTTGAAATATAAAGATGACGGTGTGATATGGTGTGTCAATTATGTGAAAGCCAATCATTTTTTGCCGCAAAGCTTGCTCGATATCATTCTCGAGGAAGGATCGAATGTATTTACTCCTTACATGCTCGATAAAGTTTGTAATTCATTGAGTAAACTCAGTGAGTTACAGTCGGAACCCTTCAATATTTTTCTTGAACCTCCTTCACTCGATGAGCGCATAGTGAATCAACATGCTCTTTCTTCGCTCATGTCGACTGCAAAAGCTCATCTAGGTGTTTGGTTGCAGAATCACCTCGATATTTACTTCCGCATCATTATTCCTGCCGAACTCAAATGGGAAATCAGGGATAAACTCGATCAGTCGAATATTACCGAAAGAGTTCTTTTCCCTGGCCTCGACGGACTGAGTCTATGGCTTAAACGGAATTATAGCCCAAAAGATATTCCTTTCGACATTTAGTTATTTTTGAAAATGTCATATACTTATGAATATCCACGACCCTGTGTTACCGTTGATGTTGCATTATTTCGTAAACATCACGACAAGGAGGAGATTTTACTGATACAACGTAAAAATCCTCCTTTCGAAGGCATGTGGGCTTTACCAGGAGGATTTATCAACATGGACGAGAATCTTTCTGAAGCCGCCTTTAGAGAATTGAAAGAAGAAACGGGTTTGACCCCTCGCACTCTTTTCCAATTTCGCACTTATGGAGATGTTTATCGTGATCCGCGGCATAGAACCATTACAATAGTTTATTATGGTTTTATTGATTTTGAAGTAAGCCAGCCTTTGTCGGGCGACGATGCCGCCGACGCAGCTTGGTTCTCCATTCAAAAACTGCCTCCACTTGCTTTTGACCACACTCAAATCATCAATGAACTTATAGAATATCTTATATCAAATCATCAAATCGTGTTATGAAAAAGTTAATTTTTCCCTTTGTGTTATTCCTGACATTTTTTAAACTTCATGCGCAAGTCGTCCTGCATGATTCATTATGGCCCGAACCTGGCACTTTTATTTACATGAGAATTGTGGATGATCCTGCCAGCATGCACTTTACGCATTCCGGGGAGAATGTGAACTGGGACTTTACAAGTCTTGTTTCTTCCGATCAGGATACTATTGCCTACTTGGATCCTTCCACTACGCCTTATTTTGGAAGTTTTCCACAATCGAACCTTGCTCTAGGCATGAGCCCAACTGAAATGGCTTATTTGCAGAATGATGAATTTGATAGTCAACTGATTGGAATAAATGGTGATCCGGGCACTGGTACGCCATTGACTGTTCCTCTTCATCCTTCTCTTCACTTGTTTCATTTTCCCTATACTTATGGGGATAGCATATTCTCCACTGCTCGAGCCATTATTCGTGGTACGGGCGCTATGTTTGGCCAGCCTGCCCTCGATTCCATGAAACTAGTTTCTACTATTATTACCCATCGTAAAGTAATGGCGTGGGGATTGTTGCTGCTGCCCTGTAGTGGATTTCCAGAGACCTTGCTCGAGAAAGGCATAATCACTCGAATTGACAGTGCATGGACCAAGGTGCCATTTTTCGGATGGATTCCTGTCCCAGGCTTCCCAATGATAACCGTAGATACAATGTACAACTGGTTTACCGCTAATTCTATACATCCTTATGCTCAGTTGGTAGTTGACCAATCTGGTACACCCTACAGCGCAAGTTATTATTCGGGCAATTTAGAGGCAATCGATGAATATTCACACTCGCAGAATTTCCCGTTTGTAGTAAGTCCAAATCCGGTTGAAAGCGAAGTTTCATTATTTTCGACTCAAACAGGTTGGAGCGGTAAACTTTTCGATTATACCGGAAGATTGCTTAAGGACGATATTAAAGTGAGAATAGGAACGACCAGAGTCGATGTTTCAGGGCTCAAGACAGGGGTTTATCTCTTGGTTTTGAAGAATAATAGAGGAGAAGTAAAAACCATAAAAATTCAAAAGCGTTGATTTAGCAGTTTGCAATCCATTGTTTTACTTCATCCAACGAAGGCATGGGGATATCGATCTTATTTTTCTTGCGCAAGCCTCCTAACTGGTTGAAAAGAGAACCTGGATTTGCCTGGCTGAGGGCTTCCTTGCTTGTGTACCCTGCCTGAATAACCAGGGGAATCCATTCACGAGGTATTCCTGTATCTTCCAGATCGCTTGGGGGAGCAACTTCCTGACTTTTTTCCGGTCGCATTTGAGGGAATAGAATCACTTCCTGAATAGACGAAGAATTCGTCATGATCATTGCCAGACGATCTATTCCAATCCCAAGACCAGCCGTAGGTGGCATACCATACTCGAGGGCTCTCAGAAAATCTTCGTCTAACACCATGGATTCTTCATCGCCTCTGCGTCTCAGTTCTAATTGTGCTTCGAAACGCTGACGCTGATCGATGGGATCATTCAATTCGGAAAAAGCATTGCAAATTTCTTTTCCGTTACAAATCATCTCGAATCTTTCCACCAAACCAGTTTTGGAACGGTGTTTATGCGCCAGAGGCGACATTTCGATAGGATAATCCATGATAAATGTTGGTTGAATTAAATAAGGTTCACATTTTTCGCCGAAGATCTCATCTATGATTTTTCCTTTTCCCATTGCATCGGTAATTTCAATATTCAAGCGGGTTGCAGTCTGGCGGAGTTGGGTTTCATCCATGTCGGAGATGTCGAGACCCGTAAATTCTTGAATGATACCAGTCATGGTAAATCGTTTCCAAGGTCGTTTGAAATTGATAACATGATCACCCACCTGAATTTGTGTGGATGAATGAAGGTCTAAAGCAATTTTTTCGACCATTTCTTCAACCAGGTCCATCATCCAATAATAGTCTTTATAGGCTACATAAAGCTCCATCTGGGTAAATTCGGGGTTATGGAACCTGTCCATTCCTTCGTTGCGAAAGTCTTTCGAGAATTCATAAACACCATCGAATCCACCGACGACCAGGCGCTTCAAATACAGTTCGTTGGCTATTCGAAGATAAAGAGTGGCGTCGAGAGCATTATGATAAGTTTTGAAAGGCCGGGCAGCAGCTCCTCCATATAAAGGTTGAAGAATAGGTGTTTCTACCTCGAGGTATCCTTTCCAATTTAGAAAATCCCGCATCGAATTGACCATTTGCGTTCTCTTAATAAATATTTGCCTTACATGCGGATTGACGATCAAGTCGAGATATCTTTGACGATATCTTTGCTCGGGATTCTGAAAAGCATCATATACTTTGTCGTCTTTTTCTTTTACAATAGGGAGTGGTCGTAACGATTTTGCCAGCAGTTCGAGCTCTTTCACGTGTATGGTAATTTCTCCCATCTGGGTAATGAAAACAAAGCCTTTTACCCAGATAATATCGCCTATGTCGAGCAGCTTTTTAAAAACGATGTTGTAGAAGGTTTTATCCTCGTTCAGGCATAGATCATCACGTTTCACGTACAACTGAATTCTTTCTGTAGAATCCTGAAGTTCTAAGAATGAAGCTGCACCCATTACGCGTCGCGACATGATTCTTCCAGCTATGCAAACTTCCTGATAATTATTGAGTTCCGGATTATAATTGGTCAGGATTTCGTTTGCCATTGCATTTACGGGAAATACACCTGTGGGATAAGGATCGATTCCTAAATTCATTAATTCCTGAAGCGCTTGTCGCCTGATGATCTCCTGTTCACTTAATGCCATTACTTATAAATTTTGGGGTGCAAAGATAAGGATATTCAGCTTCAATCATTTAATTGAGGAAGTTTCGGCCTTATTGTTTTTACATCATGAATTTAATTTTTTCCATAAGAATGCTCGATGAAAGATATTTCTTGGTAATTTTATGAAAAATTTATTTCCATCGATTCCATCCTGTTATATTTATGTCAAAAACATCGAAGAACTATACAAACAAAAATGTTACTCCGGCATCGGGTAAAAAAGCAAGCAAAGCGAAAGGGGAAATGAGCGAAACTTCGTATTGGATTTATTTTTTGATTATTTTGGGGATTGCGCTATTTCTGCTTTATTTGTTTAAATAAGTGATTGTGGATTTTCTATCAGCAGAAAGACCTTATCACCTCTTCTTACGGGAGCACTTACCTTGAAGGAACATATCCGGCCTTTCGGTGCAAGAGGGATTTTATCGTACTCGAGCCTAATTTCCTCAATCGTACCTTCTACTACTCCTGAAGTAGGACCATTGATAGAATATTTATCGCCAATCTTCAAATCGTTTGTTTCGAGTTTTACTTCAGCTACACCTAATTTAGAGAAATAATTGAGCACTTTGCCAAGATATTGTTTCTTTATAGTAGCCTGCGAACCGTGTTGTTGAGTCCATTCACCCAGTTCTCTGCCCAGATAGTACCCTTCCCAAAAACCACGATTATAAACGGTGCGCAAACGTTCAGTCCATTTGGCTACTTTTTCCTGTGTAAAGGTTTTATTCAAAACTGCCTCTACTCCTTCATGATATACCTGAGTGACTGTTTTGACATATTCGGGTGATCTGCCACGACCTTCAATTTTCAAAATTTTGACTCCTGCAGCCAAAATTTGATCTAAAATTCCTATGGTGCATAAATCTTTTGGCGACATGATGTATTCATTATCAACCTCAAGAACTGTTCCGGTTTCCTTGTCGGTAACATCATATCTACGACGGCATATTTGCAGACATGCTCCCTTATTGGCCGACGAATTCATTGTATGTAAGCTCAGATAACATTTGCCTGATATGGCCATACATAAGGCTCCATGAACAAAAACTTCAATGGCAACGAGGTCTCCCGATGGACCACGAATATCATACGTTTTTATTGCATCTACAATTTGCTTTATTTGCTGGAGATTCAGTTCTCTGGCCAGCACAACTACATCGGCATAACGCGAGTACCATTTTACGGCTTCTATATTGGTAACATTACATTGAGTAGAAAGATGAACCTCTATTCCTTTTTCAACGGCATAATTTATAACGGCAGGATCGGAAGCTATAATGGCCGAAACACCTGATTCCCTGGCCGTATCTATTATGTTTTGCATTTCTTGCAATTCTTCATCATAAATGATTGAGTTTAAGGTTAAATACGAACGTATGCCTTTCTCTTTGCAAATTCGGGAAATATCATTCAAATCGGATAAAGTAAAATTGACAGAAGACCTCGAGCGCATATTATGCTTGCCAGCCCCAAAATATACCGCATTGGCACCTCCCTGAATAGCAGCCATTAACGATTCGAACGAACCTACTGGCGACATGATCTCGATTTGTTCTCTCGCTTCCAATTGATTTTTCTTCTTTAAATTGATGAATGGGTAAGAAGCCGAAAATTATTCCTTAATTTTGAAATGAACTACAAAATTAGTCATTCAACCCAACTTAAATAATTTACATAAATGAGGTTCATATTGAAACCAATAAAACTTATGGCGTTTTTATCTTTTGTTATTATTCAGGCATTTTCTGTACAAGCGCAAAAGGTTTTTAAGGTAGATTACCCTTCTCAGGCTGACTTGAAAGTATTCATCGTTTCGTACGAATCGCAGGCTGATTTATTGGTTTATTTTGTGAAATATGCATCACAAACCAATAGGGATGGACTGTTTTTCCCCGTAAAGTATGCATCACAAGCTGATTTCAAGTTATATTTTACCGATTATGAATCTCAAGCCGATTTAAAGATTTTTATTGTAGATTATGAATCAAAGGCAGGATGGCGCAATAAATCGAAACAATACCTGTTAAAATTTAAAAAGTAAGCAATTGGAATGAAAGTAAACGGTAAGAATTATAAAACCATCTGGATGGAAGGTAAAAAGGTGAAATTGATCGATCAGAACCTATTGCCTTTTCGATTCGAAATCATTGAATTAGAGAATTGGGAAGGGATATGCAAGGCCATTAAAAACATGAACATAAGAGGCGCTGGGGCAATAGGAGTTGCGGCTGGTTATGCTATGGCACTCGCTTTTGTTCAATCCCCCGGTAAAGGAGGAGAAGATTATTTGTGGAAATCCCGCAAGGAGATTGAGCAAACTCGACCTACAGCGAGAGATTTGTTTTATGCTACCGAGAGGGTAATGCAAGCAGGAATTGCTTATGGCATTGAGGCAGCAATAGAAGAATCCGAAAAGTTAGCTATTGAAAATGAAGAAGAAGCAAAAGCGATTGCGATTTATGGAGAAAGTTTAATACCCGATTCATGTAATATATTGACGCATTGTAATGCGGGCTGGTTAGGTTTTGTAGATTGGGGGAGTGCATTGGCACCAATTTATTTAGCACATCGTAAAGGGAAAAAGATTTTCGTTTACGTTGACGAAACTCGTCCGCGTTTACAAGGTTCAAGGCTTACAGCATGGGAATTGCAAAACGAAGGTATAGCGCATGTTATCGTTGCAGATAATGCGGGGGCTTGGCTTTTATCGAACAATAGAGTGGATTTGTTTATCACGGGGGCCGATAGAATTGCCCTGAATGGAGATACGGCCAATAAAATTGGGACATTCGAAAAGGCCATTGTGGCGAAAAATTTTGGGGTACCATTTTATGTTGCAGCACCATTGTCTACTTTCGATCCTGCATGCCCAGATGGTTCCTGCATCCCTATCGAACACCGTCCTCTTGAAGAAATAACCGAGATGGAAGGTTTAGATGAGAAGCATCACTTTATAAAGATAAGAATTTCTTCTCCTGGCTCTGAAGCTTTGAATCCAGCTTTCGATATCACTCCATCTTCCTACATCCACAGCTTGATTACTTCGAAAGGAATCATACAGCCTAATAATCAGGCTATTAGGCAACTTTTATTTGGTTAACCACAAAATGCAATTTTTATAATAAGGAATTACTCCAATTGGATATTAATTTTAGAGGATAACGAGAATAATGTAAATATAAATTAATTTTCCTCAGTTTTCGATAGAGAATTTTTTTCAGGTTATTTTATAAATTTATCCAAAATCCCGAAAGCCTATGAAGACATGATTAAAACAAGTAATTATGTATAACGAAATTAGGAATTTTACGAAATACATGATGGAGGATTGAAGATTATACCAGATGCGGGTAAAGTTTTATTTTTAGTTGCTTGATTTTATAAAATCTAACCGTTTTTAAAGCATTGATTTACAAAAAGATTTCAGATTATAACGTTCCGGCAGTCGGTTTAGGAACTTGGGAGATGGGAGGTGGCGAACAGGCCGACTATTCTCACGACAGGCATTGGATAACTATTATTCGAAGCGCTATTGAAAATGGCCTTACACATATCGACACAGCTGAAATGTATGGCAATGGTCATACGGAGGAGCTTGTAGGGGAAGCCATAAAAGGGTTTCCACGTCAGAACCTGTTTATTACTACCAAAGTCTGGCTTACTCATCTTCGTTCCAATGATTTATTCTCCTCATTCGAGAAAAGTCTTCGTCAGCTTCAGACAGATTATATCGATCTCTATCTTGTTCATCATCCCAATCCTGATATTCCTTTGGAGGAAACCCTGATGGCCATGAATAGGCTGGTTGAGCAGAAGCGAGTAAGAGCCATAGGGGTGAGTAATTTCGATATCTCCTTGATAAAAGAAGCGGTGAGAATTTCCTCAGTTCCAATTTCGGCAGTACAGATAGAATATAGCCTTTTAGCGAGAAATTCTGGGATTTATACTCAAAATCAGGAGAAAGAAATTATTCCCTATTGTCAGGAAAATCAAATTGCGGTAATTGCATGGCGTCCATTGGGAAAAACCAATTATATCCGATTGGCAACCAATGACGTAATAAAAAAAATTGCTGAAAAGTATCATGCTACTCCTGCTCAAATTGCACTCATTTGGCTCATTGCACAAAAAAATATATTAGCTATTCCAAAAACTGGTTCATTAGAACATTTAATAGAAAATTCGAAAGCTTCCGACATCGATCTCTCGATGGAAGATGGAAAGCTATTACGTGAGGCATTCGAGGAATAGAATAGATTAGAAAGAAAAGGTGAAGCCAACGTTATACATGATTGGCAATTGATAGACACGTTCAAAGGCAATACGGTCGAAATAGAAGATATTCTCGCGGTCGTAGATATTTGTAGCTCCAATATTCAGTTGCAAATGAGAATGTTGGCTGAGTTCCCATTTATGTTTCAAATCAATGTCGAGGCGATGATAAACGGGTAAGCGGCCAGTGTTCAATTCGGCATATAGGATGGCTAAATTTCCGTTTTCGGTTGCCGGGTTGGAATAGATTCCATTTTCGAAAGTTATTTTTTCGAAATAACCTTGGCTCTGAGTGAAGGGGAATCCCGAGCCGAAGTTCCAGCGAGAGCTAAGTTCCCAGTCGCGTGCTGACCCGAAATATACAGCGGCGACCAGATTTATGGTATGCCGCCTGTCGAAATGTGGAGAATAGGTATTGTTTCCATCGAATCGACTTACATATCCCAATGAATAAACTCCCCAGAAATAGAATCTGTCGTTTTCGAATTTTATCGAAATATCCAAACCTTTAGCATCTCCGGTTTCGATGATGAAATCATTCTTCAATTCATCGGGCTGATCGGCAAATATTTCTGTATCGTCAAAAATCTTATTGCGGTTGATATTGGTGAGTTGGGTAAATTTTTTATAGTATGCCTCTATATTCATGGTTACATTATTGGATAGGTCGAGTTCTATACCTCCTATGGTATGCCATGCTTTTTGCAATTTATCGGTGACCTTTTCCCCATTGAATTCTTCGGGGAGGTTGTCGGGGCCTGAAAGAAATCCATAGAAGAGATTCACTACATCTCGATCACTTGTAGCACTGATCAGGTTCTGGGAATAGAAGCCTCCTGCGCCTTTAATTCTCAAGCGATCATTCACATTATATTTGATGGCCAAACGTGGTTCAGGCGATATGTTGCTTAAAGAAGTATACCATTGTATTCTCAATCCGGGTTCGATGAGAAATTTTCCGCGATGCATCTTATATTTTACGTAAGGGCCAATCTCGGTTGTATTTTCCTTTTGTTGAATGACCCGGTTGAGGGAATTGAAGAAATAATAATCGGTGTTGAAACCTTGAAATTCGAAGCCGTAACGTAATTCATCCTTGTTGATAAAATAGGTGAAATTCAAACCCGCATTGAAACCGCCTATCTGGCTTGTACGATCGTTTTTACCGGTTTCTTTGAGGCTTACCTTATAATTAGAATAAGAAATAACTCCTTCGAGGAGTACGGGAGTTTTTCCGGGAATTACCACGAAGTTTGTGCCTCCACCAATGGCGTCCCAATGAAAATCAGATAAGGCTTTATAATTGTTTACCCGATCGGTGAAATTAAAACCAAAAAGGTTCACTTTGCTTCCGTTGTCGGCATTGAAAGATACTTTGCCATAAATATCGAAGAAGTTAAATGGAAGTCCATCTTCATTTACGTATTTGTAAAGGGTTTTAGAAGTTTCTTCGAGATAGGAATTTTTAACCGAAAGAATAAAGGACGAACTTCCCGAATTGTCTTCTTTTTGTTTGCTGATAGGTCCTTCGAGCAGCAGTTTTGCTCCAAAGGTAGAGGCATCGATTTTTCCACTCAAGCGCTTTTTATTGCCATCGCGGGTGGTGAGGTCCATGACGGAAGAAATTCTGCCGCCAAATTCTGCCCCGAATCCTCCAGTGTAAATGTCGGCATTGCGAAGAATATCGGTGTCGAATACCGAGAACAAACCGATGGAATGAAAGGGATTATAGATGACCATTCCATCGAGAAGGAGTTTGTTTTGTATAGGTGCACCCCCACGAATATACAGCTGACCTCCCTGGTCGCCGGTGAATACAACCCCGGGTAAGACCTGTAGATATTGTGCAAGGTCGGGTTGGCCTCCTATACTTGGAATTTGCTTAATCTGGCGTGGAGTAACCTTAACCACCGAGGTGCGAGTTTCGGTTCGCGCAGCTTCCCTCTCTGCCGAAATACTCACCCCTTCCAAAGCTATGGACTTTTTGGAAATATAAAGTTTTCGTGTGATTATTTCCCCTTTTCTTATGGTAATCGGAACCACCAAACTATCGTATCCTATGCCTGTTACCATGAGATTATACGAGCCGGCAGGAATATTGTTGATGATGTAATAACCATTTACATCGGTAGCCGAACCAAGGGTTGTTTTGCCGAGAAAAACATTAACAAAAATGGCGGGTTCGCCACTTTCTTTCTCGTAAATTACTCCTCTAATGCTTGCTTCTTGTGCCCATGATTTTAATCCCGAAAATATAAACACACCCCAAATCATGCAACAGGACGAAAGAACGATAAATTTCCTCATAATATCATTATTATCTGACGTAAGTAAAATTGGATCACAAAGGTATAAAAAGAGTCATACTTCCCCAATTGGGGATATGATGAATGGCTTGATAAATGAGGCAAAAACATCGCCTGCATAAGAGCAAAACTAAAAGTATATGAAATAGATACATAATGAAAGATAGGGTTTAAAGTAGAAGAGAAAATTTGTCTATGTATAGCTCAATCATTATGAAGTCTGATTGTAAGTTATAAGCCTTTCCCTTAAATGTTGCTGATCAATAAAATCATATACCCTGTCAAAAAGTATTGCAAACCATACTGTATAGTGCTTAGGAGAAGAAGATAGCTCATTTTTCAGGAAATTACGTTCAAAATAGTCAAAATCACTTACTTCATTGGGATCGGGTTGTGGTGGTTCGTCAGAGATTCCTATATAAACATGATCAAACTCATGTTCAGTCAAACCATTATCGAGTTTTTCATGATAAATGAAATCGAATATTTTAAAAACCTCGGCATGTATTCCCATTTCTTCTTTCAGCCTGCGTTGTGCTGCTGTTTTGTTGTCTTCGCCAGGGAAAGGGTGTGTACATGCCGTATTTGACCATAAACCAGCCGAATGATATTTGTTCAATGCTCGTTTCTGTAAAAGCATCTGGCCTTTCGAATTGAAGATTATCACGGAAACCGCTCTGTGCAATAACGCCTTTTCATGTGCTTCAATCTTGGCAATTTCTCCAATAATTTTATCGTTTATATCTACTAAAATCACTTTATCGCTCATAATTGATAGATTAGATACGTTTGAAAAAATACAAAATACAAACTTTGACCATTATTAAATACTTTTTGATGTTTGAAATCCTTATTCTTTGTGAGAGAATTTTTTCGGGTGAAGAGTGAATAATTTTTATAAAAAGGCTGTTATAATAGTAATATGCAATGGCCACAGCCAGTTTTGAACGACCAGGTAGTTGTCGAATGCCAGGGAAGGCCACTTTGAAGTCTTGTTCGATAGAATGTTCGATTATTTTTTTGCTTTGTTGGTTCAGGCTCATGGTAGACATCTCTGGAAAGTAGTATCTGCCTAAGTTTTGAGTATCTGATTTAATATCGCGAAGGAAGTTTACCTTTTGAAAAGCCGACCCTAATTTTTGTGCAGGCAGTTCGAGTTTTTGATAAAGGCTCGGTTCATTATGACAAAATACCCTTAGGCACATCAATCCCACAACATCGGCCGAACCATAGATATATTGACTCAAATCTTCCTGCTTGTGGTATTGAGTAATATTTAAATCTCGCTTCATGCTTTCGAGAAAAGCATTGATATGGCTGTGAGGAATTTTGTATTTATTTACGGTATCAGCAAATGCCATGAGAACTGTGTTAGTGCTGATGTTGTGACCGAGCGAGTAATAAAGATCTTCGGTAAGTTTGTTCAAAAGAAAAATCTTGTCGTGTGGATGGAAACTATCTACGATCTCATCAGCAAGGCGAACAAATCCATAAATGGCATAAATTGCCGAACGCTGTTCCTTTTCGAGAAATGACACGGCTAATGAAAAGGAGGTGCTATATCTTTTGGTGATCAGCTCCGAAATCTTGTAACAAGTCTGTAAGTAAAATTCTTTATTCATAACTTATATCTTTTCCCATGATTCCACTTCTCCAGCCACTAAATAAAACAATGGATGAGTTACAGGCATGTCAATAATTTTAACTTCATTGTATTTTTTAACAGCTCGCTTTTTAAGTTTGTTTAAAAGGTGGTGTAGTTGAAATTCTACTTGTCCTTCCGTAATTGCTATTCTAGTCATTGTTTCCGTTTGTTTGAATTTAGATACATCGAAGTTATACCCTCTATTTTGGGCTTCTTGCCATACGACATTTAAATAGAAGTCAATACTTTTTAATGGCTTCCTTAGCTGTCTTAAACGCAACAATTGTGGATGATTCCTATAGCCTCGGGTGTTTCCCATTAGCACAATTAGGGCTAATAAGGCTTCTTTCCATAATGCAATTATTCCCTTCGAATCCAAATATTTAGGATGTATTGATCAAATTCTCATTTTTTCATGGTTTGAATCCAATTTAAAATATTCTTTCTACTTCTTTAAAAAAATTTAGCTTGTAAGATCAAATGGCTGATGCAATTATATATTCCTTCATGATTTTATCCTGTAGGTATATTGTTCTGCTTATTGATCAACATGGATAGAAGTATTTAGGCAAATATAAAAAAATTGTCCAAACTGTACAATCAAAGGTTATTTTGATGATTTTGCCTGTTCATTTCGATGAAATATTCGATGTTTATTATTGTTGCAAGTATATGTTGCTGACTTTTATTCAGTCATTTGAACCTTTAGGGTTGTGATGATTTTATTTTTTATGATTTGAAACCTTAATTTTTATAATTTAAACTTTTAGAGCAAATCGATGAGATAATGGGATGATAAGTATGCGCAAATAACTGATAAATTTAGGAATCGGGATTGTATCCACTTTTTTTGAAAAATTCTTCTGGATTTTTCATTTCGATGATATCCAATACCGCCTGATGTTTATCCAGACATTTATTGAAATATGCTTCTACTATTCTGTATCCCATAAAATAGCCCAAATCGGGTGGTAGGTCATTTTCTACTCTATCGAAATTATACATCCAATTATCGGTATTTACACCTGCTTCGATATCTTTCTTGAATTTCATCCAGAGTTCTTTTTCATGAGAAATGCCATAATCATATAAATAGGCGTTCCCTCTCACTCCGGTTAGCAACCATGCAATGAAATCTGCTGCACCTTCGAAAAGACTTCTATTCAATAGATCATAATTATCGAGCCGAGCATTTACTTGCAAATGATGAATTGTTTCGTGGGCAATCACATATATGAGCCTCTTGTCTATATTGGTGTCGGAATCAAGAATTTTCCCAAGAGCATTTAATCCAAATTCTGATAGATCGACCTTGTTGCTGGATGTAATTATTTCGGCTCCAATAAATAAAAATTCCCTGGTCGATGTACCTCCAGCTCTTAGCGGACTGATGACAAAACAAATTTTTAGCGGGATATAATTCGGGTAATATTTTTCGATTTTCTGGAATAATTGTATGATTTCTGGGTAGATTTCTTTAGTTAGCAGAGTATTTGCCCTAACACTGTTGAAAAATTTGGGATAATTACGGATGGCTTCTAAATAATCTTCGGATGTATAATCATAAATGCGAATGAATTCCTTAAAACCATCGGTTCCATTATCGAATAGATATTCTTTCAAGCAGTAAATGCTATCCAATGATGAATTACAGTTTTTCAACATATCGAATGCCACCCAAAAGTTGTCGATATCTTTTGTAGTGACAGTAAAAGCGCTATTTTCAGCAGGTTTAATCTGAGAAAAAGATTGTAAACCAAATAATAAACAATATAAAAAAACAATAATTTTCAAGAATTTTGGCATGATGCATAGAATTTTTAATTTGTCGCAACTAATTCAAGCAGAGTTTTTTAGCTATTAAACCTCCTATATATCCATAGATTTCGAAATTATATAATTTCGAAAATACTATGTACGAATCTTCTTCTTATAACGCTTCCGTCGAAATGATATTTCATTCAAATTGTGAGTGATAATAATAAATTTCTTCCATTAATAAATATAGAGTTGAATTTGATTGATTTATTTGTGCTTTGCCCTGTTGCCTTTTACTTTTTTATCTCGACGTAAATTGGAATTTCGACGCTAAACATCAGGGTGTAAAGCGATATGCTTTTTAAAAATCCTCGTTTTTACTCAATGCTTATCTCGATGTTTTCAATTTGCTAAATAGGGCCTGATCTTCATAAAACCCGATTCATGTGTCATCGATATGCCAAGTTAAACGGTTGGTTTTCAGGATAATTTTCCTCATTTTAAAATGTTAAAAAATTTTTATGAAGCTTCGCGCGATATTCGCTTGTTAAATCTATTGTATTTTAGTGTTAACTTCATGTTTACCCCAATCCTTTTCGTAATTTTGCAGGATAGAAATTCTATTATTATTCATGAGTGGAGAAGCTATCAGGGTGCGATTTGCGCCCAGCCCGACAGGGCCACTTCATATAGGAGGTGTGCGTACTGCATTGTATAATTTTCTTTTTGCCCGGCAACATAATGGAAAATTTATTCTGAGGATAGAAGATACCGACAGGAATCGTTTTGTACCTGGTGCTGAGGAATATATTATTAAATCCCTTTCGTGGTGCGGCATTCAATTCGATGAGGGTGTTCATCTGGGTGGACCTTTTGGGCCTTACCGTCAGAGCGACCGTAAGCATCTATACAAACAATACATTGATATCCTTGTCGAAAATGAACATGCCTATTATGCTTTCGACAGTCACGACGATTTAGAAGAAGCTCATGAAAAGAATCCCAATTTTCAGTATGATGCTTTGAGCCGCATGAAAATGTGCAATTCGCTTACCTTACCCAAAGAAGAAGTCAAAAGAAGAATAGCCGCAGGTGAGCCTTACGTCGTCAGAGCTTTGATTCCCATAGACATTGTCATTAGGGTAAATGACCTCATTCGAGGAGAAGTGGAGGTGGAAAGCAAAACCCTCGACGACAAGGTGCTGTTCAAATCGGATGGAATGCCGACCTACCATCTGGCCAATATCGTAGATGATCATCTGATGGAAATTACGCATGTGATTCGCGGCGAAGAATGGCTACCTTCGGCACCTCTGCATGTGTTGCTATACGAGTTTTTTGGATGGGAGAAACCGCAATTTGCTCACCTGCCTCTTTTGCTAAGGCCCGATGGCAATGGAAAACTCAGTAAGCGCGACGGCGACCGTCTGGGTTTCCCGGTTTATCCACTCGAATGGACCGACCCTAAAACAGGTGAAAAATCGATGGGATATCGTGAATCGGGATATTATCCAGAGGCTTTCATCAATATGTTGGCCTTGCTTGGCTGGAATCCAGGTACCGAACAGGAAATCTTTTCCCTGGATGAACTCATCGATGCCTTTTCACTGGAAAGAGTGGGGAAATCGGGTTCACGTTTTGATCCTGAAAAGGCCAAATGGTTCAACCAGCAATATTTGAGAAAACGTTCTGATGATGAATTAACCCAGGAGTTCATTCCCATTTTGAAGAATCTTGGCGTAGATTGTTCTTGGGAATATGTGAAGGAAAGCATACATCTGGTGCGTGAAAGAGTAAGTTTTGTGAAAGAAATCTGGGACCAAGGATGGTTCTTTTTTAAACCTCCTGAAAAGTATGATGAAGAAGTCATCAAGAAAAGATGGAAACCCGAAACTTCACAGATTCTTCAAAAATTTTCCGACACTCTTTTGCATCTCGATACATTCGATCAAGTCCATCTCGATGAAACGATACAAAATTTCCTTCAGGAAAACGCTGTTGAGATGGGTGCTTTGATGAGTCCTTTGAGGATTTGTCTTACTGGAGGTGCTATTGGCCCTCATCTTACCGAAATAATGGCCTTGATTGGCAAGGAAGAAACCTTACATAGAATTGAAACTGCACTGAAAAAGATAAACCATTAAGTCATGGCTTGGATTGCCCTCGAACAAATGGAATTTTGGGCCTACCATGGTTGCTTCACCGAGGAACAGGTTATAGGCACTCGCTTCATGATAGACCTCTATATAGAAACCGACACATCAAAAGCCGAACTTTCCGACGACTTAAACGACACAATCAATTATCAGAGTGTGTACAAAGTAGTGAAGAACGAAATGCAAATTCCATCGAAACTCCTCGAACATCTTGGCAGAAGAATCCTTACAAGTGTATTCACACGTTTCCCTAAGATTTCTTATGCTAAAATAAAGATATCGAAACTGAATCCCGCCTTGGGAGGGAAAATTGGCAGTGTGAGCGTTAACCTCGAAGAAAAGAGATGAAAGTGGTTTTTTGATAAAGAATTAGTTATTCACTCAATCGGCCTTGAAGAAAAATTTATTTTAGGGCTCCTGTTTTCCGCACTTTTTCGGGACACCGATATAATATATTGATAATCAATATTAATTTTGTAATTTTGGGTGTCCCAAAATTTTTGATATGTTTGTAAGAAAAAAGCAAAATGCGTCTGGGAGTCAGTCT
>Ga0208459_1000116_pt1 | contig 108067 bp, 113 predicted proteins | sample AD_UKC087_MetaG_FD_184433 | JGI IMG/M metagenome (GOLD analysis project Ga0208459, IMG submission 184433) | Active sludge microbial communities of municipal wastewater-treating anaerobic digesters from USA - AD_UKC087_MetaG (SPAdes) (version 2) | ecosystem: Engineered > Bioreactor > Anaerobic... | reverse complement strand
CAGTTAACACAAATTCAAATCGGAAACGATTAGCATTGAAGGCCGCCTCATCAACAATCTTGCGATAATTTGTGCCATCAAAGTAATAGACATCCGGATTATTTGGGTTCTTAACTAAAGTGCCAGCAGGAATCTCGCCAGCAGCTAAAGTAGTACCCATCTTATAATTGGTGAAGAAAGCATCAGCGACATCGCTAACGCGTTTGTTCCAATTACTGCCATACAAAGCGACGGCGGTAGCCTCGTCAGGGATGGCGCGCAAGGTTCCACCTGGTTCCACGGCATAAACCTTTGGATTGGTGGTAATCTTGACTAAGCGGGTGCCCGGTCTCATGGTGATGTTGGCCGCCAAAGGATATGACTCCAATTCACTCTGAGAGATGGTCACAACACCGCTAAAATCTTTGTACCAGGAAAAATAAACGGTTGAGTTTGGGAAGACATAGCGCTTGCTGTCGGCACCGAGATAATAAACGGAAGATAATCCGTTCATCTTGATCAGGCTGCCTGGTTGAGCGGCGGCATTGGTAGTACCAATTTTGCCGAAACCAGCTAAAGCGACAATGGCTAACCCAAAATAAAAACTTTGGAAATTCTATTCATAATGTCGTTTGTATTTGGTAAATCTTTATCATTTACCAAAAGGAATTAATTAATGATAAGCCTTAAAAGTTGGCTTATCTAGTAAAGCGCTGCCAATGATTAAACCGCGCACAACGGTTTAGTTGGACGAGCGCGAACTTTATTGTTAAGTGCCGGGCAGTTTCCTGACCATTGACTTAGGCGTCAATTCGACCTGCGGTCCTGCCATCTTAGCTTTCAGCTAAGCCTCACACTCAACTACTCTATCAAGCTTACATAGAGTAATTGCCGCGGAGGATGAAACCAGCCAGGAGGGGTAGGCTGGCTTCATGCTCCGGGCAATCAGCCTAATCTTGATAGAATTATATCAATACAAGGAACAACTCAATTAAAGCACTTATTTGGCGCTGTCCATTAGCTGACTGGCCGCCTCTAATTTGTCAATGGCCGCGGAATACTCTTGCTTATCAAATAATTGCTCAGCTTCTTCAATAATCTGGCTCGGTGTCTTGGTAGCGGTGGCAGTCACCGGCTGGCTGACTTCTAACCGGCCGGTCTTGTCTTTGCCCGTGGCGGCGCTAAAAGTATCCTCAGTCTTGTTGCTGGCCACCGTTTTTGGCTGGCTAGCCTTGACTAAAGCCGCGGCCGCCGCCTTGGTTTCAGCCTGGGCTAATCTATCTTTGACATCGCTGACGGTTTGCTTAAATTCTCGGCTAATAGCCGCTGCCTGCTGCTGATCGGCTTGCTGGTCCACGGCCGCCATCTCGGAAACGCGCTGGCTGGCCAGAGCCAATTTTAATTTATTCTGTTCGGCCCGATCAAAACTGACCGCCAATAACTGGGCCCGTTCACTTAATTGTTTGGCAATATATAAGGAATCGCCCGGCTTGGCCTGACGACCAACCAAATAACTGGTGGTGCCGCCGCCCAACAGAACCGTGGCCAAAATGGCACTAACTACTACTCCGGGCTGGGAAAAAGCATATTTCAAAGATAGCCAAAAATCCGACCAACGGCTAAACGCTAAGCTAGCCGGCTGCTGGCCGTGATAAACCTGAGCCATAATCACCTGGCGCTGCTGGCTGACCCAGTCGGCATTGGGAGTGATTTGACGCAGCTTCTTTAATTGTTGGCTGACAAAATGATCATTCATATATTCAATCTAGAAAATACTACTCGTTGGCCAGCTTGCGCAAGGCCTCTAAACCGCGATGGATAATGACGCGGACATTGCCCGGTTTCTTGCCGGTTACTTGGGCGATTTCAGCGACTGATAATTCATTGACAAAATGCATTATGATAACCTCGCGATATTCTGGCTTTAGTTCGCCCAAGGCCCGATAGATAATCTGCAGATCACTGTCCTGCTGGACCAGCTCGTGGGCGCCCGGTTTGTCATCAACGATGTCAATCGGCTCGTCCTGATTATCCAAGGAAACCTTGTTAAGCTTGCCGTTGTCCCGATAAAAATCAATAACGGTATTGCGGGCCACCGTGTAAAGCAAGCTTTTCAGCGTATTATAACCTTTTAATTTACCGGCCTGAACGACTGACCAAACTTTGAGAAAAACAGTGGAAGTCAGATCTTGGGCTTCGGCCTCGGAATTGACCTTGAAATAGATGAAACGATAGATGTCCGCCTGATGGGCCTCATAGGCCTGGATAAAGGCGGCTTGGTCTTTGATCTTGAGGCGTAAAAATAGCAGGCGGTCGCTGGATTGTTTGACTAAAGATTTCGTCATGTTCGGCTACGATTATATATACGATAAAAATGGATAAGTGTTACAGTCAAATAGTGTTATTTATTTAATCATAAAGCCGACAGAAAAACAAGCCAATCAGCGGCTATCGGTCCAGGGCTTGCTTTTTTTTGGCCAGTGGTCTACAATAGAAAATCCAATGTTTTGTCCAGATTAGACTAGACTTTATTTGACAAAAAAGCAAAAATGTTCTTTATTTAAGTCTACATAAACCTAGACTTAAATTCTGCAATAATGGCTGATTTCTTATCTTTAGTCTAAGTATATCTAGACTAAAGTCGAAAAATAACTAAACACCGCCAACCACCCTTGATTAAAGTCTAACTATTCCTAGACTATATGCCGAGAATTACTGCCGCCACCGATCATACTCTCAAAGCCAGTCCGGTCACCACGCCGGCCATGACTAACCACACTATAGTCAATCCGCTATGGGTATCGGTGTCGGAAGCGGCTAAGCTGGGCGGCGTCCAAAGTAAAACCATTCGCCGAGCCATTGGCGGCCAGCTGATTACCTACCGCATTCGCGGTAATCGCTACTTAATTGACCTGGGCTCGCTACTCGCCTTTTTGCGTTCGCGTACTAAATTGCACAACAAATTAACCAAAGCCGGTCTAGGGCAATATGTGAGCGGCTGGGTTGAATAAGTTCAATAAATAAAATCACCAACCCTTTATGGGGGTTGGTGATTTTTGGTAAAGAAACGAGCGGCAGTAAACTAAGCCACCGCGTCTTTAGCTGCCTTGGCGACACGGAACTTGACCACGGTCTTGGCCGGGATCTTAATCTGAGCGCCAGTCGCTGGGTTGCGGCCCATGCGCGCTTTGCGCTGAACCTTAACCAATTTACCAATACCTGGAACGATAAATTCACCATTCTTTTTGACCTCTTTGTAGGCCATAGTGGACATTTCGTTCAAGACATCGTTGACGGCTTTCTTGCTAAGGTTGCAATTCTTAGCTAAACCATCAACCAATTGAGCCTTTGTCATAGACATAGGTGTAATAATTTATTACCTGGCAGTAAACCTGCCATTCTTATTGATATTATATACCTTTACTGAAAAGCTGACAAGTGTTAATCAATAAAAACAAGGGGTGAGCTGAAAAAAACCACGAATCGCCAATATTATTGGGCTAATTTAATTTTACGCAGATTCTGATTATTGATACCCAAACCGACTTGACGCATCACCCGCAAAGCATCCGCCGGACGGCCTAGATAATATAACTTCTTAGTGATGGGGTGAACATAATAGGCTTTGCCGCTATCATCAACATCAATCAGGATACGACCCAATAATTTATTATCGGTTATTTTGGTAGTAATAACGCTATGCTTAACACCTAAACCCAGTTGGCGCATCAGGTTAAAAGCGTTAGTCGGGCCGGCCAAGAAATAACGCTGACCATTGAGCGGATTAACATACCAAGCCTCACCATTGGCCTCAACTTGTAATAAAATACGGCCGGCCATTTTCTTGGTCAAAGCAGTATCGGTAGCAATACCGGCTGACGCTTGCGCTTCAGCGGTCAAAACCTGCTGGCCAGTCGTATCCGGCCGCTGGATGGAAATAGCTAGCGAATCGCTTTGATAACCGGCAGCGCTTTGGGCAACGATGGTAAAATCATTGCGGCCGTATTTCAGGACAACTGTCGCTTGCCAAGTAGTCTTATTGTCTAGCGCTACCGCCTCTTGGCCGTTAATCATAATGGCGGTATTGATGTCTTTGCTGCCGCTTAGCGCCTGAGTGGTTTGATCGGTGGTCGGCTTAAAACTATTAATAGTCGGCACGGGCACAAATTTATTCTCTAGCCGGCTGATGGTGAAGTTGACGGTTGGACTGACCTTGCCGGAAGCATCTTTGGATAGCAGGCTAAAATCATTGGTCCCCATCTCTAGGGGCAGACTATAGCTCCAGGTGACTTCACTGTCCAAGGCGACCGCCTGACGACCATTAATCCAGATATCGGCGCTAGCATCTTTAGTGCCACTAACTAAAATTTTATCCAGGATGGTGGAGGTGGCAAAATCATTAATAGTCGGCGTAGCCAGACTAGCGATATCAGTCGGTTCGATCAATCTCGGTTCAATGGTAAAACTGGAGCTGGTCGGCAAACTGGCATTGATGGGTGTGGCCACTCCCCAATAATTATTGGCCAAAGAGCCGCCAGCCAAGGGGCTGCGCAGATCATAGCCCAGATTACCATAAATATTGTTATTATTAATCTGGTTATTGGTGTTCAGAAAATTCAGGCCGGCTTGATTATTGTAAGCAATAGCATTCTTAACGATATTGGCGCCACGAGCCGCCAGCTCTAGACCAATATTATTGTAATTAATGGTGTTATGCTGAACAATGGCATTAGGGGCGCCGGCGCTAATTTTTAGCCCATAATTATTATTAAAGTTAAGCTGATTGTTTAAAATCGCCGCCCGCTGAGCTTGCTGCAACCAAATCCCCTCTTGATTATAATTGATGGCATTACCGTCAATAACGATATTAGCCTTAATCTGATTAGCGGCCAGACCGCTGGGATCAAAAATCATCGGCGGGGCTAAAAAGGCACGATTAATAATTAAGCCAATGGTATTATTAGTAATATTATTACGGCTAATCAACAGCTTGTGATTATCAACGGCCGCATTAAGGGAGGTATCAACTGGCGCCGTTCCACTGATTGTAATGGCCGTTGTATTATTTAAAAAATTACTGTTGACAATATAAGGATGACTATTGTCCAGCTTGAGACCCTGACTATGGTTAAAAACAGCATATTTAATAATACTGCCGCCAATATAGTTACCGTTGGAATCAAACTCGGCATCAACTGACTCGTCGGCAAAAGTAATGCCGGCCCAATCACCGCGCGTAGTGGTCGCTTCAGCTGAAGTTAAAACTACTATATTACTATTGTTGCCATTAATCTTCAGCGTGCCGCGAACAGTAATGCCTTTATTTTTCTTAAACTTAACTACTGTTCCCGCCTCAATCGTCAAAGTTGCGCCCGGCGCAACTTCAATATTCTCGCTAACAATATAAGGGCTATTGGCGGCTGTCCAGTTGGGGCTAATAATATTGCCGGAGATAGTGGTGGCCGCCTGAGCCGCTCCGACCGTTAGCCAGCTGCCGGCTAAAGCCAGCAAAATACCTAACCAATGCTTGTTGTTCATAAAAATAAAATTAGTAAATCTATTTTAGCTTATAATTAAATTAAGTCGCCCAAATTAATTGACTAGCTAAAAATATCAAGTAAACCGCCAATAAAGTAACCCCTTCCCAGCGATGAAAACATTTGTCCGTTTTATAAAAAATTAAGAAAAGACCGCTAGTCACTAAAATGGTCCCGGCGGACAAGCCAAAAGATAGGGCTGGTTTAGTCGGAATACGGCCGAATTGCAACAGGATACCGATAATCAACACATTGCTGACCGCCGAGCCGATTAAATGGCTAATTGATAAGGCGCCGGCTTTTTTAATTAACGCCCGCATGGTAACGGTAATCTCTGGCAAATTAGTACCGATAGAAAAAATCAATACGCCAACTAACAGCGGCGGCCAACCCCAGCGTTGTAATAATTCAGAGGAAAAATTAATAATCAGCTGGCTGGAAAAAGAAATTAATAAAAAACCAAAGACTCCCAGCCATAAATGACGATTGACTAATAAACGCCTAAGCTTGATATTTTTAAAACTATAAACAACTCGATACAGACTATCTAAAAAGCGCCGCCACCGACTGCGCGGCCGAGCATCAACAGCCGCTAATAATTTATCGGGCGAATTGCCAGCCGCTGATTGATGGTGGCTATAATTATAATAAGCAACCATTAGATAAGCGATAATCATTACCAAACCGTCCCAGCGGTTAAGCCAGCCCTTAAGTCCTAAAATTAACGGCAGTAAGAATAATAAAGGGCCGGGAGCGACGGTGGCTAAATTGCCATCAGTTTTAATTTGTCGATTAAAAATAATCGCCAAGCCCAGAACGAAGCCAAAAAGAACAATAATGCCGCCGAGCAGATTGCCTAAAGCGACATTATTTAAGTTGTAGCGTGATGAACTGATACCCAAAATCAATTCCGGCATACTAGTAAATAGGCCAAGCAATAGGCCCAGAAAAAAAATCGGCACCTTAAGGCGAGCGGCCAACGCCTTGATATTAGTCACTAAGATATCAGCTCCTTGAGCTAAGACTAAAAACGAAATGATTAACCCCCCGATCAGCACGCCGTTAGACATAATAAAAATAGTAATCAGCTGATTAACTTAACTTCAGCATAGCAAAAAAATAGGTTCTTGTAAAAAACCGCCCGCTATTATGATTAATTAAAATACTATTTTGTGATAAATCCAGAATCGGAACAAAATCCATGGGAACACGCATAATTAACGATTAAGCGATATTCCCGGGCCGGACCATCCCAATAAATTAAAACATCGCCGTTATCTCGCGCTTCACTGGCGCCATTCTCCAAGAAAATCAATTGGCTTTCTTCCAAGTTGGCAATAGTCGCAGCGGCTCCAATAATATGTGCATGATTTGTTTCAAAGGGTCGCCCCCAGCGCCAATATATTTTATTCGGCTGGTGCTCGGCAGCTTGCGCTAAAACTTGATGCAGTGATCGTCCCGCCTGATAAACAAAAGGATATTCTTGAAAAATCGCCTGATACATTAAAATTAGTTGAGCGATTAAACAACCCGCAATAACCAAGACCATTGGACTAATTACCCGCCATCTCCGATTATTGACAATATGATGCTGAATAATGACTGCCAAGATCAAGACTATCCCTAATCGCGGCAAATAAGTATAACGCGAGGCTAAGGGATCCCACCAGCGCGCCGTAATAAATAATAAAGTTGGAGCGATGCTGATTAAGGACCAAGCCAAACCTAGCCAAACTAAACGTAAACGGCGATAGTGCCAAATGATTACTAAAAATACCAAAGAAATAATAACAATTAATAGCGCCGCCTGATGACTATTTATTATTTTAGCCAAAGGCAATAATGGAACCAGCATGTCGGCAATAACCAGCGGAATCTTAAAAATCTTATCAATTGACAGATGCCAATGGCCGGCAGTTACCCAAATACTATCTTTTTGCCATAAATATTGCTGCCAACTATAGCCAATTGTCACTAATAATAATGCCAGCCAATAGGCGCGATGGAACCAATCAGCCAGCCGTGACTTGACCGCTGGCCAAGACGCTAAAGCTGTTACCAAAAGCAAGGGGCCAACAACGATGGCAATTTCTTTAGTGCCAAAAACTAAAAGTGCCGCCAGATAGGACCACACTAACCATTGTCGCCGGCCGCTAGTTAAAAATTGTTGATAACTAACCAGGGCCAAAAGAATCCACAGTGTGGCAATGGTATGTAAATTAGCCGCTATCCAAACTAATGGCTCGTAAGCACCACCGACCCCAGCCACCATTAAACTAACTAAAACGGCCACCAGCCGTGAACGACTTAATTGCCAAGCTAAAATTCCAGCTAATAAAGCATTAATCCAGTGAATAATTAAACCGGTTAACAGATAAATTGAGGCCCGATAACCAAAAACATGATAAAAAATCGTATAGAAAGAATTTAAAACCGGCGAAAAAAAAGTTGACATTCGGTAGGTCCAAATCTTAGTTAGTGACCAACCGACCTTGTGGCCGTACCACAGCCAAGTAAAATCATCAGCAAAAAAATAACCATAAACTACTAGCCAGCCGAAGAGCGCAATAATTATTAATCCTAACCAGCCAGCCAAATGCCACCAAAATCGACGATCGGTTTGACGATGCCGGCGATCAGCGATGGCTACGACAGCCAATAAATAGCGCCAACCATCACGCCAAGTAACGGTTGAGCCAAGGCCGTGTTTAAAATTAACCGGTATCAAAGACAGGCGGAACTTTAACTGAAGAGCTCGCGCGATGGCTTCAACATCAAAAGCAAAATGATTTTCCATGGTTGGCAGAATAACCTCCCGAGCCACCTTAGCTGTAAAAAACTTACAGCCGCGCTGAGTTTCTATTTTGGGCAGACCAACTAAATAGTTAGTTACCCTCTGTAAACTACTAGATAAAAAATTACGCCAGCGCTGATAAAAATTAGCTGTCAAACCATGTTGCCGCTGCGCTAAAACAAAATCGCTATGTTGGAGCTTATCTAGTATGGCCGGTAATAATTCCGGCCCATAGGCTAAATCAGCGTCAACAAAACCATAATTTTTTGCCTGAACCGCCGCCACGCCAGCCTTAATCGCTCCACCCTTACCGCGATTAACCGCATAATCAACCACTTGAATCGTTAAATTGGCCGACGGTTGACCAACAAATTTATTTAAGACTGCGCTGGTGTGATCAGTGCTACCGTCATTAACAAAAACTAAAACCACCTTCTGTTGGGATAACGACGGCTGGTTCAGCAAATAATCACGATAAGCCACCACCGTTCGTCCAACGCGGTTAGCTTCGTTATAGCAAGGAAAAATTATCGCTAAATCGTAAATATCAGCAATTGACATAAAGATAAAAATCGCTACTTAAATAATAACATATTCAAACTATAATAAAAACAATTATCGTAAATGCTGGTTATAAATTAACTGGGTTAAAAATAAATTATTAACATTAACTATCATTGACGATAGACCTAATTTATGCTGAGATACGGATAAGTATTATTAAAAATGAAATAAAAAAATCCCGTCAATCTCAAGCGATTGATCAGGCCGGTAACCGGCTGGTCAAGTTATTTCCGTCCGCGGCGGTCACACCCCGGATATTTAATCAATAACTAACAACTCAAGGAGGAGTAAATGTTAGACGAAAAGAAAGTAAAAAGACTCAGCGAGGTCTTTGGTCTAGCAAAAATCGAAATAAGACGATTACTCACCGATAATATCGAAGAAATCGTCTTGTCTTTTGACGATGCTATTAACTACTTAGCAACCGCTATCAACGACAACGACGATTGTTTTGACATCAATAATTTAAAAAGATGTCTTCAATTCGTCGAAACAACCAAACAATGGGCCAAAATTTTCCCATTGTTGAAAAAACTGGTCCCGAAATACGGCCGCGAGCTTATAGCCGATCCCATTATTCAATGGACGGCTAGAGCTAAACAAGAGCTCAATGAAGCCAGCAATATTGTAGACAAGGTGAACATTTACTATTGTTCACCAGAATGGCTTCAAGGCAGTCTCAGAGAGACAATAGTGCAGCAAGCTAAAGAGTTTATTAATAACTCTTCAAGCTGGCCAGAGCTATTTTCTCTTACCCAAAAATTGGATTCTCGAAATCCAATTAGCCGGGAATTAGTTCTGGAAGCGAGGAGCAGACTTCATGCGGTCCTAGAAAGAACTATTCCCAATATTAATAATACACAGGAACTATGGAAGATTAGGAATGAAATTCCGCTTCCATGGGACATGCAAGAACAATTAATTCGGCGACTCTATGAAATAATGGAGTAAACGCCGAACTATAAACCCCGTCACTTACTGACGGGGTTTAGTTTATTGTTAGAAAATAATAATTTATTGATCAAGGGCAAGGCGCAAACTGACAATCGGGCGCTACCCGACTCACCACTGAACCATCAGAACAAATTTGCGCATCCAAAGGACAAGCCACGGCTGAATCTGAATCAATTGGATCATCAACTGGCGGCTGAGGGGCTGGCACTGATTGATCAAGTATCTCCGCCATTGGCACCGGCTCAGGCGCCGGTTCAGGCACAACTTCTTCAAACGGCTCAATGGCTGAATCATTATTAACTGGCGCTTTGGCCTGATTGTGCAAAGAACAGCCGCCCAGCAGCCAGACTGTCAATAATAAAGGCACAATTAATGATTTTTTCATAATATTATTTTTTAACATAATTTCTTAACTAACAAATGGATTAACTTGGTCAAAAACTAAACGTGGCGTCTGATAATTAATTACGTCTTTAGCAATGCCATATTTTAATTCATATAACTTATCCACCGCGCAGAACAAGGCTTGCGAATAATCAAAACCGATTTGGCGACTGGCTGCTTGAACGACGGCTTCAGATGGTCCTTCCACTTCAACAAATGGGTCCAGGTGCGGCCATTCATCAATAGTTATCTCCACATCATTTAGCCGCCAAAGCTCCCGCTTGCTCTCTTGGTAGGCCTTGGTCCGACAACCAATAGCAGTCAACAATTCAGCAGCAGCATCCATATTATTGACTATTAAACACAATTCTTGTTGATTATCAATCCGATCGCCATCAACTACCTTTAGGCTTAAGGTGATCCGATCACCCTCATCACGGACTCGCAACCAACGACTGGGATCTTGTTTTCCCGGCGGCAAATCAAAAATAATCCGCCGCTGCAAAAACTCTGGCTTGACCAACACAGCGCCGGTTGCAATTAAACGCTGGTGAACATCATCTTTGTCCACATTAATAAAAGTTGCCTCGTATTCAATTTGCATATAGAAAAAGTATAACAAATAAATCTAATAATTTTAAGTGGGCGTTACCGGCATAGCTTGACTTTTTCATAAATTATGGCAAGATAACGGCACAAAACTCTGAAAAGGAGGAAAAAGATGATTGAGTTATTAGATGAACCGACGAGAAAAAAAGTCCTGGTAATCTCCAGGCACTATCCCAGTTACCAGCAGTTCGCCACAATCAAAAGAGAGTGTGGCGATGACTGTCTAATAACTATGGACAGTCAAAGATTTAATGATGCCGCCGAAATTATGCGGCGGTATCGACAGGGCGGATATGATGAAATCGCCCTGGTTGCGCCCAAAGATGTGCTAGCTAATCTGGTAGCTAGCGGGTTGCAGCCCATTCACCTGCTAACCATTGAGGTTAGCGAGGGTGACCGCCAACCTGGCGACTTTAACAAGGGCGAGAGCTTGGTCAGAGCCATCGCCCGAAAAATCAGAAAAGTAGAGGTGAATATCACCTACTACTAACAAAAAACTCAACAACTTGCCCATCGCTATTTGGCGATGGGTTATTTTTATAAGCTGATTAACATATCTAAAAATTAACTTGCAAAAATAATATTAAACTATTTCTTTCTAAGCAAAACGATATTATTAGATGACACCTTTTTCAGTAATTGAGTCCGGCTTCTCTCAAAAAAACCAATAAATTCAAATTTTCCATTTTTCTCAACCAAAAGTTTAAACTCTTCTGGTGAAATAATTTTGTCTTAACTTAAAATTATTCATATCGGCTAACACGCTTTCTACAATAACGCCTTCCCGTTGCGCCTCTTTCTGCAAATAGTTAAGCATTTTAAGACTAGCGTCTAAACCGATTGATCGATAGCCTCGTAGCGCCAGCTCTCGAAGCTGTAAAGCGGTACCACAACATATATCCAACACAGTCGTTACTCCTATTTTACTAAACTTTTTAATAAATTGTTCCAATAAATCCACCTGCTTTTTGACATCAATAAAGCTAAAAGCAATTTCATAATACTTAGCTTGATTGTATATTTGCGTTTTTCATGTGCGATGTGAATAATTTAACTTATACTTTAATGAATGTCTTTTTAACGGCTTGATAAGTTGTTGGCCAATCCCGACAAGCAATCACAAAGGAAAGACCAAAATTATCATGATGGTCGTATAAAAAAACCTTGCCTCGGTAATTTTTATTTAAAAAACTAAGTAGCTTAGGATTATCGTCAATTATACCCAAAACATTCGGATATAAACTCTCTAAAACAGTCGCTTTCCACTGATGGCCATCACCATGATCAATGTCATTGGGCCGACAAATAACCGGCGCTAAGGGAAAATTATGTTTCTTTAGCCAATTTTTGGTCCCTTCCAGAACTTTTACCGGCCGGACAGTAATATAAGCAACAATAGGAATAATTTGTTTTATTTTATTTAAATAGACGCTGGAACCATCAATTAGTGGCAAGCCTTCTTGTATCTCATTAGAATTAATTTTAGCGGCCATCCACTCTAGCGCTTCCGGGCTTTGCCAATAAGGCACATTTTGGGTATAGCGATATTTGGCAACCATTTCTTTAATTGTCAAATTTTCCGGATTGCCAAATTTCTGTTGCATCGCCTCTACCCAAAAACCAACCGTCCAAGATAAAGTTTCATCAATATCAACAGCCAGTCCAGGCGTGGTAATCTCTAACTGGCTATACATAGCGGCTAATCGCTGATCCATACAGGAATATCATCAAGTTGATAGAAATCGGTAGCCATAAATTTATGGTTAATTTTTGGTTATTTAATGATCAACTATTTATTCTGCTCAAACATAAAAACGATGCCAATCCAGATGGTTTGACTATTCTTGGTCTAAATCATTTTTAAATTCTACTGGATAATTAAAGTCGGCCCTTTTAGTTTCCACAACTATAAAATAATTGACTTCGGGCGATTGACTAATAAATTGCCATGAACCAGCCGGTTCATTTAAAAAACCATCTTTTTTAACTAAATAGATAAAACCATTATCTTGGCTAATATATCGGCCATTCTCTGGAGTATGGACCACTAACTTTAATGGATGTTGATCATTATATTGATAAGGATACGCTAAATTGACATTACGATTAGAGTAAATTGAACGCATAATAGCAATCGCCGATCTATTGGAAGCAAAAACTTTGCCAAATTGAGACTTTAAATATTTATCCTTAATCTCAGTTAGTGAACCATGCATTAAATAACCATGCTTAGCACAGATGTGGTCTAAGAAAGCTTCCAACTTAATGCCTTCAGCCTCTAAATGCTTGACCTGGTCTGCGCTAATTTTAATAATATTATCAGTATTTTCAGGCGCTAACTGATCAAAAAAATCATCCATCTTTTTCTCAATGGAGTGGATAACTTCTTGATTAGGCGGCTGTAAAAAATTCAATTTTTCCATAAATATAACTGCCGAGCGGTTTTTTTAATTTTTTACTAGGTTTTGTAGTTCATTTTTATATTATCATTATAACACGTACATTCTGTTAGTAAAAACGGCTCAACAAAAACTAACCCTATTTTAGGGTTAGTTGAAATAATGCACGGGATGAGGGAATCGAACCCCCGCCAAAGGTTTTGGAGACCTCCGTACTACCACTATACGAATCCCGCAGCAGGCCGCTAGGGCCGACTGAAACTACTTAGTCTCTTTGTGCTCGGTGTGCTGGTTGCATTTGGGGCAATACTTTTTCATTACCAAGCGATCCTTAATCACCTTCTTATTCTTGTGAGAAAAGTAGTTGATTGACTTGCAAACCGTGCACTCCAGCTTGATCATATTATCTTGAGACATAAACGGATGATTATCTGCTTAACTAAAATTTACTTCATACTAGCCCAATGGCTATGAATATTGCAATAGCAACGGGCTTGCCCGCCGATGGGCGCGCCGGCGAACAGGGCTTCTGGCGCCTGACCAGGCAATAATTCTTGAAAATAGCTGGTAGCGCCAACAATATACTCAATCCACTTAATATAATGGGTCGCTTCCATCGGATGCGCTTCAAGGCCGACTGTCACTTTAATACCGCCATCAACAGCTGTAATGACCGGCACATGTTTTTCTTGACTAGCATCAATCGTATTGGGCACTAATAATTCCATCGGCTGGCCGCAACAAACTAATTCACCGCCGCCGGTCTGGCGAACTTCAATGATATTGCCGCAGATATTGCAGCGATAAACTTGGCGCAATTCAGTCATATCAATAATATTAGTAAGTTTCTGCAAAGATTTCAAAATAAGCTCGCGGATGCTGGCAAGCTGGGCATTCTTCTGGCGCTTCTAAACCTTCATGGATATAACCACAATTATTGCATTTCCAACGAACCGGCTGATCTTTCTTAAAGACCTTGTCATTATTTAAATTAATCAGCAACTGGCGATAGCGGGCTTCATGGGCTTTTTCCGCTTCACCGACTCTGCGAAAAGCCTCAGCCAGCTCACTCTCGCCTTCTTCTTCCGCTTCTTCTGCCATTTTCGGATACATAATCTGATTTTCATAATTCTCACCGCTAATCGCCGCCTGCAGATTGACCGCAGTATCGCCAATTAAACCCAGCGCTTTGGCCCATAATTTAGCATGCTCTTTTTCATTATTGGCCGTTTCTTCAAAAATATTGGCAATTTGGACATAACCGGCCTTGCGAGCGACTGAGGCGAAAAAATTATATTTATTGCGGGCTATTGCTTCGCCGGCAAGAGCATCTTGGAGATTTTTTGCGGTTTTGGGTCCTAATTTTGACATAAAAATAAACTTAATAATAAATGAGAATTAAATGGTGGGCCGGGTAGGATTCGAACCTACGAAGACATAAGCCAGCAGATTTACAGTCTGCCCCAGTTGACCGCTTTGGTACCGACCCAAAAAATTAGGCGTTAACGCCGTATCCCTAAATTAGCATAATCAACCAGCCTCGTCAATGCTAATTTGACTATCTTGTCGACCGCGAAAAATATCTAAAATTAAGGTTCGAGTCGCCTGATGTTGATGATTAATTATTGAGCATTGATCATCGTTAGCCCCAGGATAACAAAACTGATAATCTCCTTCTTGATTTTTAATTACTCCGGGTTCGCCCAGTGAATCTAATGGCCGCCAGTTGGCGTTCAAACTAGCCGACCAGGTGGCAAATGGGCTATTACCAAAACCCAGCTGTTGCCAAAGCGCATCAGGCAATTGATAAAAAGCTAACTGTCGATCTTTTAGCCAATAATCATTAGCCTGGCGAGCCCATAGCGGCGTTATGGATCGCTGCCAAATCTGCTGGGCGCTCAACTGACCATCCGGCCACCAACCACCTTGACGATAGCCAATATTATCATCACCCAAAAATGGCCAATGATCGCCAACAACCATTACAACGGCGGCCGGGTCAATCTGGTGGAGTTGTTCTAAAAACTCCGCCAATTCCTTGGTAGTATAATAGAGGGAATTAAAATAGCGTTCAGCCACAGCGGCAATGGCTGGGGTAGTACTAATAATCGCCGGCCGGTTGGCATTAAGCGGATAACCTAAATGATTGGAATAAGTCAATAAATAATTAAAGCTGGGCTGGCTTTGATCTTGAGCCTTAATCTTATCTAAAGTTTGTTGATAAAAACTACTATCAGCCATAAATTCGTCATTCATATCGTCCTGACGATAATCAGCTAGACTATAAAAATGATCAAAGCCGAGCAATGGGTAAATATTGTGTCGGTTCCAAAAAGCCGGTACATTGGCGTGAAAGGCCACGGTCCGGTAGCCTAATTGCTTTAAATAATTAGGCAGACATGGCACCGATTGTTTAATACCGCCATTAAAAATCATACCCGCCTGAACATTGGGCCAACCGCAGAGTAGCTCAAATTCGGCGTTAGCTGTCTTGCCGCCAAAAGTTGGACTAAGAGCCTGACCTAAACCTAAATTGGCTTGCTGTTGCCAGTTATCGGCCCAGGGTGAACGATTAAATTGCACGGCTGGCAAATCTGGCTGCCACAAAGATTCGACAACAATAAAATAAATATTGGGAGTAGAACTGCCGGTGGTTACTGTAGAAATTGGCCGATAATCCAGTTGGGCCGCCGCCTGTTCCACTTCAATCCGACTCGGCAGCTGAAAGGCTAATTGTTGTCGCCAACTCTCTTGTAATAAATACAACCAAGGGCCGCGTTGGGCATAATTAGTTTTCTGATCCCAATAGGAATTACCAAACAGCTTATCTAGGGCGGCTAACGGTCGGGCTGGATATTGAAAAATAGTAATCAATACCAAGCTAGCCAAACCTAAGCGAAACCAGATCTGCGGCCGCGGCCAGCGCCAATTGATAATAATTAAACTTAGCCACAAAACCAGTGGCCCAATTAACGCGATCTGCCACCAAGGATTAATATCGCCTAAAATTCGCCAAAAACTAGCAGCCGCCGAAAAATCACTGGGCATTAATGGCCAACCAAAAAAGCGCAATTTAATAATCTGACTAAGATAAAAATAAGTAGCTAGCAAGCCTTGCTCAATAATCAACCAGCCACGGCGGCGACAAAACGGCTGCCGAATGATAACTAGCAATATTAAAGCGGCTAAGTCCGGAATATAAGACCAGCGAGTCAATCCGAGTCCGGTCCACTGAAAGGTAGCTAAGTGGCCGACATAAGCCCAAATAGCGGCAGTAAAAAATAAGATAATGGTTGACACAGGCGCTAATTTTTAAAAACAAGCTGTGACAGCTTGTCTTAAGGGGAGCCGTTGTCGGGACTTGAACCCGAGACCCCTTCCTTACCATGGAAGTGCTCTACCAACTGAGCTACAACGGCGCGATATTATAATTGACGGATTTTTTCTTGATACTCGGCCAGACCGGCATTGCTAGGGTCGACCTCAGATAAAGTACCAAAAATTAATACCGCAGTAACGCGATCTTTTCTAATTATACTAATTTCCAACAGTGTGTCAAGATAACGCGGATTCTTCGGTTCAATCTTTAAAGCCTGCTTTAAATAGTAGTCGGCGCGATCAGGATTATCTTGGCGTAGATATAGCTGCCCTAGACTATATTGATATTCAGCCAGCCGCCGGCCGGTTTCCCGAGCTTCCTCTTGCCGGCCGCGCGATTGATCAGCCCGATACTTCTGACTCAAGCGCTTGATAGCATAAATCCAAGTTTCTTCCGCTTCTTGGTATTTTTTCTGTTCTTGATAAATCTCAGCTAAAATAATAAAACTATCAAGTTGGCTTTTATCTAGCTCAAGCGACTCAACCGCCAATTTCTCAGCTTGAACTAAATCATTATTTTTTAAAGCCTCTTCAGCGTCGGCTAATAACTGTTTGGCCCGCTGCCAATTCAAACCCTGAGCTTGCAGACGAGCTTTGAGGTGTTGACGATCTAGTTTTTGCAATTGGCCGTAACCGCGCCAAAAAAGATTTTTTAAGCGCTGATAAAATGGTCCTAGTAAATTACGCCACCACCAGCCATGTCGGGCCAATTGGCGACGAATCCGTTCATCAATAATCGCCTGTTTTTTGGCGGCTTCGCGTTCGGCCGGTAAATTGGCAATATCAATATTAGCTAGCAGCGGCATCTTATGGAAAAAAATAAAAAACAAAACTGTTAAAGCAACCGCTACTAAAATAAGACTAAGCCAAAATAATAACATAAATTATTGAGCAAAAACGATGGGCCAAAAACTGTCAGCGGTCAAACTGGCGCCACCAACCAGCAGGCCGTCAATATCCGGCATCGCTAGCAAACTGGCGGCATTATCCGGTTTAACGCTGCCGCCATAAAGCAAACGGTTATTGGGATAGCCCAATTGCTCTAATTCTTGACGAATAAATTGATGCATGGCTTGCGCCTGTTCGGGAGTGCTAGTCTGGCCGGTGCCAATAGCCCAAATCGGTTCATAAGCGATAATTAATTCGCGATCAGCCGGTAGAATAATTCCAGCCAAAACAGCCTGCAACTGCCGACTAACTTTCTCTTCGGCCTGACCAAATTGGCGAGTAGCTAAATCTTCACCCAGACAAACCACTGGCTTGATCGTTGTTCGTTCAATAACGGCTCGCAGCTTCGCATTAATAATAGCATCAGTTTCATTAAAAAACTGGCGCCGCTCGCTGTGACCCAGCAAAATAAAACGACAATCCAGCTCAACCAAACTCTCCAAACTGGTTTCACCAGTCAAAGCGCCGGGTGTTTGCTCAGCGGCATCTTGAGCGCCCCAAAAAATGGCCGTGCCCTCTAAAATATTCGCAACCGACGAGATAGCTACCGGGCTGGGACAAACTACGACCTCAGCCAATAACGGCCGCGGCGGCTGGCTCAGCACTAAATTTTCAGCTAACTCCAGGCTTTGTTGATAGCCCAGGGCCATTTTCCAATTACCGATAATTAATTTTTTCATATTGAATATCTATTTTTAATATTTTATCACAGTTCAACAATTTGACCAGCTAGCTAATAATATTTTTGTTGAACATAATCCACTAGCGCCTTGGTAATGGTGAATCTCCCCTCTTTGGTCGGTGCCCCCAATACAACACTAACCAATTGCTGATCAGCAGAATTCTTCCACAAAGCTGCAAAACAATAACCGGCCTCATCAATATAGCCGGTTTTACCGCCCTCAATCTGCCAATCTGACGGCAAAACGGCTGAACCGCGAACAAAACCATCAGTATTAGTAATCAACTGCTGTCGGCCGGACTTGGTGGTGAATGTATAGCGATCAAGCAAAGCTGACTGTTGAATCTCCGGTTGATTGAGAGCTTCATTGGTAATCTGAGCAATAGCCATAGCGCTAGCTTGATTATCGGGATTTAAGCCGGTTGGTTCTTTAATCTGCAAATCACTAATTTGCAGCCGTCCAGCCAGTTCGGTCACTTTCTGCCGATATTGATCATCACTCAAACCGACAGCCCGAATCAAAGCCTGAGTAGCGGTATTATCGGAAGCCATTAAACTAGCTTGCCATAAATCTTTAATGGTTACAGTTTCGCCAGGATAGAGGTAAACGATATTGCCATAACGCTGATCTTCATTCTTTAAAGTATACGAAGCTGACCACTGCGGTTTTTCGCCCAACACCACCAAAGCTGTTACCATCTTGCTTAAGCTGGCGATTGGTCTTAATTGCTGACTATTCTGACTGATTAATTTCCCCTGTTGCGGCGACCAGACAACCGTGCTGCTGGCCGGCCACACCTTAATTTCTGGCCAACGATTTGGCCAAACAAACTGAGGCACATCCGGAGCGGCTGATTGTTGCGCTGACCACCAACCAGTCCCTAACCACAAAGTTAGGTTAAATAACAAAATAATGGTGATGCGCTGAACCGACATGCTTGACTGCAACGAACAAACGTCAATAGTTTCTTAAACATCACTCCAGATAGTTTGTTCCAAGCACTGCCAACCGCTCTGGTGCGGCCATTTTTCAATACCAATAGTTCGGACACCATCGTTATTGTCCAAATTACTGGTCTGCCAGGTGGCGCATAGCTGATACTTGGCGCCACCGAGCGGCTTATAGCTAATCTTTTGACCATCACTGGCTTGCAAAGCTTGACGATCTAAAAAATATGGCGTCGACAATAATTCATCCAAACTATCGGGCAAACGATTATTATGCTGATAATAAGTACTTAAAACGCTATCAATTTGATAAAAATTGCCGATTAGCTTTTCATCATAGCGACGCTGACGCGCCTGTTTTGGGCTTTCGGCAATCATAAAACCGCTGATAAATAAAATAACCAACATAATAATAACCGGCCAGGCAAACCAGCGCAGATAGCGAGCATCACTGGCTTTTTTAGGGTCGCGACGTAAATCATAGCGATAGAACAAAAATATGACGGCGGCGATAATAATAGCCACAGCTGACTTAGCCAAAAATTGGCCGGTTAATTCACCATCTAAATAACGATAAAAAATAGCAATCAACCAGCTCAACATGACCACGGCTGTTACCAATAAAATAAAATAAATCAACCACCGCCGCAAATCAGCTCGACGATCTAATTCTTTTTTTAAAAGACCGCGATTGATTTGATGATTAGTCCAAAAATAAACCGGTACGGCAATTAATAGCGCTGCTAAACCAAATTTTAAGCTGCTGGAAGTATAGCTGACTGTATAGCCGCTCAGCGGATCGGGCAGCCATTTGTTAATTAGCTGAAAAGCGACTAATCCGGCCGGAATAGCGGTAAAGATTAGAGAAATTAGCGATAATAAATAAAAAAAACCAAACTTCGGCAATTGATTATTAGTTAACTTGGCTGACATATTTTTAAACTAGTTAATTAATTTCCACTTGATAACTAATTTCTTTTTTCTGTTGCTTTAAAACAATTAAATTATTAATTTTTTCCGCTATTATTTTAGTCTCCTGCGGACTATTTTTTTCTATTTGGTTAAGTTGATAATTATGCTTATCCAATAATTCAATAAAATCATCTAAAACACCAGCCTGACTCAAAATCATTTTAAAAGTGGTGCAATGATCAAGCTGTTGTCTTAATTCGGCCTCACTATTAATTTGGTTAGCGATAAATAATTTTAATAATTGCTGCCTCTCAATTTGAAAATTATTTTTAAAATTATTATAATCTTCGGCCCAATTGGAGTCTAGTTTTACCAGATTAACTACCCCGCGGTACTCTGATGGTAAAAATTTCTGCAAAAAATCCACTACGCTAATATAACCGATTACATTCTTCATTGGCAAATGGCCAGTCTTAACCAGCTGAGACAGCCGCTCCTGATTGATTTGCCCAGTGTGATCAATTAATTGATTCCAATTGCCATACTCAACTTGACCGATGGCTTTAAAGCCAATTAATCGACAAACTGCTTCATTATCTAAAAGCCAAGAAGTGCCAGTGACACCTTGAACTTGAGGATATTTATCAACAATTACTTTAGCTAATTCAGCCAAAGAATCTTTTATTTTAGCCAAGCGATTGCCAGTCCCTTCTTGTTTAAACAGAGGTTGAAAATGAATCTGTAACAAATTATCTAACGGGCTGACTCCTTGCTTTTTTAAAATTTCAGCCAATACAGGATTATGCTCACGACCACTGATGATTGTTGGTTGTAATAAATTATAATCTAAAAGGCCGGCTCGTTCATTGGTGCTTCGATCATCAATAAAAAGTTCGGGGCGCTCTTGCTTGGCTTTACTGATAATCTCATTAATAAAACTAGTAACGGCTGTTAATTCCGATTTTCTGGTTTGAAAATATTGTTCATTATAAGCCTGATCAAGGTGATACGCTGGTAAACTTTGATAAATCCTGTCAATTTCCTTCAAATATCCTTGATAAATAATATCCGTCTGACTTGAGTCTTGTTTTTTTTCAGCTGCCAAACGAGCAGCCGTTTGCAGATCGTCAGTAAAATGCTTAAAATTATCAAAACTATCAGACAGATTGCCGACCTGGCCCGCTAACTGATATTCACGATCAGCTTGAAAAAGCTGTATTGCAAAAATAGCTTGATCTAATAAATCAGATTGCTCCTGCTTATTAGTGGTCTCTAATTTTTCCGTCAGTGGTTTTTCTTGGACATTAAATGGCTCTGGATAACGACCAATCTTCTCCATAAAATTAATTTAAAACTTTTTTCATTAGCGGATTTAATCTGGTAACTACTTCATAACAGCTAGTATCAATCAACAAAGCAATCTCGTCGGCCGTAATTTCTTGCTGGCCATCACGGCCCAATAAAGTAACCATTTGGCCGACTTGTGCTTCTGGAATATCGGTAATATCAATAGTAATCATATCCATAGAAACACGGCCGACCACTCTGGCTCGGTGACCATGAACCAAAACATGGCCAATACTGGATAGTCCGCGATCAAAACCCTGCCAATAACCAACCGGCACAATGGCTAGCCGGCCATCACGCCACATTTTTTCAGCACCATCATAGCCGATACTGGCGCCGGCTGATACTATTTTTATTTCCGCAATCAAGCTGCGCCAACTCAGAACTGGCCGCAACGGCAACTGTTCAACCAAAAATTCGCGAACGGCTAAAGCTGGCCACAAACCATAAAGACCAATACCATAACGGACCATGTCCAATTGGGCTTCCGGAAAAACTATGGCGCCGGCCGTAGCAGCGGCATGGCTTAAAGGCGTTTGCTGAAATTGCTTAGCTAGCTGGATAGCACGATTAAAGGCGCTGAGCTGTTGTTGAGTGAATTGCGGAAAAGATGGGTTCTTGGCAGCTGCCAAATGAGTATATATTCCCTCTAAAGAATTATGACCGGCTTGCTGTTGCCAGAAGGCCAAAACCTTGGACCAATCCTGCTCCACAAAACCCTGACGAGTCATGCCAGTATCTAGCTTCAAGTGAACCGCTGGCCGCTGATCAACCGGCAGCGCCGCCCAGGCGCGCAGATTATCCCAGCTAGAAATCGTCACGCTACAATTACTTTGACGCGCTTGGGCTAATAAATTAGGCAAAGTATAGCCCAAAATTAAAATCGGTTGATTAATACCCGCTCGCCGTAAAGCCAGCCCTTCAGTAATAGAGTCAACACCTAGCCAATTAACACCTAGTTGGGCTAATTGCTGTGAAAAATCTACCAGACCATGGCCGTAAGCATTAGATTTAACCACACCCATCACTAAACAGTCTGATCGCAAACGATCTTTGAGAAGCTGATAATTATTGGCGATGGCCGCCCGATCTAATTCTAACCAAGTCCGCACTTCCATAAAAATTATTTATTTTTTGACCATTGTAAATTTAGGTCAGTTAATTGATGCTGATCAACCGGACTGGGGCTACCCATCATCAAGTCGCGGCCTTGGCCGTCTTTCGGAAAAGCATAAATATCCCGAATTGAATCATAATCCTTGAGCACCATTAAAAGACGATCGATGCCGGGAGCATTGCCACCGTGAGGCGGCGCGCCATATTTAAAAGCTTCAATCATCGCTCCAAAACGGCGGTCAACTTCAGCCTGTTCATAGCCAACTAGACGGAAAGCTTCATACATAATTTCCGGCTGATGATTGCGAATGGCCCCGCTGGATATTTCTACGCCATTTAAAACTAAGTCAAATTGATGGGCAACAATTTCTAGCGGCGGCTGATTTTTTAAAGCATCAAGACCGCCCTTGGGCATAGAAAATGGATTATGGGAAAAATCGAAACCAGTAACAGTGTTACCGACCTCATAAAATGGAAAATCAATCACCCAGCACCAAGCGGCCAGCTTGTGGTCAGCCAAAGCAAACCATTGAGCTATTTGGCTACGGATAGCCCCTAAGGCTTGACAAACCGGCAGCCATTGACCGGCAGCTATTAAAACGGTCTGACCAACTTCCAACTTCAAAGCGCTGACTAATTCCTGCAAGATAGCCGATTCTAAATTTTTAGCTAGACTCCCTTGCCAATTATCCCCATTATAGATTAAATAACCTAAGCCGCTCAACCCTTTAAGCTTAGCTAAATCAACCAATTCATCCAGTTGTTTGCGACTTAATTTATGGTCGCCTGGTACCGCTAAGCTATGGATAACTCCACCATCATTAATAACTGTCTGAAAAATAGCCAAGCTGCTATTAGCCACTATATGGCTCACCGGCTCAATCTTGAGATCAAAGCGCAAATCCGGTTTGTCTGAGCCATAATCAGTCATCGCTTGGTGCCAAGTCAATTTTGGCAAACGACCATCAACCAGGCCAATAATTTGTTTATCGCTAAATTCATTAGTTAATTGAATCATTAATGGCTCCATAATCTGCCAAATATCTTCTTCGCTATCAATAAAACTCATTTCCATATCCAGCTGGTAGAACTCGCCATAATGACGGTCCTGACGACTATCTTCATCGCGAAAGCAAGGAGCAATCTGAAAATAACGATCTAAGCCGCCAATCATCAACAGCTGCTTAAATTGCTGCGGGGCTTGCGGTAAAGCATAACATTGACCCGGAAATAAACGCGAAGGAATCAAAAAGTCGCGGGCGCCTTCTGGTGACGAATTGGCTAAAATCGGTGTCTGAATTTCAATAAAATTACGGGCTTGAAAATAATAACGCATCTGACGAATTAACTGATCTTTGGCTGCTAGCATGGCCTGTAAATTGGGTCGGCGTAAATCTAAAAAACGATACTGTAAACGTAAACTTTCACTGGCTAAGCCAACTTTATCCTCGCTTAAATTAAAAGGTAATGGTAAGGACCGATTAAGAATTTCCAAACTATCAACCGCTACTTCAATTTCACCGGTAACCATGTCAGGGTTAATCATGGCGGCCGGCCGTGGACGCACTTGACCGCTAGCCTTAATAACAAATTCATCACGCAATTCCTGGGCTAAAGCAGCAATTTGCGGCTGGCTAGTTAAATCAATCACTAATTGGGTCAAACCGTCATGATCACGTAAAGCAATAAATAATAAGCCGCCTAAATTACGACAGGATTGCACCCAGCCGGCTAAAGTAACCGTCTGGCCGTTATCAACTAAACGCAATTGGCCACAATTATGTGTTCTTAACATATATAGTGATCTAAAAAATTAACCCACTCATTAAAAAAGCCGGTTTGCTGCTCTAAAATTGTAGGCGATAGGGGCGATTTCGTCAATTCAAGCCACTCGTCAGTTAAAAGTCTTAACCAATATTGCCGGGCCACGGCTGATAATTCTAAATTGGCGGCGGCTGGCCGGCAATTTGAGCAAACTAGTCCGCCATCAAATGGTCGCCACCAGACTGAGGTTGAAAATAGCTGTTGACAATTAACACACCGCTCTAAATCAGGGGCATAGCCAAGCCGATTGCCCAACCGCCACTGAATAGCCTGCGAACCAGCAGTTAAAATATTTAAACTCAGCGGCTGTCGATCCCAATCAGTTAAAAGCTCGTTCAAATCTGACCAAGCCTCAGCGACGACTTGACCGGTTGTCAACCAACGCTGATAGCGGTTAATAATCTGACTGGCCACCACAACCGCCGCTAACTGACTCTTTAGCTGGCCGAAGGATTGACGGCTGACGGCCGCACTCAATAACGGCCGCTGTCCCCAAACAATCAACCCGTCAATGATGGTTAGGGGCTCCACATGACCGGCTAACTTGGATTGAGGTTTGAATAAACCACGGCACCAAAGCCTTAGTAATCCACGCTGCGGACTAAAAGCGGTAATAATGGCATCTTGTTCCTGACATTGGCGACGCTGTAAAATCAACAAGCGCTCGCTAGTAGTGCGCCGCATAATTATCAAAAAAACTTTGCAAAATCAACATGGCGGCAATAGCATCTTGATCGGCGGCCGCTTTTTGATGATTAATCAGACGATCAGCGGCAACCGTAGTCAGCCGTTCATCGACTAAATGAACAGGATAACCGCTGGTTTCGGCTTGATCAACAAAATATTGCCAGCCAGGATGAGGATCAATGGTCTGATCGGCTAAATGGCGCGGCCAACCGATGATTAATTGATCAATTTTTTCACGCTGAATAACTTTTTCCACCTCTGACCAGCTAGCCACTCGACCATAGGGCAAAGCCAGTTTGGTTTGACTATCACCAATGGCTAGGCCAATTTTACTAATCCCCCAATCAATACCTAAATAAATAATCGGTTCAATCATTCGGGTAGCGTTAAAATCTGCTGACCAGTCGCAGTAATAGCAATAGTGTGCTCAAAATGAGCACTCCAGCTGCCGTCAATCGTTTCAAATGAAAAACCATCGCGACCGGTGGTAATATCTGGGCTGCCTAAACTAATCATCGGCTCAATGGCGATAACCATGCCTGGTTTTAAAACAATGTCTTGTTCGCCATATTGATTACAGACATAATGAGGAATCTGCGGGTCTTCATGAACAGCTAAACCAACACCATGACCGACTAAATCACGCACCACGCTAAAACCCCGTTTTTCCACAAATGACTGAATAGCCTGAGCGATCTGTAATAAAGTATTACCAGGCAAAGCCTGAGCAATGGCTAGTTGTAATGATTGTCTAGTAGTATTAATCAATTTCTGAACCACTTGGCTAACCTTGCCAATCGGCACTGTCACGGCCATATCAGTAAAATAACCGCCATGAGGCGAGTTAGGATTGATCGGCCAATCTGAGACTATTCCCGGTTTCTTGAGCGGATATTCCATGCCTAAATCTAGGCTAATAATATCACCAGATTTTAAAACTCGACCGGGGATGGCCGGTCCATGAACAATCTGTTGATTAATAGAGGCGCATAAAGCGGTGGGAAAAGCTCGGCTGCGATGGCTAGACTTATAACCCTTAAAAGCTGGCGCACCACCAGCTTCGGCAATCAACTGCAACAATAATTCTTCTAAATCGGCTGTGGTCACGCCCGGACGAACCGCAGCAGCTAATTGAGCAGTAATTCGGCCTAATTTTTGACCGCCTTCATGCAATAAAGCAATTTGTTCAGGATTTTTATAACGAATCATACAATCTCTGACTTTGGCGGCACCAAGCCTCGTTCTTGTAAAACTGATAAAATATCATGATAAACACTGTCAATATTTTTTTCGCCATTAATAATAATCAGTTCGCCTAATTGCCACCACGAAACCACTAACGGTCCCATAGTGCGCCGATAAAGCGCCAACCGTTCTTGGATAGTTTCTGGACTATCATCAGGGCGTTGTTCTAATCTTGTTTGACAATCATCACAACGGTCAGCTTGAAGACTTGGCTTGTAAGTTAAATGGTAACCAGCGCCGCACTTGGGGCAAAAACGTCGACCAGCTATACGATGCTGCACTTCCTGATCGCTAACACTAATCTCAATAGCGCAAATTTTATCGTCGGGGTTAATGATATTATTATAAAAATAATCAAATTGAGTCTTATTACGAGGATAGCCATCTAAAATAAACCCGCTTTGTGCATCGGGCTGATTTAAGCGCTCAACCAGCAACTTATTAATCAGATCATCGCTCACTAATTGCCCTTCATTCATGGCAGCATTATGCTCACCTATTGATTGATAATGCTGGCGCAAAAGATTGCCGGTCGAAATTGCTGGCAAACCGAGCTGTTGCGATAAATTAGCTGATTGCGTTCCTTTGCCCGAACCCGGCGGGCCGAAAAAAAACAAAACTAATCTGGCCATAGCCAAAAAATTATTAATTTAACTCTTTTACTATACCACAATCCATTAAAACAAAACAGGCTCGCTAGCGAGCCTGCCTATCAATAATCTAGCTAAAGTCTAATATCCATCGTATTGCCGCATAGTCATCTGTGCTTCAATCTGTTTAACAGTTTCAATAACCACCGAAACGACAATCAAAAGAGAGGTGCCGCCAATAGCTAGCGACTGCATACCGGTAATTGATTTCATAATTAACGGTAAAATCGCAATAATACCCAAAAATAAAGCGCCAGCTAGCGTAATCTTATGAAGCACGCCAGATAAATAACGACTGGTCTGTTGACCGGGACGAATACCGGGCACAAAACCACCCTGTTTTTGTAAATTTTCTGCTACTTGGTTAGGATGGAAAACCACTTCAGTATAAAAATAAGTAAAAGCAACCACTAAAATAAAGTAGCTAATACCATAGAACCACTGATTGGCCAACAAACCGATAACCCAGGTTGAAGCTTTAGCTAACCAAGACACTTTGCTAGTCACAAAGAATTGAGCAATCATTGACGGAAAAAGAATAACTGACACAGCAAAAATAATCGGAATGACTCCGGCCATATTAACTCGGAGAGGCAAATGAGTGGTGCTGCCGCCATAGCTATGGCCGCCATGCATTTGACGGGCATATTGCACCGGAATATTGCGCTGGCCCTCACTAATATAAATAACGCCTACAATCGTTAAAATCGCAATAACAACAAAACCGATAACCATAAACAGCTTGGAACTATCATAAGTCAAGATTAATTGCTGAATTGACTGCGGCACGCCAGCGATAATACCGGCAAAAATCAACATAGAAATGCCGTTGCCGGTCTTTCTTTCGGTAATCAATTCACCGAGCCACATCAAAAAAACAGTGCCAGCTGTAATGGTAACGATAATGGTAACATAGTTAAGCCAATCAATTGAGCCGAGAATCTGATAACTGGAGCGACGCAATAAAGCAATCATGCCGTAAGACTGGATCACCGCCAATGGCACTGTGGCCCAACGAGTCCACATATTAATCTTTTGCCGACCAGCTTCTTCTTTATTCATTTCTTCAATTGACGGGACAATCATTCCTAACAGCTGAAAGATGATCGAAGCCGTAATATACGGCGCTACTCCCATCATAACGATGGAAAAATTTTGCATACCGCCGCCGGAAAACAGATTCATCAAACCTAAAAATTGATTGGAAGCAAACAGATCACGCAAAGCTTGAGCATTGACGCCAGGCACTGGTAAATGAGCCGCCAGCCGAAAAATTACCAGCATGGCAATGACAAACAAAATATTGTTTCTCAATTCACGAATCCGCCAAATTTTTAGTAATTTTTCCATAAAAGTAATTTATTCAACTATTTTTCCACCCATTTTAGTCAGCTGTTCCTGAGCGGCCGCGCTGAGCTTTAAACCCTTAATCTGTAAATTCTTTAATTTTAATTCACCGTTAGCCAAAATCTTAATATTTTTGGCCTGACTAACCAATCCGGCCTTAAGTAAGCTATCGGCCGAAATTATAGCACCATCGGCAAAACTGCGGCTCAGGGTGGATAAATTAACTACTTGATATTTAGGCTTATTGGATTGGAAACCACGCAATTTAGGAATTTGTAACATCGCCTTTTTTAGGGCCATGCGCTTAATACCGCTGACGCCCGAACGAGATTTCTGTCCCTTCATGCCTTTACCGCTGTAATTACCGTGTCCGGAAGCATTACCTCGTCCGACTCGCTTGCGCTGTTTGCTGGAACCAATCGCCGGTTTTAATGTGTGGAGTGTCAACATAAAAAGAAATTAATTAATTTACTATTCGGCCCCGGTTTCGGTCTTAATGGCAACGGCTGGCTTACTAACTGAACGATGATTGGCCGCCGGTTTTTTCAGGTTACGCAAGGCCTTAATAACACACTTCGCATTATTAATCTTATTATGCGATCCTAGCATCTTGCTAGTAACATTATTAATACCGGCTAATTCTAAAATAATCCGCACCACGCTACCGGCAATAATACCGCGACCCTGTTTGGCCGGTTTTAAGATAATAACAGCCGAATCAGATTTCTGTTTAATTTCATGAGGGATAGTTTTATCAATCATCGGCACAGTAACCAAATTCTTTTTAGCCTGATTAACTGCTTTGTTGACTGCAATAGTAACATCTAGCCCCTTGGCTAAACCAATAGCGACGCGTCCCTTGCGATCACCAATAGCGACACAGGCGCGGAAACGCATTCTTTTACCGCCCGCCATAACTCTAGTAACTCGAGCGATGTCCAAAATCTTTTGATCAAACTCATCCTGAGATTGACGATCATTAGACCGGCGATCACCGCGGCCGCGGCCGCCAGCATTGCCTCGTTGACCGCGATTACTACTGCGGCTAGGACGTTCAGTCGCCTGATTTTCAGTGACAGCGGACACAGCCTCTGGAACGGCTTGTTTTTCGCTGACGATAGTATCTTTAACTTCAGTCATACTTGATGCTAATTAACTAAAATTGCAAGCCAGCCTGGCGAGCGCCTTCAGCGGCAGCTTGAACACGGCCATGATAGGCGCTACTGCCCCGATCAAAAACTATTTTACTAATTTTTTTGGCTAATAATTTTTCGGCCATTAAAACACCGAGAGCCTGACTAACTTCAGTTTTATTGCCCTTAACCTTAACCTCACGGCTATGAGCGCTAGCTAGCGTTAAACCCTTAGTATCGTCAATGGCTTGCAGATACATACCCCGATTCGACCGGAAAACACTCAACCGCGGACAATCAGCTGTCCCGCTAATTTTAGCCCGAACGCGATTATGGCGTCTAATTTTTTTAGCTGTTTTACTTGTACTGCTCATATCATTCTAAAATTAGCTAGCTTATTTAGCTGAAGTCTTGCCGGCCTTGCGACGGATAACTTCATCAATATATTTGATACCTTTCCCTTTGTATGGCTCCGGCTTTCTCTGGCGACGAATCTGGGCGGCAATCTCCCCGACCAATTGCTTATCAATACCGGTCAAAGTAATAATATTGGCCTCCACCTGCCCCTTGATACCATCAGGCAAAATAAAATCAACTGGATGAGAAAAACCTAGGTTGAGAGTTAGTTTCTGGCCAGCAATACTAACCCGATAACCAACACCGTTAATCTCCAGCTTCTTTTCATAACCCTGACTAACACCGATAACCATATTACCGATCAACTTATGAAATAATCCCCAAAAAGCTCGCTGCTGACGTTCGTCTTTATTGTCAACATTAACCATAATAGCGCCGTCCTCAATAACCACCTTAATAAATTTGTGGATGGCTTGCTGGAGTTGGCCCTTGGGACCATTAACCGTTAGAATTCCCTTATCCAAAACGGCAGTGGTGCCGGCTGGCAAAATAATCGGTAATTTTCCTAATCTTGACATATGCTTAATCAATTATCAACAAATTAATAGACGCTACACAAAACTTCACCGCCTATTCCTTTCTGGCGCGCTTCTTTATTGGTCAACAGGCCAGCGGAAGTAGAAATAATGGCGATACCGAAATTATTAACCACTACTGGCAATTTTTCTTTGCCAGAATAAACTCGCCGACCTGGACGACTAATCCGGTTGATGGCCGTAATGACTGATTGACCGTTGTTGTGATATTTCAAAACTAAGCGCAATTCAGCAAAAGCGGCGGTTTTATTTTTAGCCGAATCTGGGTTAATAATCTCAACGCCAGCCAGAAAGCCTTCGCGTTCCAATATTTTGGCAATATTATATTTCAACTTGCTCATCGGCAGGACAACCTCGGCCTTTTTAACAGCCGCGGCATTCCTGATACGAGACAGCATGTCGGAAATTGGATCTATCATAATAAGGTGAACTTAGGAATTTGTAAAAATATATAATTTACCAACTGGACTTAGTAATACCCGGTAAGTCGCCATTGCTAGCTAACTCCCGAAAACAAATGCGGCAGATTCCAAAATCCCGCATATAGCCATGATTACGCCCACAGCGCCAACAGCGGCGCACAATCCGACTGGAAAATTTAGGGGTTTTTTTGGCTTTGACAATTAACGCTCTTCTGGCCATAGTCTTCTTCTAGTAGTTAATAAAACTTATTCAGTCTTGAAAGGAAAACCCATCAATTTAAACAAGGCTAACCCTTCCTCTCTAGTTTTGGCAGTGGTTGCCAAACATATTTCTAACCCATGAGATTTTTCAATTTCATCGGAGCGGATTTCTGGAAAACAAGAGCTTTCTTTAATGCCAATACTTAAATTACCGCTACGATCAACTAGTTTGCTGTTCAAACCGCGAAAATCACGAATTCTCGGCAACGAAACAGCCACCAATTTTTCAATAAAATCATACATGCGCTGACCGCGCAAAGTTACTGATACTCCAACAATCATGCCTTCACGAATTTTAAAAGCGGAAATTGATTTGCGAGCCGGGTTTAGTATTGGCTGCTGACCGGTAATCTTAGCTAGCGTTTCACAAACATTCTCAATATAGGCCTTGTCTTTGGTAAATCGGCCAACACCAACATTAACCACCGCTTTAGTTAATTTAGGTACATCAAAAAGATTGGCGTACTTAAATTCCTTTTTTAAGGCCGGGATTATTTCTTTGTTGTATTTTTCTTTCAAGCGCATAAAATAATGTTTACTAGTCAATCAATTGTTGGCAGCGGCGACACAATCTGACCTTGCGAGCCTTGGTTTTATCGCCCTCTTTGACTGCCAAATATTTATAACCGACCCGCGCCGGCTTACCGCACTGCGGACAAATCAATTGCAAATTAGAAATATGCAGCGGGGCTGGAAATTCAATCCGCTGACCATGTTCGCCGCGGCGTTGCGGCCGGATATGCTTTATCAGTAAATTGATACCTTCAACGCTGGCTCTTTGCTGACGAGGAAAAGCTTGCAATACCTTGCCGGTCTTGCCGCGATCTTTGCCAGCTAAAATTAATACTTTATCATTCTTTTTAATCTTCATAACTGGATTAATTACTGATTATAAGACTTCCGGCGCCAATGAAGCAATCTTAACAAAGCCGGCCCGGCGGACTTCACGAGGGATTGGCCCAAAAATACGGCTTCCGCGCGGTTCATGATTTTTTTTATCAACAATAACACAGGCGTTTTCATCAAAACGGATATAGCTACCATCGGCCCGACGAATTTCTTTGGTCGTCCGGACAATAACCGCCGGCAAGACATCGCTTTTTTTCACAGCCGCATGCGGCACCGCTTCTTTAACAGTCACCATGATCATATCGCCAACACTAGCATAGTGCCGTCGATAACCCTTCATTAAACGAATGCACTGCACTTTCTTAGCGCCAGAGTTATCAGCTACTTTTAATACGGTTTGAACTTGAATCATACGGATGATAACTAATTAACAAATTAACGGCTATTAACCAAAACTCGCCAGCGCTTATCTTTAGATAACGGACGGCACTCCACAAAGGTTACCTGATCGCCAAGCTGGCAAGTTCCAGCCTCGTCATGAACCTTATATTTGCGGCTAACAGTATAACGCTTGTGATACTTGGGATGAACTTTCACCCGTTCCACTTTAACCACAATGGTTTTTTCCATCTTATCGCTGACAACAACACCACGAAATTTTTTGCGCATGGCCTGTTTAGGGGCAGCGACCTGATTCTGCTTGGTCATAATTATTTCTGGCGATTATTTAATAAAGTTAACAGGCGAGCCACTGTTTGGCGGACCGCTCTAATATGCCGCACTGCCTTCAGCTGATGACTGGCATTCTTAAAACGCAGATCTTTTAATTCGGCGCGTTTTTCGGCCAACATCAGTTGCAATTCGTGCTCGCTCTTGGTTTGTAAATCTCGATATTCCATAGTCTTCACAATAAACAATTAGTTAAGCTGATCGCGGCCGACAAACTGACACTTAACTGGTAATTTGTAAGCAGCTAAATTCATAGCCTCGCGGGCACGCTTTTCATCAATACCTTCAATCTCAAACATAATAACACCGGGCTTGACTGGAACAATATAATGATCAACGGCTCCTTTACCCTTACCCATCGGAATTTCGCCACCTTTAGCAGTAACCGGACGATCTGGAAAAATACGAATCCATAATTTGCCAGTCCGCTGGACATAACGGGTAATAACTCGACGAGCCGCCTCAATTTGACGAGCGGTCACCCAGCAAGCGGTAGTGGCTTTTAAGCCATAACTGCCAAAACTGATAGTAGTGCCACGAGTAGCCACACCGCCGCGCTTGGCTTTATGTGATTTACGATATTTAGTTTTCTTGGGCATTAACATACTGGTCTGCTTAACTTTTATAAACTAACGCAGCCGCTGGCCAACGACTTCGCCTTTAACCTCCTCAATATTATCAAAAACTTCGCCGCGATAAACCCAGACTTTGATACCGATAGTACCAAAGGTGGTATAGGCAGTGCTGCGGGCATAATCTATATCAGCGCGTAAAGTATGCAAAGGAACTTTACCAGAAGTTAAAACCTCGGTCCGAGCAATTTCAGCGCCATTTAACCGTCCGCTGACCATAACCTTAACCCCTAAAGCGCCAGAACGCTCAGCGCGGTTGATGGTCTGTTTCATTATTTTGCGAAAAGGCGCCCGCTGTTCCAATTCTAAAGCCATGGTCTGAGCTAAAATATTGGCACTCAAATTGGGCCGATTAACTTCACCAATATTTAAACTGATATCATGCAAACGAAAATTCTTTAAGAATTGACTATGTAATTTTTTCTTTAAATCTTCAGCGCCAGTACCGCCATGGCCGATAACTAAGCCAGGCTTAGCCACGAACAGACTGACTGAAACCTTATTAGCGCTACGTTCAATCTCAACCCGATCCAAGCCGGCGACCCGTAAATTACTGAAAAGAAAATCACGCAACTTGACATCTTGCTGTAAATTCTTGATATACTGCTGGCCTTGCTTGAACCATTTGGATGGCCAAGTCTTAATGATGCCAATACGGAAAATTTTTGGATTAACTTTGTGTCCCATAAGAATAATTTAATTAACCGGCTTTACGCTGAAAAACTTTCTTCACAAAACCAGACTTAGAACCACCATCACGCTTGGCCGCTTGTTCAAAGGTCTCAGCCTTGGCTTCGGCTTCATTAGCTAATTCTTTAGCCTGATCAGCCTTATCTAAATTCTTGCTCTCGCCTTTACTGGCTAATTCACTTAACTTAATCGGCACTTCAGCCTCAACTCTCCGAGCAATTTTTAAACCGCTATCCTTAATTTCGCCCAGAACGATAGTAATATGGCTAGTGGTTTTATTGATTGGAGTGGCCCGACCGTGCGCCTTAGGCATCCAGCGATGAAAAGTAGCGCCTTTGCCGACCCAAATTTGTTTAATAGTCAGATTGTCGGCGGTCAAATCATAATTATGCTTGGCGTTAGCAATAGCTGATACCAATAATTTGCTAATAAAACGACCGGCCTTTTTATTGACAAATTTTAATTGAGCTAACGCTTCATTGACTTGGCGGCCGCGAACTAAACTAGCAACTAGGCCGGCTTTGCGGGGCGAAATGCGAATATGTTTGGCTTGTGCGGTAATCTCCATATACTGAATCTTAGTTAGCTAATAAATTACTTGCCCTTAGCCTGAGCCTTGGCCATCTTGCCGCCATGACTGACGAATTTACGAGTTGGTGAAAACTCACCAAGCTTGTGGCCGATCATGCTCTCGCTAATCAACACCGGTATATGCTGACGACCATTATGAACACCGATAACAAAACCGATCATTTCTGGAGTGATAGTGCAAGCACGATCCCAGGTTTTGATAACAGTTTTATCGCCAACGGCCAATTTCTTGATTTTCGCAATCAACCGTTCATTAATATAAGGGCCTTTTTTTAAACTTCTGGACATAGGCTAGTCAATATAAATTAACAAAGTTTAACGCTTCTTCTTGCGGCGTTGGATAATTAAATAATTACTGGACGCTTTCGGGTCGCGAGTGCGAACACCCAAAGCATGCTTACCCCAAGGGGTCTTAGGATATTTCAAACCAATCGGCTGATTGCCTTCGCCGCCGCCATGTGGATGATCAACCGGATTCATGGCAGTACCACGAACTGTCGGACGAATACCTAAATGACGATTTCGGCCGGCTTTGCCCAAATTAATCCGGGCAATGTCCTGGTTGCCAACTTGACCGACGGTGCACAAACAGGCCTTGCTGACTAAACGGATTTCGCCAGACGGCATTTTTAATTGAGCAAATTTCTTTTCCACGCCCATAACATACAAAGCGTTACCAGCCGATCGGGCTAGCTTGCCGCCGAACCCAGGCCGTAATTCAACATTGTGAACCGGCATGCCGGCGGGAATATACTCTAATGGCAAAGCATTACCCGTTTTAATTTCAATTAATTTCTTAGAGCTTAAAATTGTCTGACCAACTTGCAAATCAACTGGAGCAATAATATAACGTTTTTCGCCATCGGCATAACGCACTAAAGCTAAGCGAGCACCGCGATTAGGATCATACTCAATGGTCATAACCTGGCCAGGAATATCAAATTTATCGCGCTTGAAATCAACGATTCTAATATAACGCTTGTGGCCGCCGCCGCGATGACGGACAGTAATTTTACCTTGATTATTGCGACCACCTTTTTGTTTACGAATAACTAATAACCGACGCTCCGGAGTGGTGCTGGTAATATCACTAAAATTATCAAAACTGGATCCACGCAGGCCAGAAGTTGTCGGTTTAACTTTTCTGATAGGCATAATCATCGCTTAACTTAGTAAATATTACACACCCTCATAAATCTGAATGGTCTTGCCAGCCGGCAAAGTCACAATGGCTTTTTTCCAATCATTACGCTGGCCCTTGATCTTGCCGCGCGCTACTTTTTTGCCAGCCACATTGATAATATTGACCGCGACCGGTTCAATACCATAAAAAACCAGCACAGCTTTAGCAATATCAATCTTATTGGCCTTATTAGCCACCATAAAAACATATTGATTTAAATGATTGACAGCCGTCGCTTTCTCAGTCACCACTGGCTTAATCAATACTCCAGCCAATTGGCCGCGGCGAATCGTCTGACGATCGGCTTGGGCGATCTTCTCATCAACAACCGCCGTACTATTATTCTGCTTTTCCATACTGATATCTTAACAAATAGCTTATTTAGCGGCCACAGTGCCGTAACGCTGCTGCAGACTGGCAATCGCCTGCTGACTAATAATAAATTTATTAGCCCGCAGCAAGCTGACCACATTAATATTCTGATCATTCAAAATCTGAACTCGTGGCAAATTGCGGCCAGCCAACTTGACAGAGTCAATGCTGCTGCCGGTCAAAATAAGAGTCCGCGGCTTAGCCACTTGACTACCTTGCTGATCAGCCGCTAATAATTTTTCAATAATTGCTTTTAATTCCTTGGTCTTGCCGTCTTTAACCGTCAAATCATCAACAATAATCAAATCATGACTGGCGACCCGATCGCTAAAAACCATACAGATGGCCTTACTCAGCATTTTTTTATTAATCTTTTTAGTAAAATTACGATCATTAGTCGGACCGAAAGTGACACCACCACCAATCCAAATCGGACTACGGTTAGAACCAGCCCGAGCGCGGCCAGTGCCTTTCTGCTTCCATGGCTTCTTGCCGCCACCTCTGACTTCGCTGCGATCCTTAGTATCGGCAATCACTGAACGAGTGTTGGCTAGCTGAGCGACCATCGCTTGATGAACTAAAGCTGGATTAATAGCCACACCAAAAACCTCTTGGCTTAGCTCTTGATCGCCAACGACTTCAGCCTGTTGATTGTAAACTTGATATTTAATCATAACGGTTAATTTAGCTAAGCAAATTAAGCTGCTGGTTCATTGGCCGCCGCTTCCTCAGCCACTGCTTTTTCTTCAGCATCAGCCTCGGTTTCGGCCGCCGGTTCCTCCTTAGTTGCTGATTCAATAGCATCTTCAACAATCGAATCAGCGTTTTCTTCTGGATTAACACTTCCTTCGGTATCATGAGCAGCTGCTTCGACAATATCTTCCATAACTGGTGTCTCAACTTCTTCAACGGCAGCCGCCGGCTCGACAATCAATAAATCGCCAGATCCAACAATTGACACCCAACCATTAGTCCAACCGGGCACCGCCCCCTTCAAATAAATAAAACTATTAGCTTCATCAACCTCAACAACCTCTAAATTCTTAATAGTCACTTGCTCACCACCCATACGGCCAGCCATGCGTGTTCCTTTAAAAATGTGGGCTGGACCAGTCGCTCCGACTGAACCAGGCATTCTCTGCTGATCTTTAACACCATGGGTGCGACCTTGACCACGAAAACCATGCCGCTTAACGCCGCCCTGAAAACCACGGCCCTTGCTAGTTGATGTTACTTGAACCCGATCACCGGGAATAAAACTGTTAATCGCAACTTGTTGTCCAGCTTGCCAATTGGCTTCTGGCTGTTCCTTCTCTTGATCTAAATTGAATTCGCGCAGGTATTGAAAATTGCCCCAAGCACCAAAATGACCACGTTGCGGCTTGGCGATATTTTTGATTTTGCGCTTACCGGTAGCCAACTGAACGGCTCGGTAACCATCAGTTGCAACAGTTTTAATCTGCGTAATCACGCAGGGTTCCACCTGAATACGAGTCACCGGGACAACAAGGTTATTGCGCCAAATCTGGGTCATGGACAATTTTTTGCCTAAAATAAACTTCATAACCGGATCACCTTAAAAATAAAAACTGGCTTTTCCGCAAAAACCAGCACCGCAAAACCAATTAACCATAGAGGTTGATCTAATTTTGTTGAACTGAATTTAACGAAAAATTTCTCCCATTGGTTCAGCTGTCGGTTCAAAGACTTCTCGGCGGAAAAAATCCGCGAGGTTTTTTAAACCCTGACTAAACCAAAAACTATCTAAAAACCAAATAAATTGGTATTTTACATCTTAATTTCCAAATCAACACCGGCTGGTAAGCTCAAATTCATCAATGATTCCACCGTCTTAGTAGCCGGATCAATAATATCTAATAAACGCTTATGAATGCGCATCTCATACTGGTCGCGAGCATTCTTATGAACAAAGGTTGAGCTGTTGACAGTATATTTCTTTTTTTCAGTTGGCAACGGAATCGGCCCATAAATTTTGGCGCCAGTCCGTTGCACAGTATCGATAATCGTTTTAGTTGATTGATCGATAATCTTGTGATCAAAAGCGCGAATTTTAATTCTAATCCTCTGCTTGTAGTCGGCAGGTGCGGCTTTCTTGTCAGGCATGTTTTTAGCTGTTTATTAATCTATAAAAAAACAGAATAATCCTGCCACCAGGCGTGGCAGCAGGACTATCTATCTTCTATTTAATAATCTTGGAAATCACACCACAACCAACAGTCCGACCGCCTTCGCGAATGGCGAAGCGCATCTTGTCCTCTAGCGCGATTGGGGTAATTAATTTAACTTTTAAAGTAACAGTATCGCCAGGCATAACCATCTCAGTTCCTTCAGGTAATTCTATTTCACCGGTCACATCAGTGGTGCGAATATAGAATTGCGGCTTATAGCCCTTAAAGAACGGCTTATGACGGCCACCCTCTTCCTTGGTTAAGACATAAATCTCGGCCTCAAATTCGGTATGCGGAGTGATGGAGCCGGTCTTGGCTAAAACTTGACCGCGTTCAACTTCATCTTTCTTGATACCGCGCAAAAGAATACCGGCATTATCACCAGCCATACCTTGATCCAAGGACTTGTTAAACATTTCCACACCGGTAACTACAATCTTGCGAGTATCACCTAAGCCAACTAACTCAACTTCGTCGCTAACCTTGACGATACCGCGTTCAATTCTACCGGTAACCACAGTGCCGCGACCTTCAATGGAAAAAATATCTTCAATCGGCATTAAGAAATCTTTGTCAACTTGGCGTTGTGGTTCAGGAATATAAGTATCCAAAGTGTCAATCAGTTCCATGATAGATTTAGCATACTCACCAGTTGGATTCTGTAAAGCCTGCAAAGCAGAACCACGAATAATTGGGGTGGTATCGCCAGGGAAACTGTATTTGTTTAATAAATCACGAACCTCTTCTTCAACCAAATCAATCAACTCTTTATCCTCAACCATGTCGCACTTGTTTAAAAAGACGACAATATAAGGCACGCCAACCTGTCTGGCTAGCAAGATATGCTCGCGAGTCTGAGGCATTGGACCATCAGTGGCAGCCACAACGAGAATAGCGCCGTCCATCTGAGCAGCGCCAGTAATCATATTCTTGACATAATCGGCGTGACCAGGACAGTCAACGTGAGCATAGTGACGATTTTCTGACTCATATTCAACATGAGTAGTGGCAATCGTAATACCGCGAGCCTTTTCCTCTGGAGCGGAGTCAATCTGATCAACGCTCTTTTGGCTGGTCTTGCGGCCAGCGGCAGTTAAAACAGTCAACATAGCCGCAGTCAAAGTGGTCTTACCATGATCAACATGGCCGATGGTGCCGACATTGACATGGGGCTTACTGCGTTCGTACTTGTCAGTCATAGTTTCTTGATTAACACCAGACAGCTGCTTAGCCAGCTGGGTGGTTATTAAGTTTTATTAAATAAAATTATTAATCATCAATATTTTTTTGTGCCGCCTGTCGGCTAGCCGGAATTGACCACGGTGATTTTTTACCCTGGCTTTGGCCAAGTTTTTGCACAAAACTGGAATTAACAGCAACATTACCAGCCTCTTGGCTGGCAACATTATTGTCTACTTTAGCAAAGCCCTGCTTCTTTGTCAAGCCGGCAAGAGACAATAATTCTTCATAATCGCTCAACGATAGCACGGCCAAACTACGCTCCGGATTCTGTTGGTCAGCAACAATCAACCGGTCGCCGGTTAATTGAGCTAAACGCAAAATTTGATCAATATTCTTAATCATAGGCTAGGGGGAGAGCCAAACCACGGCCAGCTACTTATTTACCGGACTTGCCGATAATCTGCTCGGCGACATTTCTTGGCACCTCGTTATAATGTAAAAATTCCATGCTATAATTAGCGCGGCCTTGGCTCATTGACCGCAATTGAGTGGCATAACCAAACATTTCCGCCAACGGTACTTTAGCATCAATAATTTTTAGTTTACCACGATCAGACATATGGTCAATCTGCCCGCGTTTAGCATTTAAATCACCAATGACATTGCCCATGTATTCTTCCGGAGTAGTTACCTCAACTTTCATAATTGGCTCTAACAAAACCGGACGAGCTTTACGGCAGGCATCTTTAAAGGCCATAACGGCCGCCATCTTAAAGGCTGCCTCGCTAGAATCAACTTCATGGTAGGAACCGTCATAAACAGCACATCGAACATCAACTATGGGATAACCAGCCAAAACACCTTTATCTAAAGCTTCACGAAAGCCTTTTTCAATAGCTGGAATATATTCGCGCGGAATAACGCCGCCTTTAACTTCATCAACGAACTCAGAGCCCTGGCCTTCAGCCTGTGGCCCGATGCGTAACCAGCAATGGCCATACTGACCGCGACCGCCTGACTGCTTGATATATTTACCTTCGGCTTCGGCATCTTGACGGATAGTTTCACGATAAGAAACCTGCGGCTGGCCAACATTAGCTTCAACACCAAATTCACGACGCATGCGGTCAACAATAATATCCAAATGCAGCTCGCCCATACCAGAAATCAAAGTTTGATTAGTCTCTCCATCAGTCTCAACTAGGAAGGTCGGATCTTCTTCAGCTAGACGCCCCAAAGCGATACCCATCTTCTCTTGATCAACTTTAGTTTTTGGTTCAACGGCAATTTTAATGACCGGTTCCGGAAAACTAATTGATTCTAGACAAATATTTTGACCTTCATCGCATAAAGTATTGCCGGTAATAGTTTCCTTTAAGCCGATAACTGCGGCGATGTCGCCGGAATAAATTTCGTTAATTTCTTCGCGATGATTGGCGTGCATCCGGACCAAACGACCGATTCTTTCTTTGCGGCCATTGGCGGAATTAGTAACATAAGATCCAGAACGCAAGACGCCGCTATAAACACGAACAAAGCACAAGCGACCGACAAACGGATCAGTGGCAATTTTAAAAGCCAGAGCTACAAAAGGACCATTGTCGTCTGGTTTGATAATAATTTTCTTGCTATCATCGCCAACCTCGTGGGCCTCAATCTCGGGAACATCAAGCGGTGATGGTAAATATTCATTAACTGCGTCTAAAACCTGCTGGATACCAATATTTTTTAAAGCAGCGCCGCAGAGAACCGGATAAATCTCATTATTAACAACTCCCTTGCGCAAAGCTTTCTTAAGGTCGTCAACATTAACCTCATCACCATTAAGATATTTTTCCGTTAACGATTCATCCAACTCAACAATCTTTTCAATCATCTCATGGCGATATTTGGCAACCTTATCTTTAAGATTAGCCGGTATTTCAATCTCGGTAATTTGCTCGCCATTCTGGCCATGAAATTCATAAGCCTTTTCAAGTAATAAATCAATAATACCGACTAAATTATCTTCAGCGCCAATCGGTAATTGGATAGCGACCGCTTTGGAGTTAAGGCGATCGCGGATAGAGTTTAAGCTCATAATAAAATCAGCCCCCATCTTGTCCATCTTGTTAACGAAGCATAAACGTGGCACGTGATATTTATCCGCCTGACGCCAAACCGTTTCTGATTGTGGCTCGACACCGGCCGCGCCATCAAAAACCGCCACCGCGCCGTCTAGCACCCGTAACGATCGTTCAACTTCAACTGTAAAATCAACGTGACCGGGAGTATCAATAATATTAATCCGATTATTTTTCCAAAAACAAGTCGTGGCGGCTGAGGTAATAGTAATTCCCCGCTCTTTCTCCTGTTCCATCCAATCCATATCGGCTTGACCATCATGAGTTTCACCGATTTTGTGCTTCTTGCCAGTATAAAAAAGAACCCGCTCAGTAAAAGTAGTTTTACCGGCGTCAATGTGAGCCATGATTCCGATATTCCTAGTGTTTTCTAACTTGAATTCACGCATAAAAATTAAAGTAAAATAAAATTTGCAGATTAAAAAACCGACGAACTCGTCAAAAATCGGTCGGTTTTAATAAAAACTAGTGGCGGGCAAAATGAGCAAAAGCCTTATTGGCTTCAGCCATACGATGAACGTCTAGCTTCTTTTTAACCGAAGCGCTCTCACCCTTGATGCTGTCCAGAATCTCGGCAGCTAATTTTTCAGCCATGGAACGACCTTTACGAGCCCGAGCAGCTGTCAATAACCAACGGCAGCCTAAAGTAAAACGACGATCGCCGCGCACCTGATGCGGTACCTGATAATTAGACCCACCAACCCGACGGCTACGAACTTCCACTAACGGACAAATCATTTTTAAGCCTTTATTAAAGATATGACGCGGCTCTTGCTTGGTTTCTTCTTTTAAGATATCAAAACAATCGTAAACGATACGTTCAGCAGTAGTTTTCTTGCCGTTTTTCATTAAATAATTAATTAGTTTGGCGATTTCCAAATCATTATACTTCGGATCACCGACTATTTCGCGCTTAGGCGCCTGTTTTCCTCGCATATTAGTCTACAAAATTATTTAGCTTTAGGGGCTTTGGCGCCATAGAGACTACGGCTCTGGCGACGGCCGTCAACACCCTGAGTATCATAAACACCACGAATAACCTTATAGCGGACACCGGGCAAATCTTTAGTGCGGCCGCCCTTGATTAAAACAATGGAGTGTTCTTGTAAATTATGACCAACGCCCGGAATGTAAGCGGTAACCTCCATGCCATTAGACAAGCGGACACGAGCAATCTTACGTAAAGCGGAGTTCGGTTTCTTCGGCGTGGTGGTGGTTACTTTTAAACAAACGCCGCGCTTAAATGGCGAACCTTGTTGAATAATATTTCGCTTGCGATGCAACGAATCCATTGTAACCTGCATGGCTGGCGACTTGCTCTTCTGGCTGATGGTCGTGCGCGGCTTACGGACTAACTGATTAATAGTTGGCATAATAACAATAAAAACCTAAGTTTTCTTCTTAAAAATTAAAATAAATCTGGCAATCCGAGCCAGGAATTGTGCTTAGTTGCTTATTAATTTAGCAGAAAGGAATCGGGAAGTCAAGGCTTTACAAGAGAATGCTGAGCAGCCAACTAACCGGATAATAAAGCAGCTCCGGCCAAGTTAACATAATCGCTAATAAAATAAAGAAACCCCAGCGCTCGGTCGCTAGATAAGAATAGCGCCACGATTTTGGCAAAATAGTTACTAAAATTTTAGAACCATCCAGCGGCGGAATCGGCAATAAATTAAAAACCATCAACACTAAATTAATCAAGACAACCACCGCTAAAAGCTGCCCCCACTCCGAGATTAGACCGCCCGCCAAGTAACGAATAGACCCGGCGGCCGCTAGAGCTAACAACAAATTAGCCGCCGGTCCTGCTAAAGCGACTTTAGCCTGGCCAGCCAATCCGCCACGCAAATTATGTAAATTAATCGGCACTGGCTTGGCATAACCAAAAACTACCGGCGATCCTGTTAAAATTAATATACCCGGCAATAATAAAGAACCAAACAAATCTAGATGGGCCAATGGATTAAGGGTTAATCGGCCAGCTCGCTCGGCAGTATCATCACCTAGGCGCATCGCCATCCAGGCATGGCCATATTCATGCAAAATAGCTGACAATAAAAAAATAATGATTTGAAATAAACTAATCATAAACTTGATTATTAACTGTTCTCAGATTAACACGCCTTGATTATTTTAGCAAAACTTGCTATGGTAGTTAAAGACTAATGGTTAAATTAGTTTATTTTTTGATAATAAATCTAAAATTATGGCTAAGCAATGCGATATTTGCCAGCGCAGCGCCACCAAGGGCGCTAGCCGCTCCCACTCCAATATTAAAACTATCCGCCGCCAAGGCATCAACCTACAAAATTGTAAAGTTGACGGCGGCACTATTAAGGTTTGTACCAGTTGCCTAAAAACTGCTAAAAAATGGGAAGGTAAAGAATAATCTTGATTTCTTCAATAAAAAAACAACCCGGATTGGGTTGTTTTTTTATGATTTGGAGCCACCCGTCGGGCTTGAACCGACGACCTACGGTTTACAAAACCGTTGCTCTGCCAACTGAGCTAGGGTGGCTTAACGCCAGGTGATTCATTGAGTACGCCGTACTGGACTCGAACCAGTGACCATCTGCTTAAAAGGCAGTTGCTCTACCAACTGAGCTAACGGCGCAAAAAAGCAATTTCAAAATTGCTGGCTCAACTTTATCAAAGAAATATTAAAAAGGCAATAGCTTAAAACTTCTTAAATTAATTCTAATTCAAGTTACGATTATGATGAGCGATGAGCGCGCAGGCGCTTTCTTAAACAATATAGATTAATTAAAAAATTGCTTATATCGCGAATTAATTTAATTTTAGTCGGCCGAATATGATAGCGATTGTTAACCCAATCAACCGGTATTTCAACTATTCTACCACCTAATTTGGTCGTCCAGGCAATAATTTCTGTATCTAAAAACCAACGAGAATCTTGTAAATATGGTCGGAGAGTTTTCCACCATGATTGGCTAATGAATTTAAAACCACATTGATGATCTTTAACTGAAGTTTTTAAAGCAAAACGAGCTAACTGATTATAAACTACTGATATAATTTTTCTGGTCAGTTTGTGCTTATAAGAACTTTGGGGCATTAATCTAGAAGCTAACAAAACATCGGCTGACTGATCAACCATCAACTTAAAAAATTGCTGTAGACTAGCCAAATCAACTGCCAAATCAATATCCATAAAACCCCACCAATCAGCCGGACTAATATCAGCGTAAGCCAATAAAGCTGACCCGCGACTAGCCACTTCATAATTTTTATAACTAACAAGGTTTGGCCAGCGCTGACTTAATTCTTGAGCAATCTGAAGTGACTGATCAGTTGAACCATTTACTAAAATAATAAGACGACAGTCAACGGCTAATTGATTGCTACTAATAAAGTCTACAATTCTCTGGACATTACTCGCTAAGATAGCTGCCTCATTATAAACCGGCAGACATAAATCAAGAGTTATCCGCTTATTGCCGGACATAAACCGTGGCTACCATATCAGAATAAACTAAGCGCCAATTTGGTAATTTCAGCATAGCTCGACGGAATACTTCCTGAGAAGTTTCATAATCTGTAGTTTGCTGGCCACGGCCAAGCAACCAAGTTTCTAACCAGTTAAACTTAACAGGCGCCGGTTGAGCTAAAACGATAACTGATAAATCATAATCATTTAAGGCATCCTTAATATCCGACTCAATAAAGAAACGGCTATAATGTTCAATGAGCGTCCGGTCGCGCCAAGGGTATTGTGGCAAACGGCCATCAATGAAAATGGATTTCTCTGGCCATTGCCAATAAAAATAACCACCCCAACCATAATCAACAATGGTTGGCCAATTATGATAAGGCGATTGGCGCAAGTAATCTAAAGCGGAACAGGGATATTTGGCACAATAATCAGTGGTTGGCTGATTTGTCCAATGAGTGCTTATCGGTATAATGACGATTGACAAGATAGCTACCGCCGAAATAAACCATTTTAGATAAGCCGGCCAACGACTCGGCTGAAAATGGCAATCCTGCCAAGAGTGATAATAAAAGCCGGCTAACCACGGTAAAGAAACTACAAAAAATAATGGGAAATGGCGCAAAGAACGCCAAGCCGCTATAAACATTATCAAAGACAATAGTAACGACCACCAATCTTGCTGCCATAACCATTGAATAATTTGCCGATCAGTTTTGGCTTGGTTGCGCCGATGAAAATACAATAGCACTAAAGCCATTCCAAAAAATAAACTATAAAGCATTCGCCAGCTCCAAATAGCTTCAGTCATTGGCTGCCATTCTTGGATAAACTTTAAATAAGCCCGGTTACTCTGATAATCAGCCAGAAAACTATACAGACGCCAACCATACGGCGTTAAAAAGGTAGCTACTAAAGATAAACCAGCAACGATGGTTGACTGTTTAATAGTTTTCAGTGGTAGCAAATTGGTCGGACTAACCGCTGACCGCTGATGACGATGTAAATAATAAAGAATTCCGCGAAAAAATGTCCAAGTTATAATCACGGCTAAACCAATTAAAAATCCACCATGCAGACAGGCCCACAACCAAAAAAAGACTGGTAAAGCAATTATTTCCCACGGCCGCCATAATCGTTGTCGGGTAACCTTAGCTAGCCACAAATTTAAAATCAACAAAAACAAAACAGTTATTTCCTGAATACGGATGCCAAAATTAGACAAACAGGCTACAAAACCAATAATTAAAAGCAGCCAGAATATTAGGCAGTCACCGTGACCATCAAGCCAATGTCGGATAGTTGATCGAGCTAACAGCCACCAGGTTAGAATAATTAAGCCGGCGAAAAGCAGACTGAGCAGGAAATAACCACCTAGATCGGTTATTAAAAACAACAATAAGTTAGACAACCATTCGTGATCAACCCAGTTCTGACCAGCCACTGGAAAAATATGATGTTCAATCCGTGGCAATTGACGACTTTGCCAAATCTCTTGACCGACCCGATAATGCCAGCCAAAATCAGGATCAAGATAACTAAAACTATTCCTTAACAGCAATAAAAAACCAAAAATTATTAACAGACTAATTAACCAGCGATTAAAAAATTTGCTGGTGATTAACGGTTTGGTCATGGGAATAAGTTTAAGCTAATGATAATTAATAATTTTATTATATCAGACCAGGCGCAATTGACAAGCTGGTCAGCCTTTGTTATAGTAGTGGTCAGCTAAAAGACAGCTGATTTTTTATTGTTTAGTTTTACTATTATGGCACACAAGAAAGCCGGTGGCTCCACATCGCTTGGACGCGACTCACAAAGTAAGCGCCTCGGCGTTAAATTACAAGACGGTCAGATTGCTAAGGCCGGCTCTATTATCGTTCGTCAACGCGGCACCAAATATCGCGCTGGAAATAATGTAGCTGTTGGCAATGATCATACATTATTTGCCACTGCCGCTGGACCCATCAAATTCCGTACTAAAAAATTACGCCGCTTTGATAGCCATCTCAAAAATACTAAGATTGTTGAGGTTGGTTAATTAGACCAATGACAAAAAACACCGCTTGAGGCGGTGTTTTTTTATTGAACAAACTAATAATTATTTATCCTCTTGTAATAAAAATTGGCGAGCTTTAACCATCTGCGGATCAATATTCTTATTAAAATCATCTTCGGTCAACTCAACTTCAATATTGGGCTTAATACCTTTATCGTTGATAGAAGTACCATTCGGTGTCAACCATTTAGCAGTAGTTATTTTAATCATTGAACCGTCAGGCAGATCGCGAACAACTTGCACCGAGCCCTTGCCATAAGTTGTTTTGCCGATAATGGTCGCCTGCTGATGATCCATTAAAGCTCCAGCCACAATTTCCGAAGCCGAAGCGCTGCCTTGGTTAATCAACACTACGGTTGGTAGATCAGCTAACGGCGCTAAGCCGCGGGCATGTTGTGATTGAATTGCCGACTGATTAGAAAATTGTTCGCTAACAATTACTCCATCGCTAATCCAAAAACTGGCAATAGCCACGGCCGCATCAAGATAACCACCTGGGTTATTGCGCAAATCAAGAATCAAGCCGCGCGGTTTCTGATGTTCAATATCTTGAACAGCCGCCTGAAAAAGAGGCTCGGTGTCAGCATTAAAATTACTAACAGTAATAGTATACAGACCACTAGTTTGATCATAGTCAGTGGCCACGCTCTTCACGACGATAGTATCGCGAGTAATACTGATATCGCGCAGTTTATCACCATTGCGCGCAATAGTCAGGATAACAGTTGTGCCTTTCTCGCCACGAATTTTTTTAACCGCTTCGTCAACAGTCAAGCCAACGGTAGATTGTTTATCAATAGCGTAAACTTTGTCGCCAGAACGCAAACCGGCCCGTTCCGCTGGAGTGCCAGCTAACGGCGCAATGATAGTTATAACATCATTACGCAGACCAACTTCAGCGCCAATTCCCGAAAAAGTGCCGGTCAAATCCTCATTAAACAGCTTGGATTCTTCTGGATTCATAAAGACGGTATAAGGATCATCAACCGAACTAACCAAACCGCTAAGAGCACCATAAAACATCTGCTTATCAGTCAGCTTGTCCTGATCAACATAGTTAGCTTTAATCAAATCCCAAGTTTGCCAAAATAAAGAAAAATCAATATCACTAATTAAACGACCTTGTTGATCTTGTTGATAAATTCCAGTTAAGCGCCCCAAAAAAACCGCCTGCGAATCAGAAAGCCGACGGGCTAATTCAGCCCTTTGACCATAAAATAAGCCAAATAAAAAACCACCGCTGGCGATTATCGCCACTAAAAATAACCAACCCAAAAAACGACCCCAACATTTCGTTGAGCGACGCTGAAACATAAAAAATAAATTATTATTAATCTTTTATTATATTAACATAAGTTGAAAGAATCAACAAAGTAGTCTATGATGATAATAATTAAATCATTACAATTTATGAGTAAATTCATTATTAACGGCCGACAACCGCTGGGTGGCCAGATCAAGGTTGGCGGAGCAAAAAATTTAGCGCTCAAAATTATTCCAGCCAGTCTGCTGTCTGATCAACCGATCATTATTGATAATCTGCCTGATATTGAAGACATCAAACGATCGCTAGAAATTATTAAATCGCTGGGCGGTCTAGTTGATCGGCAGACTGATCAATGCCGGATCCAAACCAAAAACCTGGCAACAACGATTATTCCCGCCGAACTAGCTAATAAGCTACGGGCCTCAATTATGTTTGTCGGTCCGATTCTAGCCCGAATGGGCCAGGTTAGCTTTCCACACCCTGGCGGCTGTGTCATCGGAGCCGGCACTCGGCCGATTGATTTATTTTTAGAAGGCTTTCGCTCTTTTGGTGCGCAGATAGAATTTGCTGATGGCTACTATCATTTGGCGGCTAAGCAATTATCCGGAGCCAACTACTTTTTTACCACTATCAGTGTAACCGGAACCGAAGCTCTAATGATGACGGCTGTTCTGGCCGCCGGTCAAACCGTCTTAGAGAACTGCGCCATGGAGCCAGAAATTGTCGCTTTGGCTGATTATCTTAATAGCCAGGGCGCTGACATCAGCGGAGCCGGCACATCAACTATTATTGTTAACGGCGTACAATCAATCGGTGGTGGCGCTTTTACCGTCATGCCTGATCGGATTGAAACCGGCACCTTTGCTTTACTGGCGGCAGCCAGCCGTTGCGAATTATTAATTACCGATTGTTTTCCAGATCATATCAGTGTTTTATTAAATATTTTTCGTAAGCAGGGTGTTAATTTTGAACGAGGCGACAATTGGCTAAAGATGCTGCCGAGTAAAAATATTACGGCCTATAGTATTAAAACTCACGAATATCCCGGTTTCCCGACTGATTTGCAGTCACCATACACCGTTTTAATGACCCAGGCGCAAGGATCCAGTATTGTTCATGAAACTATTTATGACCGCCGCTTATTGTTTACCGATATGCTGACCCAAATGGGGGCTAATATAATTATGTGCGATCCGCATCGAGTGGTTATTAATGGGCCAACGCCGCTACATGGTCGCAAACTAACTTCGCCCGATTTGCGAGCCGGCATGGCTATGGTTATGGCAGCCTTAATTGCTGAAGGTAAAACAGAAATTGACAATATCTATCAAATAGAACGCGGCTATCAACAAATTGCCGAAAGATTGCGGGCGATTGGCGCCGACATTGAACGAGTTGAATAAATATTATGAGCCTCCTTCAGCGACAATGGCTATCGCGTTTATTTATTCTCTTGTTTTTAATAATAACACCGTTAGTGTTAGCCTATGCTACCGGCTATCACATTAATTGGCGCAATCTTAAGCTAGAAAAAACCGGCCTACTAGAAATAAAGACTATTCCCAGCGGCGCTCAGGTCAATATTGAAGAATTACGAGCTTGGTTCAGTAAACCTAAAAATCTAAACACCCCCTTTAAGCTAAAAAATCTACGACCAAGTAATTACACAGTTAATCTCAGTTTAGACGGCTACCATAGCTGGCGAAAAATTCTAACCATTAAACCGGCTGAAACAACTTTTGCTAAAGATGTCCGGCTATTTAAGCAGGCTGAACCGCAATGGCAAGCTGATTTGCCGGCTAGCAGCACCGTGGATACTGCTAGTTTATTAGGTAATAACCAGCTTAATCTCAATAACAAAAATTTAACTACCGACACGATTAACGATTTAATACCCAATAGCAGTCTAATTGACAATTGGCTAGACACTCGCTCAATCCATCTAGCTTGTCCACTGCCTGATAAAAAAATTGCCTATGCCAGTCAATTTGAACTATGGCTAGCCGATCCAGATCATAAAACCAAAGTACTACTCGGTCGCTTTAGCCAAACTATTAATCAATTGATCTGCCTGCCCGACACTAGCAATTATTTAATTTATGGCCACGACTCCAGCTGGCAGTTAATTGAATTAGACGATCGCCAAGGATACAATATCTGGCAGTTAGCCGAACTTGACGAACTCGGGGCGGCAGCGGTTAATAAAAAAGTCGACCAGCTCTATTTTTATGGACGGATCGGCACCAAGAGCGGACTATTTTCTCTGGCCCTATAATCAACGCAATATCCCTTCAATAAAGCGACGCAAATCAGCACCAATCTCTTTGTTTTTCAGACCAAGCTGAATATTAGCCTTAATCATGCTAAGCTTATCGCCGGTATCTAGCCAGGTACCAATTAGTTCTTGCCCATATAACGGCCGGTCAGCCGCTAACATTTGCACAAAAGCATCAGCTAAACGCAACTCACCGTTGGGCCGCGGTTTCATCATAGTCAAAGTATGTAAAACATCAGGAGTAATGACATAGATGCCGACGGCCACCAAATTGGATGGCGCCTCTTGCGGACTGGGCTTCTCAATAAATTGCTTAATTTCATAAACATTATCAGCCAACGCTAAACCATCAATAACGCCGAATTTGCTGACTTCTTGTCGATCAACCGCCGACAAACCAATAACCGGATCGCCGTATTTATCAAAAGTTTTTAAAACTTGGCTAGCTGGACCCTCGTCGGCATCATAGAGAGTATCGCCAAACATCACCAAAACCGGCTCGTCATAAACTAAATGAGCCGCACAAGCTAAAGCATGACCGTCACCCAATGGCAGTGGTTGGCGGACATAAGAAAATTTAGCCATTTCGGAAATCCGCCGCACTTGCTTAACTAAGTCCAGCTTATGTTTTTCGACTAAAGTTTTATCTAATTCAAAAGAATAATCAAAATGATCCTCAATAGCTCGTTTGCCACGGCCAGTAACAAAAATAATCTCTTCAATGCCGGCGGCGACCGCATCTTCAACCAAGTATTGAATCGCCGGCTTGTCAACTACCGGCAACATTTCTTTGGGCTGTGCCTTAGTAGCTGGCAAAAAACGAGTGCCGAAACCGGCAACCGGTAAAATAGCTTTAGTAATCTTGCGCATAGTAAAATTATTGGTTACGAGGAATATTAGACTTAGCTATTAGACCCCATTTTAATAAATACTTAAACCAAGATAGCGTATGCTGGCGACCAACTCGATTATTTAACACCTTATACCAAGCAGCTTGGGCGCTGGCTCGTTGATGATTGTGTAAAACTTCGGTACCGGGATAGTAAACCACCTGCCAACCGTGATACCACATCTGCCGACTAAGATCAGTGTCTTCAAAATATAACTTATAACGCTCATCAAAATAACCGACCTGCCGCATCGCTGCGGCTCTAATCAGTAAAAAAGAACCGAGTAACCAATCAACCGGCATCGTCCGTTCCAGGTCAACATCTTCCAAGAGAAAGCGCCTAAGCTCGCGACGAACCCAACGATATCGACTCAACCACGGCCAGCGACGGCAAAATGGAGTTGCTAAGGTATGCCAGCGATAACAAGAGGCCTGACGGCTACCATCAAGATTGCGCTGTCGCGGACCGACCATACCAACTTGAGGATGAGCCTCCATAAAATCATATAACTGTTTGATAGTATCTGGAGCAACTGCCGTATCGGGATTCATAACTAAAAAATATTTGCCGGTGGCCTGACGCAAAGCTAAATTATTACCAGCCCCATAACCAGTGTTGCTGTTGGCGATATAACGAACTTCCGGCCACTCTTTGGCTATTTTGGCGGCTAGATCAGTTTCGTGGGAATTATCAACAATTATTATTTCATGCTCCAAGCCATGCCAATTAGTTTGGCGCAAGGACTCTAAACAGCGATAGATAACCTTTTGACTGTAATAATTAACTATGGAAACGCTAATATCCATATTACCAAATAATTATTAGCTTAATGACTTGCCAATAAAAATTGAGAAACCAGTTACCCCAACGAACTGTTTGGCTATCAACCTCTTGAAACAAAATACGACCGCTAAAGATCTTAATAATCTGTCGATCGGGCCGCCGGCGTAAACGTTGTGATTGCCAGCGCGACTTGAGTAGCATCGGCCAGTGCAATGGATTAATAAAATACCACCAAGCATTTAATTTGTGTTTGAGGCGACCAGCGCGCCAAGACATAATAGCTAAAATCAAATCACTACTTAAAAGAGCTGGTAATAAAACAATAATGGTTAACCAATGATAGTTTTTCCAGCCAGACAATAGCCGATTACGATCAAGCCAATAATACTTACTGCTACTACGACTAAATTGATATTTATGATAAATTTGAGAATGAGCCGCCAACCGACAATCCCAACCAGCTAGCCATAACCGCCAACCTAAGTCTTGATCTTCATTATACATCCAAAAAGTCTCATCAAACAAACCAACTTGCCGCAAAGCTGATAAGCGAAAAAGTACTGCAGCCCCCGATGGATAAGCTATGGCTTGTCCATCAATAGCGGCTAGGTTAAGTTCTGCGACTGGCTTACGATAATCAAGACAATATCCGTAGCCTAAAAAATGCGTAGCATTACCCGAACTGTTAATCAGATCTTGATCCGGCCATAAACGCATTAAGGATTGCGCGGCACCCAATTTTTGATTAACTAACATTGGTTTGACTAACTCAATCAAGCTGTCCGGCTCAACAATGGTGTCCATATTCAACACCCAGACAAAATCACAACCCTCGGCCATAGCGATGGCAATGGCGTCATTATTACCCTTAGCAAAACCATCATTGGTGGCATTGCGAATCAGGCGAGCTGTTGGCGCCATAGTCTGCAGTGTTTGATAAGTTTTGTCATCGGACTGATTATCAACAATAAAAATAGTGTGATCAATTTGCCAATCATCAGTAGCTAAATTAAGCTTTTCTAGACTAGCCCAACAATCAGCTAAATATTTATTGGCGTAATCTTGGTAATTGATTAAGATAGTGGCAATCTTGTAGGTAGTCATAAATTTATTTTAAGTTTTAGCGCGGCCTTGCCAATTTAATTTTTCACCGATGATAGCCAAACTAGCGCCGATCGGCCAGGCTAGACGCAGTAAATAAGATTGCCAGCGCGGCTCCCATTTAGCAAAATACTTAATCATGCTTTGGCGAAAATAGGTCTGAGTTCGACCGCGTTTAACTTGCTTAAAGCTTTGGCCGACATAATCAAGGCAATTAGCCGCCGGCGTATACCAGACCTGACCACCTGACAGCTTAGTTTGACGGCAATAATCCACTTCTTCAAACCAAATAAAATAACGCTCATCTAAAAGTGGCACTTGACCGTTGGCATCGGCCCGAATCCAAAAAAAACCGCCGCGTATTGAATCAACCGGAGCCGCCTGACTATAATCAAAATCAGTCCGCAGATATTTGTCTAAAATATGGGGCAAAAAATGGGGTAGCTTCAGTACTATCGCCAATTGATCCCATAAAGTTGGGAATCGGCGAACATGTAGCAGAGTCTCCCCGGTTTCAGTCACCAAATGACAACCCATAACAGTCGCCTGCGGATTGGCATCAGCCCAAGCCAACATTTTAACCAAAGTATCCGGCTCGACTAGCATATCAGGATTAAGCAATAAAACATAGCGAGCTCTTATTACCCGCAAAGCTTGGTTATTGGCCTTGGCAAAGCCACGATTGTCTGGATTGGCAATCAGATGGACCTGCGGAAATTCTTGTTGAAGCATCTCAACAGTACCGTCACCAGAATTATTATCAACCGCCCAAACCGCAAAATTAAGATCACCTTGACTAGCAAATAATTGGCGTAAATTATCCCGCAACTTGTCTTTAACCTTAAAGGGGACGGTAACAATAGCTAAATCAAGCATAAGCTTATTGACGCCAGTCTTCTAAAGACAATGGCTTGATTTTAATAACTAAAGCTCGCCGGCGAGCAGCCACCAAGTGCCGCTGTTGCCACAACTTACGCCAGCCAGACAAAAGAAATGGCTCAAACAAAATGGCCGCTACTAATCGTTTCTTTTGATAAAATAATTCTTGCCAACGACTAGATAAGGTTTTGGGCAAATACCAATATTTACAGAAAATCATTAATTGATGCAAATACGACCATTGCCGGATTAACTTGCTCTCACGACGACGATTCCGTAATTGACTCCAAACTGATTGACCGACCTTGGCGGCCGTGCGATCGTGATAAATTATCGCCTCTGGCAATAACATAATCTGCCAACCAGCCAAACGCAAACGGTAAGACAAATCGCAGTCTTCCTTATACATAAACATCAATTCATCAAAATATTCAATCGATTGGCCATTATCAAAGGCAACGGACGACAGGGCGCTTAAACGGATTAAAACACCGGCGCCGGTAAAACCGAATATCGGCTGCGGTCCTGTCAAATGATTGTCATCAAGCTGACCTTGGCCAATATCTATAAATGCCCCCTGTTTGGTAAGGCCGACGCCCAGACTATCAATTTGCATGGTTAGATTATGATTAACGAAATCCCAGCGCCGAATTTTGGGCATAACCGCAGCCACGGCCTGATTATCGTCTAAATATTTAACCAATTGCTCAATGGCCGTTGACTCTAAAACAACATCCGGATTAATCACTAAAAAATACTCAGCCCCCTCACGAATTGCCAAGTTGAATAGTCGATTATAGCCCTTGGCAAAACCAAGATTAGCCCCGGCTGGCCAGTAGCGAACTTCAGGAAAATCTTTGATAGCTAACTCATTAGGATTAACCTGGTCGGGTGGAGTATTGTCGCCGTCTATTATCGCCAAATCAGTGAACGTCTGCTGCCGCAAACTGGCTAAAAAATCCGGTAAATATTTAGCGGTTGATTGGCCATAGCCCAAAAAACCAACATAGACGCGAGAGCTTTGTGCCATAAAATTTAATTAACGTAATGACAATAAAAAGCTGCTGTTTCAGTATCAAAATAATTACGGTTATTAAGATAGCTTTCAGTACGACAAATAATTTTTTTCATGGCCGCAACGGCCTGATTAGGGTAAAGACCAACCGCGGTTTCGTCAGACAACATTAAAGCATCGGCACCATCTAAAACAGCATTGGCAATATCGCTAACCTCAGCCCTGGTTGGCCGCGGATGTTCAATCATAGAGGTCATCATCTGAGTAGCAATAATCGCCGGCTTGCCATGCCAATGAGCATGACGCACTAAATTCTTTTGAATAATTGGCAAATCTTCCATTGGCAACTCAATACCTAAATCGCCGCGAGCTACCATAATACCATCTGATTCTTTAATAATCTCATCAATTACTTCTAGAGCTATTGCTCGTTCAATTTTGGCAATTAAGCCAATCGGCCGATTACCAATAATCTTACGCAATCTTCGCAAATCGTCAGCGCTTTGAACAAAAGATAAGGCAATATAGTCAACATTGTATTCAAAGGCCGCCTCAACATCAGCAATATCTTTTTTAGTTAAACCGCCTCTGGTTAAATTAGTATTCGGTAGATTAATGCCCTTATGCGACATCAACAGGCCGCCCCGCTCTACTCGGGCATAAATCATTTTATCTTTAATGTCAACAATCTTCAGTTCTAATTCACCATTAGCTAAAAAAATTGGATCACCAATTCTGAGATCCTGATAAAGATCGGGGTCGTCAATCGGAATTTCTTGATTAGCTAGACTGGCCTGACCACCAGTAAAAACATAGGTTTCACCATCAACCAATTCAATTTCTTGATCAAGGCGACCGATGCGAATACGCGGTCCCTGCAAGTCTTGCATAATTTTAGTTTGACAATCGGTTTCTTCCTTAATTCTCTGCAGATTATTTTTTAAATCATTAAGTTGCTCAATCTTGGCGTGAGAAAAATTCAAACGGATAATGTCAACGCCGCTGGTAACCAATTTGCTTAGAACTGGATAACTGAAAGACTGCGGACCAACCGTCGCAATAATTCGGGTGTGCATAGTAAAATAATAGTAATATTAAATAATTAATTTGTTTTGCAGTCGATCGCGAGCTAATATTTGAGCGCTCAACAAACTATCAAAAGTGCCGGCATCAATCCATTCGCCATTAATCATCGCCACTTCTAATTCATTGCGTTCCAAATACCAATTATGCAAATCAACAATCTCTAATTCACCCCGAGCGCTGGGCTGAACTTGTTTGGCCACCTCAATAACCCGATGATCGTAAATATACAGACCGGTAATTGCCAAATCACTTTTCGGTTGCAATGGTTTTTCCACTATTGACAAAGCCTGCATTTTATCATCAATTTCCACAACACCAAAGCGTTCTGGATCAGGCACTTTTTTGGCAAAAATCTTAGCGCCACTCTTGAAGTTGCGGATATCGTCAGTTAAATCATCTTCAAAGATATTGTCACCTAAGATCATGGTAACATCACCATCATCAATAAAATTTTCCCCAATAATAAAAGCCTCAGCTAGGCCGCGCGGCTTATCCTGAACTTCATAAGTCAGCTTGATGCCGAATTGGCGGCCACTGCCCAATAAATTTAGATAATCGCCGGCTCGCTCCGGTGAAACGATAATTAGAATCTCTTTAATGCCGGCTTTGACCAAAGTATTAAGAGGATAATAAATCATCGGCCGATTATAGATCGGCAATAATTGTTTAGAAGTAACCTTCGTACAAGGACGCAATCTAGTGGCACTACCGCCGGACAAAATAATTCCTCGCATAAAACTATTTAGACTTGTTTAAATATTCTTGTAACGCCTGCTGATATGATCGCAAAGGCGGTAATTTGGTCATTAATAAAACTGAGTGTTGCGGACGAGCCGCCGGCCGCGGCAAATCAGCGCTGGTAATCGGCCGAATCGGGACAGTTAATCCAGCTAGTTGCTGAAGTGTGCGTAATGCCTGATACCAGGTGGCTGGCTGGCTATTAACTATATGATAAATACCTTGTGGGAATTTATCGGCTAATAATTGCCAAGTCGCTTGAGCCAAATCCGGTGTATAGGTAAAACAACTCTCTTCAGCATCAACACCTTTAAGTTCGGGCTCGGTGGCGGCCAGCTTAAGCATAATATCAAAAAAACTACTCTTCGTCGCTGGACTGGTGCCCCGTGGGCCGAATAATTTAGAAGTGCGAATCAGGTAGTACTGCAAACCCTGCTCGCCCTGTTTAATTAAGGCCTGCTCACCGGCTAATTTGCTGCGGCCATATTCATTAATCGGGTTTGGTTGATCAGTTTCGGTATAACCAGCCAATTGATCGCCAGCAAAAACATAATCACTGGAATATTGAACCATGATGGCGCCGTTAGTCTGACACCAGCCGGCCAGCTGTCGCACCAAATCGCCATTCAAAATATAAGCTAAATCCTGACCGGGCTGACTTTCGCAGGCATCAACCGCATTATAGGCAACGGTATTAATAACGACATCAAAGCGCTGGCCAGCTAATTTAGCCTCAACCGCCGGCCAATCGGTTAAATCAATATCTTCTTGATCCCAGCCGATAATCTCATAACCAAGCTGTTGGCCAGTAACCACTAGTTGACTACCTAAATTACCTAAGCCGCCTAAAATTAAAACTTTCATAAATTATTGCTTGACTTGTTCTTTTAACGGACGCCACCACTCCGGATGATCTTGGTACCATTGAACAGTCTGCTTTAGCCCTGTTGAAAAAGGTATTGCCGGTCGCCAACCCAAATCGCGAGTCGCTTTACTAAAATCAATAGCATAGCGCCAATCATGACCTAGACGATCAGTAACTGGTTCAATATAACTATCGTCTTTGCCTAATAATTGGATAATTTGCTTGGTCAATTCTAAATTGGTAATTTCATGATCGCCACCCAAGCAATAAGTTTCACCGATTTGGCCGCGCTGTAAAATAGCTTCAATACCGGCGTTGTGGTCATCAACGTGGATCCAATCGCGAATATTGCCGCCATTGCCATAGAGCGGCACCTTTAAATCATCAATTAAATTAGTTACAAACAAAGGAATAACTTTTTCGGGAAACTGATAGGGGCCGTAATTATTAGAACAATTAGAAATGGTCACCGGTAGCTTATAGGTTCGGAAATAGGCCCTCACCAGATGATCAGCCGCCGCTTTGGAAGCGCTATAAGGACTGCTGGGACGATAAGGCGATGTTTCATCAAATTTCGGATCGTGGCGAGTTAAGTCACCGTAAACTTCGTCGGTAGAAATTTGGTGAAAACGAACGCCACCATGACGCCGAGCGGCTTCTAGTAGATTGGCTGTGCCCTGAATATTAGTTTTAACAAAAGACAAACTATCACCAATTGATCGATCGACATGAGTTTCGGCCGCGAAATTAATCACGCAATCCACTTGACCCATCAAACTATCCACCACTGCGTAATCAGCAATATCGCCCTGAACGAAACGATAATTAGCCTGATTGGCAATATCCTCCAAGTTGGCTAAATTACCGGCATAGGTTAAAAGATCAAGATTAATCAGTTGATCTTCGGGGTGTTTTTGGAGCCAATAGTGAATAAAATTGGAACCGATAAAACCGGCCCCACCGGTTACTAATAGCCGCATAACTCTAAACTAATAATTAAATGATTTTATAGGGAGAATCAGGATTTTGCTCCCAGCGAATTTCATCAACCTCTTCAGTTTTATCAACGCCGCGATATAGTTTATCTGGCAAATTGACCGACCAGGCATCTTGATTACCAATCGCCTTGTAGCCATGAACTACGCCGGCCGGCACAATCACCATAGTCGGATTACTTTGGCCCACCACTTCTTTAATATGTTGGCCATTGGTCGAACTATTTTCACGACGATCCCAAAGATATAATTCAAAATCGCCAGGACCAACAAAGACAAAACAGTCAGCCTGATATTTATGTTCGTGCGGACCACGAGCCACGCCGGGACGAGTAACACTGATATATCCCATAGCTGGTTGATAATGGTCTTCGTCATTGCGGTAGATCTCAGCTAGCCAGCCGCGGGCATCTTCATAGACGGTCAACTTTTTAAAGATGACATCTTGAATCATAAATTTAGAGAAAAAATATTATTTATTAACAAAAACCACCTTCAGGATAGCACTGACCGACCAAAAAAGCAACCAGAATGATAGGTTTAAATAAGCGCTAACCAGGCCCGGCCAAACCGCCTCGGAAAATATTAAAACAGCAATAGTGACGGTTAGCCATAAATACAAATCATCATTTAATTGCTTAATCTTAATTTGTCGCCTAATACTCATAGATTATTGCAACTTGTTTACTAAGCGACGCGGCAATGATCGAAGAAACTGCCAAAGGCTAGCGCCGCGTAATTTAACACTAATCTCTTGAATAACCAGCGGACTGACAGTTGATAAATGACTATTATCGGCCGCCAGCATGATTTGGTAGCCATCGCCGGATTGCCAATCGGCTCCGGCCAAAGATAATTTAGCGGTGGCGGTACATAAATGCTGGCGACAAACCGGCGGTTGATAATCGGCCGCGATAAAATCAAACCCGGCTAACTGATCAACGGATAACCGACCAGCGCGTCGCCACTGAGGATTAAAGATAGTCGGTTGTAAAGAAAAAATACCACTGCCAGCTAGCTGAACATCCCCGCCGGATAAGCTGATTTCACTGGAAGTCGCTAATGTTTCAATGGAGTATTGCTGATAGGTATCAGCTAAATTTAATGGCCGCTGATTAACTAAAATTATTTGCCGGCTGGCCGGCTGGATAGTTTGCGCGATAATGGCCGGAGCATCAGTCCAAAAACGCCAGTGATAATCAGCTGAAGCCACCGGCCAAACTTGGCCCTGCCAACCAAAAACCGTCTGTTGAGTAGCTAACTTCAGTAATAACTGCCGACTGGCTTTAATTTCTAAACGATAAGCGCCGGCTGACCACGGACCGGCCGTAATCAACCACTCCAATTGATTATCGTCCAAGCGACGTTGCTCAGACCACAGGCGCTGATTAACGCTATTAGTAATATTAACTTCAACTAACCGTTCGTCAGCAGTCAATTCTTGTAAAGAATCGCTAGTTACCGTTATCCGCCAAGCCAATTGTTCATCATCGGCCAAATAAGTAACTATCTGCTGAAGACCGCGCCACTGGCCAGGAAGCTGCTGCCAGACTTGATGAGAGCGATAACCGGTCAAATTGATTGATTTAGTTGAGCTAGGCGACCAATTATAAACAGCTAGCTGACTAAAATTAGGCAAACGTTCAATAAACTCTGACCAGGTTTGATAAACTGGGGTTTTTTGCCACAAACGATGGTGGCCGGCGGTTACCAACGGCCAATCTAGCTTATTTAAGCCGGGATGATTTAACGGCTGTGATTGATACTGCCAATTAGCCCGATCCATCAAAATCCCCGCCTCTAAATAGGTATCCGGCTGACGATCTTGCCAAGTAACAGTGATCTCAGCTTGATTAAATGGCCGAGTCGGCCGCAGAAAAAAATAACCTGGCTGGCCGGTCATTATTAAATCGGGACTAGAGGTTGACCACCGTTCAGTTGGGCCGAATTTATGGATAAAATAATTACCAGACTGGCTGCTTAAACTATAAACAGCAACACCAAATGGCCGGCTAGCTAAATAGAGCAATACCAGCCAACCAACAAGCGAAGCTGTCAATAAAACTCGCGCGACTTTAGTTTGCTTAAACCACCATCTAACCGGCCGATTAAGTTTAATTAACATATTTTTAATTATAACATAGTTGTGCTAAGATGCCACCAGAGAAACAATATGATTATCCCATTACCCGTCTGGTTAAAGTGGTTGTTTTTTTGGTTATTAGCTCTAACGATCGCGCTGACTTTAAATTACCAAAATCGCCATCTAACCATCAAACAATATAATATCAACGACCAACGCTGGCCGGCCGAATTAACCGGTTGGCGAATTGTCCAATTATCCGATTTGCATAACCAGACTATCAGTGGCCCGGGCAACCGACAGATTATCGCGGCCGTTGAAAAATTAGCCCCTGACTTAATCGTTTTAACCGGTGATACTTTTGATAGCCGCCAAACTAATATTCCAAGCAACCTATTTTTAATCAATCGGCTAAAAAACTTAGCTCCGGTTTACCTTATTTTGGGCAACCATGATTTTTATAATAATGACTACATTGAACTCGCAGAACGAGCCACTGCTGCCGGAGCTATAGTGGTGCGCAATCAGGCTCTAACTATCCAAAGCCAAAACCAAACTATTACTTTAGTCGGCTTGGATGATCCGACTGGTCTTGGCGGACCCTTACCAGCGTCAGTCGTCGCCAAAATCACCAGCCAAAAATTAGGCCAGATAATTAATCAAAATAAAGTCAATCAACCGATTATTGTCTTGGCTCATCGCCCCGAATTATGGCCAGAATATCTAAGTATTGAGCCTATTGCCATTTTGGCCGGACATACTCATGGCGGCCAAATTAGACTGCCGCTGCTGGGCGCCATCTATGTACCCAACCAAAAACTATGGCCAGATTATGATTATGGCAATTTACCAGTTGGCAATAGCCGATTAATAATCAACCGCGGCCTGGGTAATAGCTCATTTAACCAACGAATTAACGCCTATCCAGAGATAGTCGCCATTAATTTTAATCACCACTAATATGGATCTCTTAACCGGGCTAACCATTGTCAGCAGCTTAATATTATTGAGTTTGGCCACCGGAGCTTGGTCAGCGGCACCGTGGGTGCCCACCAGACAACGCGATTGGGCAGCAATCAATCAATTATTAGATTTACAGCCTGGACAAATATTTTATGAAATCGGCTGCGGCCATGGCCATTTATTGGCTTATTTAGCCCGAAAAAATCCAGACAGCCGCTTAATCGGCCTTGAGATATCGCCGCTACTGGCCCTGGCGGCCGCTTGGAAGACGAGACGGCAAGCTAATGTTACCATCCGCTGGGCTAATCTTTGGCATTACCGACTGGATGATGCTGATGCTGTCTATGTCTTTTTACTGCCTAAAATCTATCCCCAATTAATTAAAAAATTTAAGAGTCAGCTATCACCGGCCACTAAAATTGTAATCGGCGACTGGCCTTTAGCTGGCTACCAACCACAACGAAAACTGCGACCGGTCGGTAGCGTTCCTTATTATCTTTATCGAGCTTCTGATTTATAATAAAAAACAACTTAATCATTATTAATAATGGTCGCTGGAAAGCCAACAGTTAGCGGCGAATCTTGTTCATAAGCGCTGACAATTGGTCATCGCTATCAAAGCTAATAATTATTTGGCCACCACGGGCTTGGCGCGTAATTTTAACCTTAGTTTGAAAAAATTCCCGTAATAAGAATTCTTTACCTTTATCATTATATACATCCTTCGCTGTCGGTGTTGTCTTAGATTGAGTCCGAGAATTAAAAATGCGCGCTACTTTAACGGAGTCAGCCACCGTAATCGGTTTAGCGGTCATTTCACGCAAAGCCTGATCTTGCTTAGCCGGATCAACTCCCGCCAAAACTTTCGCCTGGCCTAAATTAATTTGGCCTGAACGCAGCGCTTGTTGGGCCGAAACCGGCAAATTAAGTAAACGCAGTAAATTAGTAATAGTTGAACGCGGTTTACCCACTCGGCTAGCCAACTCGTCTTGAGTTAATTGAAATTCGTCTAATAACCGTCGATAAGCCGTCGCCTCTTCTAACGGACTTAAATTCTCTCGCTGAATATTTTCCACTAAAGCCAAGGCTAATTTCTGTTGTTCATCAACCGAGCGGACCATCGCTGGCACTGTTTTTAAACCGATTAATTTGGCAGCTCGCAGACGCCGTTCGCCGGCAATCAATTCATAGCCGGCCGTTGTTTTAGCCACAATCAACGGCTGCAAAATACCGCATTCTTTAATAGAATCAGCTAGCTCTTGCAAACTTTCTTGATTAAAATCGTGCCGCGGCTGCTGGCGATTAACTTGAATCAAATCCGGCGCTAAATTGACGATGCGTTCACTGTCCATCGGTTCAACTAATGGATTAGCCGCTAACAATGAACCCAAACCCTTGCCTAAACCTGCTGGCATATCGTTATAATAAAATTATTCTAAAGCTAAAATTTCTTTGGCCAAGGCCTGATAAGCTTGACTACCACTGGAATGACGATCATATTCAACAATTGTTTGACCATAACTAGGGGCTTCAGCTAAACGAACATTCCGCGGTATAATACTTTTAAAGACCCGATTAGGGAAAAACTGCTCCAATTCTTTTACTACGGCCCGGGCCAGACGATTACGCTGATCATACATCGTTATCACTGCTCCCAAAATTCCCAAATTGGGCTTAATATGAGTTTGGATTAAATTGATGGTATCTAATAATTGTTTTAATCCTTCCAGAGCATAATATTCAGCTTGAACCGGAATTAACACATGACTGGCAGCGACCAAGCTGTTGATGGTTAACAAGCCCAATGACGGCGGACCGTCAATAATAATATAATCAAAATCAGTCCGCACTTCGTCCACGACTTTGGCCAAACGAAATTCTCGCTCCGGCAGATTAACCAATTCAACACCGGCGCCAGCTAAGTTGATGGTGGCTGGCGCGACCCGATAACCGGCCGGCGAATCAATAATAATATCAGCCATAGTTTGCTGGCCAACCAAAGCTTCATAAAGACCGGTAGCTTGGCTAGCTGAAATCAGACCGGAGCCAGAGGTGGCATTAGCCTGCGGATCAATATCAATTAGTAGTACACGGCGTTTGGCCTGAGCTAAATAGGCCGCCAAATTAACAGCGGTCGTTGTTTTACCAACACCGCCCTTCTGATTGACAATAGCGATTATTTTAGTCATGATGGCTAGCTATGATTACTGCTTTAGTATAACTGATTGCCAATTTTTTGACAATTTTTATCAGCTAACCTATAATAGCTTTCGTTGCCTCGGTGGCGGAACTGGTAGACGCGCACGACTCAAAATCGTGTGGGAGTGATCTCATGAGAGTTCGAGCCTCTCCCGAGGTACAGGCAAAATAGCCTTTCTGGTATATCTAGAGAGGCTATTTAAAATTGACAACTATAATCCTGTGTGTTTTAATGGTGGGTCTGGTTAATACTAAACAAAGCACATAAACGCACATAAACAATTGAAAAAAGGAGAAAAAAATGAAACAAATCTTTTTTAGCGATGACCAGTTCAAACTGGAGGTCATCCAGTTTGTCCAGAAGATCCAAAGTGATCTTCCCCGACTTTGTAATAGAAAACCAACCAACCCAGTTTCTCAAGGCCCATTGCAAGATTTCAAGCAATGGCTACCAGAAATACTAAACTGGTATAAGGATTGTGGGTTTTCCTCAAACTTCACGGCCGCTCATGGCCGTGGACATATTATTAGGGATGTTTTAAACACCCTAATTATGCTGCCCGGCACCCCAATGCATCCCGACGATGCCTTGGCGGCGGCAATCGCTGGACTGACCCATGACCTAGCGGTCGGCACCTATAACTGTGCCGAAAAAAACAATATCGGCCATGCCGATATTGGCGGATATTTACTAAGGCTATGCCTTAGACATATCGGCTTCACGGCCAAAAATCCTTATGCGGCCGGCATGGCCGTCTTTAGTGCCGCCGCTCACACCTTCTACACTGAGGACAGAACAGTGTTAGTCGGTGGTCAAGAATATAAGCTGGCTCCCTATCCGACACTAGCTCCCAACGGAGAGGTCCTGGTGGCTAGCGATGTCACCAAGGCCATTGACCAGGCTGACTGTGTCAGTGGCTTCTTCGTAGGCCGATATTTGATTAATATCTGGGACGTCATCAACTACGTCTTCATTAATCAGCTAGGGGTGATCAAATATGTCGACGGGCAATTCCCAACCGGATCAGCCCTGCGGCATTTTACCGCCTTGGCTAACAACCAACTGACACATAGTCAGCTGAACCGTTATCACTACGGCGATGTCCGCCGGGTGTTAACAACTTACGCCCCTTGGCTGATGGATATAATTAATGAGATTTATAATAGATTCATCACCGGCAACACCGGTGGTGAAAGCTACCAACTGGCCGTGGAAAAATGGCTGGTGGAAAAAGTAACCTATTTTGACGGCCTCAACGAAGCTAAGGTCGTCATGTATAACCTTATGAACCTGGACGAGCCCCTAAAAACTGCCTGGCTAAAAGGGCTCAACCTGGCCCGAGAACACACTCGGGCGCAAATCCGCTTTATGCGCCAGGAATTGGGAGACGAGCGGATTGCTCAACTCCCCAAAAACCTACCAATACTAGGCAGTGGCCTGCATGATATGCTGGCCACCTAACAACAATTTAGAAACAAAGAGCAGCTCTGCCATACGGCATCTGCTCTATTTTTTTATTCTTTTCATCTGCGCCTGACGCCATTTAGCAATCTCTTGGTGATTGCCCGACAGTAAAATCTCGGGCACAGCATAATCTATGCCAGCTAAATTAACAACTTCAGGCTTAGTATACTGCGGATATTCTAATTGACCAACCCGACTATGAGATTCTTGGAGCAGACTATCGGCATTACCTAAAACGCCGGGCAAAAGGCGAGCGATGGAATCAAGTATAATCATCGCCCCCAGCTCGCCGCCGGTTAGGACATAATTACCGATAGAGATTTCTTCATCAATTAAATTATTAACTCGTTCATCCACCCCTTCATAGCGACCGCAAATCAGCACCACCTCATCTAATTTACTATACTGACGAGCTCGCGCTTGGGTCCATGTTTTACCTTTAGCCGATAGCAGAACTATTTTTTTGTGTTTATGTTTAGTTTTAATAGCTTTCAGCACTTGAGCAATCGGCTCAACTTGCATCACCATACCCGGACCACCGCCATAGGGCGTATCATCAACTCGCCGCTGTTGATTAAGCGACCAATTTCGCAAATCATGAATTTTTACTTGAAAATGGCCCTGCTGTTGGCCGCGACCAATAATTGATTGCTCTAAATAACCAAAAGCCTCGGGCAAAACTGTAATAATTTGGAATAACATATGCACTATTATAGCATAAAACAAAAAGACCAGAATTATTCTGGTCTTTTTGTTATGAGTACAGATACTAGATGGCTAAATCTTCTACTGAAGAAGTGTCAATCTTTTCCTCGACTGGTTTTTCCTGATGAAACTCCCGATGCGGACGCTGGCCGCCATTCGGATCATAAATCTTCAGGTTAACCCGGGCGCTATTTTTGGCGCCGACAATCTTTAATAAAGTGCGGATAGCCTGCGCAGTCTGGCCGCGACGACCAATAACATAGCCCATGTCGGCCGGATTAATTTTTAAGGTCAACAGGACGCCCATTTCGTCAACAGTGCGGTCAACGGAAACATCTTCCGGATTGCCGACGATGGCCTTGACAACATACTCTAAAAACTCTTTGTCATGAAGCTCCATACTTTTTACTTTACTTAAGATTAGGCTAAACTACCTAACATTATGCCAAAATCATAGCACGCCTATGACTAGCTGTCAATCAAAATTGGACTAGCTATTATTAATCATTTTTTAACATAAACAAAAAACCGATAAAGCAAAAAATTCCAAACGGTTGATAAGGCAATATTAACTAATCGGACTAATAGATAATTAAAACCAAACTGTTCATTAAATAGCCACATCCAAAAAATGGCAATCAGATAGTTAGCGGCTGCCAATGAAAAATAACGAACCGCCTGACGGGCAAAAGCGCCTGATGAAGCAAAGACCCAATATTTGTTTAGTAAAAAAACATAAGAACACATAGCCAATTGATTAATAACAATTGACCAAACAGCAGTCAAGCCGATAATTGTTTTCAGCCAATAAAGCGTTGCCATATCTAGCAACACCGCGCTGCAGCCAACAATAAAATAACGCACAAATTGTGGTGAATAGAACTGTTTAAAGGCCCAATCAATAATCCGCCGCGCTAATCGTAATAAACCCATAAATTAATATTGGCTAATTTAAACCAAAAACTTGTAAATGTAATTTTTTAGCCGACTGATCGTCTAATTCCTTATAGACCGCCCGCACCGTATAGCGATAACGGCCGTTAGGCAGAGCAAATTCATCCACTACTGATAAGCTCCACAAACCTTCATAACCGACCTTAGCCGTGATATCGGCTAGTTCAGCGTCCAACGCTTGACGATTGTCTAATTCTAAATTGGCATCCAAACTAATTAATTTCTGAGTTAACTCCACGGTGGCTGGAAAATTGCCGACATTAATTAAATGATTGATTAATTGATTAGCATCAATCTCAGCGGCAACCATAGTTTGTCCGTTATAATCATCAATCAGTTGACATAAAATACCCAGAGACTGACCGGCCAGCTGAATCTGCCAAGCGGCGTAAGGATTGCCGGCTGGCGGAATATTATCTAATTGAGACCAAGTTATCTGCTTGGCTCCAGCCCAACCCAAAAAACCGGCAACTGTCTGACGCAATTGCTCCACCACCGTATCTTGACCGGCTAATAGCCAACCAAGGTGTTCAGCTTCTTGATAGTCATCACCGACTTGACCAAAAACTTTACCAATTTCAAAAATTTGTAAATCCGGCACCTGTTTTTTAAGATATTCACGCGCTTGTTGAATTAAACTAGCCAGAATTGTCTGCCGCAAATCAGGATAATCTTCATTGATGGCATTCTGGGTGCTGGCTATTGACCACGGCAAATAATTGGCCTCTTGATTGTTAGCTCTAGTAACCATCGTCCACGACAAAACCTCATCCCAGCCCTGAGCCACTAGCCAATCTCGCCACTGTTCTTTAGCTTTGGTCAACGGCAAAGTAATTTCTGGAGTAACGGTCAGGGCGGGTAAAATAGCTGGAATTTTATCAAAACGATATAACCGTAAAACTTCTTCTACCAAATCTTGAGCCATCTCCAAGTCAGTCCGCCAATCTGGTACGGTTACTAGCCATGGATTATTTTTGTTGTCAATAACAAAACCAAGTTGCTGTAATATTTGCTGACTTTGCTGTGAACTAATCTCAACACCGCCCATCTGAGCCGCTAATTGCGGATCAAATTTAATAACCAGCGGTTGAGTCGGTTGAGGATAATATTCAAATAATTGGCTGGCGACCTGAACACCAATTTGGTCAACCAATAAATTAACTAACAAATCAAAGGCGTAATCTAGGTTAGCTAAACTCAAATCTTTTTCTAACTTATTACTAGCCTCGGTGACAATATGCAAACGGCGCGAATTTTGCCGCACTAAACTGGGATTATAAGCCGCCATCTCTAGTAAAATATTAGTCGTTTCCGGCTTGATGGCGGCGTAATCAGTACCAACAATACCGGCTAAAGCAATAATTTCTCGACGATCACTAATTAACAGTTCGCCGCCAGTTAAATCAATCTGACTGCCATCTAAAGTCGTAACTTTAACAGCTCGATCGTTAACTGACCAAACAACATCGCCATCTAGTCGATCATAGTCAATTAAATGCGAAGCATAGCCGGTCAGTATCATGACATAATTGGATAAATCAACGGCTAGATTAACAGTCTTAATTTCATATAGACTAAGGTAATCAACTAACCATTGCGGTGATGGCTTGGCAACGGCTCCTGATAACTTAACTGCCCGAACACGGCGAACTTGATCAGTGTCAATCCGAATTGGCAAAATAAAATTAGTCGGCGACCATGGTTTAAGGTCGGGCAATTTTAATGCCAAATTGAAATAAGCCGCCACTTCGCGGGCGATGCCTAAAACCGAAAAACAATCAGCTCTATTTTGACGAACTTCTAAACCAATTAAGGTATCGGCTTGGCCATTGTAGTTGACCGCAGTTAAGCTTTCTTGCATCAGCCCAGTCATCGTCAAGGCTTCGCCAACTTCCGCCGGCGTAGCCACTAATCCGGGCACTAATTGTTTAATTTGACTATAAAGTATTTTCATGGCTGTAGGGTTTATAACCTAAATTACCGCCCAATAGGGTACGGACATCTGTAATATTGTGTCGAGCCATTGCCCAGCGATCAAGGCCGAGACCAAAAGCAAAGCCTTGCCACTGCTCCGGATCTAGCCCGGCCATAGTTAAAACTTTAGGATGAATCAAGCCGGCGCCACCCATTTCAATCCAGCCAACACCTTTGCAAATTGGACAGCCAGCGCCTTGGCAATTAAAACATTGCATATCCGGCCCAACACCCGGCTCAACTTCAGGATAATATTTATTGCGGAAACGAATTTTCACCTCCGGACCATAAACTGACTGAAATAAAGCCGTAAAAGTGCCAAACAAATCAGCTAAGCTAGTTTTGTTCATAACAACCACCCCTTGGTAGTGATGAAAAATAAAATGGTTACTCTTGTTAACAGTTTCATTGCGATAAACGCGCCCCGGACAAACCACCTTGAAAGGCGGCTGATAATTAGCCAGCAGCCGCGCCTCAACCGATGAGGTCTGGGTCCGTAATAAAATATTCGGCTCTTGTAGATAAAAAGTGTCTTGCATGTCGCGGGCCGGATGATCCATCGGGACATTTAAGCGCTGAAAACAAAACTCGTCAGTTTCAATCTCTCGATCTTCCATAACGCTATAGCCCATTTTAATAAATAAATCATTAAGCTGACGAATGGTCTGAGTAATCGGATGCAGATGGCCGAGCTTAACCGGTTTTAAACCGATAGTCTGAGCTTGTGCCTGACAAGTCGCTTGTCGGCTAACCGCGGCCAATTCAGCTGAGTGATCATCAAATAATTGCTGAGCGGTCTGCTGAGCCGCTTGCCAGGCCGGTCCTTGTTGGCGTTTTTCTTCAATCGTTAAGGCTGACAGCGCTTTAACCTGTTTTTTGATTAAACCCTGTTTGCCAAGATATTTCTGCCACACTACGCCTAGCCCGGATTCGTCAGTGACAATCGCTAGCTCGGAACGTAATTGTTCTAATAATTCATTGGGTAACATAAATTTACATTAGGTCTGGCGCCTGGATACCCAAAAGCCTAAGACCATTATCTAAAACTTGGCGGATGGCCGCTACTAGATGTAAACGGAAAGCTTGTTCCTGGGAACCGATAATCCGCACGCGCTGATAATAATCATTAAATTGCCGAGCTAAATTAAATAAATATTTAGCCAATATTGACGGATCAGCCTGGTGAGCTGCTTGGCTAATAACCTGATTAAACTGAGCCGCTGTCAATAAAATGGTTTTTTCCTCAATGGGCGCGATGGGAACAACCAACGATTTCGGCCAAGCGGCTTGCCGCTGGATAGCCGCTAAACGAACAGCTGCATATTGAATATAGGCAGCCGTATAGCCGTCAAAACTCAAAGCTTGATTAAGATCAAAAGTAATCGGCTTATCCGGGCCAACTTTAACCATTTCAAATTTTAACGCGCCAACCACTACTTGCCAAGCAACCTGCTGACATTGCTCTTCAGACCAATCGGCATGCCGCTGCTTAATCTCGGCCAATTCTTTATTCAATAAATCCTGTTTGAGCTGTTCATAAGTAATAATATTGCCTTGGCGTGAAGCCATCATGCCGGTTGGTAATTTAACAAAACTGTAAGACAAATGACGAATCGGTTGGTTAATACCTAAACGACGTAAAACAGCGGCTAATTGCTGAAAATACAGACTCTGCCGCTCATCAATCACATACCATGATTCGGCTAATTGGTATTGCTTGAATTTGTCCTGAGCCAGCGGCAAATCAGCCACCGGATAAAGAGTGGTGCCATCACTGCGTAAAAATAATAAAACGCCCAGTTTTTCATTTTCCAAATTAGCCAAAACAGCGCCTTGACTTTTTTCTAATTGGCCGGCAGCTAGCATTTTCTCGACTAATTGACGGCCGTCATCCAAATAATCGCTTTCAAAGAAGGTCTGGTCAAAATGAATATCCAGCTGACGGTAAATATCATTGAACTGATCAACGCTCCATTGGCGAGTTTCTTGCCACCGGCCATATTCCGGCTGCTGTTTGGCTTCCAAGCGTTTCATAATCGCCCCGACCAAGCCCTGACCGACTGGATCATTGGGTAATTCCTGACTCGCTTGAGCATAGAGCTGCCCCAAGTAATAACCGCGATTATCCGGAATTATCTGTTCAGCTGGCTGTTGACTCAGTTTCCACAAAACCTTGGCGACATGAACCCCAAAATCATTTAAATAGGATACGGGAATAGCCTGATAACCGACAAAATTTAAGATTCGCTGGACACTGTCGCCAAAAAACAGATTGCGCAGATGACCGATATGATACTCTTTGTGGGTATTGGCGTTGGAATATTCAATCATAATTCGCTTCGACTGACCCTCTGCCGAACGACCATAGTTTTCTTTTTCTTGATTAATCTCGGTTAAAACTTTCTCAGCTAATAATTGTGGCGATAAATTAATATTTAAATATGGACCAGCGGCTTGCCAGCCGGAAATCATCGGATTATTACCAGTTGCCAATTTAGCAACCAAATCTTGCGCCAAAACGCCTGGAGCAATCCCCAGCTGTTTAGCCGCCTGAAAACAGGGCCAACTTAAATCGCCCATATCGGCTTGCGGCGGAATAACAATATCATCCGCCTGAACCAGCGGTTCTGGTAATTGCTGATTAATTAAGTCAGCTAATTTTGAAGTTATATCCTGATAATAATAACCGTTCATATTATTCAGCAACCAAATACCAATATTGTTTCTTACCCTTTTGTAATAAAATCGGCTTAGCGCTTAATTTAACTAATAATTGACTATCAGTAATCGTTTGCTCGGCTAATTTAACACCGCCCTGCTCAATTAAGCGCCGAGCCTCTCCACGGCTGGTGACCGCCTTAATGTCTAATAATAAATCAATAATCGGCCAGTCGCTCTTAGTTAAAGCAATGGTAGCAATATCCTCCGGTAATGACTTCTGCTGAACAACTTTAATAAAATAGGCTTCAGCTTGATCAGCCGCGACTTGGCCATGATAAATATTGACAATTTCTTTGGCTAGCGCCATTTTCGCATCGCGCGGGTTAGCGCCGCCTTGGATAGCTTGTTCGTATTCTGTGATTTGGCTCAAGGGGCAGCGTGTCATTAAAATAAAATATTTGATAATTAAATCATCGCTGATGCCCATGACTTTAGCATACATGGTCTGCGGTTCATCGGTAAAATTAATAGTATTCCCCCAGCTGGAACTCATCTTGCGACCATCAGTGCCCTCAGCCAATTCGGTCATGATAATATTTTGCGGTGGCTGACCAAAATGTTCTTGCAGTTTACGGCCAGCCAACAAATTAAAACGTTGATCAGTCCCGCCCAGCTCAACATCGGCCTTGACCATAACGCTGTCATAGCCCTGCATCAACGGATAAAGCATCTCACGCACCGACACCCGCGAACCAGCTTCTAGACGACGGCGGATATTGTCCCGAGCAATAAATTCAGCAACCGAAAACTGATCGGCTTGCTCGCCAATCTGATTATAAGTTAGTTGGCCTAACCACTCGCTATTATAATGAAATTCACAGCTATCTAAATCAATTAATTGACCGGCTTGCTTTAAATACTGAGCCATATTCGCCTGAATCTTTTCGGGCGATAGCATCGGCCGCTCGCTATCCTTATCGGAAGTGTCGCCAATGACGCCGGTAAAATCACCAACTATTAAAACAATCTGATGGCCTAATTGCTGCAAATCGCGCAGTTTAAGCAAAGGAATAGAACGACCTAAATGCAGGTTGGGACTGGTTGGATCAGTGCCTAGCTTAATCCGTAATTTTTGACCGCTTAGAAGTTTTTGCCGCAGCTGATCTTTAATAATTACTTCATTTACTCCACGTTCCAGTAATTCATCAATCAATTTAGCATCAGTCTTAATCATATAATTAACGGCCAACTAACGGACAAGACCGCTTGGCCAGCTCAATAATCAAATTCTTTAATAATTCATGACGGGCAGCTGTTTCATTGGCAGCGCTGTCAATACTAATGACTAACTTAAATTTTAAGCCAGCGGCCGTCAATTCGTCAAAATAAAACTTAACCGTAGCCGTTTTGGCCGGATATTTTTTAGCCACTATCTGGCCAGCCGCCAACGCACCTTGTTCAACCTCGGTCAATTGGCTGCCCGGGCCGGCGATAGCTTCAATAGTCACCATCCAGTTTTTATCAGTCTGACTGCGACCAATAACCTTCTGATTAGCAAATAAACGATTAGGCATAATAATTCGCTCGCCACTGGTCGCCTTCAACCGAGTAGAGCGCCAGGAGATATCCTCAACTTTGGCTACCGTGCCATCGTCCAATTTCAAATAAGCGCCAACCCGAATAGTTTTATCAATAATAACAAAAAAGGCAGCAAAAAGATTGGATAAAGTTTCTTGTAAACCCAAAGCGATAGCCACGCCGGCAACACCTAACCCAGCCCAGAGCGGTCCGATATTAATATGCCAAATCTGGCCGATAGTCAATAGGCCTAAAATATAGATAACCGTTTGAATTGCCCGCTGAACAATCAAATGCATGGTTGGATTAATCTTATTGTCCTTATGACGATTGGCCCAACGCTTGCTAAAACTAGCCGACCAACTGGCTAGCAACCAAGTAATTACAATGGCTAATAATGATAATAATAGATTCAAAAACCACATATTATTTAGTTATTTGCTGATTTAGAGCCGTCAATTCGGCTTGCCAATCAGCTAATTTATTTTGTTCGGCTAAAATAATTTTTTTCGGCGCCTTAGCGATAAATTCAGGATTAGCTAAACGGATAGATAACTGCTCAATGGCCGTTGTCAGCTCAACAATTTTCTTAGCAATCTTAGCTTGAGCGCCAGTTTGGTCAATTTGACCAAATAAATAAAAACTAATCTGACCGCAAACGCCAGCCAAAGAATCGGCCGGAGCTGAGCCAGTAGCTACAATCTCCACTTGTTCTAAACCGGTGCGCAATTTTTTTAATAAATCTATCTGACTGTTTAAGGCTTCGGCCTGTTGTCCGGCGATAATCAAGGCGGATAAGTTTTGATTGGGAGCGATTTGTTGATGGCTGCGTAAATTGCGAATTTCAGTAATTAATTGCTGAACTATGGTAAAAGATTCGGCATCTGCCCAATCACCGCTCAACTGTTCTGGCCATTGAGCAATTAATAGCGGCTGATCAATCCCGAGCTGTTGCCAGAGGACTTCAGTCACAAAAGGAATAAACGGCTGCCACAGAATCAATAGATTTTTAAAAATATAGCCCAAAATATTAGCTTTCTGACTAGTCGGCTCCATCTTGCTGATTTCCAAATACCAATCAGCTAAATCATTCCAAGTAAAATCGCGCAAAGCTTCACCAGCTAATGAAAATTCATAGCGGCTAATGCGTTGGCCAACCGTCTTAACCAATTTATCAAAACGGCTCAGAATCCAGCGGTCAGCCCAAGTTGTTTGTGTTAAGTCTATGTTATTATGGACAAAAACTGTTTTATCAGGCAGTGCTGACAAAATATAACGACCAATATTCCAAAGCTTATTGACAAAATTACGATAACTGGCAATTTTAGCGGTCCCCAGGCGACAATCATTACCCGGAGTAATACCGATCAATAACGATAAGCGAACGGCATCAGTACCATAAAGCTCAATCATATCTAACGGATCAAGGCCGTTACCTTTGGACTTGCTCATTTTCTTGCCATGTTCATCCAAAACCAAGCCGTGCATATAAACATCGGTAAATGGCACTTCACCCAAAGCAAAAAGAGTCATCATCATCATGCGCGACACCCACAGAGTCAAGATGTCATAACCGGTCTCTAAAACTTGAGTCGGATGAAATCGGGCTAAATCGCCAATCTTTTGACCGTCAACAAAATTATCCGGCCAGCCTAAAGTGGAAAAAGTCCACATGCCCGATGAAAACCAAGTATCTAAAGTATCCGGATCCTGCTGCCAATCGCCACCATGAGGGGCAGTATCGCTGACCATTATTTCTTCACCACGATACCAGACCGGAATCTGGTGGCCAAACCAAATCTGCCGAGAAATACACCAATCATGTAAATTAGCCATCCAATCCAAGTAGCGTTTTTGAAACCGCTCGGGCACAAATTTGGTTTGACCCTGTTCCACCGCTGCCATGGCGGCTTGTTTTAACGACCGGCCGCCCAAACGGTCCAAGGGACGATCAACACCAATAAACCATTGTTTCGATGGCAAAGGCTCAATAGCGGTGCCGCAGCGATAACAGATAGATAAATTATTGGTAATAGTTGTCTGTTGAATTAACAGCTGGCGCTGGCCTAGCTCAGCAACCACTAATTGACGAGCTTCTGCAACCGGCAAGCCGCTAAAACGACCAAGATTGTCCGCCATTAAACCATCAGGAGTAATAACTTTAACCACGGCTAAGTCGTGTTTTTCTTTGAATTGCCAATCAGTCATGGAATGAGCCGGCGTCACACCGACCGCGCCAGTACCAAAAGCCATATCTACCGACCGATCAGCAATAATCTTAATCGTCAATGGCTGGCCGCAAAAATCAACCTGGTAGGTTTGGCCGATATATTGCTGATAACGCTTATCTTGCGGATTGACCGCTACAGCTGTATCGCCTAATTTGGTTTCCGGCCGAGTGGTGGCAATAGCGATTGGAAAATCAGCTGAATATTTAAAAGTATATAATTCGGCCGGCTGTTCTTTGTAGTCAACCTCATCGTCGGACAAGGTGCTTTGACAACGCGGACACCAATTAACCACCCGTTCGCCCCGGTAAATCGCCCCCTCGTCATACATCTGTTTAAACATTACCCGCACTGCCTTTTGTCGCGGCTCATCCATAGTAAAAGTCATCCGCGACCAATCCAGCGAGGCGCCCATTCTTCTAATTTGATGCAAAATGGTTTCTCTAGTTGGCCCAACAAACTCCCAAACGCGCCGCAAAAACTCTTCCCGACCATAATCATGGCGAGTCTTGCCTTCGGTCTGATAAAGTAATTTCTCAACAACATTCTGGGTAGCGATGGCGGCATGATCAGTGCCGGGCAACCATAATGTCCGATAGCCGCGGGCTCGATGATAGCGAATCAATAAATCTTCAATGGCCAACATAGCGGCATGGCCTAAATGCAGCTTGTCAGTAATATTGGGTGGCGGCAAAATAATAGTATAGTTGGGCGCTTCAGCCGGCAGTGGCAAATTATCTGGATTAAATAAACCGCTATCCAACCAACGCTGATAAATCGCCGCTTCGTAATTTTGCGGTTCGTAGGTTTTAGCTAATTCAGTCATAAAAATCAAGAGAAACTGCTGTTAGCATAACAAAAAGACCTTGGAAAAGCAAGGTGAAAAACTAATCTCTTCATTTTCTTCGTCTAAGCAAAACCACAGTTAATCCATAATAAATTATAATGATCCCAATCCGCCAGCCACTCGGCCACTCTACTATAAAACCGGCCGCCGGCCAATTAGCTAAATTAGCAATTATGGCTAACAAAATCTTTAGCAACCAACCGGCTGGAGCAAAAATAAAAACCCCGCCGGCTGGCCAGAGCCAAGCCAAGGGACTAGCCAGCAAGAGAAAGATGGTCAACCACGGTAAAGCCCAAACCACCAATAAATTAGCCAATGGCGCTATCATGGAAATTTGACCGAATTGCCAAAAAATTAACGGCCAAGTCCACATCTGAGCCGCCAGAGTGACTGCCAAATTTTCACTAATCAGTGGCAGCCGCAATAACGGTATCCGCCGTAACCATTTTTGCCACAATTCAGTCCAATAGAGCAGGCCGAAAACCGCGGCAAATGACAAACTAAAACCCAAATCACCCCAAAAATAAAAAGGATTAATGGCCAACATAACCGCCGCGCTAATTAAAAGCAGATGGCCGCTCCGGCCCAGGCGACCGCAATAACGGCCCCAGACCAATAACAAACCAAAAAGACCGGCCCGCACGGCTGAAGCTGGCGCCCCGATAACTAAAACATAAATAGCAATAACCAAACTGGCGCTAATTGTGGCCCAGCGGCGCGGCCAGCCCAGAATAATAAAATTATCAATAAATAAAACAAGCAACAAGCTAATATTAAAACCGGACACGGCGGTAATATGGCTTAAACCGGTAATCGCCAGCCGTTGACGCCACTCAGCCGATATTTGACCTGCGCCACCCCAAACCAAGGGACCAGCCAAACTAGCCGCCGGTTCTGGCAAACTATTGGCTAACGCCTGAGATAAGCGCTCTTGGCCATTAACCAAATAAAACCACCAGTTTTGGGGCTGGCTAGCCACCAGCTGCCGCTGGTCGGCCTGTAAGATAGCCCGAGCGCTGCGATTAAACAGATAATAACGATAACTGAAAACACCACCGGCTGGCCACGCGGCTAAACGGCCGCTAAATTGCCAGCTTTGGCCAGCCTGAGCTCCGCTTAACCAGCTTTCAGGACCATAAACCAGGACTCGCCCGGGCCAAGTGCGCCAGCCGGAATGGCTATAATAATTAATATCCTTAATAATCATCTGCGATCCACCGCTAGAGCGAGGCTGCGGTCGGCTGACCAATCGCCCCTTAATAATTATATCGCCGCTAGAACTTAAAGATGATGCTGTTGTAACGGCCGATACCAAGGCAGTGTCGGCCCGCCAAAAACCAATTACTAAACATAAAGCCAATACTAAAACTGACCGTTTCCGCTTACCGGTCAAACCAGCCAAAGCAATCCCCAATAAACCACCATAAAAATAAGCCACTGACCAATGACTCGGCCACAACCCGACTAACGCAATACCGAAAATAAAAGCCAGCCAATAACGGCTAGCCGGAAAGAATTGTCCCCCTCCGGACATAGTTTTATCAATTATCTTTTAAGCAGACGGATCGGCTTGACGCCGCTGCCAATCCCATAACCAGTAAGCCTTTAAAAATAACTCTAATTTACCGTCTAAAACCCCGGCGACATCGCTAGTGCTGACTGCGGTGCGATGATCTTTAATAATTTGGCTGCCATATAAAAAATACGATCTGATTTGCAAACCCCAATCAGCTTTAATTTGTTGACCTTTAAGTGTTTGCTTTTGCTGATTCAGTTTTTCGGCTTGCTGCTGGGCCAACTTGGATTGTAAAACGGCCAAAGCCAAAATTTTATTTTGATGTTGCGAACGTTCACTTTGGCAAGTTACCACTAAACCGCTGGGTAAATGAGTCAACCGCACCGCCGAATCAGTCGTATTTACGCCTTGACCGCCCGGACCGGAAGAACGAAAAACATCAATCTGTAATTCATTCTCAGTAATTGCCGGCGCTTCAATAGCCGGCAATTCCGGGATAACTTCAACCAGGGCAAAAGAGGTTTGTCGCAAATGTTGAGCATTAAACGGCGAATTACGCAATAGCCGATGAGTGCCACCTTCACCGCGTAAAAAACCATAAGCCAGCGGACCAGCTAGACGCAAGGTAACACTTTTAATGCCAGCCTCATTACCGGCCTGTTCATCTAAAACTTGACTAGACCAACCCTGTCGATCAGCATAGCGCAGATACATTCGCTCTAATATCAGAGCCCAATCTTGAGCATCAACACCGCCAGTGCCGGCGTGAATTGACAAAATAACCGGCAAATCATCGTGCGGCTGATCAAAAAAACGACTATTTTCCAGCTGCTCGATAAGTTGAATAATTTGTTGCAGTTCAGTCTGCACTAAATCGGCAGTGATGGCATCGATTTCGCCAGTCGCAGCTAAGGCGGCTAAGTCGGCTAAACGCTGTTCAGTGGCCTGATAATTATTAATTTCGGTTTGAATAACTTCAATCCTTTTTAATAATTGGCCGGCTTGTTCAGGATCAGACCACAGATCGGGTGTCTGAGCTTTTGCTTGCAAAGTGGCTAGTTGCCGCTGCTTGGCAGCTAGGTCAAAGCCACCTCCCAATCTCTAGAAGGCGTTGACGGACCGCCTCAATATTTTGACCATTAACTATTTCAAGCATAAGATTACCGCAAAATTGAGTTATACAAACTAAAATAATCTTTTAATAACGGCGGCAAATAGATAACACCAGCTAATAAAGACAGGAGAAGCAGAAGCCATTTAATCCAGCTAAGAATTCTTTGCCAATAAACATACCGATAAATCAATCGGGTGTTTTCCCGAATCTCGGCAATGGCTGCTGCTTGGTCGGCTAAAACTCGCCGCAAATCTTCATCCATAAAATAAATTAAGCTAATTGATATCAATATTATAGCAAAAAAATTTTAGCTCACCAATCAACGAATCTGGGCGGTTGGCACCTTAGCTTTAGCTATAGCTAATAACTCAACCATTTCAGCATCAGTATAGACTCTCTGCCCCACTAAGCTAGGATCCAATAAATCACCAGCCAGCCGAGCTTTTTGTAAATACCAAGATCGAGCGCCAATCAACTGTTCGGCCAGTAAGCTAATATCGGCCGCCGATAATAACTGTGGCACCACAGTGGTACGAAACTCATAATCCAATGGTTGATCAGTCAATAACCACTCGGCCGTAATTTTAGCTTCAGCGGTTAAGCGACTCAAAATATCCGCCGGTAAAGGCATTATTTGATCATATTTATTCCAAGGAGCCTTAATATCCATAGCTAAATAATCAATTAAACCGTCTTGCACCAACTGTTTAACCATTTGGCTGGCTGTTCCGTTAGTGTCTAGTTTAACCAATAAGCCGCGTCGCTTGATCTCAGTGATAAATTCCGGCAAATCATGATGGAGAGTTGGTTCGCCGCCAGTCACCACTACGGCTTCCAAGCGATCTTGCCGTTGATCTAAAAACGCCCACAGGTCAGCCAACGAATAAACTGGCTGACCTGTGGTATTGGTAACACCAACCGTTGCCGGCCGGACAAGCATGGGATTATAACAGTATCGACAGTGAAAATTACAACCTTGAGTAAAAACAATAGCGGAAATTTTATCAGGATAATCAAGCAGACTAACTGGCTGTAATCCGCCGATAATCATAGTTAGCAACCGCAGCTATCACTCTCGCCTTCAGCAATAAAAGTTTGACGATTAGCAAATTCGGCTTGTTTGGCATCATTCCATTGTTTAACTGGCCGCAAATAACCAGTAACACGACTGTAAACCTCACAAGGGGTGCGTTTGGTTTCTAAGGGAGACATAAGCATGGGGATTAAAAAATTAATAAACAAATTAATCAGGCCATCTCGGCCAAGGCTGGTTCGGGGTGAAAACCAATCTCCTCATCACATTTGGGACAATAAAAATGCTCACCGGCAATATAACCGTGCTTGGGGCAGATAGAAAAGGTCGGGGTAATAGTAAAATAGGGTAAATGATAATTCTCCGCCACCTTGCGCACTAAGGTCCGCACTGCTGAAGCGCTGGGCAATGATTCACCTAAGAAAAAATGAAGAACTGTCCCGCCAGTATATTTGGTCTGCAAACTATCCTGTAGCTCCAAAGCTTCAAAAATATCATTGGTAAAATTGACTGGTAATTGAGTTGAATTGGTGTAAAATGGCGCCTGGTCAATTTTATCATTATTGGCTACCTTGATATTGGGGTAAAGATCACGATCTAACCGCGCTAAGCGCCGAGAAGTACCCTCGGCCGGGGTGGCTTCTAAATTATATAAATGATTGGTTTCTTCTTGAAATTTACCTAAAGTTTCGCGCATAAATTCCAGAATCTCTTCAGCAAACTGGTGGCCAGCCGGGCTGGCAATGCTATTAGCAATCGGCGCAAAATTGATTAAGGCTTCATTCATACCGATTAAACCGATAGTACCGAAATGATTGTTCCAATAACCGCCAAACCGCTCTTTGATGCTAGCCAAATAATAGCGGGCATACGGATAAAGACCGCCTTCAGTTAATTTTTCAATAATCTCCCGCTTAGTTTCCAGACTCTCTTGAGCCAGTCGCATTAGATTACCCAGTCTTTGGAAAAACTCTTCTTTAGTCTGACTGAGATAGCCAATACGCGGCAAATTAATAGTCACCACGCCGATAGAACCAGTTAATGGATTGGCGCCAAACAAACCGCCACCGCGTTTGCGCAGTTCACGATTGTCCAATCGTAATCGACAACACATTGACCGCGCATCATCCGGATCCATATCAGAATTGATAAAATTGGAGAAATAAGGAATGCCATACTTGCGCGTCATTTCAAAAATCTTATTGGCTACAGGCGAATCCCATTGAAAATCTTTGGTTAAATTATAGGTGGGAATCGGAAAAGAAAAGACCCGCCCCTTGGCATCGCCTTCCATCATCAATTCGGCAAAAGCAATATTTAACATATCAATCTCCGGCTGAAAATCACGATAACGCTCTTCTTTAAGTTCGCCGCCAATAATAACATTTTCTTCACCCATTGCCTTGGACGGTTTTAGATCCATAGTAATATTGGTAAAGGGCGTCTGAAAACCAACCCGAGTCGGCACATTAACATTATAAATAAACTCCTGCATGGCCTGTTTAACTTCGGTATAAGTTAATTTATCGTAGCGAATAAATGGCGCCAAATAGGTGTCAAAATTGGAAAAAGCTTGAGCGCCGGCCACTTCGCCCTGGACAGTATAAAAGAAATTAGTAATCTGGCCTAAAGCGGTTCTAAAATGTTTAGGCGGACGAGATTCAACCTTGCCGCTAACGCCGCCGAAACCCTTTAATAATAAATCTTTAATATCCCAACCAGCGCAATAGGCCGCTAAAATTTGTAGGTCATGCAGATGAAAATCACCATTTTGATGAGCTTCACGAATCGGCGCATTATAAACCTTATTCAGCCAATAAGTTGATGAAATAATTGAGGCCAGGTGATTATTTAATCCCTGTAAGCTGAAACTCATATTAGAATTCTCCTTGACCCGCCAATCAGTTTGTTTTAAATAATCATCCATGATTTTCTCCGAATCAATCATCAGGGACAAGTTACGCAAACGAGCATGCTGGTCGCGATACAGAATATAAGATTTAGCAACCTTGATTAAACGATTGTTAATCAAAACTTCCTCAACAATATCTTGGATTTCTTCAACCGCCGGAATACTTCGTTCATGAAATTTTTGGTTGATTAATTTAACCACCTCATTGGAAATAATTTCGGCCTTGGCTTTGTCGGGTTGACCGACGGCGGACATTGCTTTATTAATAGCGTTGGTAATCTTGCTCTGATCAAAATCAACGATTTCTCCGGAGCGTTTACAAATCTTGCTAATACCTTGACTCATAGATGATGCAGGTTACTTTTTTAACTTAAGCAGCCGATTCAGCTCTTGGCTTAAATCTTGCAATTCAAAATCGGAATAAACGCTAGCAAAACGAATATAGGCAACTTTATCAATTTTTTTGAGCTGTTTCATAACGATACGGCCAATATCTTGGCTGTTAATCTCGGGCTGACGAGCCGCCTGAATATCGCGCTCAATTAAGTTAACCAGTTGTTTGAACTGATCGCTATTAATCGGCCTTTTCTCAGTGGCTTTACGCAAGCCAGAAATCATCTTATCCCGACTATAAACCTCCTTGCGACCATCTCGTTTAATCACTAATAAATCTAAAATCTCAGTTTCCTCATAAGTGGAAAAACGAAAACCGCATTTTAAACATTCGCGGCGGCGGCGGATCGACAAGCCATCGCTGGCGACTCGCGAGTCTACTACCTTGGTCTCAGAATGATAACAAATCGGACATTTCATGATTTTTGGCTAAAACTACATATTGTGCCTCACTAAGTTGTTTCTCCACAAAATGTAGTTATCTGATGCTCTCATTATAGCACTTTTTCCAAAGCCAGCAAGAGCTAAAAAAATAGCTAAAAAATAATAAAAAATGCCGCCCAATAATGAGCGGCATTTTTTGTGCACAATTTTTATTCATTTTATAATAACTTTTTGCGGATAAAAGTCGGGATACTTAAGTCGTCATCTTCGTCGACAGGGGAACTGGAAGCAGCTGGCGGCGTTGGCTGGCGAGCCGGTTCTGATTGCGCCTTTTTAAGAGCCGACATCAATCCTTTACGGTTTTCTTTTACTTCTTCATTGGCATCATCATCTTGTCCTTTTTCAACAAAAGTCGTCGGCTTATAAAAATGATTGTAGCTCTTGCCGATAGCTTGATTGTCATTACTAGCTGAACGACTATCAAAACCGGTAGCAATCACTGTAATCCGCACCTCGTCTTTAAAATTGTTGTCTACCGAGGTGCCAAAGATTATTCGCGCTTCCTCATCAACCGAATTAGTAATAATTTTGGCGGCTTCATGAATTTCATCTAAAGCCAAACTGGGCCCGCCAGTAATTGTAAATAAAACACCCTTGGCGCCATCAATCGACATCTCTAATAATGGCGAATTAATAGCGGCTTTAGCGGCTTCAATGGCGCGATTTTCACCAGAAGCTTGACCGATACCCATTAAAGCGCTACCAGCATTCATCATGATTGACTTAACATCAGCAAAATCAACATTAATTAAAGCGGGAACATTGATTATCTCCGAAATTCCCTGAACACCTTGCCGCAAAATATCGTCAACAATACCGAAGGCTTCCAGAATAGTCGTTTTTTTATCAATTACCTGAAAAATACGATCATTAGGGATAGTAATAACAGCATCAACTTTGTCAGTTAATTCGGCTTGTCCGCGTTCAGCAATCTTGCGCCGCTGGGCCCCCTCAAAAGTAAATGGCTTAGTGACGACAGCAATAGTCAAAGCACCGAGATCGTGAGCCAGTTCGGCCACGACCGGCGAAGCGCCGGTACCGGTGCCACCGCCCAAACCGCAGGTAACAAAAACCATATCAGCCCCCTTGAGGGCGTCACGAATTTCATTTTGCGATTCGGCTGCAGCATCGCGGCCCAAATCGGGATTCATACCAGCGCCAAGACCTTTGGTAACTGTTTTTCCAATGTGAATCTTGATTGGAGCTTTATTATAATTCAAATCCTGAATATCGGTATTAATAACGATAAATTCCACACCCTTGATACCGCCCTCAATCATGCGGTTAATGGCGTTGCCGCCGGAACCGCCGACACCGACAACTTTAATTTTGGCTGGCGCCTCAACTGCTGGCTTGATTTCTGTCATAAGAATATTAGCTAACGAGCTATAAAATTAAATAGTATGTTTGCTTTGATTGTAAATTATCTGGCTAAAAAAATCAAGAAAAACTACTTTAAAAATAACGACCCAAACCAATCTTTGGCTCGCTTAATCACCTGCTTAGGCTTAAATCCGCTGCTAACTGAATCGTTATCGGTTAAAAAATCATAATGATCACCCCAGGCCACTAAGCCCAGAGCAGTCAAATAACTCAAATCATTAACCTTGTCAATGACGGCAGTGATATTGCGATTAGCTCCCAAACAGACCGGTAAACGCAAATTCTTTTTAGCTAAATCGGTTAACCCAGCCAACTTAGCACCGCCACCCAAAAGAACGACACCGGCCGGTAACATGCCGGAACGATTAATCTTTTTTAATTCGGCATCAACTTTATGAAAAATCTCACTGACTCGCGCTTCAATAATACCCGACAGATACTTCATAGATACGGTCATCGGCTCATCAACTTCGTTATCTGGAGAAATAAGCGGCGTAATATCAACCTCGTCATCTTTATCAATTTTCTCCGGATTGGCTTGGCCAAATTCTAGCTTAATCTTTTCGGCCAAATTAATAGAACAGCGCAAACCAATGGCAATATCGGCAGTAATATGATCGGAGCCAATCGGCAGAATGGCGGCATGCAATAATTGCCCTTCTTCAAAAACAGCCAAACTAGTGGTTAGCGATCCAATATTAACTAAAGCAACCCCCAGCTCTTTGGACCGAGCGCTGACCACAGCCTCGGCCGCCGCTAGCGGCGCTAAAACCGGACTAACAATTGACAGGCCAGCCTGTTCAATCGCCTTGGTCATATTACGAATTTGATTGGTCAAAGACTGGATAATTAAAACCTCAACCTCCAAACGGATACCCGACATACCAACCGGATTCTTAACATCATCTTGATTGTCAACCCGATATTTAATGGGGATAACATGCAGAACTTCATAATTAGCCGGCAACGATAAAGCTTGAGCGGCCTCAATGACTCGAGTAACATCATCATCAGTAATTTCATTATTCATTTGGTTAATCGCCACCACGCCCTTACTGCGCTCACACTTCAAACTAGGGGCGCTAACACCGATATAAACACTATCAACTCGGACGCCAATCAAGCGTTCTGATTTTTCTAGACAAGCCATGACCGAAGAAGCAACCTCCTCAATATTATTGACAATCCCCTTGCTAATACCTGCCGCCGGAGCAGACACCGCGCCAATAATTTGCAGTTGCCCGCCAGTGGTCTGACCGACAACTAGTCTAATTTCCGTAGAGCCGATATCCAATCCGGCCACTAATGTTTGATCGCGCATAGGCTTTATTGAAATATAGTGATTAATAGTTTAATCAAATGGGGCAAAAATAATATTAATCCAACAATAACTGATAAACCAGCGGCCAAGAAAACCGCGGCGGCCATAATATCCTTAATCTCTTTGACATAAATATCCAGCCGCGGTTTTAATAAATCACTAATTCTCTCCACGGCGCTATTAAACAATTCGGTAATTAAGACAAAACCGATAGTTAATGATAGAATCGCCCATTCCCACAAAGCAAATTTCAACAGGCCGGCCAAAATTATCGCACTAACGCCAATCGTTAATTCAATGGCAAAATTCTGCTCCTCTTTGGCAACCTGCCATAAACCGTGGCGGGCGTAACGAAAACTTTTTAATAAACGACGATAACTCAACATATTTTATATTTCTCAACGAATTCTTGACTTATTTTCTCCATAACTTGCCAGCCACCATCAGTATCATCATCATAGCCTAATAAATGCAAAATCCCGTGAGTGGTAATAAAAATTAATTCTCGCCAAGTTGAGTGACCGAAACGCCGGGCCTGACGGGTAATTTGCTGATAATTAACCATAATCTCGCCTAATTGTCCGTCGCCATCGCCAGTAAAGGATAAGACATCGGTTGTCTGGTCACGATGCCGGTACTGATTATTTAAATGCCGAATACGCCGATCGCCAACTAGAACTAGACTAATATCACCATCTGCTTGTTGTTCTTGTAAAAATAACTGACTAATCTTTTGCCAACGGTCTAGGTCAATATTCTGTTTAGTTAAATTACAAGCTGTTACCATGTTTAATCACTAAGTGTCATATTATCGGCCGCTAAACGAAAAATATTGCTGTAACTCAATAACTTAGTGGTTTCAGGATTATAGGTTAAACTGACTAAATAATTTAAATCCGGTCGACCAATATAATAAGTTAGCCCGTCCAGACTGATAGCTAGCTGATTACGACCAACATTAACCACATCAGCAGTCTGACCAGTAAAAATTTCCTGATACCAATCAGCCAAATCTTGGCCATTCTTTTTGGTGAGGATAACTGCTTGGATAAAATGACCATCGTCAGTTCGGAAAATAGCCGATTCATCACGACCCAATTGGCTAGTCCAAGCGGCTGGTACTATGGTTGACCAACGACCTTGTTTAACCACCTTTAAACCGCTATTATTGGTAATCTTACCACTACCAGCTGGATTATAGCCAGCCCGCAATTCAGTTAGATCATCATAGCCATCATTATCACTATCGGCTTGGTCAATCTTAGTGCCTAGAATTATTTCTTCTTTATCGGTCAATCCGTCTTGATCAGTATCAGCGTCTAAGGAAAACTCTTCAACTAGATCAATAGTGCTGCTAGAAGAAGATGGTATTATTAAATTATCAGTAGTGGTACTAACGGATAAATTAACAGCATCCTGCCAATGCTCGTCATCAAACTTCCATTGATCGTTTTCCAGCAACATCGTCACGATGGCAATCCGGCCAGTATCGGCTTTAGTGATAGTTAATACTGCCCGGTCACCGCTAATATCCTTGGTGATTTGATCAGCTGATGACAGCGGTACCAACATTGATTTACTAATACTGAGTGTACTGGATTTTTGACTATCTGATAAAGCGTCTAAGCCAATGGTCTGTTCAGCTAATTGATAGGCCTTATTTTGGCTGGCACCGGCGATAAAAGAATTCAAATACTCTTCTAATGTGGCTGCTTGATCTAATTTTAAACGCAACTGCAAATAAGCTTGTTCAGGATCACTTAAATCAATCGCGACCTCTGTTATTGGTTCAGTGGTGGTCGTTGTGGTCGGCGCTTGATTGTCTACACTAATGGGGGTTGGATTATTGTCAGAAGCCACCGGCCGAAAGCTAAAAATCGGCTTCTTGCTAAGCATTAAATAACCGACGTAAACTAAACCAACAAACAAAATCAACCCGGCCACCATAACCAAAATTCCAACCTTGTTGTTTGTTTTAACTTTTGGTCCAAACCGAAAAGCCTTAGGCATGGTGTAAATATACTGACCAGCCTCAATGCCGACGCCGACATCACTTTGTTTAACAAAATCAATCTGGTCGGTAGAGACGCCAGTTTCGTCGGAATAGGCGATTTTAAAATTTTTAGTCGGTTGGTCCGACATAATTAAAACATCAGCGGCCTAATGATTACTGGACTAATTTGCCGCTACCTAATGGATTATAGCCAGCTCTAACCTCGTCACCATCAGTATAGCCATCACCGTCACTATCAGCTTGGAGAGGATTAGTTTGATAAATATTGATCTCTTCGGCATCGGTTAGACCATCCTGATCACTATCAAGATTGGCGATAGCTTCAGAATCAGGCTCAGGCATTGAACTGTCGATGATTGTTGTTTGATCTAATTCGGTTGAACTAACATTTTCATCAAAAACATTAATAGTATCTATGTCAACACCAACCGGATTATCGCTACTGGTCGGACTGACAATGGTTTCATCAGTGGCCGTAGCCATGGCCTCATCAGTAGTAGTAACCTCAGTTTCGCTGTTCACATTAATAGCCTCTGGAGTAATAATCGGCGGTGGAGTCTTTTTAAAATATTGTAAGTAAACTAAGGCGGCGGCACCAGCTAAAATCAAAATAACTAAGACAACCAAAATTAACTTAGCGTTAGATCCAGATTTCGGCACCAGCTGATTAACTGGCTGAGCAGTTACCGGTAGTCCGGCCGGCATAAATGGTTGAGAAAAATTGGGCTGACCGCTGGGCTGATTAGCCGCTGGTGATTCACCATTAGCAAAAATATCTTGGACTTGACCATCGGTGGCCTGATTGGTTGGCGCTGCTGGAGCCTGGTTGGGCATTGAGTTGTCAGTCGGCTGACTGGCCGATGCTGGAGTAGGCTGGTTATTCACTTCATCAAACATAAGTTTAGTTTTATAAATAAGCTAAATTATTATATCACAAAGGCTATTATCAACCAAATCAGCGATTAATTAAAACAACCAACCAGCGATTCGTTCTGTCGCGCGCTAATATTGCCAGCTAAGTCAACAGCCTTTATATCAATCAAGACATTCTCGGGATTAACTAAATCAGGAATCACTCCATGAACAGTCCGGCCAGATGCCGGCTGATTAATAATAATCACCTTGCCGGCTGCAGTGGCTCCGCTAGCCCGATATTCGATACGATAGGCCACAGTATCATCAGTATTTCGCCGCCATTCTAAATTAATATTATTGTTAACAATATTCTGAACAACACAGCGAACCGCAGCTGGAGCTGTGATATCTAGCGGGCGAACTTGAATTTCCGCAGATAATGGTGTCTCCACAAAAGTAGCTTGATCAATCTGTAAAATAGCAGAAACAGCAAAGTAATATAGCTGGCCGTTAATTAAATCGTTAACAGTAGTAGTTAGAGTATCTTGCGAAACATTAATTGGATCGCTAAAGTACTGGCCGCTGCGTAAACCATAATAAACCTTATAACCGACAGCGCTGGGGTAAGCATTCCAGGTTAAACTAACCGATTGACCAGCTGGCGAAGCAGTTCCTTGTAAATTAACCGGTGAGGTAGTCGCTTGGTTGTAACGGAAAAAATAGAAGGCCGGATTAATCGCTGTCGGATCAGTACTGCTAACCACCTTCAATCCGGGCAGATCGCTGGACTGGGTATTAGCTTGCCCATCACGGCAATAATAGAATTGCATATTAGTGGCATAATCGGTCCAAGGCCGCCAGCTACCGTCGCTGCGACGGGCTGGCCAAGGATTGGCGCAAAGGAAAACTTTAATGGCTGCTTCTTGAGAAAAACTAGTTTGGCTAGTGCCAGCGCCAGTTGAATGATCAGCAGTCACTTGAGCGGTAGCTCGAACATAAGTTTCGGCATCTTTCTTGTTTTGCGGTCGGACAATCGCTTTGTTATCAGCTGAATCCAACTGAGCAACCGACTGATTACCAACTAACCATGACCATTGCCAATTATAATTAGTGCTAGTGGCTAAAGGCTGGCCATTAGCGCTAATAGCAGTAGCGTTTAAATTAGCCGAATCCTCTAAATTAGATAGTAATACTGAATTTGGATCAATCTTAACGTGATCAATTTGACAGATGTGTTTTCCAGTAGTAAACGACCACTGAATAGCTGCTGGAAATTGCAAATTATTAAATCGTAGCGGCTGACCTCGAGACATACCGATCCCAGCTTGGTTCAAAATTCCGGCTGGCCGATTATCATTGATATCAGCATCGGTGACCATAACCACAAAATAACGCCGATTCATATCTAAAACACTGGTTGGACGAATAATCACATCTTGATTAAAAACACTTATTTCACGATTAATAGAACAATAAGTATTGCCAGCTGTTGATAAGACGGCCAAAGCGCTCGGCTTAATCCAGGCCAAAATTCTTTGGCGCAGACGAGCTAACCAACTAATCGGCTTAGCAGAATCCATGGCTAAATATTTGGTCCCATCAGGGCATTCCCGGTTATTGCCATAATCAGCAATCAATAAAAGATTATCTGATAGGCTAGCTAAATCAACCGCTTGATTAAAGCTGGCCTGAATAACCGCATTGCGACACACTCCATTATCGCCATTTTGAGGCAAAGTATCTACTAACATCGGACGAGCCTGACAGCAAGTATCGCGACCGCAACCATTATTAAGATTATCGCCGCAATCAACATCACTTTGACAACCGCAACACAAGCCCCGCCCAGATCCAGAACATTGACCACGATTAGCCACGCACGATAAGTTGGTACTCAATTGAGCACAAGTATCATGACTAGGGTCGCAGCAACAAATTCCGCAATCGGCTGGATTATTAGTAGCTGTGCTCGTACCACTAGCTACTCGGCAGCTTAAAGGCGCGGCGCATAATTGATAACCGCAACCAATTTGCTCAGTATTAGGTAAATTATTATAGGGGTTCAAGCTAATTATAGTGGTGGTAGCTAAATTACAAGATTGACCTTGAAGACTAACAACACGACATTTAGTTTCACACTCGGTAGCAGTGGCGAACTGACCGCTGGCTGTTAATTCAGCGGCACAGGCTTGGCCATCACAATGATAGTAACCGCATTTGCCGGCATCAGCTCCCGAGATTATTTTGGCATTATTCACTACGCCACGGCATTTATTGGTCTTCTGATCAAAACAACAAGAAGCGCGGCTAGCGCATTCGGCAGCATTGGCAATCTGTGAACAGTCGCGACAAGTGCCCAATGGGGTGGAAGTATCACAATACTTACCAGTTGAGCCAGTGCAATTACAGGCGGCATCCCGTTCAGCTTGACCGCCGCTAACTTCTTTACAACCGGAACAAACTCCAAATTGTTTAGTAGTAGTTACACCATCAATGCTAACCTGGACATCGCCGGCACCACAAGTATCAGTACAAGTCAGCGGAGAGCAACAGCCGGGATTGATTTTGCTGATTGGATTATTTAAACTCTTATCGCAACAACATTCGCACGAATCAGCCGCTTTCTGACACTGATTATCCTGACAAGTAAAACCGCTAGCACAAACCTTCTGGTCAAGACCGCAATAAGATTGATTTTGCAAAGTTAAGCAAGATAAATGATTAGCACATTGACTGCAAGGCCTATTGCTACGACAAATATTATTAGCTAATAATTGCCACTGACCATAATCAGTTTGACCAGGCGGACATTGTCCGGCGGTTAAATTAGTTGTCCAATAGCCATCTTGACAGTGTAATTGATAGGTTACTTGATTAACACCAACTTGGAAAACAACAGCTTTAGCCGGATCACATTCTTGTTGGTTGACGCAAACATTAGCATTAGCCCAATAATTAACCGAATCCGGTGATAACCCTTGTTCCACAAATAATCCGCGGCAATAATCATCGCCGCAACCACCATTGATAGTTGGATGCAATTTCTGGCTGCACCAACCCGGTGAATTAGGGCAATATAAAGCTCCATTACATTGATGATAATCATTACAAGATAACAAAGCTTTATTAACGCAAACATTATCCTGACATTCCTGGCTGCTGTCACAACATTGATTACCACAAAGAGTGGTGCCGTCTTGGCAAGCTTGGTTGCCACTGCCAGTATTGAATGACCAACGATAAACGCAACTAGCCGAAGTACCGTAACAGGCTGGCTGTCCGCCGGTTATACACTGACCACCCCGCGGTGATGACGCTGGGCAACAAATCTGGCCCTGACAATCACTATCAATCTGACAAGCACCAATCTTAAGATTAAGGCCGTTACTGACACCATTGGCATTAACCACTCTTACTGGTCCACTGACAGCGCCCACCGGAATTGTTGATGAAGCACTGCCAAAATTATCACTTGATTGATAAAACCAAGAGCTGGTGGCATTAATATTCTGACTAAAACGCAGTCGACTGGTCGCGGCATCATAATCCCTAAAATATTCACCCCAAACTTGTAATTGACTACCGACACGAGCAGTGGTTGGACTGATTCGACAAATACTGGGAGCTAATGGATTGGTGTTGACCGTAAAAACATCAGTAGCCGCCAAGACTGCGCCGCTAGCTAAACTAATTGACAGGTTATATGTGCCAACGGCTATATTATTTGGCACCTTAACAATAACTTGTCGGTCTGACCAAACCGAATTGGCGCATTCAGCTGGAAATTCATAATTAGCTTCAATGCTGCCAAATTTAACTAAACTACCGGCTCGCAAATTACCAAAACCCTGGCCATAAATAGTGACATATTGGCCAGGTGGTCCGCTGGACGGTTCAAAACCGGTTATCTGCGGCTGACTGCCTGGATCAGCTAATTTATTAAATGATAAATAATTACTGGCCGGACCAATAGTAGTCCCCTCGTTGCGCACAAAAGTAGTAACTTGACCAGGCTGTAAACTAGGAACCCGCGCTTTAATCAAAACATTACTAAGGACTTGCGACTCATTAGTTGGAATCGGATTGGTTAAATTACCATAAAGAGCCTTGGTAACTGCGGGTCCGCTATTACTGAAATTTAATCCTTGATAATTAATCAATTCATTAGTGGTGCCGGTTGGCTTGCTTAAAGAGCAAAGGCCGGGCCGAGCAATATTATTAATTACCACTGATTGCGTGCTAGTGGCGCTAAAATTATCGCTATTGGTTACTTTGACCGGACCAGTAATCGCCCCAGTCGGCACCTTGACAACAATCTGATTATTAGACCAAGAGTTGACACCACAGACCAATAAATCTCCCTGTTTATTGTCAGCAAAAACCACCGACCCAGTAGTCGTGCCAAAACCGCTACCAATAATAGTCATTAAATTACCAGTCTTGGCATTGGGCGAATTTTGATCACAAACTCCGCCAGTTCCACAATCGCTATTAATTAAACAATACTGATCAGTGTTATTAACACAAAAACCACCTTGTGGACTAAGGCTAGCAATAATCGGTTTATTTTTACACAAACAACAAGAAGCGGTACCAGCCGCATAGCCAGCCGCCTGACAAGCTGATGCATTAGAGCCTTGTTGAGTACAAAAACCCGAGCTGCATAAATTATTATTACAAGTGGCTGCTGGCGATTGTAAGTCAGTAGCGCACGCCGCGCCCTGGCAACCCAAGCAGCTGCCGCCACAATCAATGCCGGTTTCATCGCCATCTTGAGTTTGGTTACAACAATGAGCCGGTAATAATTTACCAGCCTGCTGAACACTGGTCCGACGACCAGCTAAATCATCAACTAATGCCTGTAAAGTAAAATTAGCGCCAGCGCTGCTGGTTGGCGTCCATAAAGCGCTAGCCACAAAACTGGTGCCAAAATTGCCAGTCTGCAGATTAAAAGACTGATTATTAGCCAAGAATTCAAACCTAGCCAAGCTACTATCATCACTGGCGGCTACCCGGATATTATTATTATGGCCGGAACAAATACCGACACTAGAAATAAATTCAGCTGTTGGATCTTGACAATCAATGGTTGAGCCAACGGCGAAGTTAAGACTGCAAGTTGCCGAACCAATAGCCGAACCGCAGACTAAATTTTTAGGATTAGCACCGGCGCTCTGAATACCACTAGTTAACTCAACACTAATCGTGCCATTTTCTGGCAAGCAATTAACCTCGCCGCAGCTACCGTTACAGATAGCGTCGGGTTGGAAAAACATCTCTTGGCCATTGACCTGCCACGAACCAGCCACTGGACTGCCATCAGCCAGAATCTGGGCCGTGCCAGCATTAACACTGTTAGCATTAATTGAACCGTTAAATTGAAAACGCACTAAGGTATTGCGCGGCAAATCAATTGATCCGTTAGCCGGACTAGAGCCGGTGACCATAAAATCAGCATCAGCCGGCGGGTAAATTATTTCTGGATCAACAGAACCGCTGCCACCAGGTCCATTAGTCGCTTCAAGCAATTGATTGATTATAAAGTTGGTGATGGCAAAAGCTGACAGTATGATAGCTAAACCAATGACGGCCGCCTTTAAAATATCCTTGGCTCGCTGAATTTTATCCTGATTACCAGCAGCCGTCATCCATAAGAAGCCGGCATAGATGACTAAAACAACGGCAATAGTGCCTAATAAGCCGAAAGCAATTCTGATAATTTTAGCGACGGTCAGCCGCGGATCCTGAGCGCTTAAGCCGGAAGCGGCCACATAATCAACACCAAGATCGGTGGTTGTCTGAGCTAAAACAGTTTGACCGCCCCACCAAACAGCGACGGCTAAACCGCCAATTAATAATCCGCTTAGTAAAAATTTTTGGCCCCTGGTCATAATGGTGTTTTATTAATTACAAGTGGCTCCACTACTCGGCGAGCCATTACAACAAGAAGCGTCAGTAGCGCTGCAGGCAGCGTCATCCTGACATGGCTTGAAACAATTTTGTCGCAAATCTTTAACCCCCGAGCCAATTTCCACCGAATACCTGGTGGCATCGGCCAAAAGGTCATGATTAACCGTAACGGTAGTAAAATCAGGATAACCATCAGGCACGCCAAAGTCAACTGCTCGGCTGGTTAACCAATAGCCTGGCGCTAAACCGGTGCTGAATAAATTAATCAAACGATGGTTATGGTTATTAATCAATACCTCGCCACTATTTAAGGTGCTGATCATCATCAGTTTATTAAAACTAAACTCAATCAACTGGTTGAGCGAAGAAGTGGCCAACCCCAAACTCGGCGATAATGATCCAGCGGTTAGCCGCGGCGGCGTCAGGTCAATATCATCATTAACGAAGAATGACCAGGAATAGCTATCCCGCTGATTGGTATCTTGAGTATTTTCACTATAAAAATTAACCGGGCCGACAACCTTAGTATCACGATTACCATCAAGCGAATTAAAGCTGGCGTCAACTAAACCGCTAGTCAATGGCAGAGCGGCCAGCGGATAATGATCATCAGCTGTTTTTTGGCAAGAGCCGCTGCATTGATTATATGGTGTCTTATCTAAACAATCGGCGCTAGCGGCACAGGGCTGTAAATTAGCCGCTCTGATTCTAACCAATAGCTGACTATTGGCCGGCAGACAATAAATCAGGTCGCCACAAGCATTGGTGCCGCACTCTTCACTGGGAATAAACTCGAGCGTCTGATACTGGTTAGAGATAACAAAACGACCGCTAACTGGACTGTTATTATTAACATTTATCACTTCAATCGTGGAGCTAACCTCTTGACTGGTGCCAACTAAGGTTAGCGGATTAACCGGTTCGGAAAAATTAATTTGAATAATAGAATTGCGCGGCGAATCATTAAGCCCATTAACGGTTATTTGTTCTTGACGATTCTGTCCACCACTAAAGCCGGATTCAATAGAAATTCCTAGACTATTATCCAATAAAACTAAAGAATTACCACCCTCGCCGGCAAAACGAGCTTGTAAAACAATCTTATTATTACTGGCTGATTGCCGAGCAGCGCTAACATCGCTATTGGTCTGATTAATACGCTCAACAATTCTATCCGCCGTAGCTGATAAAGAACTAGCCACTACAATATGATTAGGATGAGTGCTGGTGGAGTTAACAAAAACATAACTTTGGTTACCAACGGTCAAGCTATCACCTGACCGCGCCGCGGCCACTTCAATATCCCAACTATTGCCAGCAGCAATGGTTCCGTGGTTATCGGGAGCGATAGATCCATTCTTAATTAAAGTCAAACCACAACCTAAACTAACCCGGCCATCACTGACATCATTATCATCCATTAAACCAGCAATTCCACCCTGAACCTGAGCTTTAACCGGCGAAGTTCCTGAAGCAACAACACGGATGGTTCCACTGCCGGAACAATTATATGTTCCCTCCAGGCGAGCCGCGCCGGATGAACCAAGCGGCGCTGGTGTACCAGCGGTGGCTGCAGCTGCGGTCTGCGGCTGTAATAACACATCAATCACCGCAGTCGCTGGTTGTGCTAATTGAACGCCATGATTAGTATCCTGACTGTTGTCAGGGAATGGGGTAACGCCGCCAAGTTGAACTTGCGGTGGAGTTAAGTCAACCCGAGTGCTGATTTCAAATTGCCAAACAAAATCACCAAGACTAAAAGCTGGCTGGCCATTAGCCTTGCGCACAGAAGTGGTTAATTTGACTGATTGCCAAATATTAGTACTAGCTGATCCCAGATATTCGGTTGGGGCAAAAACAAAAGTCTTGCCATCAGTACTGCTAACCTTAACTTTATCGGCAGCCAAATTAGTGGCCTCATTATCACCGGCTTCGGTCTGAAAAAACCTAATACTACTAGTGACAATATTGGCATTATTACAAACACCAGTTGAATCATTGCCGCCCTGACAGACAGTTGATGCTTTAACTTTTTCCCGAAAAGTCACAATAACGCCGGTATTCCTTGGAACATCAGTCTGACCTGGCGCCGGATAAACACTCTGAATAATGCCACTACCTAAAGCGCCTAAACCGCCCGTTTCATCAGAGGGGCGATCAACGACTGACTGGCCAGAGCCATGTCCAAGAGCATCATTAAGTTTATCAATAATAAAAGTAACGATAGCAAAGGCCGATAAAATAATCATCAAACCAATGGCCGCTGATTTCAAAATCTCTTTAGCCCGTTTCAGCTTGTCAGTATTGCCTTCACTGGTCATCCATAAAAAACCGGCATAGATGACCAAAACAACGGCGATGGTTCCCAAAAAACCTAGAGCGATTTGAATAATCCGCGCCACGGTAATGCGCGGATCTTGAGCAGATAATCCGGTATCATTCATGTAGCCCACTCCTAAAGAATCTTCAGCTAAGACATTAGGAACGCCAAACGCCAGTGGAGTTAAACAAATAATTAACAAGCAAACACTGGCTAGCAGCCAGGTAACGCTAAATGATAACCTTTTCATGTTAATTTTGACTGATTAACAAAATTAAAGTATAGTTTTAGTATAGCACAAGCTGGCCTTAGCCAACAAGAGCCGATTGTTTATGACTATTGAACAAATAATTGCCAAGATTGCCGACCATTATCCGCCAGCCGACATAGCTTTAATCAAAAAAGCTTATAACTTCGCCGTTAAAGCTCATGACGGACAAAAGCGACTGACTGGCGAACCATATATTCAACATCCGCTTCACACAGCTTTTATTCTAGCTCAACTTAACGCTGATGCCCCGATTGTCGCTGCCGGTTTATTGCATGATGTGCCGGAGGACACTAAATATAAATTACCCACCATTAAAAAACTATTTGGTGAAGATATCGCTTTTCTGGTTGGCAGTGTAACTAAATTAAGTTTAATCAGCTACCGCGGCCAAGAACGTTATCGGGAAAGCTTGAAAAAAATGTTTTTGGCTATGGCTAAAGACTTGCGGGTTATTCTCATAAAATTCGCTGATCGACTGCATAACCTCAGAACATTAGAATATTTACCGGAAGAAAAGCGTCAGCGCATCGCCAGAGAAACATTGGAAATTTATGTGCCAATTGCCGGCCTATTGGGTATCTGGCACCTAAAATGGCAAATGGAAGATATTTGTTTCAGACATTTGCATCCACATGAATATCAAGAGCTGCTGCAAAAATATGAGGTAGAAAAAAAATTGGAATTAGCCCAATATATCAGTCGCGCCGGCCGTGAACTGGGGACGGCTTTGGATGAATTAAAAATCAATCACGAAATTAACGGCCGATTCAAGCATCTTTATAGTATCTGGCAAAAAATGAACAATAAACAACGTAAATTTGATGAGATCTATGATGTTTTTGCCCTACGAGTTATTGTTCCCACTAGTGATGATTGTTACCGGACGCTTGGAGTTATCCACAGTTTATGGAAACCAAATAATAATCGCTTTAAAGACTATATCGCCTTGCCAAAACCTAACGGCTATCAAAGCCTCCATACGACTGTTTTTGGCGAAGAGGGCCGAGCGACTGAATTTCAAATCAGAACCCCGCAGATGCACGAACAGGCTCAATACGGAGTGGCGGCTTATTGGAACTATAAAGAGGGCAATAAATATCAATTAACCCCGAACTTGCACTGGACACAAGAAATTTTAGCCCTACAAAAAGATAATCCGGACACGCAGACCTTTATTCAAAAATTACAGCTGGATATTTTTAACGACCACCTATTTGTCCTGACACCGCGGGGCGATGTCCATGAATTACCGCTCGGCGCGACGCCGATTGATTTTGCTTATGCTGTCCACACCGAAATTGGCAACAAGGCTAAAGGTGTCTTAATTAACAACAAGATTGGCCGCCTTGATGAAATATTGCATAATAATGATTTAGTGGAAATAATTATTGACAAAAAACAGGCCGGACCGGACTTGGCTTGGCTCAAATTCGTTAAAACCAGTAAAGCCAAAGCCGCTATCCGCCAATATGCCCATCGATCGGCGCTGGTTAGACTAGCGAAATTACAAAGTCTGCGTGACTGGTGGAAGTAACGAGAACAAAAAAAGAAAGGACAAAATTAAAAACCGCGGCCGAAACCGCGGTTTTTAATTGGTAGCTGGTGAAACACATTTTACCATTGGCGAAACTCATCTTTTAATTTACCGATTCGCCTTAAATAGGCTCGTTTTTCCCGCAATTCTTTGCGGACTAGAGCGCTTAAACGAACTTGCCGCTTATTAGGTTCATTTTTGTGGTAACGATTTTGGCGCACCAACATTAACTTACCATCAAGCTGCAGCCGCTTATTAAAGCGACGCAAAAAACTCTCAAAACTTTCGCCTTTCTTGCGTTTAAATTCAACCATACTACACCTACCTTTCTAGCTTTATTAAACTAAATAAAGGATTAATTTTTACCCAGGCGCTTAGCCATAATGGTTTTGACTTTCTTAAAATCCAAAACCTCTTGCGAACCGGATTCCATGTCGCGCAACAATATCGTGCCATCTAATAACTCTTTTTGACCAATAATCAAGGTATACTTAGCGCCGACCTGGCTAGCTAAAGCTAACTGGGCCTTAAGACTATCTTTAGTAAAAGACTGACGGATAGTCAAACCGACTTGCCGCAATTCTTCAAATAATAATAATGATTTTAAGCGAGCGCCGTCACCCAATTGAGCTAAAAAAATGTCAGGCTGATCTTGGCTGGTCGCTACCTTAACATGATTTTCGTCTAGTTGCAAGATGAGCCGCTCGACGCCTAAGGCAAAACCGCAAGCCGGAGTTGGCCGACCGCCTAAATATTCCACTAATTGATCATATCGGCCGCCGCCGCCCAATGACAATGGCCGTTCGGCCGTCTGGCTGGGAACGACTAATTCAAAAACCGTTCTGGTATAATAATCTAACCCGCGCACTAATTGTGAATTGAGATTATAAGGGACACTTAAGCCATCTAAAAATTCCAGAATCTTAACAAAGTGCTGCTTGCACGGATCGCACAAATAATCAACCATCTGCGGCGCCTCACGAGCGACATTAATACAAGCCGGCTCTTTACAATCCAAAACTCGCAACGGATTTTTTAACAAACGTTTGCGACAATCTTGGCAAAGCTGATCGCGATGTTTCTTTTCACGATAATAAGCCAAAAGCTTGTTAATATAATTCGGCCGGCAATCAGAACAGCCCAGACTATTGATATCTACTTGAGCCTTAATACCTAAATCACTAACAATCTGGTGGGCTAAAAAAATGACCTGAACATCAGCCAACGGACTGGCCTCACCAAAAATATCAAAATTAATCTGATGGTGCTGCCGATAGCGTCCCAACTGCGGCTTATCATGACGAAAAAGCGGGCCATACCACAAAGTCTTAACTGGCTGCGGCAGATTAAGCCAACCATGTTCAATATACGAACGAACAATGCCCGGAGTCGCTTCGGGACGCAACGCAATTCGATCGCCACTCTTGTCAACAAAACTATACATCTCTTTAGTGACAATATCACTAGTTCGACCGCTAGAACGCTCGTAAAGACTTAAGTTTTCTAAGACCGGTGTGTCAACTCGTTCAAAACCATGAAAATCAGCTAAACGAAAAGCGGTCCGCAAAACAAAATCCCAAACCGGATAATCGCCAGGCAGAACATCTTTCATTCCTTTAAGGCGACGAAAAGAACTGGGCGCCGCTTCATGTTTAACCGGACGAGCGACAGTAGTTTTATTTTTTTCCACCATATATAATAAAATTTAAAATTTTAACCAATTCGCCAATTAATAGCTGGGGGTTTTAAAAATTTGCGCTCTTGATATTGGCAAACCGCGCAGCATAACTCGGCCGACTATATAGCGCCGATTAAGCGGACCAAAAAAACGGGAGTCACGAGAATGAGCGCGATTATCGCCTAAAACAAAAAATTCATCAGGACCAAGAGTTAATTCGTTGCTATCAAGGGCAAAAGTCTGATCAGTGCTGGGCAGATAAGTTTCAGTAATTTTAGTCCATTCATTTGTGGACTTATCTAAGAGATAAACATCCCCTTGATCCATTTTTAAAGTTTCGCCCGGCAAACCAATAATCCGTTTAATAAAATATTCACGCGGATCTTGCGGATAGCGAAAGACAACCACCTCACCGCGCTGCGGCGCTTGAAAACGATAACTGATTTCATCAATTAGCAGATATTCCTTATCATAAAAATTAGGCTCCATGGAAGCACCCTTAACATAAAAAGGGCAAACAATAAACAGGCGGATAGGCAAAACAATCGCCAAAGCCAGAAGACCGACCTTGACTATCTCTAACAAAGAAATTCCCCACAAGCGAAGACGAGCTTTAAAATCATAAGTAAATATCATATTTTATTTAATATTATGAAAAATAACAATTGGCTTTTGATGAAAAGCTTGGTCTTAATATAGCACCGAATCGGATTAGCGGTCAAGTTGCCAAAGTAGAAAAAATCTTTTATACTGCAAGTGGTTTTGCCTCAGCCAAAACCATTTTTTGTCATAAATACCGCTAATTATGCCTAATCAAAATAATGATAATCAAGATATTCTGGCTGAACTGTTTGACGATCAACCTGATTACCCAACTGAATTCCAGCCGCCAATGCCGACCAGCCGAGCCAACGAACCAATTAGAATAGTCGTTGAGCCAGCCAATAAACAACCGCAGCCAGCTAACCATTGGCGCAATGAACGAGCAACAGTTGGCTTGCAATCATCAGCTATTGAAAGGCCGCGGCCGCGTAAAAAGCGCTTCAGCTGCTTATTCTTAGTGCTCAGTCTGGTATTGTTGGCTTATTTGGGCTGGCGTATTTGGCCAGCCACTCAAAGTGGCGGAGCCGCCAATAGCCAAGGTTTTTCTTTTTGGAAAAGCCTGTCGATGTTAACTAAATTTAAATTGGGTGTCAGTCAAAGAACAATTCTTAAAGGTGAAGATCAAGATCGTATTAATTTCGTTTTACTTGGTATTGGCGGCAAGAATCACGATGGCGGCATGTTGACCGACACAATTATGGTGGCCAGCTTCCAACCATCAACTCACAAGGTAGTCATGATGTCTATTCCTCGCGATTTAACTGTGCCAATGACCGGTTATGGTTGGCGAAAAATCAATAGCGCCAATTCCTTGGCCGAAGCCCAAAATCCCGGCAGCGGTGGCCAAGCCACGGCTGATCTCATTAGTGAAATTCTGGAAATGCCGATTCATTATTATCTGCGAGTTGATTTTGACGGCTTTGTTAAAATTATTGATGACTTGGGCGGCATTGAAGTGGAAGTGGAAAACACTTTAGATGATTACCGCTATCCAATTATGGGTCGTGAAAATAATCCCGACTATTATAGCCGCTTTGAACATTTACATATTGATGCCGGTCGGCAAACCATGGACGGCCAATTAGCTCTCAAGTATGCCCGCTCGCGACACGGTGTTGGCGTTGAGGGTTCTGATTTTGCCCGTTCCAAGCGCCAACAAAAAATACTTGAAGCAGTTAAAGATAAACTATTCAGCGCCAATACCCTATTCAAACCAAAATTAATTATGAATATCATCGGCAATGCCGAGGAACATGTGACCACCAATCTACAACCTGATGAATTAGTTAGTGTGTGGCAACTGGCCAAAGATGTTAATCAAAGCCAAATTACTAACATCATCTTAGACAATGGGCCCAAGGGGCTGCTGCGTGATGTGATTGGCACTGATGGCGCTTATATTCTCACGCCAGTCACTGGTGATTTTAGCCAAATTATCAGTCGCTTTAATGAATCATTCACAGTAGCCGCTCCGTCTCTTGTTGATAATAATAGCGCAATAACTAAAACTACAGCCACCGTGGCAACAATTAGCCCGGACAATCTACCGAACAAAGCCGAAGCTAAGCTGGATATCCGCAATAGCACGACCATCAACGGTTTAGCCGGTCGAACCAAAACTAGATTGCAGCAATATGGTTTTACCGTCACCAATATTAGTAATACTCAACACAAAAATCTGGCGCAAACCACTATTTATGATCTAACCTATGGCGCCAAACCGGCTGATTTAGCCTTGTTGCAACACAAGACCAAAGCAATCATCGCCGCTGATATTCCTCAATGGTTGGCGACAGAAACCAGCCAATTAATCAAACAAAACCCCAATATTGCCCAACCGGATTTTATTCTGCTGCTTGGCCTTGACTATTCCAATAACCCTTAAAACTATGCCGCCGATTAAACCAAGCCAAATTATTATTTTCGGCCGGACTAATGTCGGCAAGTCAACTTTATTTAACCGTCTGGTTGGTGCGCCGCGGGCGCTGGTAGCTGACCTTGATCACACCACCCGTGACGCCAATCATCATATCATCAGTTGGAACCGACGACGCTTGGAGTTAGTTGATACCGCTGGTTTGAATGAATTGATCTACTTGACGATCAGCCCAAAAAAATCGAAACAATTGACCGAACTAGAAGAAAAAATCCAATATCAAACCGGACAATTATTAAAAAAAGCGGCCGTGGTCCTATTTGTGGTTGATGGACAAGCCGGCTTATTGCCGCCAGACCGTGAATTGGCCTTGGCGTGCAAAAAATTACTACCCAAAGAAACACCAATTTTATTGGTTGTTAATAAAATTGATAGCCCGCGCCACCGAGATAAAATCAGTGAATTTTATACTTTGGGCTGGGGCGAACCGTGGCCGGTTAGTGCCGCCACTGGCATGGGCACCGGCGATCTGCTTGATGAAATCGTCAAACAGGTTAATCGCCAGCGACGCAATGCTAAAAACAAATTATCCGCGCCCCATGATTCACTACCGGATGCAACCAATGAGAATGAGCTAGAGCTAGTCGCCTATGCTGAACAACCTGACTATAAAGTCTGTTTGCTGGGCAAGCCTAATGTCGGCAAATCCAGCCTGCTTAATGCTTTACTGGGCTATAACCGAGTATTAGTCAGCGCCATTCCTCACACCACTCGTGAACCGCAGGATACTTTTATTAAATATCGCAATAAAATTATTCAAATAGTTGATACCGCCGGTATCGCTCGTAAAGATCCGGGCAAGAAAAAACCCCTAGAAAAAATGGGAATGGCTAAAAGCCGGCAGCGGCTCAATCAAGCCGATATTGCCATCTTACTGGTGGACATCAGCCAACCGATCAGTCATCAAGAGGCTAGCTTGGCTGAAGAAATTATCAACCGCAAAAAAAGTTTAATTATCGCCGCTAACAAATGGGATAAAGTTGAAGAACGCGACACGGTTAAATTCACCGAGGCTATTTATCATCGCCTGCCGTTTGTCGGTTTTGCGCCGATTGCTTTTGTCTCGGCCAAAACTACATCTAAAGTCCAGAAAATACTAGACTTAATTATTGAAGTCGGTGCTCAACGTTCAATCAGCTTGAGCAAAAGCCAACTTGATCATTTTCTATCCAGGATTGTTAAGCATCACCGGCCAGCCAAAGGCAAAGGCTTAAAGCATCCTCATATTTATAGCTTTGTCCAAACCGAAGCTGGCCCGCCTTGTTTTACGGTCACCATCGGCATTAAAGATAATCTGCATTTTTCTTATCTACGCTTTATCCAGAACCAATTGCGCCACACCTATGGCTTTATCGGCACACCGATTAGCATCCATGTCGCTCGCGGCCGACAAATCAACCCGCAGCACAAAAGCAATCATTAAATATTATGAAAAAAATTATTGTTGGTCTTGGTAATCCCGGCGCTAAATACGCCAAGACTCGCCATAACGCTGGTTGGCTATTGATTGACCGACTAGCCGCTGAACTAGCGTCCGAAACTGGACAAAAAATTAGCTGGCAAAATAAAAAAAACTGGTCAGCTGAAGTGGCCAGTATTGGCGACACCTTATTAGTGAAACCACAAACCATGATGAACGACTCAGGCCGAGCGGTTAGCGCTATTATAAATTATTATAATTTATTGGCTAATGATTTAAGCGACATTTTGCTCGTCATTCACGATGAACTAGATTTGCCGATGGGCGCAGCCCGCTGGTCCACTGACAGCCGGTCAGCCGGCCATAACGGCGTCCAATCCATTATTGACTACTTAGGCACCCAAAAATTCAACCGCTATCGGTTGGGCATCCAGCCGACCACCAAACCAACCAATACGGTTGATTATGTGCTCAAAAATTTCTCCGCCGCTGAACGGAAAAATCTCCAAAAAACTGATTTAACGGAAGTAAAAAGGTTTATTAATGATTAATAGTTGTTTATTTTTCCCAACAAAAGATTTATAATATATTTATTACCATCCTCCCACCGCTTAGAATATGTCAATCATCAAACAAGCTAAAGACTTGGCCGCTAAAATGACGTCGGGCCGCAATATGCCGACTGGCCTAGCAGAGATGTATCGCTATTTTAAGAATAATGGCCCGATTAAATTTAACCAATACCGCAAAAATGGATTAATTGTGGCTGTCAGTAGTAATTTTATCTACGGTTCTATTATCACTTCGGGAAAAGATACTGGTGAGTTAGATAAAAACATTAAAGATGCCATCTTGACCTCTTTTGAAATTCCCTCCACTTACGCCAAAGAAGCTGGCTTGTACCAGACTGGCGACAAGGAGAGGGAGTATGCCATCGCTTAAATATTTGCCAGGCACTTTGCCGCGAAAAAAATTAACTACAGCTTTAGAAAAACTCGGTTTCACGATTAATAAAGATGGCGGTAAAGGCAGTCACTATAAGGCAACTTATCAAATAACCCAAAAATCAATTACTATTCCAAAACGCTTAAATAAAGTTGTTTTGTTTTATTTATTAAAAGAAATAGAAAGAATCTCGGGAATTAGTTGGGAAGATATAAAAAGAGAACTATAAATCAATAATCAATCTTCATCTTTTCTCGGACTTCGGCCATGGTTTGACGAGCCCGTTGACGGGCTTTGGCAGTGCCATCGCGAACAATATCGCGAACTTTGGGCATATCACCGGCATAAGCTCGCCGCCGTTCCTGGAAGGGCGCTAAATAAGCCGTTATCGTCTCCGCTAGACAGCGCTTACAATCCACGCAACCAAGACGGCCAGCCTTGCATTCTTTAGCAATATTTTTAGCCTCAGCCGCATTAAAAATCTGCTGATAACCAAAAACCGGACAAATCGGCGGATGGCCAGGATCATTTTGCCGAATCTTTTGTGGATCAGTCTTGGCGGCCTTGACCTTCTTGTCAATAACCGCCGGTTCATCGGCGATATAGATAGCATTACCTAAGCTCTTGCTCATCTTGGCCTGACCGTCTAGCCCGGATAGCCGTGGAAAATCACCCAGCAAAGCCCTAGGTTCTGGAAAAAGCCGGCCATAAATACTATTGAATTTGCGAGCAATCTCACGGGTTTGTTCCAGCATCGGCTCCTGATCTTGGCCAACCGGCACTAAATCAGCCTGGAAGGTTAAAATATCGGCAGCCTGGCTAATCGGATAGCCCAAAAAACCATAAGTTACCCCGCCTTTGAATAAAGCTTTTTTTTGTTCCAGCTCAGTTTTAACGGTTGGGTTGCGCTCTAGGCGAGCCAGTGTTACCAAGTTAGAAAAAAAGACAGTTAATTCGGCAATTTCTGGCACCATTGATTGAATCAATATCGTCGCCTGGTGCGGATTGACGCCGACAGCCAGATTATCTAAAACCACTTCATAAACATTGTGGCGTACTTTGTCGGGATAATTAAAATTATCAGTTAAAGCCTGAACATCGGCCACCATGATATAAGTATCATAGTCAGCTTGCAACTTGACCCGATTAAGTAATGAGCCGAATAAATGACCAATATGCAGTTGACCGGTCGGCCGATCGCCAGTAAGTATGGTTTTCATAAAACTGACTGATTAAGCGGCCTTATCCAGGCGCAATTCTTTCTTTTCTTTATAATTAAACAAATCTTTAAGCCCAACACTAACCGCTGTGGCGACCGGAATAGCAATCACTGCTCCCGCCACTCCGCCAATCTTATAGCCAACCAATAAAACGATAATGCTGGTAATTGGGTTAACATTAGCGGCCCGCTTCATGATTTGCGGCACTAAAATATTATTTTCTAATTGCTGAATAATTAAATACATCACAATAACCACTAAAGCCAATCGCGGCGATTGAGTCATAGCCAACAGCACCGCTGGCACACCGCCTAAAATTGGCCCTAAATAAGGAATTGCCTCGGTAAGACCAGCCACCAAAGCCAATAATAGGGCATATTTAACGCCAAGAATAGACAGACCCAGATAAGTTAACAGAAAAATAGCTAAACAAAGAATCAATTGACCTCTCAACCAATAGCCAATCTGCAGCTGCATCCGGCCGACTAGATCAATAGCATAAGCCTGGTGGCGTGCCGGAGTTAGCGACCAAACAATCTTTTTGATGGCATTTTCTTCCACTACCATATAAAAGGTCAGCACCATAATCAAAAAAACCGAAAACAAGCCATTGAAAGCGCCATAAACAGCGCTGACTACTTGCAATGTCCAACCAGATAAGGTGGTGGCTAGATTATCTAGATTGTTCTGGAAATTGTCAGCCAAACCGTAATGGCCAAAGGTCCGACGCAAATTATCCAAAAAATCGGATAGCTTATTGAAATAATAGGGAAAATTGTTGGCCAAATCAGTGGCCTCCTTGACCAAAATCGGCACCATAACATAAATCATCGCCGCCACTAGGCCAATGACGATCAGATAAATCATGGTAATACTCAGGGCTCGCGGCCATTTGCGACGCTGTAAAAAATCAACCCAGGGGTCAAAAGCGCTGGCAAAAATCAAAGCCACAAAAACCAAAGCCAAAACTTCTTTAACCAAGAAGGCTAAATAAAGCAACAGTAATATCGCCACTGTCTTAACAATAGTAGCGGTGGTAATATTGATGCGTAACGGCTTAACGGCAGCGGTTAATTTCATATAATTCTATTTACAACCGACACCGCCATAATTGTATTTGTAAAAATCATAAGTGGTGCCAGAACAACCAACATTATTAGAATAACTAGTTCTCCAGGCAATGTTTCTATTTTGGCCGCAAGAACTATTACTAATGGTAACTAGGGCAAAGACTGAACAGCCATATAGTGGCTGTAACCCATCACAACAACCGACATCATCAGCATTAGCTGATTTGACTGACCAAAAATTATATCCACGCGCCTGAGTGCATTCCGGGCCAGAACAATCCCCGCCAGAACCGCCAGAACCGCAACAACCGCCGATATCAAAGCCGGTGCAACTTTTAAAGTTGTATTTATTGATGGTCGTTGGGCTATCACAAGCCTGGTTAAAGTTTGGGTTAACGACAACCGACCCATCACAATCCCAATCATAATTAAAGACAGCTGGCGTCGTAGTAATCTCGTTGGCAAAAGGGGTGGAGCGATAGATAGTATTACCAGGCA
>Ga0208459_1000097_pt1 | contig 115107 bp, 104 predicted proteins | sample AD_UKC087_MetaG_FD_184433 | JGI IMG/M metagenome (GOLD analysis project Ga0208459, IMG submission 184433) | Active sludge microbial communities of municipal wastewater-treating anaerobic digesters from USA - AD_UKC087_MetaG (SPAdes) (version 2) | ecosystem: Engineered > Bioreactor > Anaerobic... | reverse complement strand
AAGATCGAGAAGGAAGGCCAGATGTGGCTGGCGACCATCATCGTGATCCTCCTGGGCGCCATGATCATCCTGTTCACCATCGCGGCCATCCTTGCCAGGGGCATCAACCGCTCCATCAGGGCCGAGGCCACGCCCGAGGAAATGAAGAACGCGGGCTACGACGATGAAGACGATTAATCAGTAACGAATCAGGCTTTCGAATTACCGAGGCCCTGCTTTTCGAGCAGGGCCTCTTCCTTTATAATCATATTCAAGGCACGCACGTCTTTCCATCAAGTCCGCCGTTTCAGGTGAATACGGGTTGTGATGAAGGGAAGAGGCCGGCCTGTGCCACGATCGTGAAGGAGTGCCATGAGCGGATACGACCCCTGTCTGGTGGAGGCAGAGCCGCTTCGTTACCTGCTGTCGCTCCCCTCCGGGAGGGGCGCGAAGGAAGGACTGCCGGTGCTGTGCTTTCTCCACGGTTACGATGAGGCTGCGCCCCAGAACATCACCACTGCGCTGACCCGTCACGGTCCCCTGCGGAAAGGGGGCGCGAAGGGGGCGTCGGGCGGTTTCATCGTCATCGCGCCGCAACTGCCCTTTGCCGGCGATATCTGGTACCGGTTCGCCGATGATGTCCGCCGCATCGTGGACGACGTCCGGGTCAGGTACGGGGGCGACCCCTCCAGGACCTATCTCACAGGGTTCAGCTTCGGGGGCAACGGGGTCTTCGACCTTGCCCTGGTTCAGTACGATCTCTGGGCTGCGCTCTGGCCGGTCGACCCCACGAGGATGCCGGACAGCGATCCGGGGCGCCCGGTGTGGCTCTCCTTCGGTGAGGTCTCCCGGCGCTACAAGAACGGGTTCATCAAGGTCCTGGGGCTTAAGCCTGCGGACGACAGGCCGGAAGGCCCCCGCCTCTACCTCGACCAGGGAGAGGACCATGTGGGCTCTGCAGCCCTCGCCTATCGGGATGAGCGGATCTACCGCTGGTTGCTGTCACAGCGCCTGTCAGTTTGACGGTGGGCAGAACATGCAGGATGCACTGCATGAGTTATTACAGTAATACAAGAAAAACCTGTGTCCGGGGACCCTGGAATCATGCGCCTGGAAAAACATATCGAAACAATGTGAAATGAACTAGCGCGCAAGTGCTAGAATAAAAAATATGAAATACAAAAGATAGTAATTGTGTAGAAACAACAATATTCATATATTCATAATCAAGGACATAAGAAAGGCTTGACCTTTCCCTCGCAAGCCGGTATAGGAATGGGCAATTACCACAATTTTCGGGGAATGGATGTTTGTGGTAGTTTGTGATTGCTCAATCGACAACCTGATTCTGAGAGTGGGGTATTATGGAGTTGATGGGGAAGGGCAAGAGGGTTGGGCACTATACAAAAACGGTATTCGCTGTTCTCTTTGTGGTTTCGGTTCTGATCGGCACCGGGAGCTACGCGAAGGAATATATAAGAAATATTAAGGCAAAGGAAACGGTTATCCGGAGTCCTGAGCCGCGGGTAGCCACCCTGTCGAAAGACGTGCGCACGTCCGTCACCGCGCCCGTCCTCACGCAGACCCTCTCCCAGAGACAGGACGGGCCCATCACCCGGGTCTACACCATCGAGGACGGCGACTCTTTCTACGAGGTCCTGAAGGCCAACGGCCTCTCCGCGGAAGAGGCGCTGGCTGTCATCAATAAATCAAAGCAGGTTTTCAACACCTCCAGGATCAAACCCGGCAACCAGATCCAGTTCGTCTACTCGTCCGAAGACCAGACCGTGGTGGGGATCAACTACGAGATCTCGGACCTCCGGAAGCTCGTGGTGAAGATCTCCGGCGACCGCATCACCGCAAGAAAGGTCGAGATGGACCGGGAAGAGCACTTCGTCGCCACCACCGACTCCCTGCCCATCCCAAAGGAGCGTCTACAGGGAGACTCACGGCAGGCGGACAGCGGATGCAAGCCCTCCGAGGCCGCACTTGACGAGCAGGAATGCTTCGACCCGGGCCTGAGGCAGATCGACTTCAAGGTGAAGAAGGGGCACAGCCTCTTCAACATCCTTGCTGAGGCGGGTGTGAGCCGTGCGGAGATCGACACGTTCACGAAGTCCGTCAAGGGCGTGTACAATCTGCGATCCATTCAGCCCGGCAGGACGATGAGCGTATGGCTCACCCGGGACAGGCCGGCTCACATCAAGCGGATGACCTACGAGATAAACGACACGGACTACCTCGACGTGTCCAACGTACACGGGGCGTTCAAGGCCAGGAAGCGGGAGCTCGCCATGGATGTCCGCCTCGAGAGCGCCCAGGGCAGGATCAGCAGCAGCCTGTACCAGTCGGCGGTCTCCGAGGGGGTGAGCCCCGAGGTCGTCATGAAGCTGGCGGACATATTCGCCCACGACGTGAACTTCTTCACGAGCATCCAGCCCGGGGACACCTATGCGGTGCTCTACGAAAAGTACTATGTGAAGGACCGGTTCAAGGGCTACGGCAGGGTCCTGGCAGCCAGGTTCGTGAACCAGGGAGAGAACCACACCGCCATCTACTACGAGAACAAGCGCAGGGGCGTGAGCGGCTACTTCGATGAGAAGGGCAAGCCCATGAAGAAGCTGTTCCTCAAGGCCCCGCTCAACTACCGCCGCATCTCCTCGGCCTTCTCCAAGAACAGGCGCCACCCGATATTCGGCGTGGTGCGGCCCCATCTGGGGGTGGACTATGCCGCGCCCACGGGTACCCCGGTCAGCGCCCTGGGTCCGGGGAAGGTGTCGTTCAAAGGCTGGGTGAACGGGTTCGGAAACACAGTCCGTGTCAGGCACCCCGGGGGCTACGTGACCTACTACGGTCACCTCTCGAGGTTTGCCAAGGGGATCAGCGTGGGCAAGAGCGTCGATCAGGGCGATACCATCGCCTATGTCGGCTCGACGGGCTATTCCACCGGCCCGCACCTGGATTTCCGCGTGAGCCTGAACGGCAAGTACATCAACCCGCTGAAGATGAAGAACGTCACCGGACCACCCTTGCGGGGCAAGGTCCTGGCCGACTTCAAGCACGTGTCCACGGCTCGGCTGGCCATGATGGAGAACAAGAGCCGCAACATCGCCCAGACCGCACCGGAAGCGAAAACGGGCAACGCGACCAAGTACTCTCCCAAGGGCTGATCCTTTACCCCTCATGAGCCTGTCCGGCCTCACCGGGAGGGGGGCGTCACCGATCCCCCCATCCTGATCGTCCGTGCCCCGGCCGTACTGTAGGGGCGGCTTCCCGTCATCGCCCGGTGTCCGCCGGAATAAAAATTCCCTGGTGCAAAATCCGCCCGGAAAGGGTATGCACTCCTGATTATGGGAAGGGTTACCAGCACCCCACAGGGCATGAGCGAGGCTCAGGCCGGAAGGCCTGATCAGCAGTCTGCGCCCATCCTGCGCTCGTTCAGATCGAGGAACTACCGGCTGTTCTTCGCGGGGCAGAGTTTTTCCCTCGTCGGGACCTGGATGCAGCATGTGGCCATGAGCTGGCTGGTGTACAGGCTCACCGGATCGGCCCTCCTCCTGGGTGTCCTCGGATTCGTGAGCATGATACCCACCCTCGTGGTGGCGCCCTTTGCCGGCGCCCTGGCGGACAGGTGGGACAGACGCCGCCTGCTCATCAGCACCCAGGGCCTGGCCATGGTGCAGGCCATCATACTGACCGTGCTCGTCATCCTGGGCATCATCGAGGTCTGGGAGATCATCCTGCTGACGCTGGTGCTGGGCATCGTGAACAGCTTCGACGTGCCCATCCGTCAGGCCTTCGTGGTGGAGATGGTCGAGTCCAGAGAGGACCTGGCCAACGCCATAGCGCTCAACTCCTCCATGTTCCACGGCACCAGGCTCATCGGGCCGTCCCTGGCGGGTCTGCTCATCGGTACGGTGGGGGAGGGAGGCTGCTTCCTCATCAACGCCCTGAGCTACCTGGCGGTCATCTGCTCCCTCATGGCCATGAAGATTGCTCCGCGGCCGGCCGGCTACACGGGGCGCAGGATCATCCAGGAGATGCGGGACGGATTCTCCTACGCCTTCTCCTTCGCGCCCATCCGGTCCATCCTTCTGCTGATCGCCATCATAAGCATCGTGGGTTTCCCCTATGTCGTCCTGTTCCCGGTATTCGCCAAGGAGATCCTGCTTGGCGGCCCCCACACCTACGGGTTCCTCATGACCGCCACCGGGCTGGGCTCCTTTGCCGCTGCCATGTACCTCGCCTCCAGGCGAAGCGTCGGCGGTCTGGAGAAGCTCATGGTGTGGACGCCCGTCATCTTCGGCACATCCCTCGTCGCCTTCGCCTTTTCCCGCTCCCTGGCGCTCTCCCTCTGCACCCTCGTCTTTTCCGGATTCGGCATGATGTTCCTCGTGGGGGCGAGCAACACCATCATTCAGACCGTGGTGGACGACGACAAGCGGGGTCGGGTCATGAGCCTCTACACCATGGCCTTCATGGGCATATCGCCCTTCGGGGCCCTGCTGGCCGGGGCGCTTGCCGGAAGCATCGGGGCAACCGCCACCGTTGCCGTGGGCGGGGTGTTCTGCATCCTGACGTCGGCCCTGTCTGCCCTCGGCCTGCCTGCGCTCAGGCGGTCAACGGCTTCCCGGAGCCGCAAGACAGGAACTCTTCCTGTGGAGCCGGAAGAGATCGAATAACTCATGAAACAGGTTCATGGCAGGAGGGGAAGCGGATGCAGGCGGGTTGTGCGGAGCAGCGGGATTTCCGTGGAGACAAAAACCCCTTCCCGTTCGCCACTGTGGAGGGTATCACTACAGAATAACCTCTGCGGAGGGTCTCCTTAATCAGTGAAGAGGTGCAAGAGATGCTTCGTGAGAAAAGACATGTATTGACCCGGCACCTGCTGCCGCGAACGGTATGCAGCTCCATGCCGGGATCCCGCTTCAGTGAGGTGTTCGCAGGAACAATAATCGGTACACCATCCCCGGGGAGAGTGCGCGGGATGGGGACGCGCATGGCCGGTCTCGCTGCCGCCTGTCTTCTGATCTGCGCTCTGCCGCTGTCGGGCGCATGGCCGCAGGATGCCATAACAAGCGGCGAGATTCTCGACCTTGAGCGGTGCATCGCGCTTGCGCTGGAGAACCATCCCGCCCTCCTTGCGGCTTCGGGAAGTCTCAGGGCGAGCAGAGGCAGGGTCCAGGGGGCGAAGTCAGGATACTACCCCCAGGTGAGCGCATCCTCCGCCTACACCCGGAGCCATCCGGCAGACACGGAGGAAAGGAAGGGAACGAGGGGCAGCCTTTACAGGAACTCCGTGGACTTAAGCCAGAACATCTACGATTTCGGCAGGACGTCCGCCCTGGTCGAGGTGCAGTCCCTGGGGGCATCGGCATCGCGGGAGGACCTCCGGGACACGTCCAGGGAGGTCGTGTTCAACGTGAAGCAGGCCTACTACGGCATTCTTCAGGCCCGGCAGGACAGGGATACCTACGCCGAGGCCGTCAAGCTCTTCCAGCTTCACCTCGAGCAGGCGAAGAAATTCTACGAGGTGGGGCTCAGGGCGAAAATCGACGTGACCACGGCGGAGGTCAACCTCGGGCAGGCCAGGCTCAGCCTCCTGAACGCCGAGAACAGCCTGCGCATCGCCAGGATCGTCCTGAACAACGCCATGGGCATGCCCGACGCGCCTCCTTACGAGGTCGAGAACGTACCTGTGCATCAGGAGCATCCTGCCGACCTGGATTCCGCCCTGGAGAAGGCCTATGACCGGAGGCCCGATCTGCTGTCCGCGCGGGCCAGGGTGGATGCGGCGAGGCAGGAGGTGGTCCTGGCGGGCAAGGGGTATTACCCCCGGCTCTCGGGCAACGCCGGCTACGGCTGGTCGGGCAGCGACTATCCCCTCGGCGAGGGATGGAGCTTCGGCGCCAGCCTCGATTTCCCGCTGTTCAACGGCTTCCTCACCCGCTCCCAGGTGGAGGAGGCCAGGGGCAACCTCCAGACGGCCCAGGCCGTCGAGAAGCTCGTCAGGCAGAATGTCAGGTTCGACGTCGAGCAGGCGTTCTACAATCTGAAGAGTGTGCGCGAGAAGATGTCCCTGGCCGAGCTCACGCTCGCGCAGGCCAGGCAGAACCGGGACCTGGCCCTTGGCCGGTACCAGTCAAAGGTCGGCAGCTCCATCGAGGTGGCGGACGCCGTCCTGGCCGAGATCAGCGCCAGGACAGCCTACGTCAACACGCTCTACGACTACCGGACGGCAGTGGCCAGCCTCGAGATGGCCATGGGAGGGGACAGATGAGAAGGACGACGGTATACCTGCTGATTCTCGCTGCGTCATGGTGCCTGAATGCCTGCCAGGACGGGAACGGGCGGAAGGAGACGCCCCCTGTCCCTGTGACCGCGGCCCATGCGGTGAAGAGGACCATACCCGTGCAGGTCCAGGCCATCGGCACGGTGGAGGCCAACCAGACCGTTGCCGTGAAGAGCCAGATGACCGGGACCATCAAAAAGGTCCATTTCACCGAAGGCCAGGATGTGAGGAAGGGGGACCTCCTCGTCGAGCTCGACTGCCGGGAGAACGAAGCGGCGCTGAGACAGGCCGAGGCGAATCTCGCCAGGGACAGGGCCAGGGCCGCGTACGCCCGTGAGCAGGCGCGCAGGTACGCGGACCTCGTCCAGAAGGACTACGTGGCCAGGGATCAGTACGATCAGGCGGTTGCGAATGCGACGAGCCTGGAAGCCGAGGTGAAGGCGGACGAGGCGCTCCTCGAGAGCTCCCGTGTTCAGGCTGCGTACTGCTCCATCTTCGCGCCCGTTTCCGGAAGGATCGGCAAGCTCCTGGTGAACGAAGGCAACATCGTCAGCGCCAATGCCACTCAGATCGCGGTCATCAACCAGGTCAGCCCTGTCTTCGTCTCCTTCACCGTGCCCGAGAAGACCCTGTCCTCGATCAGGAGGCATGCCGAAGAGGGCAGGCTCGTGGTGGAGGCATCCGCGCCGGGGGATGCCGGGGGCCCTGAAAAGGGCGTGCTTTCCTTCGTGGACAACGCCATCGACAGGGCCACGGGGACCATCACCCTCAAGGCCACCTTCGCCAATGCTGACAGACACCTGTGGCCGGGGCAGTACGTGGACGTGGTGCTGACGCTCACGACCCTGCCGGACGCAGTCCTCGTGCCTTCCCGGGCGGTGGAGCAGGGCCCGGAAGGGCAGTACGTCTACGTGGTGAAACAGGACCTCACGGTGGAGATGAGGCCTGTGGTCCCGGGCGGGACGCTGAAACACGAGACCGTCATAGCAAAAGGGCTGAGCGAGGGGGAGCAGGTGGTCACCGACGGCCAGTTGAGACTCGAGCCCGGCGCAAAGGTCCTCGTTCGCGACGGGAAGTGAGAAGCCAAGGGATGAACGTATGAACATATCGAGCGTCTTCATCAACCGGCCCGTCATGACCACCCTGATCATGGTCACGATCCTCATCTTCGGCGCCGTGGCGTACCGGGCGCTGCCCGTGTCCGAGCTGCCGAACGTGGACTTCCCCACGATCCGGGTCTCGGCGAGGCTCCCGGGCGCGAGCCCCGAGACCATGGCGTCGTCGGTGGCAACGCCTTTGGAGCAGGAGTTCTCGAACATCTCGGGCATCGATGCCATGAACTCCACGAGCACGCTCGGGAGCACTCAGATCACCCTGCAGTTCGACCTGGACCGGGACATCGACGCCGCCGCCCAGGATGTCCAGACCGCCATATCCGAGGCCCTGCGCAAGCTGCCTGACGACATGCCGAGCCCTCCGTCGTTCCGGAAGGTCAACCCGGCGGACATGCCCATCTTCTTCATCGCTCTCTCCTCGGAGGCGCTCCCCCTGTCCACGGTGGACGAGTACGCCGAGGCCCTCCTGGCCAAGCGCCTCTCCATGATCGACGGCGTGGCCGAGGTCATGGTCTTCGGCTCCCAGAAATACGCGGTCCGGCTCAAGCTCGACCCCAGGGCCCTGGCGGCGCGGTCCATCGGCATCGACGAGGTGGCCGACGCGGTCAGCGCGGGGAACGCGAACCTCCCCACCGGCACCCTGTGGGGCGAGCACAAGGCGTTCACGGTGCAGACCCCCGGGCAGCTTGGCAACGCGGACGCCTACCGGCCGCTCATCGTGGCCTACCGGAACGGATCGCCCGTGCGCTTGAGCGACCTGGGACGGGTGGTGGACAGCGTGGAGAACGACAAGACCGCTTCCTGGTTCAATGATACGAGGTCCATCGTGCTTGCCGTCAAACGTCAGCCCGGGACCAACACCGTGGAGGTGGTCAACGCCGTCAGGGAGGTCCTGCCCGAGTTCCAGAAGCAGATCCCGGCCTCGGTGAAGCTCAACATCCTGTACGACCGGTCCGTGTCCATCAAGCACTCCATCAGGGACGTGCAGATCACCCTGCTCATCGCCCTTGCCCTGGTCGTGCTCATCATCTTCCTGTTCCTGAGGAACACGTCAGCCACGATCATCCCCAGCCTGGCCCTGCCCATGTCGCTGGTGGGCACCTTTGCCGTCATGTACCTGGCCGGGTTCAATCTCGACAACCTCTCCCTCATGGCGCTTACGCTGTGCGTGGGCTTCGTGGTGGACGACGCCATCGTCATGCTGGAGAACATCGTGCGGCACCTGGAGCAGGGCGAGTGGCCCCGGGAGGCGGCCCTGAACGGCTCGCGGGAGATCAGCTTCACCATCGTGTCCATGACGCTCTCCCTGGTGGCCGTGTTCATCCCGGTCCTCTTCATGGGCGGCATTCTGGGGAGGCTGCTGAACGAGTTTGCGGTCACCATCGTTGTGGCGGTGCTCATCTCGGGCTTCGTTTCCCTGAGCCTGACGCCCATGCTCTGCAGGTTCTTCCTGAGAAGGCCGCGGGAAGAAGGTCATGGCCGTCTGTATCAGGCCTCGGAGCGATTTTTCGAAGGGATGCGCGGGCTGTACGAGAGGAGCCTGCGGAAGACGCTGGAGTACCGGCGGGCCACGCTTGCGGTTTCGCTGCTCTTCGTGGCGGGGGTGGCGGTGCTCTTCTGGTACATGCCCATGGGTTTCCTGCCGAGCGAGGACACCGGGCAGATCTTCTGCTCCACGGAGGCGGCGCAGGGGACCTCCTTCGAGTCCATGGTGAAGTACCAGAAGCAGGTTGCCGACATCGTCCGCAGGGACCCCAACGTGGACATCGTCATGACAAGCGTGGGGGGAGGAGGCAACTCCTCGGCGAACACCGGGACCATCATGATCCGGCTCAAGCCCAGGGGCGAACGCGAGCTCAGCGCTTCCGAGCTCATCCAGAAGCTCCGGCCGCAGCTCGCCTCCGTCCCCGGGATCAAGGCCTATCTGCAGAACCCCCCGCCCATACGCATCGGGGGCTATCAGACCAAGAGCCAGTTCCAGTACACCCTCCAGGGCACCGACATCCAGGAGCTCTACCGCTTCGGCCCCATGCTGGAAGCACATCTGAAGGAAGTGCCGGGCTTCCAGGACGTGACGAGCGACCTGCAGATCACGAGCCCGCAGGTCTTCGTGAAGATCGACAGGCAGAAGGCCACGGCCCTGGGACTGAGCGTGCTCAAGATCCAGCAGGCCCTCGGGGCCGCGTATTCGTCGCGCCAGATCTCCACCATCTACACCCCGAGCAACGACTACCAGGTCATCATGGAGCTCGATTCCCGGTACCAGGAAGACATCTCCGCGCTCTCCCTGCTCCACGTCCGGTCCTCCTCGGGGAACCTGGTGCCCTTGAACACGGTGGCGGAGATCGAGCAGGGGGTGGGACCGCTCTCCATCAACCACATGGGGCAGCTCCCCTCGGTCACCCTCTCCTTCAACCTCGCACCCGGGTATGCCCTGGGTCCTGCGGTCAAGGAGGTGGAAAAGGCGGCGGCCCGAATCCTGCCCGAGACGGTCACCGGCAGCCTCCAGGGGAGCGCGCAGGCCTTCGAGTCGTCCATGACCGGCCTCGGCATCCTCATCCTGGCGGCCATCTTCATCATCTACGTGGTGCTGGGCATCCTCTACGAGAGCTTCGTCCATCCGCTGACCATCCTTTCGGGCCTGCCCTCGGCTGGGATCGGGGCCCTGCTGACCCTGATGATCTTCCGCATCGAGCTCAACCTCTACGCCATGGTGGGGGTCATCATGCTCATCGGCATCGTGAAGAAGAACGCCATCATGATGATCGACTTCGCCCTGTCCGCCCAGAGGAGGGACGGGACGAGCCCGGAGAAGGCCATTTTCGAAGGCGCGCTCGTCCGCTTCAGGCCCATCATGATGACCACTATGTCGGCGCTCATGGCCACGCTGCCCATCGCCCTGGGCATGGGGGCGGGGAGCGAGTCCAGGCGGCCGCTGGGTTTGGCTGTGGTGGGAGGGCTCGTCTTCTCCCAGATCATCACCCTTTACATCACCCCCGTCACCTACGTCTACCTCGACAGGCTCCAGAGGACCCTGGGACGGTATGCGGCGCGGCGTAAAGACCGTCACGTGCCCGAGGAGGCGGAGGACGCCCCGGCGACTTGAGGACCGGTTGCCGGGTCACTGCCCGGGATGACCCCCGGGACTGTGCGGGGCGGACGGAAAAAAAGGGGCAGGCCCTTTACAGAGCCTGCCCGGCTGTGGAGCTCTTTCGATACGGCGGACGGTCCGAGGCGGATCCTGTCCACGAAGGTATCTACCCCCTGCCTTTGCCGCCGTGGTCTTTGTTTTGCCAGTTCTTGCCGCCGCCCTTGTCGTTCTTGCCGTGGTCGCGGACTTTTTTGTCCGGGATGCGCTTGTCGACGCGCTTCGGCCCCTTGTCCCAGTTGCGTTGGTTCGCGCGGCGCCAGTCCCGGTCCACGTAGTACCGGTCCCTGTCCCGGCCGTTCCGTTCCTTCCAGAGCTCGCGGTCGATCACTGCGAACCTTTTCCCCTCCGAGCGGTATTTTATGACGCGGCCCGGGTTATAGCGGTAGTGGTCCCTCATGAAGATCAGGTTCACCTGGTTCACCACGTCCGCGTCTCTGAGACGGATCTTCCGCCAGTCGTTCTTTTTCGGGTACTTCTTGTAGTGGCCCCACGCGTGGGGATATTTCTCGTACACGTACACCGGCACGGGCACATAGTAGATGTCGGGGTACAGTCCGAAGTGCAGCGTAATGTCCATCCAGCTCATGCCCCGCATGCGCAGGTCCACGATGGCGTTCGGGTACACGTGCGCTCTCCTGGCGAGGAAGAACACCACGGGGAGCTCATCGTCGTCGATGCCCCGGTCACGGATAACCACGACCTCGCGCTCCGGCACATCATAGTATTCGCCAACGGAGAGGTGGAACCCGTCGATGCCGTGGTCTCCGCCCGAGATGCCAACGTTCCACTCTGCCGCATACGACGCCCTCGGCATGGCGGTGCAGAACAGGGCAATGCCAAGGACCGCGGCGGCCAGACTCCTGAATGAAATCTCCTGCTCACCGTAACTCATCACGATTTCTCCTTTCGGTTTTAATGTATCAGGCTGCAATGTCGACCCTGCGGTCTTTCACTGTCCTGTTGTGCTCCCTCTTTTGCCCATACAGACGACCGGGCGTCCAGGAAAGTTGACAGGGTCTTTCCCTTTTTTTATTGACCTGGCACCTGGTGTCATCCGTCTTCATCGAGGTCGGTGTTGATTTTTCTTTTCGACCCCGATACCGATACCGACCCCGACCCCGATGAAGGCGGGAAAAACCGGGGCCAGGGGGAAGGCATTCAAGAACCGTGCACGTCAGGCTGTCCGGCCGGTGAAAGCCAGAAGGAAATGTGCGGAAGGATTTTTTTAAAATAATTAAATAATATTAGAGGTATTCTGGATGGATTCTCTGGCGGGCCCCGGTGTATCCCGATTGGAATGATCACCGGAACCGCCGGGCGTGCTCCCGGTGATTTCCACGTTTACGAATCCGTTGCTCCGGGTTTCAGAGTTGTCACAGCGCAGGATCGACGACCGTGCACAGGGGGTGTCCGGGTGATGGCTAAAAAAGGCGCCATTCCCCGTTCCGGTCGGATCAACCCTCGGCCTTTTCCTGATCCATGAAGGGGATCTCGATTTCGTAGACCCCGTACTCGAGGTGGGCCTTGATGGGGTGGCCCACCTTGGTGAACACCTTCATCATGGGGGCGTTGCGCGCCAGCACGTCGGCCGTGAACCCGCTGATGTTCTTTTCCTTGGCGATGCGGACGAGGTACTGGAGGAGGAAGGTGCCGATGCCCCGGTTCTGCCAGTCCTTGTGCGTGGTGAAGGCCACCTCGGCGAAGTTCGTCTGGGGGTCGCGGATGTAGTGGCCCACGGCCACGATCTGCTCGCGGCTCTCGGGCTCCTCTTTGCCGATGACCGCGGCGATGGCCATCCGGTCGTTGTAGTCGATGGCGGCCAGCGGCATAGCGAGCTTGTGGGTGAAGTCCTTCAGGTTCTGGAAGAACCGGGTGTAGATGTCCTGGTCCGGCAGCTCGTAGACCATGTCCTGGATCGCGCGCTCGTCCGTGGGCTTCACCGGCCGCAGGAAGACCTCCCTGCCGGTCTTGTCCTTCCAGTAGGTCTCGAACTGCTTGGGGTAGAGCACCGCGGGCAGGATCTGGTCCTTGTAGACGTAGTTCTGTTTCTTTGCCGCCTCGAGGAGCTCGTCCCGGAATTTCGGGTGGGCGATGTTGATGAGGCTCATGGCCCGGTCGCGGATGGACTTGCCGTGCACGTAGGCCACGCCGTACTCGGTCACCACGTAGTGGATGTCGCCCCGGGTGACGGTTACCCCGCTGCCCGGGTAGTTATAGGGCACGATCCGCGACTTGGTCCCGTCGTCGGTGGTGGATGGCAGCACCATGATGGATTTTCCCCGGTTCGACAGGGCGGACCCCCTTACGAAGTCGACCTGTCCGCCGATGCCGCTGTAGAACAGGAAGCCCAGGGAGTCGGAGCACACCTGGCCCGTGAGGTCCACGGTGAGCGCGGAGTTGATGGAGACCATCTTGTCGTTGCGGGAGATCACGTAGGGGTCGTTCACGTACCGGCACGGGTGGAACTCGAAGAGCGGGTTGTTGTGGATGTAGTCGTAGACGTCCTTGGTGCCCATGCAGAAGGAGGCCACGACCTTGCCGGGGTGGAGGGTCTTCTTCCTGCCCGTGATGACGCCCGCCTCGATGAGGTCGATGATCCCGTCGGTGAAGGTCTCGGTGTGCACGCCCAGGTCCCGCTTTTTCATGAGGTAGGGGAACACCGAGTTGGGGATCCTGCCCACGCCCATCTGGATGGTGGACTCGTTCTCGATGAGGTCAGCAAGTTGCTCGCCGATGCTCTTGGCGATGTCGCTGGGCGCCTTCTGCACGAACTGAAGCAGGGGAACGTCGTTCTCCACGAAGGCGTCGATCTGGCTCACGTGGAGGAAGCTGTCCCCCAGGGTCCTGGGCATGTTGGGGTTGACCTCGGCCACCACGTAGCCCGCCACCTCGGCAGCGGTCTTGGTGATGTCCACGGAGACGCCCAGGGATACGTACCCGTTGTTGTCCGGGGGCGATACGGTGATGAGCGCCACGTCGATGTGCATCCTGCCCCTCTCCATGAGCAGCGGGACCTCGGACAGGTAGATGGGGGTGTAGTCCGCCCGGCCCTCCTTGATGGCGTTGCGGGTGCTCGAACCGATGAACAGGGCGTTGTGACGGAAGTGCTCGTCGAATTTCTCGTCCGTGTACGGTGCGATGCCGAGGTCCAGGAAGTGGATGATCTCGGTGTCCGCAAGGTTCTTCGATACCTCGATGAGGGTCTCCACGAGGAGCTGCGGTTCCCCGCACGCCGATCCGATGAACACCCTCGCCCCTCTCCTGATCCTCGAGAGGGCGGTCCCCGCGTCCGTGAGCCTGCTCTCATAGGTGCTGTGCCAGTTGCGTATCATGGCCGACCAATCCTCCTCTCGCGTGACCCGCTTCTGATCGTTCCCGATGACCAGGCACCCTGGGCCCCTCCCCCCTGTTGGACGGGGAAGGGAGGGATGTGCATCGCCGGTCCGTTCCTGAAGATAAGGGAGATTCGCCGGGTTGTCAACAAAGGCCCGCATCGGAAGGAAGCCGATGCCGCCTGTGAGCTGAAAAAAAGCCGGTTTCTCTTCCGGTCGCCTACCGGGCGCTCCTGCCCATGGCGCCCCGGAAGCGGGCGTATTCGACCATCCTGCTGAAGGCGTACACGGCCCGCTCGGGCGTCGGGTAGGTGGGGACCCCCAGGGAGAGGAAGCCCTCGTGTATGTGGGCCATCTCCTTCCTCGTCCCGCCGTAATAGCTCGCAAGCACCGGCTTGTGCGGGTGCGCGGCGATGATGTGCCCGAAGGCCTCTTTGATGTCGAACATGGTTTCGGGCATGAGCACGAAGATGATGAGCAGGGCGTCGATGTCCTTCTGCTCGATGAGGCACTGCGCGATGTGGCTCATGGTCTTCTTCGAGCCGTGCTGCTCCACGCCCGACCAGGTATCCACCGGGTTGCGCACGGGCGCCCACGGGGGCATGACCTCCCTGAGCTTCCTCACCGTCGCCGGCTTGAGCCTCGGGAGCTCTACGCCGCACTCTTCGGCAGCGTCCGTGGTGACTACGCAGCCCATGCCCGTGATGGAGAGCACCCCCATGCGGTTGCCCCGGGGCAGGGGAAGGGCCTCGAAGGCCGAAAGGGTGTCGAAGAAGGCCTCCGAATCGTGGACGCGGATCAGGCCGGCTTTGCGGCACACGGCGTCGAAGACGGCGTCCGATCCCGCCAGCGAGCCCGTGTGCGATGCGATGGCCGCCGCTCCGGCCTCGCTCCGTCCCGATTTCACCACCACCACGGGCTTTCGGGCGCTGGCGTGCCTCGCCCCCTTGACGAACCTCGGTCCGTCGACGATGCCCTCGAGGTACATCCCGATCGTCGCGGTCTCCGGGTCGTCCGCCAGGTATTCGAGGAGATCGCTCTCGTTTATGTCCGCCTTGTTGCCGATGCACGCGACCTTTGCGATGCCGAAGGGTTTCATGTCCGCGATCCAGCGCCCCCACCCGGACGAGAACACCCCGGACTGGCCGATGAGGGAGACGCCCCCGGGCCTGATCTGCTCGAGGCCGACGATGGACGTGGCGACCCCTGCCTGGGGATTGATGGTACCGATGCTGTTGGGTCCCATGAGCCTGATCCCGGCCGCGCGCACCTGCCGCACGAGCTCCTGCTGCTCCCAGGCGCCGGCTTCCCCCATGTCGGAATAGCCGCCCGTGGAGAGGATGACGTTCGTGACGCCCTTTGCCGCGCAGTCCCTTATGGCCTCGGGTACGGAGGCCTTGGGGATGACGATCATGGCCAGGTCCACATGGCCCGGCACGTCGCTCACCCGCGGGTATGCCTTCATGCCGAGGATCTCGCCCGCCGTGGGGTTGATGGGATGGATGGCCCCTTTGAATCCCGCCTTCAGGAGGTTCCTGAGGATGATGTTCCCGCCCTTGCCCGGGCTTTTCGAGGCGCCGATGAGGGCCAGCGACGACGGGCTGAAGAAGGGGGCGATCGTGCCCCTGGCACAAGGGGCCGCTTTCCGTGTCCCGGTCTTCGGCATGCGCCGCACCAGGGCATCGACGGCCAGTGCGCCATCGGGGCAGGCGATGAACGGGTTGACGTCGATCTCGAGGATGTCCCTGCAGCCGGCGATGAGCCGGGAGAGTCTTACGATCGCCTGGGCGACGGCGTCCAGGTCGGCCGGGGGCTGCGAGCGGTACCCGGTCAGGAGGGGGAAGCCCTTCAGCCTCCCGAGCATGGCATGGGCCTCTCTCAGGTTCACAGGGGCCAGCTCGAGGGCCGTGTCCCGGAATATCTCGGTGAAGATGCCCCCCAGGCCGGCGAGGACAACAGGGCCGAACACCGGGTCGCGCCTGGCGCCGAGGATGAGCTCGATCCCAGTCGGCGCCATCTTCTGCACCAGGAGGCTGTGGGGGATTGCTTTGAAGCGCTTTGCGATATCGCGTGCGGCCAGGGAGAGGGCCTTCCTGTCCGGTATGCCCAGAACGACTCCGCCGGCATCGGTCTTGTGGAGGACCTTCTCCGAGCACACCTTCAGGACGACCGGGTATCCGAGCCTCGATGCGGCGGCTTCAGCCTCCTCCGGGCTCGAGGCAAGCATGCCCTCCACCACGGGAACGCCCCATTCTCTGAGCAGGAGCGAGCCTTCGTATTCGTTCAGCGCATGAGCGGCAGCCTTCTCCATCAGCATCCTCCCCATGAAAACGACTTCAAGTTGATAAAAATCATATAGCAGATACAGGAAGTTAGGTCCACCCCTTTGATCGGCATATCAGGAAAAACGTCGACAGCGCGGCGGACCGGGGCCGTCGGCGTGGGACGAACGGCGGGGTGATCCTGAAAAACGCCCTAGCCGGCCGATGCCTTGAGGATGGCGCTGGTGATCATCTTCCAGTTGCCCTTCATGATCATGTACCGGGGCAGCTCGAGGGGGTCTTTGTTCCCGCTCAGGGGAGAGAGGGTGGCGCCCCAGTTGATGGTAAAGGCATAAGAGTAGCCGGACTCCCTGAGGATCTTCTTCGTGATGTCGGCACGCACGCCGTTGGGGTAGACGAAGGCCGAGACCTTGATCCCGGGCAGCATCCGTTCGAGGGCCTCCTTGGACCCCACGATCTCGTGGACGAACTCCTTTCTGTTCCTGTCATAGTACTTCTGGTTCATGAGCTCGTGGTAGTAGCCGTGGGAGGCGATGTCGCAGCCCTCCTTCGAGAGCTCCCTGAGCTGATCCCAGGTGAGCGCGTAGCTCTTCTTGCCGATGATGTTCGGGTAGATGGCCAGCAGGGGCCTGATGCCCATGGGCTTCATCACCTCGTGCCATGCCTTCATGATGCTGTGGTTCCCGTCGTCGATGACCACGAGGACGTTCTGTGAACCGGTCAACTTTCCCTTCACGAGGTCTGCATACGAGACGAACCTGAAGCCCTTGGCCTTCAGGAACTCCATGTGCGAGCGGAACTCGTCAATGGTGATGTCGCTGGGGAACTTGTTGCCGAGGAAGGAGTGGTAGCAGAGCACGAACACCTTCTGGTCGGCCGACCAGAGAGAGCCCGGCCCGGCGGCGAGGGCGACGACGATGATCAGGGTTGAGAAGAGGGCACGTAGGGAGGTTTTCAGGGATTTCGTCAGGTGCAACATGGCGCGTCCTTTCCTGTGTCGAGCTTGCGGTGCTGCTGCCTCTCTCTATAGTCCAACGGGCCCCTTTTTTCCAGGGCGATCTGACGGGGGACGCTACTTCGTGAGCGACAGGCAGAACTGGATGCCCACGAACCTCGTGCTTTTCCCGACGAACGGCAGGCCCTCTGCCAGAGAAACCAGCGCGTCCATGGAGTAGAAAGGCTCCTCGAAGGCGTGCACCCTCAGGAGAACCGCCCTGAGCCTGCCGAAATCCGCGGCCGCTCCTTCGAGGACATCCCTGGGCGTGTCGCTCACCAGATCGTACAGGTGCGCGACCCCTCCCTTCCTGAGGACGCGGTACACCTCGTTCAGGGCGGTTTTCGGGTCCTTCCAGTGGTGGATGGACCCCGTGCTCACCACGGCGTCGAACGAGTTGCTGTGGAAGGGCAGCAGGCTCGCGCTGCCCGTCTCGATCCGTATCCGGTCCTTCAGGGAGGAGGCGTCGATGTTTTTCCTGGCCATCGCCACCATGGGCGCGGAGACGTCGACCCCGGTGAGCTGCAGCTCGGGGGCTCGCCGGTGGAGCTTCACCAGGAGCCAGCCCGGACCCGTGCCGATGTCGAGGATCCTCTTCCCCGGGCAGTGCTCCAGAATGTCCTGGACCACCAGGTCGTAGTTTTTCTGAAAAATGGAGGACCTGCTCAAGGCGTTGTACAGGATCGTTGCCGGCCAGGGCATAGCCTCGAGGTGGATGAGCTTGAGCAGCCTTCGCGCTGGAGAGAGCATGGAAAGTCAATAACGGGGCGTACCGGCGGCTTCAAGCACATCGAATGGAATCATCAGGGTAGGGGAATCACGGCCTGCGTGCACCGGCCGCCTGCCCTTGGGGGAGGGGTGAATCCATCGCATGGGAGCGGTTCTCAGAACATGTGATGCATGGACAGCCTTGAAGCCCTCGTCATTATCCTTTCGACATGAAAAACAACTGTGTTATAAGGAGAACATATGATTGAAAAGATACCCTTTATCCATCGGGATAAGTTATATTACATCATCATCCACGACGACATCACCTTCACCGCGCTGCACGACATCCTCGACACCCTCATCGATCAGGGCGCCTTCCTCGGCGAGCCCGAGGACCCCGCGCTCTTCACCGTGATGTACGAGAAAGTGAAGTATACCGTGGGCGTGGACGGCATCGACGTCATGATCGACTGCAGCTGAGCCTCTGCCCATGGTCGACATCCACCTCTGCCAGCCCGATGCCTGCAAGTCGTGCGCCGCGTGCTGCGGCATCTACAACTATGTGGAAAACACCAGGGAACACCTGGTGAAGCGCTTCGAGTACCGCACGGCGCTGATGGACAGGGTGCGGTCGGGGGAGCTCTCCCTCGAAGGCTACTCCTCGGCCATCCGGCACCGTGAAGACGGCAGGAGGATCTTCAAGACCATCTACGCCTGCGAGTACGTGGGTTTCCTGAACAGCGAGCGCACCCGGGTGGGGTGCATGCTCCACCCCATGGTGACCGGCGGTGAGGACCTGCGCATCCACAGCTTCTACGGCCGTGAGATCTGCGACGGCCACTTCTGCCCCAGCTACCAGAAGATCAGCCCCAACGAGGGGGCCGTCGTGCTCGCCACCATCGACGACTGGTACCTCTACGGTGCGGTGATCACGGACATCGATTTCGTGAAGACCTTCTTCACCCTGGCCCAGAACGCCCTCGGGGAGGAGATACGGCCGGAGAAGGTCGCCAGAAACCCCGTCCTGGCCGGGATGCTGAAGGAATACTTCTCCCTGAAGGTCACCTGGCCCTTCCGGGACACCTCGAAGCCCCGGTTCGGCAAGTACTATTTCGTTGGCGAGGAGTACGACATCGACCGCATCGACTACGCCCGGCTGGGCTCCGGTGTCCCGGTCTACGACCCCATCTTCCTGAGCCTGGCGTCATCCTTTGCCACAAAAGATGATCTTGACCGCGCAGTGACAAAAATAGATACTCTCATCAAAGGTTTCTGCCATGAATACGGACGATCTGATAACGCGGATCATTGATCTGGCCCTCGAGGAAGACGGGGAGGACGTCACCTCGACGTCCATCTTTTCTCCAGCCGACCGCATGCGGGCGACGTTCAAGGCCAAGGCCGAAGGCGTGCTGGCCGGCACCGGCATCGCGGCCCGCGTGTTCCAGCGCCTGGATTCCGGGGTTTCCTGCGCCTTTCTGAAGAGAGACGGAGAGCGCCTCAAACCGGGCGATACCATCGGCACGGTGGAGGGGCCGGCCGTGGCGGTGCTCAAGGGGGAGCGGGTGGCGCTCAATTTTCTCCAGCGCATGTCGGGCATCGCCACCAGGACCGCTGCCTACGTGGCCTTCACCGAGGGAACGAAGGCAAAGATCCTGGACACGAGGAAGACCGCGCCCGGCCAGCGGGTCCTCGACAAGGAGGCCGTCAGGGCGGGCGGGGGCGTGAATCACCGCATGGGGCTCTGGGACATGGCCCTCATCAAGGACAACCACATCGACCGGGAAGGCTCCATCGAGGGCGCCGTGGGCAAGGTCAGGCGCGCCGCGCCGGGCGTGCCCGTGGAGGTGGAGGCCAGAACCGTCGAAGACGTCAGGAAACTCCTCGAGCTCGGCGTGGACCGGATCATGCTCGACAACTTCACCCTCGAGGCTATGAGGGAGGCGGTGGAGCTGGCGGCGGGCAGGATACCCCTGGAGGCGTCGGGGGGCATCAGCCTGGCCACGGTGAGGGACGTGGCGCTTACCGGGGTGGACTTCATCTCGGTGGGGGACGTGACGCACTCCATCACGGCGCTCGACATCTCGCTCGTCATCGAAGGGATCGCATGAACAGCCACGAAGAGACCATACGCAGGATCAAGGCGGAGCTCGGGGAAAGGCTCATCATCCTCGGCCACCACTACCAGAGCGACGAGGTGATCGCGTGCGCCGACTACGTGGGAGACTCCCTGGAGCTCGCCCGCAAGGCCTCCCAGATAGACAAGGCGCAATACATCGTATTCTGCGGGGTCCACTTCATGGCGGAGAGCGCGTACATCCTTGCGCCCGGCAAGTCGGTCTACATCCCCGACCGGTCGGCGGGCTGCCCTCTGGCTGACATGGCGGCCCTCGACGACGTGCTCGCGGCGTGGGATATCATCCGGGAGATCAGCCGTTCGGTGGTCCCGGTCTCCTACGTCAACTCCTCGGCAAGCCTGAAGGCCTTCTGCGGCCGGGAGGACGGGATCATCTGCACGTCCGGGAATGCCCTGAAGGTCCTCGGGTGGGCGTTCGAACGGGGGGAGAAGGTCCTGTTCATGCCCGACATGAACCTGGGGCGCAACACCGCCCGGAGCATGGGGATACCGGAGGACGAGATGGCGCTGTGGGACCCCTCGAAACCGGGTGGAGGCCTCGATGCAGGTGCCATCGAGCGGGCGAGGATCATCCTGTGGAAGGGGTGGTGCCCCGTGCACTGGCCCTCGTTCACGGCCGATGACGTGCAGTCGGTGAGGGAGCGCTTCCCGGGCGTCAAGGTCATCGTCCACCCCGAATCGGACCCGGGCACCGTGGCCGCCTCCGATGCGAGCGGCTCAACGGCGAGCATCCTCGACCATGTGAAAGGGCTCAAGCCGGGGGACACTCTTGCCATCGGCACGGAGGTCAACATGGTCAGGAGGGCGGCCCGCAGCCGGGACGACGTGCGCATTATGCCTCTGAGGGAGGTCTCCTGCGACGACATGGCCAGGATCACCCTCGAGAAGCTCGCCCGCACGCTTACGCACCTCGACGGGGACGCCTGCCGGGTGGTGGTGCCCGAGGATGTCGCCCGGGACGCCCGGAAGGCGCTGATGAACATGCTGAGGATATAGCCATGCCGGATGCGTTCAAGGAAACCGAGGTCCTGATCATCGGGACGGGGATAGCAGGGGCGACATGCGCATACATCGCCGCCAAGGCCGGGCTCAAGGTCTGCCTCCTCACCAAGCGCTCCGACCCTTTCATCACCAACACGAACAGCGCCCAGGGGGGCATCGTCTACGCCGGGAACGGAGACAGCCCCGAGCTCCTCAAGAAGGACATCCTCGAGGCGGGGCGGCACATCAACAGCATCGAGGCGGTGGACTTCCTTGCCAACAACGGGCCGAGGACCGTCAAGGAGGTGCTCATCGACGACCTCAACGTGAACTTCACCCACCTCAAGGGCCCCGAGGACGAGTACTACGACCTCACCCGGGAGGGAGCCCACTCCATCAAGCGGATCCTCTACTCCGCCGACCACACGGGCCAGGAAATTGAAAAGGCCCTCATCGAAGCCCTGAGAAAGCTCGACAACGTGGAGATCATCACCCACGCCACGGTCATCGATCTCATCACGCTCCACCACCACTCCACGGACATCCAGGCCAGGTACCTGCTGGAGGACAGATGCGCGGGCGCCTACGTGTTCATGGAGATGTCCAAGGAGGTGATCGCCATCCTCGCTCAGTACACGGTGCTCGCCACCGGGGGGCTCGGCGACATCTTCCTCCACTCCACCAACCAGAAGGGCACGGTGGGGGACGGCATCGTCATGGCCATGCGGGCAGGCGCCAAGGTCATCAACATGGAGTACATGCAGTTCCACCCTACCACCCTCTACGTGCCGGGCACCAGGAGGTTCCTCCTGTCCGAGGCCCTGCGGGGCGAAGGCGCCAGGCTCATGAACCTCCGGGGCGAGTACTTCATGGACAAGTACAACCCCGAGCTCAAGGACCTGGCGCCCAGGGACGAGGTGGCAAGGGCCATCTGGGACGAGATGATCGAGAACACGGAACGCCACGTTCTCCTGGATATCGCGAACTTCGTGAAAGAAGACATCCCCACGAGGTTCCCCAGCATCTATGCCGCGTGCAGACAGGCGGGCTTCGATATCACGAAGGAGCCCGTGCCCGTGGTGCCGGGGGCCCACTACTTCTGCGGCGGGGTCCTCGTGAACACCGTGGGCAGGACCACCGTCAACGGCCTCTACGCCGCGGGCGAGGTGAGCTGCACCGGCCTGCACGGGGCGAACCGCCTCGCCTCCACCTCGCTGCTCGAGGGGCTGGTGTGGGGGTGCTTTGCGGCCAGGGACATCGCGGCCAGGACCAATACCGGGGAGACCATCGGATTCAGCATGCTCAAGTCGGTCCGCGACTGGATCCCCACCGGCAAGGTCGAAAACGAAGACCCTGCGCTCATCGCCCAGGACTGGATGTCCATCAAGAGCACCATGTGGAACTACGTGGGCATCGTGCGCACCAGACAGCGGCTCAAGATCGCCATCGAGGACCTGAGGCACATGTACCTGAGGATCGAGGAGTTCTACCGCGAGACGCCTGTGTCGAAAGACATCATCAGCCTCTTCCACGGCACGCAGTCCGCGATCCTGGTGGCCGACGCCGCGTACCGGAACCGGCGCTCCATCGGCTGCCACTTCCTCCGGGACCACAAGGATGCCCCGAGGTCCTACCCGGCAATGCGCCATAACGACATCCGGTAGAGACCCTCACCCGGATGTTATGGTCGGATTGCCATACTATGGTCTGACAACCCTTCCGAAAATGGACCTGTGTCGTCATGCACTTGAGCGGCTGCGTCCCGAAAATACCGAAAACAGTTGGTTCTGCGCATCTGCCGCATGTGGCACGCAACTGGCATTGCATTTCCATTATCCCGAAACCGGAGATGGAAAGCATGGGTTCTCAGGAGAGTTCAGAGACAGTCTGCGCCGTTTGCCAGGAGAACGAGTCCGTCGCCCGGTGTGAAGGCTGCGGGAAGCCTTTGTGCCGGCGCTGCCGGGGCATGGAGCTCTACGGGTCCAGGGACCAGGAGATAACGATAAAATATTTTTGTCCTTCCTGCATGAAGGACCCGAAGATCAACCCCTCCACGGACTGCAAGAAGGTGTTCGGCCTTCCGGCCGTGACCGATATGGTGAACCAGGACAGCTCGAAGGGAAACAAGTTCAAGATCAAGCTGAAGATCTAGCAGCGCGTCCGGACAGGGTGACCCTCCTCCTGCGCAGGGAAGGGGGTCGTGTGCCTTTTCCCCATATCCCTGCCCCCCGTTTTTATTACCGTTATGGTGCGGAGACCAGAGTCATTTATGGTGTAAAAACCAGAAGAAAAGCCGGACTTATGACCTAAGGGCCATTGGCTATGCAGGCATGGTTAATAAAAATAATAAAACCAATAATATAGGAAATAATTCAAAAAATGGGCCGACTGGCATGCATTTCGCTATTTATAGAAGCGAATAGGGGATTTCGGTTCTTTCATAACATAAAGAACGATACGAAAAAAACGCACAGGGCAGCGACATAATCCGAAAAGGCATGCGCATCGGCATTATGGTCTGTGTTGGCAGTCGGGATATTCAAGGGAATATCCACTGGGGATCAGAGTTCTCCTTTTATGCCTGGAAAGGCCAGGGCCCTGTAAGTCGCATGCCGAGCAACTCAGTACTCTTAACCAAACTTAACTGAAACCTCCTTTTTGATGCCAGAAGATGGGACAGATAATACTCCGCTGCTGTCCCCCACACCTTGTCTTCTGGCTTTTTTTTTGTCCATGGGGTATGCTTTCCCGGCTTGTGTGGTCTCTTGGGGGAAAATGCCTTGACAATATGCACAAGTTTTATTAATAGCCCTTCATCTTTGGGTATTAAACGAGAAGCAGGAGTGCAACCATGTATGCAGTGATAAAGACTGGCGGGAAGCAGTACAAGGTCGAAGAAGGCGACAGGATCCAGATCGAGAAGCTCGAAGCCGCGACCGGAGATACGGTTACGTTCGACGATGTCCTCTTCATCGGAGGAGACGAATATAAGCTCGGCGAGCCAAAGCTTGCAGGCGCCACCGTGAGCGCCACGATCGTGCGGCAGCTCAGGGCGAAGAAGATCATCGTGTTCAAGATGAAGAGAAGGAAGGGCTACCACAAGAAGCAGGGTCACCGGCAGTACCTCACCGAGGTCTTTATCACGAAGATCGACACAGGCAAGGAGGCGTAGATACCATGGCTCACAAGAAATCAGGCGGAACCTCCCGCAACGGCAGGGACACAGCTGGAAAGAGGCTTGGTGTGAAGCGCTTCGACGGCCAGCAGGTGAAGGCAGGCAGCATCATCGTGCGCCAGAGGGGCACGAAGATCCACCCGGGTCCGAACGTCGGATGCGGCAGGGACTACACCCTGTTTGCTCTCACCGACGGGGTCGTGAAGTTCGAAACCCTTTACAACAACAAGAAGAGGGTGAGCATCGTAGCCAGCGCTGCATAACGCACCATGGACTTTATCGATGAGTCCAGGATTTTCGTAAAGGCCGGAGACGGCGGTAACGGTTGTTGTTCGTTTCGCAGAGAAAAGTATGTCCCCAGGGGCGGCCCTGACGGCGGAGACGGCGGGAAAGGCGGGGATGTGATCATCCAGGCATCCCCCCGCATCCACACCCTCCTGGATCAGCGCTACCACCCGCACTATAAATCCGAACGAGGTCAGCACGGCAAGGGAAAGAACTGCACCGGCAGGTCCGGCAGCGACCTCGTCATCTCCGTGCCCGTAGGCACGGTGGTCAAGGACGCCTCGACCGGAGAGATAGTCGCGGATCTCACCGAGCCGGGCCAGTCGGTTGTGCTCGCAAAGGGCGGAAAAGGCGGGCGGGGAAACGCGCAGTTCGCCACGCCCACCCTTCAGGCGCCGCGATACACCGAGCACGGCAAGCCCGGCGAAGAGAAGGAGTTCTTCCTCGAGCTCAAGCTCCTGGCGGACGTAGGCCTCGTGGGCTTCCCCAATGCCGGCAAATCCACCTTCATATCCAAAGTTTCGAGCGCCCGCCCCAAGATCGCGGATTATCCCTTCACCACGCTCGCCCCGAACCTCGGCATGGTGAGGTGGAAGGGAAACGACTTCGTCGTGGCCGACATCCCGGGCATCATCGAGGGCGCCCACGAGGGTGTCGGTCTGGGGCTCAAGTTTCTGCGTCACATCGAGAGGACCAGGATCATCGTCTACCTGGTGGACCTCTCCCCGTTCTCCGGACGCGAGCCCCTCGAGGAGCTTCGGGTTCTGCAGCGCGAGCTCGAGGCATACTCGCCCGAGCTCGTGACGAGAAAGCAGATCGTGGTGCTGAACAAGATCGACGTGCCCGGTGCTTCCGAGCGCGCCAAAGATGCTGTTGCCTTTGTAAAAGACAAGAGGTATCCTTGCTTTATCGCTTCAGCCCTCACGGGCGAGGGGATAGATCCAGTACTCGATGAGATAATAAGGAACCTCGATGGATAAAGTTTCTCGGAACATGCTCGCGGGTTGCCGGCGCGTCCTTATCAAGATCGGCTCCCAGGCTCTGAGCACCGGGACAGGCCTGAACAACCGGATGATCGAGCGTCTCTGCGACGAGCTCTCACTCCTGAGAGACCAGGGCAGGGAGTTCGCCCTCGTGTCCTCGGGCGCCATCGCCCAGGGCAGGGCCATCATGAAGATCACCGACCCGAGCATCGCGCTCTCGCGGAAGCAGGCCCTGGCGGCCATCGGCCAGGGAAGCCTCATCAGGGCGTACACCGACGCCTTCAGGCGTTACGGGTACACCGCGGCCCAGATCCTCATCACCCGGGACGACCTCGACGACCGGCACCGCTACCTCAACATCCGCAACACCTTCACCGCGCTCTTCGAGCTGGGCGCCATCCCCATCATCAACGAAAACGACACGGTGTCCGTTGAAGAGATCCAGTTTACGGACAACGACATGCTTTCCGCCATGATCATCCCCCTGGTCGAACCCCAGGCCCTCATCATCCTCACGGATACCGAGGGCGTGTACCTCGACGACCCCAGGAGGAACCCCGATGCCCAGCTCCTCCCCGAGATAAGGGACATCAGGACCATGGAGATCAAGACCTCGAACGGCCAGGCGGGCGCGCTGGGGCGGGGCGGCATGACGTCCAAGGTCAAGGCCGCTTATCATGCATCCATGCTGGGGATTCCCACGGTCATCGCCTCGGCGTACACCCAGCACGTGATCTCCCGGGTGCTGGGCGGCGAGGAGATCGGCACCCTCGTGCATCCCCGCAAGAGGACCAGCAGGCTCAGACAGAAGGACCACTGGATCTCCTTCGTGACAAGGCCCAAAGGAAGGGTGATCGTGGACAAGGGGGCTGCGAGCGTGGTCCTGAACAACGGCAAAAGCCTGCTGCCCGTGGGCGTCGTGGGCGTTCAGGGCATGTTCAGGGCAGGCGACCCCATCGAGATCGCCGATGAGTCGGGAGAGGTCATCGCCGTGGGATTGAGCAATTACACCACGGATGAGATCATGAAGGTCAAAGGGGCCAATACATCCCAGGTGTGCGCCATCCTCGACAAGGAGTGCGACGAAGAGGTCGTCCACCGGAACAATATGATACTGAGAAAGGAAACAGGGCAGTGAGCGAGAGCATCGTCGTATCCATTGCGGCCAGGGCGAAGAAGGCGTCGAGATCGCTGATGGGCCTCTCGGAGAAGGCCAAGGCTTCAGCCTTGAAAGAGGCGGCCAAAGGCTTGAGGGCCGGTGCGGAGATCCTGAAGCAGGAGAACGCCAGGGACCTCGAGGAGGCCAGGAAGAACGGCCTGAGCACCGCCATGATCGACCGGCTCACCTTGAGCGACAATGTCATCGAATCCATGGCCAGGGCGCTCGAGGAGATCGCCGACCTGCCCGATCCGGTGGGGAGGATCACAGGCATGACCAGGAGGCCCAACGGGCTCATGGTGGGCAAGATGAAGATCCCCATCGGCGTGGTGGCCATCATCTACGAGTCGAGGCCCAACGTCACGGCCGACGCGGCGGGCCTGTGCCTCAAGTCGGGCAACGCCGTCATCCTGCGGGGCGGGTCCGAGGCCATCCACTCGAACCTCGCCATCGTGGACGTCCTGAAGGGCTCGCTAGCCCGGGCGGGCGTGAACCCCGACGTCATCGGCTTCATCCCCGTGACCGACCGCGCGGCCATCAACGAGCTCCTCACCCTCGAGGAGCACATCGACCTCGTCATCCCCCGGGGCGGCGAGGGCCTCATCCGCACCGTGGTGGAAAACTCCCGCATCCCGGTCCTGAAGCACTACAAGGGCGTGTGCCACATCTTCGTGGACAGGGACGCGGACTTCGAAAAGGCTTATACCATCTGCCTCAACGCAAAGGTCCAGAGGCCCGGGGTGTGCAACGCCATGGAGACCCTCCTGGTGGACGAAGCGATCGCGGGCGAGTTCCTCCCGGAGATGATCCGGCTGTTCCGGGAGCAGGGCGTGGAGATCCGGGGCTGCGAAAAGACCCGCGCGATCGTCCCCGGCGTCAGGCCGGCGACGGAAAGCGACTGGTACGAGGAGTTCCTCGGCCTGGTGCTGGCCGTGAAGGTCACGAACGGCATGCAGGAGGCCATCGACCACATCGAGCAGTACGGCTCGGACCACACCGAGGCCATCATCACGGAGAACTACACCAGGGCCATGGAGTTCCTCAGGATGGTGGACTCGTCCACCGTGCTCGTCAATGCGAGCACCCGGTTCTCCGACGGCGGGGAGTTCGGCCTGGGCGCCGAGGTGGGGATCAGCACCTCGAAGATCCACTCCTACGGGCCCATGGGCATCGAAGACCTCACCATCGGCAAATTCATCGTGTTCGGGGACGGCCAGATCAGGACATGAGGCTCGGGATCTTCGGCGGCACATTCAATCCGATCCACTTCGGCCATCTGAGGGCCGCTGAAGAGGTAAGGGAGATCGTGGGACTGGACGAGGTGCTCTTCGTTCCCTCCTACATCCCGCCCCACAAGGAGCTCGCCGGCCGGACCACCGCCGCGCAGCGTCTGGAGACCGTCGGTCTCGCCATCTCGACGAACCCGAGATTCAGGCTCTCGTCCTTCGAGGTGGAGCAGGGGGGGAATTCGTACTCCATCCGGACCATCGAGCACGTCCGCGCGGACTACGGCCTCACCCCGTACTTCATCCTGGGCAGGGACGCCTTCAACGAGATTTCCACCTGGTACGAGTCGAGGAGGCTCTTCGACCTGGCCCACTTCGTGGTCATGTCCAGGCCCAATGCCCCGATGCCCGAGCTCGCCGATGTCCTGGGGGACGCGGCGCACGGGTTTGAAATGCACGAGGGCGGCTGGATGAACGCCCGGGGGAACAGGATCATACCTGTGGAGGTGACCGGCCTCGACATCTCCTCGTCCCTCATCCGGGACCTCTGCAGCAGGGGCAAGTCCATTAGGTACCTCGTTCCCAGGGAGGTGGAGGAATACATAATAAAGGAGAGGATGTACGCATAGATGAAAGAACTGTGGGAAAGGGCCGTCGAAGCCCTTGAGGAAAGGAAGGTAACCGATCTCGTCGTCCTGGACGTGAAGAAGATCTGCTCGTTCGCAGACTACATCATCGTGTGCACGGGCATGTCAGACCGGCAGGTCAGGGCCATGGCCGAGCACGTGATCGAGTGTCTCGGCAAGCCCTTCGGCGCCGAAGGCATGGAGAGCGGGCGGTGGGTGCTCCTCGACTATGTGGACGTGATCATCCACATACAGCAGGAGGAGCAGCGGAAGTACTACGACATCGAAGGCATGTGGTTCGATGCCAGAAGGATCAGGGGGTGAAGATCGTCTTCTGCCTGACCGGGAAGACCGACCGGGGTGCGGTGAGCGGGCTCCTGGAGGACTACCGCAGGCGGATTTCGAAATATGCGCCCGTGGAGGTCATAGAGGCGAAGAGGCTGAGATATCAGGGCAGGGAAGGGCTGCACGTCCTCCTGAGCCCGGACGGCCAGACCATGACCTCGGAGGAGTTCGCCCGCTTCATCGGGGACGCCCAGCTCGCCTCGGTCAAGCACCTCTTTTTCTACACCGGGGGCCCCGAGGGGTTCGACGAAGAGATCGCCGGGGCGGTGAGGAAAAAGATCTCGTTCTCCCCCATGACCTTCAGCCATCAGATCATCAGGATCATGCTCTTCGAGCAGGTCTACAGGGCTTTCACCATCCTGAACAACGAACCGTACCACAAATGAGAAGGCCTGCCGGCGCTCTCGAGGCAGGCCTGACCCATAACGCCGCCCGATTTCGCCCCATGGGGCGGAATCGCTCCATGTGCCTCTAATCAGGGCGTTCCATGCCATAATCCTGTTGTGGACAGGGTGTTTCTCCGATATAGTATCGCGTGCGGGACGCACCGGGCACTACCCGGTATCGTATTGAAATGAAAAGAAGGCAACTACAGGGAGGAAGGATGATATATTCGAAGCTGGTCAAACTGATCGAAGACAACCAGGCCGAGCTCACGCGGCGGTCGCTCAAGGAGCTGCTCGGCAGGGAAGAAACCAGGTGCTACCGGGAGCTTCAGCCGGAGCTCCTGAATGAGCGGGTGTCCGACGTGTATGGCAGGCTGATTTCCTGGCTCAACAGGGAAAGGCGCTCCGGCGACATCCAGAAGTACTACACTGAGCTCGGAAAGAGGCGTTTTCACGAGTGCATCCCCTTGAGCGAGGTGGTCATCGCCTTCATGCTCCTGAAACGCCACCTCTGGCTCTTCGTCACGGAGAAGCAATTCTTCGACTCCACGTATGAATGCTACCAGGCACTGGAGCTGAACAACAAGGTCGTGCTCTTCTTTGACCGCGTCATCTATTTCGCCACCCTGGGATACGAAGAAGAGATGCTCAAGAACAGCCAGGACAAGGAAGGCCTCTTCGCGAGGCTGCTGAAGAAGAAATAGCTCCCGGGTCTGCGGCACCCCTTGAGCGGGGGTTCGCCCGAACCGGGCGGAGGAGAACGATGGCATCAGGGAAGCATGTCACGCTCATCCAGAACAACGCTGACGAGATCACCAGGAGGCTCTGCAAGGACCTGCTGGGAAGGGACGAGACGAGGAGCTACCACAGGCTCAACCAGGACGTGGTGTACGAGCGCGCCTACGGGGTCTACAGCCGGCTCGACCTCTGGCTCAAGGGGAGCAGGACGCATGCTTCCGAGATCCGGGACTTCTTCGTCAGGCAGGGGAAGATGCGGTACCGGGAGGGCATCCCGCTGCACGAGGAGATCATGGTCCTCCTGCTCATCAAGCGCCACCTCTGGCTCTTCATCCTCGACACCAACTTTTTCGACTCCACCTACGAGCTTCAGGAGGAGCTCCGGTTCAACAACCGCGTGGTCCTGTTCTTCGACCGGGTGATCTACTACGTCACCACCGGGTACGAGACGGAGATGCTGGAGGCGGGGAAGGGCCGTTGAAGGACTCCCTCGTCAGAGCTCGAACGACACCTTGATCTTGAAGGTGCGGGTAGCGGGGAGGTCGAGCACCGTTACGTCCAGCCTCTCCTCGATCTCCCGGATGATCTCCCGGGTCCTCTCCACATCCGGCGCAATCAGGGTGAACCAGCAGTTGGGCTCGCCCTCGCGCACGTAGTTGTGGGTGACCTCGGGAAAGGCGTTCACCACGGAGGCGTACTCCTCGATCCTGTCCCCGGGAATCTGCACAGCGCACAGGGTGGAGTGCCACCCCAGGGAGCGCGGGTTGACCACCGCGCCCACCCTCCGGACGATGCCCTGCTCCTTGAGCGCGCGCAGGCGCTCGATCACCTCGTCCTCGGATATCCCCACCTGTTCGCCGATGGCCATGAACGGGCGTTCTTCGAGGGGAAGGGCGTCGCTTGCGAGGGTGAGGATCTTCCGGTCGAGGGCGTCCATGTCAGCCCCTGTACCAGCAGATGGGGTCGGTCTCGGTCAGGTCGCCCCGGACCTCGTGGGCCCTGGCCCGGCAGCCCCCGCATACCGACTTCGAGAGGCACCGCCCGCACTTGCCCTTGAGCGCCCCCTCGTCCCGCAGGAGCAGGAGCTTCAGGGAGTTCTCCCAGGCGTGGCTGAAGCCCTTGTCCCTGATGTCTCCGCAGGGGATCTGGAGGAAGCCGCACGGCTGGATGATGCCGGTCGACGAGACGAACCCGAAGTGCGAGCCCGCGAGGCAGCCCTTGGTGTGCACGGGCTCGTTCTTTTCCGACAGGAGACGGTAGAACTGCGGGGCGCAGGTGGCCTTGCACTCGATGCGCGAGGCCTTGTAGACCGTATAGAACGAATCCAGCATATCTTTGTATTCCCGGATCGTGGCAGGCTCGAGGTCCACCCCCCGGCCCGTGGGCACGAGGAAGAACACGTGCCAGGCCATGACGCCCAGCCCTTCGAGGAAGGCGGGGAAATCGGCCATCTGGGAGACGTTCATGGCCGCCACCGTGGTGTTCACCTGCACGGGCATGCCCTTCCGCACCAGGATCTCGATGCCCTCGACCGCGAGGTCGAACGACCCCCCGCGGCCTCGGAACCGGTCGTGCATGTGTGCGGTGACGCCGTCCAGCGACACGGACACCCGGGCGATGCCCGCCTTCTTCATCTCGAGGGCGGACTCGTTCGTGACCAGCGAGCCGTTGGTGGCCAGGGTCATGCGCATTCCCAACGAGGTGCCGTAGCTTGCCAGCTCGAAGATATCGTCCCGCATGAGCGACTCGCCGCCCGAGAGGATGACCAGCTTCGTGCCGGCCGAGGCGACCTCTTCGAGGAGAGAGCGTGCCTCTCCGGTGGTGAGCTCCCCGGGTTTCGGGTCCGGGGTGGCGCTGGCCCGGCAGTGCAGGCACTCGAGGTTGCAGGCCGAGGTGGCCTCCCAGGCGAGGATGCGGGGCGCCTTCATGTCAGGGCCTCGGCGATCTGGGGGGCGAAGTAGGTGATGATCATGTCCGCCCCTGCCCTTTTGACGGCAATGACGATCTCCATCATGCACGTCTTCTCGTCGAGCCACCCGTTCGCCGCCGCCGCCTTGATCATGGAGTACTCCCCGGAGACCTGGTATGCCGCGAGGGGCTCGTCGAGCTCGTCGGCAACGGTCCTGATGACGTCCAGGTAGGGGAGCGCGGGCTTGACCATGATGATGTCGGCCCCTTCCTCGATGTCGAGCCTGACCTCCCGGAGCGCCTCCCGGACGTTCGCGGGGTCCATCTGGTAGCTCTTGCGGTCGCCGAAGGCGGGCTTCGACCCCGCTGCCTCCCGGAACGGGCCGTAGAACGCGGAGGCGTACTTGGCGGCATAGCTCATGATGGGCGTGAGCTCGTAGCCCCCCTCGTCGAGGGCCTCGCGGATGAAGCCCACGCGGCCGTCCATCATGTCCGAAGGCGCCACGATGTCGGCGCCTGCCTTTGCATGGGACAGGGCCACCTTGGCCAGAATCTCCAGCGTCTCGTCGTTCTCCACCTCGCCCGAGCGGGAGAGGATGCCGCAGTGGCCGTGGCTCGTGTACTCGCACAGGCAGACGTCGGTGATCACGAGGAGGTCGGGGACCGCGTCCTTGATTCTCTTCACCGCCTGCTGGACCACGCCGTCACCCTTGTGCGCGGAGGTCCCGAACTCGTCCTTCTTCTGGGGGATGCCGAAGAGGAGCACTGCGGGGATGCCCAGGGAGGCGATGCGCTTGACCACGGGGGCGAGGTTGTCCGGGGAGTAGCGCTCCTGGCCGGGCATGGCGGCGATGGGCTCCCGGATGGATTTGCCCTCGCGTACGAACAGCGGGTAGATGAGGTCGTCCGGCGACAGCGAGGTCTCCCTCACCAGTCTCCGTATGGCGGCGCTGCGCCTCAGTCTTCGTGGCCTCTGCTCAGGAAACATAGCATCCTCCCTTCACGTCAGGTTCATTTATGCCTTGTGTGCTTGGATAACTATATAATCTGCGATGGGACAATGCAAGCTACGGAATGGTGAGGAGCACCGGGAGGACGCCGGCTGTGCGGAGGAACTCCACCAGGTAGAGGAGGAAGTAGATGAGGGGGAACCACATGACGCTGAAGAACGACCTCCTGAACAGGCGGGTGTCGATGGTGTGGTACGGCTCGTCCCGGAACAGGGAAAATCTCGGCAGGAACATGGGAGTGCGCTGCCGGTACTCCTCGAAGGCCCTGCCGTGCACCTCCATGAGCCGCTGCTCTTCCTTGCGGATGACGAAGGGATAGTAGAGGCTGAAGGTGGCCGCGATGAGGGCCAGGACCAGAGGGTTGAGCGTGTAGAGGCCGAGTCCCAGGGCCCCGATGAGCGAGAACAGGTACAGGGGGTTTCTCGCCATGGAGTAGGGGCCTATGGTGATGAGATTCATGGTCTTGTTGCCGCTGATGTAGGCCAGGGCCCACAGCCTGCCGAACGCGGCCACGAGCACGAGCACGAAGGAGGCCAGGTCGACCGCCATGTGCCCGGGCGTCCCCAGCTCCAGGGAAGGGGCCGTGAACAGGGCGAGGAGCACGACGAGCGCGCCGAGGATGCGGGTGAACGTGATCCGGTGTTTCTGCAGGATATGCTTGCCTGTCCCCATACGCCTTATGTCTCTAGGACACGGCTCCCGCTGTGTCAACGCTTTTACAATAATTTGATTTGCCGAAAGGAATAACTGATGTACAGGAAGAATCACGGCAGGAAAAATCAAAGAGCGAGGTGTTTTCATGGCGATACATGCGGTCATCATGGCAGGCGGCAGGGGCGAGCGGCTGTGGCCCTTCTCGAAGCCGGACATGCCCAAGCAGCTCCATGCGTTCGGCACCGGGAAGAGCCTCATCAGGAGCACGTTCGAGCGGCTTGACGGGCTGGCGGAGGCCTCGTCGGTCTACGTCGTCACCGGGGCCGACATCGCGGGCAGGATCAGGGAGCACCTGCCCGAGCTGCCGGCCGAGAACATCCTCATCGAGCCGGTGGGGAAGAACACGGCTCCCTGCATCGCCTACGCTGCGCTCCACATCTTAAGGAAGGACCCGGAGGCGGTCATGGCCGTCTTCCCGGCCGACCACCTGGTGGGAGACCCCGGGAGGTTCCGGGAGGCCATCTCCTTCGGCGTCGAGGTCCTCGCCGCGAGGCCCGAGCTCCTCATCACCCTGGGCATGGTGCCTGACCATCCCGAGACGGGCTATGGCTACATCGCACCGGGCGAGGTACTGGACGAGGAGGCGGGGCTGAGAGTCCACCGGGTCCTCGCCTTCAGGGAGAAGCCGGACGAGGCCCGGGCCAGGGACTACATCGGCAGCGGATACCTCTGGAACGCCGGCATGTTTCTCTGGCGGGTGGACGCCATCCTGGAGGCGTTCAGAAAACACCTCCCGGTCATGTACGGCCAGGTCATGGACATGGCCTCCGAAGGCCCGATCACCCCGGCCAGGGTCAACGAGTTCTATTACACCGTGGACCCCATCTCCATCGACTACGGCATCATGGAGAAGGCATCCAACGTGAGCGTGATCCCGGCGGAGTTCGGCTGGAACGACATCGGCTCCTGGGATGCCCTGGGCAAGGTGCTTCCCCGCGACGATGCCGGCAACACCTGCCAGGGAAGCGTCGTCACCGAGGACGCACGGGGCAACGTGGCCTGGTCGACAGGTAAGAAGATCGTGCTCATAGGGGTCGAGGACCTCGTGGTCGTGGAGGGGGACGACGCCATCCTCGTGGTGCCCCGCAGACGCTCCCAGGACGTGGGCAAGCTGGCCAGGAAGCTGAAGTAGGCCAGCCCGTGCCTGGGGCGCACGGGGCGACCGCAGCAGAATGGATCCTCCATCGTGCACGGCGTTGAGACGTGAGGCAGGCAGCCGCGGGCCGACGCCCGAGCCGGCGATTCCGGCGGCATGAGGGTATGCCCTCACGGCCGGAACACCGCCTTACCTGTTTTCAGTGCGGAATCGGGACGTTTTTTGATTACAGTTTGGCGCGCCCGATACCGATGATGTGAGGAAAAGAGCTGTACATCCATGCATAAGGATAGAGTGTAGGGAGCATGAAGATAGAGATTCTCGGATGCAGCGGATCCGTGATGCAGGGATACAACACCACCAGTATCCTGGTGAACGGAAACGTACTCGTCGATGCCGGCTCCGCCGCCTCGGCCCTGCCTGCAGAGCGTCTCTGCGGGATCGGGCACATCCTCGTGACCCATCCCCACATCGATCACGTCAAGGAGCTCCCCTTCATCCTCGAAACCCTGTTCTCCCGGGAGGACCACGTGGTGACGGTCTGGGGAAGCAGGGTCACCCTCGAAGCCCTGACCGGCAACATCTTCAACGGCGTGATCTGGCCCAGGATCACTGAGCTCAATAATTACAAGGATTTCGTCCTGTTCCGTGAAGTTCCCGACCATGAGTTCCCTGTGGGCGGCCTCGCGGTGAGCGGGTTCCGCGCGGAGCACATACCGGGCTCCTTAAGCTACCTGCTTTCCGACGGGGAGAGCAGGGTCCTGTTCAGCGGCGATACCGGAAGCGACCGGCACCTCTTCGATCTGGTGAAATCCCTCGGGCCCAGCCTGAAGGCCCTGTTCGTGGAAGTGTCCTTCCCCAACAGGATGGAGGATTTCGCCAGGCTCACCAGGCACCTGACCCCCTCACTCCTGGAAGAGGGGCTCGACGGTCTCGCACCCGAGTCTGTGCGCATAATTGCTTACCACATCAAACCCAAATACATCGACGAAGTAGTTGCAGAACTCCCCCCGAATGTTGCATATATAACCGGCGGGGAGGTGTTTCAATTTTGAGCGAAGTACTCGATGTCGCGAAGAAGGACGGGAGATGGGTTGAGTGCTCCTCCTGCTCCGAGATCATACTGACCAGAAAGCTCGAAGAAAACCTGTGGGTGTGCCACCACTGCGATCACCATTTCCGCCTCGGCGCTGAAGACAGGATCAAAACCCTCTGCGACCCGGGCAGCTTCGTGGAGCTCGAGGGGGAAGAGGCCGAGGACCCCTCTGAAAACGCCCTGAGGTGCGGGAAGGCCTCCATCGGCGGCCACGCCTTCTGCCTCGGGGTCATGGATTTCTCCCAGAAGGGTGGGTCCATGGGAGTGTCCATGGGACAGAAGCTCGTGAGGCTCATGGACGCTGCCCGGGAAGGCGCGCTCCCGCTGGTCGTATTCTGCGCATCGGGCGGGGTACGGGTGCAGGAGGGCATCTGGGGGCTGCTCCAGATGCTCAGGACCGTGCACGCCAGGGACCGGATGCGCTCGCCCATGATCACCGTCTTCACGGACCCCACCTCCGGGGGTGTCACCGCCAGCTTCTCTGCCCTGGCCGACGTGCTGCTTGCAGAGCCCAGGGCGCGCATCGGGTTCGCCGGCCCGCGGGTCATCGAGGCCACGGTGAAGTGCCCGGTCCCTCCGGGGTTCCAGGATGCCGAGGTGCTCCTGTCGAACGGCTTCCTCGACCGGATCGTTCACCGCCGCGACCTCCGCGAAAAGCTCACGTTCCTTCTGAAATGGTTCTGAGCGGCACCTCGCCCAACGTCTGGGTCTTCGGCATCGAGCGGGTGAGGCGCGCGCTGGACCGCCTGGGCTGCCCGGAGCGCTCCTGCCGCCACGTCATCGTCGCCGGGACCAACGGCAAGGGCTCCACCTGCATCTACCTCGAGCGCATCCTCATGACCATGGGGTACCGGGTGGGCACCACCATCTCGCCCCACGTCACCCGTTTCTCGGAGCGCTTCCGCATCGACGGCCAGGACGCGGACGAAACCGTGCTCGAGCGCATCCACAAGGAGCTCGAAACCCTGCTTGGGGACATCGGGCTCACCTACTTCGAATGGTGCGTGATCCTCGCCGCGCAGCTCTTCAAGGACCACCGGGTCGACTTCGGCATCTACGAGGTGGGGCTCGGCGGGAGATACGACGCGGCCAACGCGCTGGACCCGGAGGTCTGCCTCATTACGGACATCTCCCTGGACCACACCGAGCTCCTGGGGTCGACAGTCGAGGAGATCGCGGGGGAAAAGGGCGCCATCGCCCGGAAGGGGAGGCCGCTCATCACCTCCGCAACGGGCCCTGCCCACGAGACCATCAGGGCGTGCGCCCGGGAGGCCGGTGCCCCGTTTCTGGCCGTGGAGACGCCCTGGGAGGGCACGACCTCTCTCAAGGGGGACCGCCAGCCCATGAACGCCGCCCTGGCCCTTCAGGCCGCTGCAGCGCTGGGCGTCCATCCGGACCGTGAGCAGGCCGCCCATGCCCTGAACACCGCGTTCCTCCCGGGGAGGATCGAGGAGATCCGCGGCCGCGTCATCCTCGACGTGGCCCACAACCCTGGAGCCATTGAAGGGCTGATGAAATATCTTGAAAAAATCGGCTTCCATGGGGTAGGTGTGTTCGGTGTGCTCGGGGACAAGGATTACCGCTCCATGGTCGCCATGCTGAGGAAGGCCTGCAGGACCCTCTACATCGCACCGGTCCGGTCCGAGCGGTCATGGACCCCAGCCCAGATGGAAGAGGTGTGCTCCGGAGAAGGCGTGAAACCCTGCGGCAGCATCGGGGAGGCCTTCCGCGAGGCGTGGTCCACCGGCGAGCAGGTCCTGGTCACCGGATCGTTCTACACGGTGGGCGAGGTGAGGGAAACGATCGTATGCCAAAGCTCCTGATCTGTCTTCTGGCCTGCCTGGCCGTGACCATGCCGGGATATGCGGCCGTCATCGACGTGGAGGCCGAGAACGTCCAGAAGCGTGAGGACAGGATCGAGGCATACGGGAACGTCTTCATCACCGGCGAGGACATCAAGCTCAAGGCGGGCTACGTGGTGTACGACTCCGTCACCGAGGACCTCTGGGCCGTCGGCGACGTGAGGCTCGAGGAAAAGGGCGGGGAGATCAACGCCGAGGCCCTGTACTACAACCTGAGGAGGAAGGACTTCCGCCTGGAGAACGGGTCGGTCTTCATCTACGCCCAGCCCGCGATCATCTCCGGCGACTCCCTCACCCGGTACGGGCTGGATCAGTACGAAGGGCAGGGCATAGAGTTCACCCCGTGCCTGAGCGACCCCCCGGCGTGGTCGATCGCAGCGGGCTCCCTGGAGGTGCCGCTGGAGAGGTACGGCCAGGCAACGAACGCGCGATTCCAGATCCGCGACTTCCCTGTCGTCTATTTCCCCTATTTCCTGTTTCCGGTAAAGGTACAGAGGCAGTCCGGCCTGCTGCTGCCCGTGTACGGCAACTCCACGGACTACGGCACCCGGGTCGGCCTGCCCTACTACCGGGTGCTGGGGCGCAGCGCCGACGCCACGATCACCCCGAACTACCTCTCGGACCGCGGACTGCTCGTGGCCGGCGAGTACCGCTACCGCCTCGACGCGGAGCAGTACGGAGAGGTCTACGTGGAGAGCCTGGTGAACGACGCCAGGGGAGGCGAGGTGGAGGAGGGCACCATCCTGGGTACGATCCCGGACAGCCGGTGGCTCTTCCGGTCCTTCCAGACCGGCGGGAACCTCACCTGGGACGTCAGGCTCGTGAGCAACCCGGACTATTTCCGTGACATAGGCTCCATGTACCCGAACCCGGACGTCTGGGAGGACACGCTGACGCTGGGCCAGGGCAGGAGCCTCGAGGAGCTGGTGTCGCGGGGCCAGTGGCTCAACTCCGCCCGGGGCTTCTCCGCGAACGTCTCGGGCATATGGACCCAGGACCTCACGGTGGACAGCAACGAGAGGACCCTGCAGGAGCTCCCGAGGGTGACGCTGCGCATGAACCAGCGGAACATCCCGGGCACTCAGGCCTTCGTGTCCTCGACGTGGAACACTTCCTACGTCTACTCGCGGGACTGGATCGAGGAGGTCAAGGACACCGGGCAGGTCCAGCTCTTCCTCCCCTTCAACTGGTTCCCCTTCCTCACGGTCACGCCCTCCTACACGCAGTATTACCGGGACGCCCACATCACGTCGAACCCGGGGGGCTTCCAGAGCGACGCGGTGAGAAGCCTCTGGCAGGCCCGGAGCCCTGCGCTCACGGCGTACTACAACGACTCCCAGTTCTTCCAGGACAACCCCGGCCTCTTCGAGGACGACACCTATGTGGAGATCTGGGGGAGGAGGGACATCACCTTCACCACCGCCCTGTACAGCAGGCGGTTCCTCGACGGCATGTACCACCAGGTGGTGCCCACGGCCGAATGGACGTATTTCTCGCGGCAGAACGGCAACTACGACCCGTCCGACCCCGACGACCTCTTCCCAGCCCTCTTTCCCGAAGACGTATGGGAAAAGGAAAACAAGGTGACGCTGGGCCTGAACAACTACATCCGCACCAGATCGGGGCGTGCGCTGGTGGAGTTCTCCCTGAGCCGCATCTACGACTACCTCCTGGACAGCTGGGATTACTACGAGGCGAACATCGTCATCGCTCCCGTCTCCTGGTTCTCCCTGAGGCACCTCAACAGGTTCGACAGTCCGGATCACCGGAACGCGACCATCGAGCACTGGACCAGGCTCAGCCTCCGGGACGGCAGGGGGGACGAGCTCTACATGTCCGAGGAGTACAACCGGGAGGACACCACCACGGCCAGGCTGGGCGCGATAGTGAATCTTGTGCTGGGCTTCTCCGCACGCACCGAGGTCTCCTACGACTTCCTGGACAACCGGTACATCAACACCAAGCAGGGTCTCACCTACACCTCCCAGTGCTGGAACGTCGAGCTCTTCCGTGAGGTGGACACGAGCGACGAAACCATCCCCCGGGACACCACCATCGGCGTGACGGTCAATCTCCTGGGCCTCGGCCAGGTCATCAAGACCAGGCGGAGCGTGTCAGGGCAGGGCGAGTGATGATACCCACGAGGACATGGACCCTCTCCCTCCTGAGGTCGAGGGGCGTGCCGCCCCACATCGTCAGGCACAGCATGATGGTGAGGATGGTGGCGGTCGCCGTTGCCCACGCCATGAACGGCTCCGGGCATGCCCTCGATCTGGGGCTCGTGGACAGGGCCGCCCTCCTCCACGACATCTGCAAGGCGGATTCCATCGAGCGGGGGGGCGACCACGCGCTCATGGGCAGAGTCCTCCTCGAGGAGCTCGGATACCCCCGCATCGGCGACATCATCGGCCAGCACATCCGTCTGAGGACCCTGGAGGTGAACGAGGCCATGGTGGTGAACTACGCAGACAAGCGGGTCATGCACGAGAGGATCGTGTCGCTGGAGCGGCGGTTCCTCGACCTCATGGACAGGTACGGATCGGGCGGAAACAGGGAAAGGATCCTCGCGCACTTTGCCCATGTGCGCGAAATCGAGGAGGCGGTGGTCAGGGCCTCGGGCATCGAGCCCGCCTGGCTCGAGACCCTAAATCTGATACCGGGAGATCACCCGCTCTATGGCGGAGACGGTCTCCTGGGGAAGCACTGACTTGTTGAACAGCAGGATCATCACGTAGATCTTGAAGGGGTAGATCATGACGAGCCGGTTCACGTCGATGAAGGAGACCTTCTTCGGGGTCGAGGAAAGGAGCGCTCCCAGGTTCTCGGCCAGGTCGAGGAAGACCTTGGTCAGATAGGGCAGGTCGAGCTCGCCGCTGATGCCCCCGCTCTGGTAGAGCACCTCGTTGTCGGAGGTGATGACCGCGAGCCCGGTGCATTCGGGCAGGGAGGAGATGTTCTTCACCGCGATGCGCGTGGGCTCGTCGATGGGCGCGATGTCGCCGTCGTCGACGTCCTCGCCCTGCTCGAGGGCGAGCCCCATCTCGTCGGCCTTGCGCATGCCCTCGATGAGGAGGTACTCCCAGTTGGTGTGGATGGTCACCCTGGGGGCCTTCATCCCGCCCACGAAGCGGAACGACCCGCTGGACCACGCCAGGATGCTGAAGAGAGCCTCTTCGCCCTCGTTGACACCGATCTGGGCATGGGTGATCTGTCCGTCCTCGAAGAAGATGCATCCCTCGCGGTTGCCCTTGCTCACGTACAGGGCCGTGGTCACCTGGCTCAGGCAGTTCATCTGGATGAGGTCCGGGAGCTGCAGGCCCGTGATGCTCCCGTCGAACCCCTTCGAAGAGCCTTCATTGAGGGCCTTGAAGATGAGATCCCTCATCTGGTCTATCTCGAAGGGCTTCTCGATGTAGAACAGCGAGCCTCTGGCCTTTGCCTTGGCCTTGATCTCCGAGGATCCGTAGGCGGTCATCATGATGACCTTGGTGGCCGGGCTCATCTCCTTGACCTTCATGAGCACGTCGAGCCCGTTCATGCCCGGGAGCCTGATGTCGAGCACGACCACGTCGAAGGTCCTGCCGTTCAGCAGGGACAGGGCTTCCTCGCCGCTGCCGGCGGTGGTCACCTCGTAGGTCTCGCGGTCAACGGCCAGGGACTTGGCCAGCGACCAGGTCAGGGTCTCTTCATCGTCGACGATCAGTACCTGCTTGTGCATCTATCCTCTCCCGAGCTTCTCCATTGCGTACATGAGCGATGTCTTGAGCCTGAAGAAAGAATCCGAGAGGCTCACCAGGGTTTTCCCGCCTGTCCTCGGGAGGTCGGCGTCGAAGTTGCCGAGGCTTAAGTCTTCGAACGCGCGCGCTGCCTTTGTGATCGGGGAAGCTGCGACGAAGGCGATGACGAGGGAGAGCACGAGGGCAAACACGAGGCCGGCTGCGAGGTAGCCGATGAGGTACCGCAAGGCCGAGGCGGTGCCCTGCTGCAACTGCATGCTCTGTCCGGATATGAGGCCCTTCTCCCAGGATTTCGGCTTGAGCCCGATGAGAGTGCTCCCCTGGGCGTAGGGCGTCAGGACGATGGTGTAGTCCCTGGTTTTCACGGTGGAGTCCGTCCTCTTTGCCACTGCGGCGAGGACCGGCGCGGCCTGGTCCAGGAGCTCGGGTATGGTGGAGACCTGCATACCCGCGTGCTTTCTGTTGGTGGAGGTGCTGACGGTGAGGCTTTCGTTGTCAACGACCATGATCTCTCCCCAGGAGGAGGGCATGCCCGCAGGGTTGATCCGCCCGATGTCCATGTTCTTCATGGCCCAGGACAGGATGCTCGCGTTTTCCGTGTACAGCTTGTCCTCCAGGAGCTCCAGGCGCACGCCCTTCATGGCCTGCATCTGCAGGAAGATGATGGCCGCCGAGCAGGACAGGACCACCACAAAGCTCACGAAGACGATCAGGAATGTTTTCAATTTCATGCTCAGGCTCCCTCCGCGTTGAGCCAGTCCGTCATGGTATCGAGGAACGCCAGGGACATGGTCTCGCTGGGGATCTTGTTCGACAGCGTCTCGATGAGCTCGGCCTTGTGGCCGGTGTCGTCGGAGAGCAGGTCATAGCCCATCTCCTGGGCCGTCTCGGAGATGACGAAGGGGGCGACGGGGCCCATGGCCTTCGTGAGATCCTTCTGCAGTGCCTCGAGGAAGGGTGTTGCAGGCAGCTCGATCATCCTGGCTGACGACTGGCCCGCCGATCCCTCGGATTCCTTGAGGAGACCCGCCTTGATGAGGGTATAGAAGACCTTCATCGTATCGGAGACCCCGAGGCCGATGGCCTGGGATATGTCGGAGATCGACCGTTTGCCGTCCACGTGCGCCAGGACCTTCCACTGGATCGATTTCAGCGTGATCTCTTTTTCCTTGATGTCGGGGTCGTGGGCATACACCGCACTGCTCGACGAGATGAGGGAGGTGATCCTGTCCATCTGCCTGATGCGGTTGGCGGCCTCGCTCAGGATGTCGTCGACGGACAGATCGACGGTCACCACATCGGGGCTGTCGTCGGGATAGAACCGGTATTCGCCGGATGTCCAGACCGCTGTCTCGTAGATCGCCTTGGCCCCCTGCAGCAGACCGCACTGGGCATGGATGATCTCCCCGTCCCTGAAGAAGATGTTTCCCGTGTCCCCGCCGTTGCACAGGTAGAGCCTTCCAGACTGCTTTCCCAGTGACAGGATCCTGACGATCTCCGAGCACCGGGTGTTTTCCAGGCCGCCGCTGATATCCTCGCTCATGCCTTACAGCTCCTTGATGATATTTGCCATGACCAGCTTTCCCGTCATCCTCACCAGGGCAAGGTTGACGTTGTGGGCCGACACCACCATGAGCGATGCCGTGCCGCTGATGAAGGCCGTAAGCACCATGTCTTCCCACAGGACCTCGATGGTGTTCCCGGGCCGTTTCCCGGATTTCACGAGCTCGTCGTAGAGGGCCTTGAAGCGGTCCTTCGTCCCTGCCAGCGGGTGCTTCGAAGGCAGCTTGATCTGGACACCCTTCGGGCTGGCTATGACATACCCATGGACCCCTGATACCTTGAGAAGATCTTTTATCGTGCCCTTCATATCTATTGATCTATCGGAAATCGGGGCACGATTCTTAACCTCTCCGTACGCTTTTTCGTGCCTCAAGGTTTGTCGGATGACGCCGATAACCAGAATATACGGATGTTCCAAAAAGGAGCAGGGATGCGATTCTTACGCGACATGTTCAGCAAGCTGATGAAGCTTTTCAATCCAAGGTGCAGTTTTTTTGAAAAGAAAGCGATCCAGGCCATCGACCTCACGGATCTGTTCTCCGAGGAGCCCCTGGAGCTGCCTGAGTTCGGGGCTGTTGCCGGCGACTTCAAGGTCTTTTCGTCAAACGAAGACTACAACCGTGAATTCCTCTACGTCTTCCAGGCGTGCAAGAAATCCTTCTTCCTGGATTACAACCACAAGGACGGTCATTTCAGGGTATAGCGCCCCGGGCCTTCCCCTTGAGAAGGTTCTTGGAAAACAATCCGTTTCCGGTAGTATCGTTAGAGAGACCGTGAGTCCGGGGATCCCTTTTCCCAGGGAGCGCGCCTGCTGATTGGATCTTGTATTGTCCTGAGATCTCCCCTATAGTAAGCCAGTTTTTCAGTATCTGAGAACTCAGGGAGGAAAGGCATGGAGGACCGGATACGGGCGATCATCCAGGAGAGCGTGGAGCTCCACGGCCGGATCTCCCCCCTGGTTCCCCGGATCAAACAGGCGGCCGAGCTCATGTGCGCCGCCCTGGCCAGGGGCGGCAAGGTCATGTTCGCCGGCAACGGCGGCTCGGCAGCGGACGCCCAGCACCTGGCAGCGGAGCTCGTGAACAGGTTCCGCCTCGAGCGGGCTCCCCTGGCAGGTCTGGCGCTCACCACCGACACCTCGGTCCTCACCTCGATCGCCAACGACTACTCCTTCGACGAGCTCTTTTCGAAGCAGGTCAGGGCCCTGGGCAGGGAAGGGGACGTGCTCGTGGGGCTGTCCACGAGCGGCGGCTCGAGGAACATCGTCCGGGCGGTTGAGGAGGCCCGCGCCATGGGCATCACCACCATAGGACTCACCGGCGAGGCGGGCGCCATCAGGCAGATGGTGGACTGCGCGCTTGCCGTGCCTTCGGGCATCACGGCGCGGGTTCAGGAGGTCCACATCCTCATCGGCCACATCCTCTGCGATATCGTGGAGGAAGAATCTTTACGGTTTGTTTGACATCAAAAAAAGCAGGCACTATAGAAAGACCGAGAAACGGGGGCGTATTGGGTTCGACGGGGGTAGTTGAGGTACAAGGAGCATGCCGAGGTCTGCTACCTCGTAAAACAGGCAGAACACTAATAAGTGCCGACGATTATTCTTACGCACTGGCTGCTTAAGCAGCCACATCCTGCCTGATCCCGCTCATCGGGTCATGCAAGGGTGTCAAATTCAGATGAGCGAGCCTGTCAGCTGTAGCCCCTTCGGCTGCCGGGTACCATAAAGGGGATGGGACACAGGAAGCCTGCTCACGGGCAGATCGTGTTCTTCAAAATGAATACGTGAGCTAAGCATGTAGCCGCTTTGTGCCAAAGGCCTTCGGACAGGGGTTCGATTCCCCTCGCCTCCACCAGTTCTTTGTTCAGAGAAGTCCAAGGAAGTAGAAAAGCCCTTGATATCAAGGGCTTTTCTTTTATACTTGTTCAATAAAGACCTGTTGTTCTCCTGAGATCCAGTCGATTTGGAGGTGTTTGCGGCGGTCTCCCTCAATAGCTGTTAGCGAATACCTCCATAATATAGCGGCGAAGCACATCCTATGAAAACTTCAAACAGGGCATCCATACCTCCTTCATCTTACCGACGCAACTGTTTTGACATGACCCCGGGGAGAACATTGGCCGTTCAAAAATAACAGCCGCAGCAACGGCTTGTACAGGCATTGAAAAAGAATTGAAAATTCATTGACTCCGCCCATTATCTTCTGTAACAACCGATTTAAATAATTATGCATTGAATAACATATGAACAAAATTCATATGAGACGTGGTGGATATTCGGAAATTGCATGGCGGGTGAAAGAGGGTTCCTTTTCCCGACCGGGCCGGGCAGGAAGGTCGGGTACGGATAGGCGAAAACGAAGAAAACCAGCGTGAAAAGGGGGAACAATGGGCAGGAGATCAGAAGAGGATTCCAAGAAGAACGTTGATCTGTACTACCGGCAGATAATGAAGCAGTGCACGGCGCACATGGAGGAGCAGGACAAGACCCTTCCGCCGGCGCGGGTGGACTTCCGGGAGGCGCTTCGGGAAGGCGGCGTCACCCGCAGGAGCTTCCTGAAGTGGACGGGCGCCATGACCGCGGCCCTCATGCTCCCTCCCATCTTCAAGCCCCTGGTGGCCAAGGCGGCGGAGCAGTTCAGCCGGGTCCCGGTGGTGTGGCTCCACCTGGCCGAGTGCACCGGGTGCTCCGAGGCCTTCCTGAGGACCTCGTACCCGAACGTGGACGACATCCTCCTGGACACCATCTCGCTCGAGTACCACGAAACCCTCATGGCGGCGTCCGGGTATCAGGCCGAGGCCTGCCTGGAGAAGGCGCTCCACGACTTCTCCGGTAAATTCGTCTGCGTGCTCGAGGGCGCGATCCCCACGGGCCTGGACGGCCGTTACCTCACCCTCGGGCCCAAGGGCAGGACCGGCCTCGAGATCGCCCGGGAGGCGACCTCCAAGGCGGCCATGAACATCTGCATCGGGAGCTGCTCCTCGTTCGGCAACGTCCAGGCCGCGGACCCGAACCCCACCAATGCCAAGAGCATCAGCGCGGCCCTGGGCATCCCCACGGTCAATATTTCGGGGTGTCCGCCCAGCCCGCAGAACTTCGTGGGAACCGTGCTCCACTACCTCATGTTCGGCGGGCTGCCCGCGCTCGACGGCCACGGCAGGCCGGTGTGGGCCTACGGCCAGCGCATCCACGACTACTGCGAGCGCAGGCCGCACTACGACGCGGGCGAGTACGTGGAGGAGTGGGGCGACGAGGGCGCGAAGCAGGGCTGGTGCCTGTACAAGAAAGGCTGCAAGGGCCCCTACACCTACTCGAACTGCGCCAAGGTGAGGTTCAACGACGGCATGTCCTGGCCCATCATGGGCGGCCACGGCTGCATGGGGTGCACCGAGCCCGCGTTCTGGGACACCATGGCGCCCATCGAGGAGCCCATCTCCCAGAAACCCGTCGGCGGGTACAGCGCCAACGCACGGGCCGACACGCTCGGCCTGGCGCTGGCGGGAGCGGCGGTCGTCGGCGTGGCCGCCCATGCGGTGGCAACGGCGGCCTTCAACCACGGACAGCCCAGGAAGCAGGATGAAGACCCGGGCAACTGTCACGAGCAGGAATGAGAGGGGAGGAGCATATGTCTCAGAGAATCATTGTTGATCCGATAACGAGAATCGAGGGCCACCTCCGCATCGAGGCGGAGCTCGACGGGAATACCGTAAAGGACGCCTGGAGCACCATCACCCTGTGGCGTGGCTTCGAGGTCATCCTCAAGGGCCGCGACCCGAGGGACGCGCCCCTGTTCGTGCAGCGCTTCTGCGGCGTGTGCACCTACTCGCACTACGAGACGAGCATCCTGGCCTGCGAAGAGGCCTTCGGCGCGACCCCCCCGCCGAACGCCAGGATCGTGCGCAACCTCATCAACGCGTCCCAATACATCACGGACCACATCATGCACTTCTACCACCTCCACGGGCTCGACTGGGTCGACATCGTGAGCGCGCTCTCCGCCGACCCGGACAAGGCGGCTTCCCTGGCCAGAGAATATTCCGACAACCCGTACAACTCCTCCGGAAGCCACTACAAGGCGGTGCAGGCCAGGCTCAAGAGGTTCGTCGACTCGGGCCGCCTCGGCCCCTTCGCCAACGCCTACTGGGGCAACCCCTCCTACAAGCTCTCCCCGGAGGCGAACCTCGTCATCACCTCTCACTACCTCGACGCGCTGAGCGTGTCGAAGATCGGCGCCCAGATGATGGCCATCTTCGGCGGCAAGAACCCGCACCCCCAGACCCTGGTGGTGGGCGGCGTCACCTCGGCCATGGACCTCTCGGCCGACCGCATCGGCATGTACCTCTACCGCTTCAAGGAAATCGAAGATTTCGTGAACAGGGCCTACCTGCCCGACCTCATCATGGCTGCCGGCGCCTACAAGGACGAGGGCCTCGCCGGCCAGGGCGCGGGCGTGAAGAACTACCTGTGCATGGGCGGCTTCCCGCTCACCGACGACTGGAGCAGGACCCTGCTGCCCAAGGGCGTCGTCAAGGGCGGGGACATCTCGAAGCCGCTGCCCTTCGACCGGATGAAGGTGGCCGAGGACGTCACCCACGCCTGGTACGAGGGCGACGAGAACCTCACCCCCTGGGAAGGCAAAACCGAGCCCGAGTACACCGGCTTCGACTCGAACGGCAACGTCAAGGGCGACGGGAAGTACACCTGGTGCAAGGCCCCCAACTACGAGAACGAGCCCTTCGAGGTCGGGCCCCTGGCCAGGTTCGTGGTGGGCTACGCCCAGAACGACCCCAACATCAAGCCCCTGGTGGACGACACGCTCAAGGCCACCGGCCTGCCCGCCACGGTGCTCTTCTCCACCCTGGGCAGGACCGCTGCCCGCGGCCTGGAGACCAAGCTCATCTGCAACCACGTGGAGGGCTGGGTGAACGAGCTGGTGGCCAACATGAAGGCCGGCGACACCCGGACCTGGACCAAGTGCGCGGTGCCCAGGGAAGGCAAGGGCGGCGGGTGCAACGAGGTCCCCAGAGGCGGCCTCTCCCACTGGATCAGGATCGAAGACGGCACGATCGCCAACTACCAGGCCGTGGTGCCCTCCACCTGGAACTGCGCGCCGCGCAACAAGGCAGGCAAGCGCGGCCCCTACGAGGAAGCCCTCGTGGGCCTGAAGGTGGCCAAGGCGGATCAGCCTCTGGAGATCATCCGTACGATCCACTCCTTCGACCCCTGCATGGCCTGCGCGGTGCACATCATCCGGCCCGGCAAGGACGTCAGGCAGTTCAAGGTCCGTTGACAAAGGAGGCCATACGTGGACACAAGAGTCGCTGTCAAAGAATGGAGCATGGCGATCAGGATCAATCACTGGCTCATGGCGCTCTCCATCTTCATCCTGATTGCCACCGGGTTCTACATCGCCACGCCGTTTACGGTCTACCAGGGCGAGACCACGGAGAAGTTCCTCATGGGCTGGGCACGCTACGTCCACCTCCTGGCGGGCTTCACCCTGACCTTCATCTTCCTGTGGCGGATCTACCTGGCGTTCTTCTCGCGGTTCCACGCCGACTGGAAGGACTTCTTCGCCTGGACCGACTTCAGGAACTTCTGGACCCAGATCAAGTTCTACCTCTTCATCTCCCAGGAGAGGCCCAGGCACACCCACCTCTACGGGCCGCTCCAGTCCATCGCCTACGGCGGCCTGCTGGCCATGCTGTTCGTGTTCGTGATCACCGGCCTCATCCTGGCCGGCGCCGAGTACCGCCTGGGCTTCACCGGCACGGTCTACCTGGTCATGCAGCCGATCCAGAACCTCATCGGCGGCCTGGCCGTGACGCGGTGGATCCACCACATCTTCGCCTGGCTCGTCATCGTCTTCGTGGTGGTGCACGTCTACATGGCCTTCTGGTACGACGTGGTCCTCAAGGAGGGCACCATCTCCTCCATGATCGGCGGCAGGGTGTTCAGGAAGCTCGAGGAGCACGCGGAATAGGTTCACTCCTTCATCGGGTGGGAAGCGAGAGGGGAAGGGTGTTCTCTTCCCCTCTCCTGCAATCGAAAGACCATGCACAACGATAGAAAGATCACCATCCTGGGCCTGGGCAACATCCTCCTGGAAGACGAGGGCTTCGGGGTGCACTTCGTGCGCTACATCGAGTCCCGGTACCGCTTCGCCGACAACGTGAAGATCGTGGACGGCGGCACCCTGGGCTACCGCCTTCTCGACGTGGTGTGCGAGCCCGACCACCTCATCCTCATAGACGCCATCAAGCTCGACGACGAGCCCGGGTCCATCTACCGCTTCAACCGCGAGGAGATGGAGCTCCACATGCCGCCCCCCACCTCGGCCCACGAGGTGGAGCTTCTCGACGTGCTCTGCCAGGCCGACCTCATGGGGGAGCTGCCCGAGGCGACATTCCTTTGCATTGTGCCTCGGAGCTATGGTAGCATGGTGCTCCGCATGACCGAGACCATGAAAGGCGCATTTCAGTGCATGGAGAGGCTGCTCCTCCAGGAGCTCAAGGCCCTGGGCGTGGGCTGGGAAGAGGTCTGCTGATGCATGAGATGTCCCTGGTCTCTTCCATGCTCGACATCGTCGAGGAATACGCGGCGCAGCATTCCTTCGGGAAAGTCAATGTCCTGAAGCTGTCCTTCGGGGCCCTTTCCTGCATCGAGCCCTCTGCGCTGAAGCTGTCCTTCGAGGTGTTTTCGAAAGACACGAGGGCCGAAGGGGCGCGCCTCGAGTATGTGATTCACCCGGCAACCGTCCACTGCCTGTTCTGCAGCCGGGACCTCCCGGTGCCCGAGTACCCCGCGGTCTGCCCCGAATGCTCGAGCAACGAGGTGGCCCTGGTGGGCGGGTTCGAAGAGCTCAGGCTCGAAGAGATGGACGTCGAATAGGAGGCCTGCATGTGCATCGGATTTCCGGGTAAGATCCTCAGCATCGACGGGATGAACCAGGCCGTCATCGACATCGGCGGCACCAGGCGCGAGGTGAGCCTCGACATCATGGACGAGCCCGTGGCCATAGGCGACTACGTCATCACCCACGCGGGCTTCGCCATCCACAAGGTGGACGAGGACTATGCCAGGGAGAGCCTCGAGCTCCTCAAAGAGCTGCTGCACAAAGACCCGACGCTGCTGGAGCCGTAGGCCATGAAGCTCATCGACGAGTACCGGGACCCCGAGCTCGCGCGCAGGCTGGTGGGCGCCATGCGCGTGAGGGCGGACCAGGCGGGCAGGGGCGTCACCATCATGGAGGTCTGCGGCAGCCACACCTACGCCATCGGCCGCCACGGCATCCGGGGCCTGCTGCCCGAGGGCATCAGGCTCGTGTCCGGCCCGGGCTGCCCGGTGTGCGTCACCTCGGTGCACGACATCGACGTGGCCCTCTACGTCGCGGGGTTGAAAGGCGTGATCTTCGTCACCTTCGGCGACATGCTGCGGGTGCCGGGCACCGGCGGCAGCAGCCTTCAGAAGGTCAGGGCCGCAGGGGCGGACGTGCGGATCGTGGCTTCCGCCTCGGAGTGCATCCCCATCGCTCAGGCGAACCCGGGGAAGGAGGTGGTGTTCATGGGCATCGGCTTCGAGACCACCACCCCCACCATCGCCTCCATGGTGAGGACCTGCAGAGCGAAAGGGATCGCGAACGTCTCGGTCGTCTCCGTGCACAAGGTCATCCCCCCTGCGATCAGGGCCCTGCTGGACGACCCTGACCTGGCGGTGGACGCCTTCCTGTGCCCGGGCCACGTGAGCACCATCCTGGGCGCCCGGGCCTACGACGAGATCGTGCAGCGGGGCAGGGCCGCGGTGATCGCCGGTTTCGAGCCGGTGGACATCCTCGAGGGCATCTACCTGATCCTGGGCCAGATCGTGAAAGGCGAGTTCAGCGTGGAGATCCAGTACAGGCGGGGGGTGAGCCCCCAGGGAAACCCAAGGGCCAGGGCGCTCATCGACGAGGTGTTCGAGCCCGTGGACGCCGAATGGAGAGGGCTCGGGACCATACCCGGGAGCGGCCTGAGCTTTCGGGAGGAATACCGGGGCTTCGACGCGCTGAAGCGGTTCGAGGTGCCCCTCATCCAGTCGCGGGAGGAGAAGGCGTGCCGCTGCGGGGACATCCTCAAGGGCAGGATCGACCCTCCGGGGTGCCCGCTCTTCCGCACGGTCTGCACACCGGACAACCCCGTGGGCCCCTGCATGGTGACCCACGAGGGAACCTGCTCCACCTACTACATATGCTGCTGACGGAGGGATACAGTGGGTAAGATAAGCGTGGTGAAACAGGTCCTCGACGCAAACGACCGCATCGCCCAGGAAAACCGGGCCGTGTTCGACGCGAAGTCGATCTTCGTGATCAACCTCATGAGCTCGCCCGGCGCGGGCAAGACCACGCTGGTGGAAAAGACCATCAGCGCCTTGAGGGGGAGGTACCGCATCGGCGTCATCGAGGGCGACATCCAGGACACCTACGACGCGGACCGCATCGCGGCGCTGGACATCCCGGTGGTGCAGATCAACACCGGCGGCGGCTGCCACATCGACGCCAACATGGTGCGCGAGGCCATGGCGGGCCTCGACCTCGACGCGATGGACTTCCTCATCAACGAGAACGTGGGCAACCTCGTGTGCCCGGCGGAGTTCAAGATCGGGGAGAACGCCAAGGTCATGATCCTCTCCACCCCCGAGGGCGCGGACAAGCCCTCGAAGTACCCCCTCATGTTCCACGAGTCGAAGGTGCTGCTCATCAACAAGATGGACCTGGCGCCCTACGTGGATTTCGACCTCGAGAAGGCCAGGAGGGACGCGCTCGCCATCAATCCCGACCTGGTCATCTTCGAGGTGTCGTGCAAGACAGGCAAGGGTCTACAGGAATGGTTCACGTGGATTTCCAACCAGATTGAAGACTACCAGAAGAGCAGGATGTGACCAGACGAGTCAGGCTCCGGTTTTCCGGGATTGTCCAAGGGGTGGGGTTCCGTCCTTTCATCTACCGCCTGGCAGTGGCCCACGGGCTCACCGGGTTCGTGCAGAACCGCCCGGAAGGCGTGGTCGTCGAGATCCAGGGCCCGGACGAGAACATCGAGTCCTTCGTCGCCAGGTGCATGGGCGAACTGCCCCCCCTGGCCGAGGTGTCCGACCTCCAGACCGAAGACGCTCAAGCCGTCAGCGAGGACTCCTTCCGGATCGTGCCCAGCGACAAAGAGGGCAGGCCCGAGGTGCACATCTCCCCGGACGCCGCCACCTGCGACGACTGCCTCGCCGAGCTGTTCGACCCCACTGACCGGAGATACTGCTACCCCTTCATCAACTGCACCAACTGCGGCCCCAGGCTCACCATCATCACGGACATCCCCTACGACCGGAAGAACACCTCCATGCACTCCTTCCCCCTGTGCGAGAAGTGCCGGCTCGAGTATTCGGACCCCCGGGACCGGCGGTTCCACGCCGAGCCCAACGCCTGCCCCGAGTGCGGGCCGGTTCTGAGCCTGTGCGACAGGAAGGGGGCGCCCATGGGCTGCCCTGACCCCATCGAGAAGACCACCGAGCTCCTCAGGGCCGGGTACGTGGTGGCTGTCAAGGGCCTGGGGGGCTTCCACCTCTGCGCCGACGCCTCGAGCAGCGACGCCCTCATCAGGCTCAGGGAGCGCAAGTACCGTGAGGAGAAGCCCCTGGCCGTCATGGTCAGGGACCTCGAGCACGCCCGCATGCTGGCCCGCGTGTCCCCGGAGGAGGAGAGGCTCCTCGCCGGGCCCGAGCGGCCCATCGTGCTCCTGAGAAAGAAGGAGAGCCCCCTCATCTCGCCCCTGGTGGCCCCGGGCATGGCCAACCTGGGGATCATGCTCCCCTACACGCCGCTGCACCACCTGCTCCTGGACAGCGACTTCCCGGCCCTGGTCATGACCAGCGCCAACCAGACCGACGAGCCCATCTGCATCGACAACGACGAGGCGTGCAAGCGCCTCAAGGGCATCGCGGACTACTTCCTGCTCCACAACCGCGACATCGTGGTGCGCTGCGACGACTCCATCGCCATGAGCGCCCAGGGCGCGCCCCGGATCATGAGGCGCTCCAGGGGCTACGTCCCGAGGCCCCTGGTCCTGTCCCGGCAGTACCCCTCCGTGCTCGGCCTGGGCGCGCACCTCAAGGCCACGGCGGCCGTGCTCAGGGGCGACTTCGCCTTCCTGAGCCCGCACATCGGCGACATGGAGACCCCCGAGGCCCGGGACTTCTTCCACGAGAGCATCAGCCTCATCAAGCGCATCGCCCAGTGCGACCCGGACATCATCGGGTGCGACATGCACCCCGAGTACTACTCCTCGTGGGTGGCCTCCCAGATGGAGTGCAGGAGGGTCATCCAGGTGCAGCACCACCACGCCCACATCGCAAGCTGCATGGCCGAGAACCGGATCACGGGCGACGTCATCGGGCTCGCCATGGACGGCACCGGCTACGGGCTCGACCGCAGGATCTGGGGGGGGGAGTTCCTCGTGGCGGACGAGGCCGACTTCCAGCGCGCCGGCCACATCAGGTACTTCCCCCTGCCAGGCGGCGACGCCGCGGTGAAGCAGCCCTGGCGGGTGGCCGCCGCGCTCCTCATGGAGGTCTTCGGCACCGGCTGGGGGCAGGTGGCGCAGGGACTGCGCATCATCCCGGAGCACATCCCCCTCGATACGGTGGAGGCGGTGGTGCGCCAGAAGATCCAGACCGTGTTCACCTCGAGCCTGGGCAGGGTGTTCGACGCCGTGTCCTGCCTCCTGGGCATCAGGCGGCAGGTGAGCTTCGAGGGCCAGGCCGCCATGGAGCTGGAGGCCTGCGCCGACCCCACGGTCTCACGCGTGCTGCCCTACGACCTCCTCATGGACCGGGAGATCGTGCTCGACCTCTACCCGGCCGTCCGGACCATCGCCGAGGAGCACCTGGCGGGTAAGCCCGCCGCCGCCCTGGCCGGCGCCTTCCACGCCACCCTGGTGCACGCCTTCGTGAAGACCGCCCGGGAGATCAGGGACGCCACGGGCCTGAACCGGGTCGTCCTGAGCGGGGGGTGCTTCCAGAACAGGCTCCTCCTCGAGGGCTGCATCACCGCGTTCGACCTGGCCGGGTTCGACGTCTACACCCACCACCTCGTGCCTCCGAACGACGGCGGGATCGCCCTGGGCCAGGCCCTTGTCGCCGGGACGGTGGCGGGATGAGAATCGAAGAATCGACTGAAGAGGGGGAGAGATGAGCGGAACAGCCATGCGGTACGATGAAATCCTGCTTGCCCACGGGAGCGGGGGCAGGCTCACGAGCGACCTCATAGGAGCGAAGTTCCTGCCGCACCTGAGGAACGACTGCCTCGAGGCCCTGGGCGACAGCGCGGTGTTCAGCATAGGCGGCACGAAGCTGTGCTTCACCACGGACTCCTACGTCGTCAACCCGGTCTTCTTCCCGGGTGGCAACATCGGGTCGCTCGCCGTGCACGGGACCGTCAACGACCTTTCCGTGTGCGGGGGCAGGCCGCTGTTCATGAGCGCAGGGTTCATCCTCGAGGAGGGCTTCCCCATGCGCGATCTCGAGGCCATCGTGGAGTCCATGGGCTCAGCCGCCCGCGAGGCCGGGGTGCAGATCGTCACCGGCGACACCAAGGTGGTGGCGAAGGGCTCGGCCGACCGCATCTTCATCAACACCTCAGGCCTGGGCGTGATCGAGTACGAAGGCGAGCTCTCGGTGGGGAGCATCCGGGAAGGGGACGTCCTCATCGTGAGCGGCACCATCGGCGATCACGGCGCGGCCATCCTGAGCGCCCGGGAGGAGCTCGGGCTCGCCTCGGGCCTGGTCTCGGACTGCGCCTCCCTGAACGGGCTCATCCACGGGGTCCTGGGGGTGAGCCCTCACGTCCACTTCATGCGGGACGCCACCAGGGGGGGGTTGGGCGCCGTCGTGTGCGAGGCCGCCGCCGGCGCCGGGGCCCGCATCGAGCTTAAGGAGGCCAGCATACCCGTGAAGGAGGAGGTGCGCGGGCTCTGCGAGATCCTGGGCCTCGACCCTCTCTACATCGCCAACGAGGGCAAGCTCGTCCTCTTCTGCCCGGCTGCGGAAGCGGGCAGGGTCCTCTCCTTCATGCAGGGCCACCCCCTCGGGCGCGACGCCGCCGTCATCGGGGAGGTCACGGCCATGGGCGGAAAGCGGGTCATCCTCCACACCTCCGTGGGGGGTTCCCGGGAGATCGACATGCCCGTGGGCGAGCTCATTCCAAGGATCTGCTGATAATTGAATATATTTGGGGTCACGCCGTATAAGGCATTAACTTTTCAGGCCCCTTTTGCCGATGAGCAGGGAAGCATGAAACCTTGACTTGGCACGGGGTGATCCTATAAAGGTACTAAGTGTGTAATACATTATAAGGGAAGGACCTATGTTCAATCTGAAGTTTCAGGAAATGATGGGCTTTCTGCTCGGCCCCGAGAACACGGAAGAGAGGCTGGGGGTGTGCTACCCGTCCCTGGACGTGTACGAGAACCGCGACGAGCTCTGCATCGAGATGGAGATCCCGGGCGTGCACCAGGATGAGGTGAGCGTTGAAGTGATCGGCAGGACCCTGGTCATTGCCGGCATGAAAAAGGATCCGCTTGTAAATAAGGGGATCCGCTATATAAGAATGGAGAGGGGGTTCGGAAAGTTCAGGAGAGAGCTGGATATTCCCGAGATATTCGATCTGGAGAAGGTGGACGCCAGGTTCGCCGACGGGGTGCTGGTCATCAGGATCGCACGGTCGGAAAACAGGGCAAAGCTCATCAAACGGATCACAATCGAATAGGAGTCATGAATGGAGAATGAAAAACAGGCAATAGATATCCCTACCAACATCCCCCTGCTCCCGATCAGAGACGTGGTGATCTATCCTTACATGATCCTGCCCCTGTTCGTGGGGAGAGGGCTGTCCATCAAGGCCGTTGATGAGGCGCTGAACAAGGACCGCTACATCTTCCTGGCGGCACAGAAGGACTCCACGGTGGAGGAGCCCGAAGAAGACCAGATCTACACCGTGGGCACGGTGGCCATGGTCATCAGGATGCTCAAGCTGCCGGACGGGCGGGTGAAGATCCTCGTCCAGGGCGTGGCCAAGGCCAGGATCCAGAAGCTCTTCAAGGACGATCGGGGATTCTATACCGTTGATATCGAGAAGATCGAAGAGCCCGAGATCAAGGAGGTGACCGTAGAGGTCGAGGCCATGATGCGCTCGGTGAAGGAGCAGTCGGAGCGCATCCTGCAGCTTAGGGGCATCGTGTCCCCGGACGCGCTGTCGATCCTCGAGGCCATCGACGACCCGGGCAGGCTCGCCGACCTGGTGGCCTCGAACCTGAGGCTCAAGGTGGAGGAGTCCCAGCACGTCCTGGAGATCATCGATCCCATCGAGCGGCTCAAGCACGTCAACGGTCTCCTCTCGAAGGAGATGGAGCTCTCCGAGGTCCAGGCCAGGATCCAGTCCCAGGCCAAGGAGGAGATGAGCAAGACCCAGCGTGAATACTTCCTCAGGGAGCAGCTCCGGGCCATCCAGCAGGAGCTCGGGGAGGTGGACGAGAAGGGCAAGGAGATGGAGGACTACGGGCAGAAGATCGAGAAGGCCGGCATGCCCGACGAGGTGAAGAAGGAGGCCGTCAAGCAGCTCGATCGCCTGAAGATGATGCACCAGGACTCCGCCGAGGCGAACATCATCCGCACCTACCTCGACTGGATGACCGACCTGCCCTGGAGCCACTCCACCCCTGACCACCTCGACATCAGGAAGGCGGCGAAGATCCTCGATGAAGACCACTACGGCCTCGACAAGATCAAGCAGAGGATCCTCGAGTACCTGGCTGTGCGCAAGCTCAACCCGGAGAAGAAGGGCGCGATCCTGTGCTTCGTGGGCCCCCCGGGCGTGGGCAAGACCTCCCTGGGCAAGTCCATAGCCAGGGCCCTGGGCCGCGAGTTCTACCGGCTGTCCATCGGCGGCGTCCGCGACGAGGCCGAGATCAGGGGCCACCGCCGCACCTACATCGGCGCCATGCCCGGCCGCATCATCCAGGGCATCAAGCAGGCGAGCTCGAACAACCCGGTGTTCATGATCGACGAGGTGGACAAGATCGGCCAGGACTTCCGCGGCGACCCGTCCTCGGCCCTGCTCGAGGTGCTCGACCCGGAGCAGAACTTCTCGTTCCAGGACCACTACCTGAACGTGCCCTTCGACCTCTCGAAGGTCATGTTCATCACCACCGCGAACCTCATGGACCCCATCCCCGGGCCTTTGAGGGACAGGATGGAGATCATCGAGCTGCCCGGCTACACGGACCAGGAAAAGCTTCAGATCGCGAAGCGCTACCTGGTGAAGCGCCAGCTCACGGAAAACGGCATGAAGCTCGAGGACGTCAAGTTCTCCGACGAGGCCATCCTCGACCTCATCAACCACTACACCAAGGAGGCCGGCGTCCGGAACCTGGAGCGCGAGATCGGCTCCATCTGCCGCAAGATCGCCCGCGACATCGCGGAGAAGGAAGGCAAGCGCAAGAAGGTCTACCGCGTGTCCGCAAGCAACGTGTCGAGCTACCTGGGCGTGCCCAAGTACATGCCCGAGCAGGAGCGCACCGAGCACGAGGTGGGCGTTGCCACCGGTCTTGCCTGGACCCAGTTCGGGGGCGAGATTCTCTACGTGGAGACCTCGGTCATTCCCGGCCAGGACGGCAAGGGCGGCTCGCTGGTGCTCACCGGCCAGCTTGGCGACGTCATGAAGGAATCCGCCCAGGCGGGCCTGACCTACGCCAGGTCCAGGGCCGAGAAGCTGGGCATCTCGCCGAGCTTCACCCGGGAGAACGACGTGCACATCCACGTGCCCGCGGGCGCCATCCCCAAGGACGGCCCCTCGGCCGGCATCACCATGGCCACGGCGGTCATCTCGGCGCTGACGAACCGCGCGGTGCGCAAGGACATCGCCATGACGGGCGAGATCACGCTCAGGGGCAAGGTGCTGCCCATCGGCGGCCTCAAGGAGAAGGCCCTTGCGGCGCACCGGAACAAGATCTTCGACATCATCATCCCCAAGGAGAACGAAAAGGATCTCGAGGACATCCCGCAGGTGGTGAAGAGCAAGGTCACGTTCCACCCGGTTTCCTCCATGGACGACGTGCTCCAGCTCGTGTTCGTGGACAACAAGGGCCCCAAGGGTCCGGAGCCCAAGCGGGCGACAGAGCCCGGCCACAAGAAGCCGACGGTGAAGAAGACGCGCGAGAAAGAGGCGCAGCTCTAAATCGGCAGCAGTCTTACAATACGGTAATAACGAAGCCCCCCGTTGCAGACGGGGGGTTTTCTTTTTCTGTGGTCTGTTATTCCCACTAAAGTGGGGAGCCGGCGAATTATGATTGTTGAGACGGGGGGAGTCCCTCCGTGCGGAGGAGAAGGGGTGGGAGGGCGCACCGTCCGCCCTGAATGCGCCTTTTTGATGCGGCCAAGGCTTAAGTCTCCAGGGCAGGCCCGCAAACTCGCTCCGCTGAACGCTGTGCTCAGACAAGCGTGGCCTAAGCGCCCTTCCGACTCCGCCAGGGCCGCATTCGCAAAAAGTCGCATGACAGTGCGGTCGGCACCCCCTCCCACCCCTCACCACGGACGAAGCCGAGTCTGTTAGCTCTCTTCAAGAGGTGCCGGTTTTCTGCGATGGAGTCTTCAGTTTTTTATTGCTGGACTGGAAATACAATATATAAAATTATTGGCTTATAATATTATTCGCAATAGACCCCTCATCAGTCACTTATACAGATTGCGATGATGTATTGAAAAAGATAGGCAGCTTCAGGAGATGCTTATTTCAGAGAAATGAGAACAGAGAGTTAAGGAGCGTCCGTCTTCTCGGACGCATCCGTAAGACGCCACCGGCGCCCTGACGGAGATCGAAGGCTCGCCCTTCGCGGCAGGCTCGATACCCTTTCACGCGACCAGCGATCCGGAGGGGAAGTTCCTCTTCGTGACGAACCGCGCTGGCAAGTCGGTTTCCGTATACGCCATCGATGCCGGCACAGGGGCGCTCTCGGTAGTGGGCGACTATCCCTACGAGGAGGCCGGCTTCTCCTTCTCCACGGCCGTGACCCCCGACGGGTCCTTCGTGTATGTGCGCTATGAGAACGAGATCGCGGGCTACTGCCTGAACGGCGGGACCGGCGCCCTGACGCCCCTTGCAGGGTCCCCCTTTGCCGCCTCCGGCTCACATTCGGACGTGGTCGTCCACCCTTCGGGGCGCTATCTCTTCACGGCGGGGAAAAACACGGACGAGCTGCACGTCTTCGCCATCGACGAGGCCACCGGGGCCCTGACCGAGGCGGATGGGTCTCCCTACGCCCTGGCAGCGGGCACCTATCCCACGGGTGTGGCGGTGAACCCCACGGGCGAGTACGTGTTCGTGAAGGGCGAGCTTGCGCCCTCGAGGATCCACGGCTACCGGATCGACATCGACACCGGCGCGCTGACCGAGGCGGCCGGGAGCCCCTACACCGAGTTACCCGGCTCATCAGCCTGGCACGGCCTGACCTTCAGCCCCACCCTGGACGTGCTGTACGCCACGATCCTCGGCACGGACGTGGACGTCGCCGCCTTTGGATCGACCTGGTCACGGGCAGCCTCACCGCCCTCGACGGCAGCCCCTATGCCTGGTTCGGAAACCACGGCAGCGACCAGATCGCCATCAGCCGCAACGGAAAATGGGCTGTCGCGGCCAACTACGGCGGCGATCAGGTGGGCGTGGCGAGCGTGAACGAGGCCACCGGCGGGCTGACCTTCATCGAAACGGCAGCCGTGGGTGACCAGCCCTCCTCGGTGGCCATCGTGAGCTGGCTTCAGGAAGTGAACTAGCCCATCGTGACCCCGCCGCCGCTCCCCCGGAAAGGGATGAAGGGGACAGATTTATTTTATTGATGAAAGCGGGTACAAAGTGAAAAGGGGACGGGCGGAAAATGAATCCGTCTCCTTTCTCAGCGGAAGAGGAGGAAGTGAAATGCTGAAGAGAATAGGGTGTGTTGCTGTCATGTGGCTCGTCCTCGGCACTGCTGCCCTGGCCGACGGACCCGAACGGGAAGCGGCCGCCATAGCGTCGGCCCGGGCATGGCTCAGCCTCGTCGATGAAGGGAAGTACGCTCAGAGCTGGAAGGATGCGTCCGGGTACTTCAGGCAGGCTGTCTCCCAGGAACAGTGGGAGCAGGCGGCCCGGTCGGTGCGCACACCTCTGGGCGGCCTGGTCTCGAGGGAAGTGAAGAACGCGTCGTACACCACGACCCTGCCCGGGGCGCCCGACGGACAGTACGTCGTGATCCTGTTCAACACCTCGTTCGAGAACAAGAAGTCGGCAATCGAAACCGTTACGCCAATGATGGACAAAGACGGGACGTGGAGGGTCTCCGGCTACTTCATCAAGTGACAGCCTGACCGGTCGGTCGACAAAGGGAACGGATTTTATTTGCGAGCAGGGCTTGGAAAATACATCCGTTCCCTTTGCTGCGTGAACGGCGTGCCCGCTCAGGCTTCGAGGATGCCTGCGAAGATGTCCGCGATGGACGGGCCCGCCTGCTCGGCCATGGCTATGACCTCTTCGAGGGTGGCGGGGAGGTACTTGTCCGGGTCGTTCTGGTTCGTGATGGCCGAGATGGCGAGGACCTCCATGCCGCAGTGCACCGCCTGGATCACCTCCATGACCGTGGACATGCCCACCGCGTCGGCGCCGATGATCTGAAGCATGCGCGTCTCGGCCGCGGTCTCCAGCGACGGGCCCGTGAGCTGGACGTACACGCCCTCCTTGAGCTCGATGCCCCTGTCCATGGCCGCCTTCCTCGCCCTGGCCCTGAGCTTGAGGGAGTAGGGCTCGGTCATGCAGGGGAACCTGGGCCCGAGCTCCTCGTCGTTGAGCCCAATGAGCGGGCTCTGGGCGGTGAGGTTGATGTGGTCCGTGATGAGCATGGGGGTGCCGGGCCTGAGGTCGGTCCGCAGACCGCCCGCCGCGTTGGAGATGAGTAGCCTCTCCACCCCCATGCGGGCGAAGACGCGGATGGGGAAGGTCACCTCCCGGGGGCCGTACCCCTCGTAGAGGTGGAACCGGCCGCTCATGACCACCACCTCCGTGCCCCCCAGGGCGCCGAACAGGAGCCTGCCCGAGTGGCCCTTCACCGAGGACACCGGGAACCCCGGGATGTCCCGGTAGTCGATGGCCTTCCTGACCTCGATGGATCGCTCCATCACCCCCAGGCCGGTGCCGAGGATCACCGCGGTCTTCGGCCTGGCGATCGTAGAGAGGTGCCGGGCTGCGGAGAGCTCCTTCTCCCTGTCCATGCTAGAACGGGACCGCCTCGTCGATGAGCATGACCGGGATGTCGTCTTCGATGCGGTACTTCACCCTGCAGGCGTTGCAGACCAGCGCGCTGGCGTCCTCTTCGAGCGCGAGATCGCCCTTGCACTTGGGGCAGGCCAGAATATCCAGTAATTGCTTGTCGATGGGCATAACAGTCCTCCTGTGTACCGTATGGCACCGCCGAAGGCCCTTTGTCAACCGGTGAAAGGGGGGGCTCGGGACCGGGGGCGTGGAAGCCCAGGCTGAGTCGTGGTTCAGAAAACCAGAAGGTTTGCCGAAAAATATCAGAGTGCAAGGTTATGCTGCGTTGAGGTGCGCTCCGGTACCATGACCGGAATCTGATGGGTTTGTGCTTACGGTTTTTGCTGCAGCAGCTCTTTCCGGGCCCCGCGACCATCCGGGGCAGCCGCGGCCGGTGTTCCCCCGCGGGGAAAGACGATACTCTACCCGATGCAGACACCATAAGAGAACGGGAATGACGGCTGGTATCGATCATCTGTCGCCGGCGGAAGGCGGCGCAATCGGTGCGGACAAGCTCGAGGCGGCACGCAGGCTGATCTCGAGCCTTCTGCTCGCGCGCAAGAACCTTTCCCTGTACCCCGAAGGCCACGTCATCCGTATGAACTCCCTCGAGGCGCTCGCCAGGCAGATGGGCGCGTTCCTCGACAGATACGGGGAGCTCAAGCTCGAGATAGAACGGGACGGGCTCGGCATCGAAGGGGAGATCATCCACACCGAGCCGCCGGAAGAGGGCGCGCTGCCCTTTACCCTGTACCGCGACGGGCTCAGGTGGCTGGCCTTCACCCATGGGCTGCAGCTCGCGGAGCTCACCGAGCTCCTGCGGATCATCACCCGCTACACCCTCCTGTCCGAGGAGCCCGAGGGCGACATCGTCACTGACCTCTGGGAGAAGGGGCTGCCGCACATCAGGTACGAGGCGGTCGACTTCTTCTGGGACCTGGAGCCTGAGGCCGAGCTCGGGCAGGCCCCCCGCCGGGAAGAGGACGTGGCGTCCCTGCGGGAGAACACGATGGACCACTGGGAGCCCACGCCGGATCCCGCCATCGACCCCGACGCCATCGAGCTCTCGCAGTACGACCTTGCGCAGATCCGCACCATGGTCTGCCTCGAGGAGGAAGGCGACCCCACCGCCTACCTGGACGCGCTGCTGGACAGCCTCCTGCAGCACCATGAACAGGAAAACTTCGAGATCATCATCGAGATCTTCGAGGAGGAGTTCAGGGCCGCCCTCGCGCGAAGGGATTTCGCCGTCACCTTCAGGATCCTCGCGAGCCTCCCCGCCATCCTCGATGCGTGCCCGCCGGAAGCCCACTGGGCAGCCCCCATGATCGAGGATTTCTTCCTGTCCGTCTCAAGGCCCGGGACCATTTCCGTCCTGCTGGACATCTGGCCCGAGCTGGACGCGGTCCAGGCCCAGAAGGCCATGCACACCCTCAGGCTCCTGCAACCGGTGGCCATCCCGGCGCTGGCCCCCCTCCTGGCCCGGAGGCAGTCCGCGAAGATACGCGACATGCTCGTGGACACCATAGCCTCTCTCGCGAGCCGCGACATGGCGCCCCTGGAGTCGCTGATCAGGACCCGGGACGAGGCGGTCATGGAAAAGCTCGTCCACGTGTTCGTGCGCCTCACCTCGGAGCGGGCGACGAAGTGCCTCGTGAGGCTCATCCGCCACCCGTCCCGCCACGTGCGGCAGGAGGCGGTGAAGGGGCTCATGAAGAGGGGGCCCGGGAGCCTGAAGGACGCGTTCAGTCTCATCGAGGACAAAGACGAAACGGTCCGCACCCTGGTCCTGAAGCAGATGGGGCAGTCCCGGGACGAGACCGCCGAGTCCATCCTCCTCCAGTACCTCCAGAACCGGGACTTCGCCCGCGACCAGCACGGCCACGTCATCGCGTGCTTCACCGCCCTGGGCCGGTGCGGCTCGGATCGCTCGGTGCCCTTCCTCCGTCAGACCCTCGTGGGGCAGTCGTGGTGGCCGTCGTTCGGCAGGTCGGCCGTGCGGGAGGGGGCCGCCGCCGCGCTTGCAGGGATAGGGACGCCCCAGTCGCTGAAGGTGCTGGACGACGCCGCCAGGAGCCTGAACCCGGTCCTGCGGCGCCTGGCCCGGGAATACCGGAAGGGCTGAGAGGAGGCCGCCATGACGAACGGCAGAGACCGTATCGAGAGCCTGGGGGCAGGGCTGGTCAAGGCCCTGTACCAGACCATCAGGGCCGTGAGGATTCATCGGGACAACAACCAGCTCATCAAGGACAGCGCGACAACGCTCCACGGCGCCATCGTCGAGCTCGCCCGCAGCGGCGGCGTGACCCTGCAGGTGTGGCGGGGCAGGTTCCACATCCAGGGGGAGAAGCTCCTGTTCCGGCGGGAGACCTGTCACCTCATCAGGGAGCTGTCGGAATTCTTCGGCCAGAGGGGCCTCGGCGGCCTGGTCTTCCACGAGACCTTCACCGCGGCCTCCCCCGAGGGGCTCGTGGCGTTCGTACGCATGCTGGACGAGTCGGCCCGGAACGGGGACCCAGCCGCCTGGCTCGAGACCAGGGTCGCGGACAGCGGGTTTACGTGGGTGGAGACCGTCAGGAAGCAGGAGGAGACCCCGAGGGACCTGGAGGTCCAGCGCAGGGAGAGGGCCAGGAAGGCCTACTTCAACGCCCTGGCCGCTGTCCGGGAGGTGGCGGAAAAGGCCTCGAAGGGGGTGGCCGGCGTCCGCAAGACGAGACGCCTGGCCCAGAGCATCGTGGACCTCGTGCGGGAGGACAAGTCGCTGCTGCTGGGCCTGGCCACCATCAGGGACTACGACGACTACACCTACACCCACTCCGTGAACGTCGCCCTGCTCGCCACCTGCCTGGGCAGGTACATCGGCCTGTCGAACACCAGCCTCGAGTACCTCACCGTGTGCGCCCTGTTCCACGACCTGGGCAAGGTGGGGGTGTCGAAGAGCATCCTGCTCAAGCAGGGCGAGCTCAGCGACTCCGAGTGGATGGTCATGAAGAGCCACCCCCTCATCGGGGTCAGGAAGATCCTCAGGCTCCACGCCCCCCAGACGCTCAGATCACGGATCATCCTGGGGCCCTTCGAGCACCACCTGAACCCCGACCTGTCCGGGTACCCGAAGACCCGGTTCATGAAGAAGCAGAGCCTGCTGGGCAGGATCCTCAAGATCGCCGACGTCTACGAGGCGCTCACCTCGGAGCGGGTCTACCGCCCGAGGTCCTTCACCCCGGACGAGGCGCTGAGAAGGATGTGGAAGGAGAAGGGCCGAAGCTTCGACCCCCTGCTGCTGAAGAGCTTCGTCAACATGATGGGCATCTACCCCGTGGGTTCGCTGGTGGAGCTCGACACCGGGGAGGTCGCCGTGGTCATGGACTACCCCGAAGGGTCCGGCCCTGAGCTCCCCATGGTGCTCGTCCTCGTCGAGGACGGGAAGGGGGGGCTTGCCCCGGGGGACCTGGTCAATCTCGCGGCCCGGGACGATACGCCCTCGCAAAAACGGATCGTCAGGGGCGTGCACCCCTCCCGGTACGGCATTGAGCCCTCCCGGTTCTTCCTGCAGGAAACGGGCGTCTCACCCGGCCTGTGAGCCCTCCAGGGCAGGGCCTGCGCTCCCGGGCGGCAAGGCGGGGTTCCGTCACGACCGGGACGGCTCGAAGTACGGGTAGCCCCGCAGCCCCTCTTCGTACATCTGCATGATCTGCCGGCGCTCCTGGGGCGTGATGAGGTTCTCCCGGATGGCCTGCTCCGCGATGGCGCGGAACTGCTTGGTCATGTTCTTAGGCTCGTACTCCACGTACGACAGGACGTCGGCCACGGAGTCCCCCTCGATCTCCCGGACGAAGCTGTAGGTGCCGTCCTCGTGCACCCGGATGCTCACCACGTTGGTGTCGCCCAGCAGGTTGTGGAGGTCGCCCAGGGTCTCCTGGTAGGCGCCCACCAGGAACACGCCCAGGTAGTAGTCCTCGCTCTCCCTCACCGAGTGCAGCCTGAGCGCCCGGCGGACCCCCTGCTTGTCGATGAACCGGTCGATCTTGCCGTCGCAGTCGCAGGTGATGTCCGCGAGGATGGCGTTCCGGTCCGGCATCTCCCCGAGCCGGTGCACCGGCATCACCGGGAACAGGTGGCCGATGGCCCAGGAGTCGGGCAGGGACTGGAACACGCTGAAGTTGGCATAGTAGGTGTCGCACAGGGCGGTGTCGATGTCCGTGAGGTCCTTGGGCACGAATTTCAGGAACTTCACGTTCTCGCTTATGCCCTGGATGATGTTCCAGAAGATCTTGTCCCCCAGGGCCCGCTGGCGCAGGGTCAGGTCCCCGATCTTGAACATCTGCCGGATCTCGTCCCGGTAGTACAGGGCGTCGTTGTAGCACTCCTGCACGTTGCGCACGCTCATGGACTTCAGGACCTCGAGCATGTTCAGGATGATCTCCGGGGTGTCCTCGGGCAGCTCGTCCGGCACGGCGTCCGCGTCGATGGAGCTGGTGTCGAAGATGTTGAACAGGAGCACGGAGTAGTACGCCACGGTGGCCCGGCCCGACTCGGTGATGATGGTGGGGTGGGCGATGTCGTTCTCGCTCAGGATCTCCATGATGGCCTCGATGACGTCGGCGCAGTACTCGTCGAGGGTGTAGTTGCGCGAGTTCATGTAGTTGGTGTGTGAGCCGTCGTAGTCAACGGCGAGTCCGCCGCCCAGATCGAAGTAGCCCATGGGAGCGCCTTCGAGCACCAGGCCCGCGTACACCCGGCACGCCTCCTGGATGGAGGCGCGGATCTCGCGGATGTTGGGGATCTGGGAGCCCAGGTGGTAGTGGAGGAGCTGAAGGCAGTCGACCATGCCCGCCTTCTCGAGCTTCTCGATGGTCTCGATGATCTGGGAGATGGTCAGGCCGAAGATGCTCCGGTCGCCGCCGGACTCGGTCCAGTGCCCGCCCGCCTGGGTGGAGAGCTTGAAGCGCACCCCCAGCAGCGGCCTGATGCCCAGGGCCTTCGAACGCTCGAGGATGAGGTCGAGCTCGCCCGGCATCTCCAGCACGAAGAAGCACTTGAACCCCATCTTGCAGGCGTACAGCCCAAGGTCGATGAACTCCTGGTCCTTGTAGCCGTTGCACACCAGGCAGGCCTCCTTGTCCTCCAGGAAGGACAGGGCAGCGATGAGCTCCGCCTTGCTCCCGGCCTCGAGGCCGTGGTGGTAGAGCTTGCCGATGCGGGTGATGGTCTCGATGACCTGCTTCTGCTGGTTCACCTTGATGGGGTAGACCCCCTTGAACTCGCCCTTGTAGTCGAACCGCGAGATGGCGGCCCGGAAGCTCTCGTGGAGCTGGGTGATCTGGGAGTCGAGGATGTCCTCGAAGCGCAGGAGCATGGGCATGTCGTAGCCCCTGGCCATGATCCCGGATATGATCTCGGGCAGGTTCACGGACACGCTCTTGTCCCGCAGCGGCGTGACCACCACGTCGCCCTTCTCTGAGATGCCGAAGTAGCCGGCCCCCCACTCCCGGATCTGGTACAGGTCGGCGGAGTCTTCCACGGTCCACCGTTCCATCGTGTTCTTCAGGTTCATATCCGTGTCCTCTCGTGCCATGAGCTGTCGATGCTGTTTTTACAAAAAGGATGCGCTCTCTTTTTAAGTCACCCGAGGCGCCTCCGGAACTCCTCGTACCCGAACCTGCGCACCACCGAGTAGGAGCCGTCCTCCTGGAGCAGGCCGAGGTCGGGCAGGGGCGTCCCGTTGAAGGTGTTGTTCTTCACGAAGCTGTACTGGAGCATGTCGCCGAACACGACCCGGTCCCCTGCCTTCAGGGGAGCGGGGAAGGAGTACTCGCCGATGACGTCGCCCGTCATGCAGGTGTTGCCGGCCAGGGTGCAGGTCCAGGGGAGGACCCCGGGGCCTGCCGCCCCGAACACGGGAGGCGTGTACGGCACCTCCAGGACGTCGGGCATGTGGCAGGAGGCCGAGGCGTCCAGGACGGCGATGTCCGTGTCGTTGCGCACCACGTCGAGAACGGTCGCCACCAGGTAGCCGGCGTCCACCACGAGCCCGCTGCCGGGCTCGAGGATGACCTCCACCCCGAGCTCGCTGCGGAACTCCCGTATGGCTTCGATGAGCGCGTCCACCTCAAAGCCCTCCTTGTTGATGAAGTGCCCGCCACCGAGGTTCACCGCAGCCACCCGCCGGATGTAGGGGGCGAACTCGCGGGCCAGGTGCCTGATGAGGCCGATGGAGCCGTCGGCCATGGACTCGCACAGGGCGTGGGCGTGGAGGATGTCGATGTCGTCCCAGGGCAGCGTGTCGAGACCGCCTTTGAGCACGCCGAACCGGGAGCGGGGCGAGCAGGGGTCGTAGAGGTGCCCGCCCAGGGTGGCGTTCGAGAACCCGGGGTTGATGCGGATGCCCACCTTCCTGCCCGCGCTTTTCACGGCGGGGAGGAAGCGCCTGAGCTGCGCCTCGGAGTTGAAGTACACGTGGTCGGCAGCCTTCAGGATGTCCGGAAACGAGCCCTCGGTGTAGGCCGGGGAGAAGACATGCACCTCGCGGCCGAACTCCTCGCTTCCCAGGCGCGCTTCGTGGAGCCCGCTGGCCGTGGTCCCGTCCAGGGAGTCGCGCATGAGCGGGAACAGGGCGGGCAGGGCGAAGGCCTTCAGGGCCAGGAGGATGCGGCAGCCCGCCTCGGCGCGGATGCGCTCCGCGGTGGCGAGGTTGGCCTTCAGCAGCGGCACGTCGGCCACGTAGGCCGGCGTACCGATCCCGGGTAGGGCCGCCTTGAGCGCTTCGGGGACCTTCAGGTACATACGTCGAAGAGCTCCTTCTGGTCGCCTTCCTCCAGCCTGATCACGTGCCAGGGCAGGCCCTGCTTCGCGACTTCTTCGAGGAAGGGCTCGGGCGGGAGCTGCTCGACGTTGAACACGCCCTTCCCGGTCCAGATCCCCTTCATCATCATCATGGCCCCGGTCATGGCAGGAACGCCCGTGGTATACGACACGGCCTGGGCGCCCAGCTCGCGGTAGGTTTCCGCGTGGTCGCAGACGTTGTAGATCATGTACGCGGCCTTGGCGCCCTCCTTCCAGCCCCTGAAGATGCACCCGATGGAGGTCTTCCCCGTGTAGTTCTCCGCAAGGGAGGACGGCTCGGGGAGCAGGGCCTTGAGGAACTGCAGAGGGACGATCTCCACGCCGTTGTAGAGCACCGGGTCGATACTCGTCATGCCCACGTTCTGCAGGACCTCGAGATGCTTTATGTAGTTGTCGGAGAAGGTCATCCAGAAACGGATCTGCTTGAGGCCCCAGATGTACCTGACCAGGGACTCCTCCTCCTCGTGGTAGATGAGGTAGGACTTGCGCGGGCCAACACCGGGGTAGTCGATCATGGCCGAGACGCTCAAGGGGTCGATCTCGATCCAGGAGCCCTCCTTCCAGTACCTGCCCCGCTGGGTGACCTCGCGGATGTTGATCTCCGGGTTGAAGTTCGTGGCAAAGGCCTTGCCGTGGCTGCCGTCGTTGCAGTCCACGATGTCGATGGTGTCGATCTCGTCGAACAGCCTGTTCTGGGCATAGGCGCTGTAGACGCCGGTGACGCCGGGATCGAAGCCGCAGCCGAGCACGGCCATGATGCCCTTCTCCCTGAACCGGTCGTGGTAGGCCCACTGCCAGGAGTAGGAGAACCTGGCCTCGTCCCTGGGCTCGTAGTTCGCGGTATCGAGGTAGTGCACGCCGGTTTCCAGGCAGGCGTCCATGATGGGCAGGTCCTGGTAGGGCAGGGCCATGTTCACCACGAGGTCGGGTTTGACCTCCTCGATGAGGCGCACCACCTGGGACACGTCATCGGCGTCCACCTGGGAGATGTCGATGGGGCTTGCGCACTCGCTCTGCACCTTCCGGCACTTCTCCAGCGTCCTGGACGCCAGGTGGATCTTCCTGAACACCTCGCGGTTCATGGCGCACTTCTTCGCCACGACGGACCCTGCCGCCCCGGCGCCGATGATGAGTATGTTTTCCATGGCTTTCTCTCCTGTCATTCCTTGCTTTGGTTCGTGGAAACTCAACCGTCTCCCGCCTGGGCGTTCCTCCGCTCCAGCGCGATGAGGCACTCCCTGACGACCTTGGCCGCCACCACTGCGGACACCCCGGTGGGGTCGAGGTTCGGCGCGAGCTCCACCACGTCCAGCCCCACGATGTTGAGCCTCGAGATGGCGGACACCAGGGTGTCCGCGAGCTCGCGAAAGCTCATGCCGCCCGGCTCGGGTGTGCCGGTCCCCGGCAGCACCGACGGGTCCAGGACGTCGAGGTCGATGCTGAGGTAGCAGGGCTTCTCGCCCACCTTGAGCGCGATGCCCTCGGGTATGGAGCGCAGCTCCCCGGCGAGGGGATGCTCCTCCCGGGTGCACGACCTGACGCCCACCTGGTGGATCCGGTGCTCCCCTAAAAGCTCGAAGGCCCTGCGCATGACCGTGGCGTGGGAGAGCCTCTGGCCGAGGTACTCGTCCCTCAGGTCGGCGTGGGCGTCGAGGTGCACGACGGCGAGCCCGGGGTGCGCCGCGTGCGCTGCCCGGATGGCCCCGAGGCTCACCAGGTGCTCGCCGCCCAGCAGGAAGGGGACCCTTCCCGCCGAGATGCTGTCGGAGGCGGCCTTCTCGATCATGGCCAGGGCCGGGTTCGGGTCGCCGAAGGGGAGCTCCAGGTCGCCCAGGTCCATGTAGGAGCAGTCCTCGAGGTCTCCCATCAGGGCGGGGGAAAAGGTCTCGAGCCCGTAGGAGGCCTCCCGGATCGCGCCGGGCCCGAAGCGGGACCCCGGCCGGTAGGTCGTGGTCGAGTCGAAGGGCGCGCCCAGGATGCACACCCTGCCGCTCGCTTTCGCGGACATGTACACGCTCATGGCTTGCCCCCTCAGAAGCTCGGAGGCGCCGAGATCCAGAGGATCTGCGCCTTCGTCTTCGACCTGTTCTCGATCCAGTGCTTCTTGTCCGAGGTGAAGTAGAACGCGTCGCCCTTGGAGGCCTTGAACGTGTCCTTGCCCAGGGTGATGACGATCTGCCCCTCCCGCACGACCCCGCACTCGTCGCCGTAGTGGGACTTCTCCTTGTAGGTGACCGCCCCGGGCGCGAGCGTCACCAGCAGGATGTCCACCTCGCGGTCCTGGGCCCCGGGGATGAGGACCTCGCGGGTGACCCCGGGCTCGTCCTCGTCCTCGATGACCACCCGCTGGGACGGCTTGAACACGACCGCATCCGGCCCCTTCTGGGCGAAGAACTCCCCCGGGGTGGTGTTCAGGGCATTCAGGATGAGCACCAGCGTGTCCAGGGACGGGTTCTGGAGGTCCCTCTCCAGCAGCGAGATGAACCCCTTCGTCAGGTCCGCCCGCATGGCCAGGTCCTCCTGGGTCAGCTCCTGGGCGAGCCTGAGGTTCCTGATCTTCTCTCCTATCTTCACCGACGGCCTCCCGGCGCCCTCACGTGCGCTCCGCTGCGCGCTGTCGTCATTCCGCGCGGCTCCCTGTGAGCGGCGTAATCCTAAAATGTGCACCGAAGTTTACAATAGTAAACAACGAGAGGGTCTCATATATGAGCGGAGGACGGATGTCAAGGGGAGATTCAAAAAGAGTGCACGGTAGGCTGAAAAAACCCGGGTTAAAGGGCAGATGAGGGTTCGGAAGGGGGTCGGGTCGCGCCTTGTGCCGCTTCAAGGCGGAACTGGGCCTGCGCTCGGCAAAAGGCAGGACCTGACCCCCATGTTCCCTCACCGGGTCTTGAGCATCTCCCAGTATTTCGCGTAGAGATCGATGGCCTTGCCCACGTCGGCCTGGAACTCGCCCCGGTCGAAGTCGGCGGCGTCCGGGTACACGGCCTTGTTGTTGCGCGTCTTGGGGTCGAGCATGGCCTTGGCCGTGAGGTTCGGGGTGGCGTAGCCCACGTACTCGCAGTTCTTCCTGGCGATGTCGGGCCTGAGCATGTAGTTGATGAAGGCGTGGGCGTTCCCGATGTTCCGCGCCGAGGAGGGGATCACCATGCTGTCGACCCAGAAGGTGGCGCCTTCCCTGGGGTAGATGTACACCAGGTTGGGGTTCTCCTGGGCCGCCTGGTAGATCTCGCCGCCCCAGATCTGGCCGATGGTGACCTCGTTGTTGAGGAAGGGCTGCTTGGGGGAGTCGGAGTTGAAGACCTTGACGCCCGGCTTGAGCTTGAGGAGCTTCAGGTAGGCGGCCTTGATGTGCTCCGGGTTCGTGTCGTTGCCCGAATACCCGAGCGACCTCAGCGACATGGCGAACACGTCGCGCATGTCGTCCATGAGCAGGAGCTTGCCCTTGTAGGCCGGGCTCCACAGGTCGTCGAAGCTCTTCACCGAGGAGGGCTTGATGTATTTCGCGTTGACGCCGATGGCGGAAGACCCCCACAGGTAGGGCACGCTGTAGACGTTGTTCGGGTCGTAGGGCTTGTTCAGGAGCTTGGGGTCGGTGTGCTTCAGGTTCGTGAGACGGGCCCTGTCCAGGGGCTTGAGCATGTTCAGCTTGCGCATCCGCTCCACGAAGTAGGTGGAGGGGAAGGCCACGTCGTAGCCGTTCTTGCGGATGATCTTGAGCTTGGCGAACATGGACTCGTTGCTCTCGTAGGTGGAGTACCTCACCTTGATCCCGGTCTCCTTCTCGAAGGACGTAAGCACGGCGGGGTCTATGTACTCCGACCAGTTGAAGACGTACACCTCGTTCTTCGCCCCGAAGGCGGCCAGGGGAAAGAGCAGCACCATGAGCAGGACAGCAAACCTTTTCATCTACCGGTTCTCCTTTGCAATTAAGATGTGGGCAATGGTTACGGTGACAAGCGACACCAGGAACATGACAGCGCTCAAGGCGTTGATCTCGGGTTTGATGCCGATGCGCACCATGGAGTAGATCTTGAGCGGCAGAACCTCGAAGGAGGGACCCGTGGTGAAGAAGCTCACCACCACGTCGTCCATGGACAGGGTGAAGGACAGCAGCCAGCCCGCGATGATGGCGGGCATGAGCATGGGCATGATCACGTGCCTGAACATCTTGAGCTCGCTGGCGCCCAGGTCCTTGGCCACGTCGATGATGTGCCGGTCGAACCCGCTGATGCGCGCGAAGACCGTGACCACCACGAAGGGCAGGCAGAAGGTGATGTGCGCCAGCAGCAGGGTCGTGGCCCCGATGGAGAGCCCCACGAGGATGAAGAACATGAGCAGCGAGATCCCCATGACGATGTCGGGGCTCATCATGGACACGTAGATGAAGGAAAAGGTGACCTTGCGGCCCAGGAAGCGGTAGCGGTAGATGGCGAAGGCGCCCAGCGTGCCAAGGATGGTGGCGATGGTGCTCGAGGACACCGCGATGATGAGCGAGTTGGCGAAGGCCTCCATGAGCGGGCCGTCCGTGAAGAGCTTGGCGTACCACGACCACGTGAACCCCTGCCAGTTGGTGGAGAACTTCGTGTCGTTGAAGGAGAACACCACCAGGACCACGATGGGCACGTAGAGAAAGAGGTAGATGAACGCGAGGTACGCGTACTGGAGTATCTTCCTCACGCCAGCTCCTTCATGTCGCCCTGGTTCGCCCTGCGGGAGACCACGAAGTACCAGCCCAGCATGAGGAACATGAGGATGGTGAGCAGCACGCTGGCCGCCGAGCCCAGGGGCCAGTTGCTCGTGGCGAGGAACTGGTCCTTGATGAAGTTGCCGATGAGCATCGAGCGGGCGCCCCCCAGGAGGTCCGGGATGTAGAAGAGGCCCAGCGCGGGCAGGAACACCATGGTGCTCCCGGCGATGATCCCGGGCAGGGAGAGGGGCAGGACGATGTGGAAGAAGATGTGCCATCCCCGGGCGCCCAGGTCCCGGGCGGCCTCGATGAGCCTGCGGTCGAGCTTCTGGAGCGACGCGTACAGGGGCAGGATCATGAAGGGCAGGAGCGTGTACACCAGCCCGATGAACACCGCCACCTGGGTGTAGAGGATGCTTACGGGCTCGGTTATCCAGCCCATGCCCATGAGGAAGCCGTTGACGAGCCCGTTGGCCTTGAGGATGATGATGAGCGCGTAGGTCCTGATGAGCGAGGAGGTCCAGAATGGGATGATCATGAGCAGGATCAGCGTCCTGCGGATGTATTCGGGGATCCGGGTGAGGATGAAGGCAAAGGGGTAGGCCGTGAGCAGGGTCAGGGCCGTCGTGCCCAGGGCCAGGGCAAAGGAGCTCTGGCACACCTTCAGGAACACGGGCGAGAAGATGCTGCGGTAGCTCTCGAGGGAGAACTCCCAGGTGACGGTCCCGGCCGGGTTGGGCGTCAGGAAGGAGAACAGGACCACGAGCAGATAGGGGATCGCCACGAAGACCGTGATCCACACGAGCGTGAGCCCGATGGCCGCGTTTCTGAAGCGCTGCCCCCTCTCCATGGCTACAGGACGACTTCCCAGCCGTACGGCCAGTCGATGATGACCTTGTGCCCGTGGCGGTAGATCACGTTCTCCTGGTCCTCGTTGAAGAACTGGGTGACGAACACGGTCTCGCCCGCGTCGAGGGTGATGATGAGATCCACGGTCTTGCCCTTGTAGATGACGTCCTCGATGGTCCCGGACAGGTAGGGATAGGCCGGGTCGGCCTCCTCCTCCTTGTAGACCATGATGTCCTCGGGCCGGAGCAGCACCTTCACCCCCTGGCCCGGCAGATGGTTCTTGCGGTTCTGGACCTTGAAGGACTGGCCGTGGACGTCCACCACGGCGCTGCCGTTGTGCACGTCGAGGATGCGGCCCTCGAACACGTTGATCTCGCCCACGAACTTGGCGACGAACATGTTCTCCGGCTCCTCGTAGATCTGCGTGGGCGTTCCGATCTGCTCGATCCTGCCCGCGTTCATGACCGCGATCCGGTCGGACATGCTGATGGCCTCCTCCTGGTCGTGGGTGACGAACACGAAGGTGATGCCGAGCCTGCGGTGGAGGTGCTTGAGCTCGATCTCCATCTCCTGGCGGAGCCGGTAGTCGAGCGCGCTCAAGGGCTCGTCCAGCAGGAGCACCTGGGGCTTGTTCACCAGCGCACGGGCCATGGCCACGCGCTGCTGCTGGCCACCGGAGAGCTGGTGCGGCCTGCGCATCTCGAGGCCGGCGAGCTTGACGATCGAGAGCGCCTCGGTGACCTGCTCACGGATGACCTCACTGCCGATCTGCTTCATCTTCAGGCCGAAGGCGATGTTGTCGAACACGGTCATGTGGGGGAACAGGGCGTAGCTCTGGAACACGGTGTTCACGTTGCGCTTGTTCGGCGGCGTGCCGTCCAGGGAGGTGCCGTTCATGAGGATCTCGCCGTCGTCCAGGGACTCGAAGCCGGCGATGAGGCGCAGGACCGTGGTTTTTCCACAACCGGACGGGCCGAGAAGGGTGAGAAACTCCCCCTGGTAGATGTCGAGATCAAGGGCGTCGACGGCTACGACGTCGTCAAATCTCTTTGTTGCCCCCCGTAAGCGGACTATCGGGTCCCTGTCCATCCATACAGCCCTCGTCGTGGAATGAGTGTTAATGACGAGACTCCCTGTATATGAAATACGCGGGTTTGGCAACTGAGTTTTTGCACGACCGTCCTGGGGGGTCCGAAGCGGAGATGCTGTATTTATACATCTATTTTATGGTCTCCCGAGGCGGTGCAGGCCGACGGCGGCGCATAAGCGGCGTTGCCTTTTCACGCACGAGGCACTAAAACAATGGATATGAACGAAAGGCCACATCCTGCTTCGCCGTCCAGGGCAGCCATGTACCACAACCTCTTCCACACGGCCCTCATCCTCCTGTCCATGGGCCTGCTCTTCGGCGCGCTCGGGTGGATGATCTTCGGCGTGATCGGGCTTATCCTGTCCGTCATGATGGCCGTCCTGGTGCTCGCGTCCACGCCAAAGCTCAATCCCCCCATGATCCTGAAGATGTACGGGGCCAGGCCCTTGAGCTTCAGGGAGGCGCCGGGCATGTACAGCGTCGTCTCGGAGCTGTCCCGGCGGGCTGGGCTGAAGAACGCGCCCGTGCTCTACTACGTGCCCAGCAGGGTCATGAACGCCTTCAGCCTGGGGTCGAAGGAAAACTCGGCCATCGCGCTGTCGGACCGGCTCATCAGGTTCCTGAGCTTCCGGGAGATGGCGGGCGTCCTGGCCCACGAGATGAGCCACATCAGCAACAACGACCTGAGGCTCCACGCCCTGGCCGACATGATGACCCGCATCACCTCCCTGCTCTCGTTCATCGGGCAGCTCCTCATCCTCTTGTATCTCCCCGTGCTGTTCTTCTCCAACGAGAGGATACCCGTCTTCTTCATCGCCCTGCTCATCTTCGCCCCCACGGTGAGCATGCTCCTCCAGCTGGCGCTCTCCCGAAACCGGGAGTTCGTCGCCGACGCCACAGCGGTCTCGCTCACCGGGGACCCTGAAGGCCTCGCGTCCGCCCTGGCGAAGATGGACACCTACGAAAAGAGGTTCTGGGAGGTCCTCGTTTTGCCCGGGAAAAAGGCCCCTGACCCGTCCGCGCTCAGGACCCACCCGAAGACCAGGGAGCGCATCAGGAGGATCATGCTCCTGGAGCCGGGCCAGGGCCCGCCCTTTCCCGACCTCGACCCCGGCCCGCCCGGCCGCTTTTCCGACATGAGGGGCGCCCCCCCGTGGAACTGGTTCCAGCCCTGGCGCTGAACGGGGTCATCCCCACGTCTGCCCGGGGCAGTTGATCGCTCCCTTTCCCGCACGGCTCTGAATATTCCCCGCACTTATCGGGGTCGGTATCGGTATCGGGGTCGATCCCGATCCTTTTCGACCCCGATACCGACCCCGACCCCGACCCCGAATATTCACATTCCATCGGGCGTTCCTACCCCGGATTGATCAGGCGGGAAAGGCCAGGGTATCAATTGACAACGTGGTTTCATAAGTGCTAATGCAGAGTGACTTGTTTGGCACCAGACATCGGCAAGGATCATCAGAATACTCATAACGAGGGGGAGGAGATGAAAAGAGTACTGTGTTCTCTGGTCGTAATATCCATCGTTCTCTTGTCCGGATGGGCAATGGCAGCAGATACGATCAAACTGGGAGTGGCCGGGGCCCACAGCGGCGACCTGGCGTCCTACGGCATACCGTCGGCCAACGCGGCCAAGCTCGTTGTCGATGACATCAACGCCAAGGGCGGCATCCTGGGCAAGAAGGTGGAGATCCTCAGGGAGGACGACCAGTGCAAGCCCGAGGTCGCTGCCAACGTAGCGGCCAAGCTCGTCGCCGACAAGGCCAACGTGGTCGTGGGCCACATCTGCAGCGGCGCCACAAAGGCGGCGCTCAACTCCTACAGGGAAGCGAAGCTCATCACCCTGTCCCCCTCCGCCACGAACGTGGAGCTCACCAAGGGCGGCGACTACCCCAACTTCTTCAGGACCATTTCCCCTGACGACGCCCAGGCCCTGCTCCAGGTCGACTTCGCGCTCAACAAGCTCAAGGTGAAGCGGGTCGCGGTCATCCACGACAAGGGCGACTACGGCAAAGGCCTCGCCGAGTTCGCCAAGGGCTTCTTCGAGCAGAAGGGCATCAAGCCGGTCCTCTTCGAGGGCATCACCCCAGGCGCCGTGGACTACTCCGCCATCGTCATGAAGATCAAGGCGTCCAAGGCCGAGCTGGTCCTCTACGGCGGCTACCACCCCGAAGCGGCCAAGATCGTCATGGGCATGCGGAACAAGAAGATGAAGACCCTGTTCATCTCCGATGACGGCGTGAAGGACGAGACCTTCATCAAGGTGGCGGGCAAGAATGCCGAGGGCGTCTACGCCACCGGGCCCATCGACACCACCAAGAACCCCAGGGCGATAGCTGCCATCGAGCAGCACAGGAAGGTCTTCGGCTCCGACCCCGGCGCGTTCTACCTCAATGCCTACGCAGGGACCCTGTGCCTGCTCCAGGCCATCGAGAAGGCCAAGTCCACGGACTACGCGGCCGTATCCAAGGCGCTGCGCACCAACTGGTTCGAGACGCCGCTGGGAAAGATCTCCTTCGACAAGAACGGCGATGCCAAGGGCATCGGCTTTGCCGTGTACCAGGTCAGGAACGGCAAGTACGTGGAGGTCAAGTAGCCATCGGGACAAACCGGAAAGGGGGGCGCTTAAAACGCCCCCCTTTCCGTATCTACCAACGGACAGCCTGAAAACGCATGGACTACTTCCTGGAACTCTTCTTCGGCGGGCTCACCCGGGGCAGCATCTACGCCCTCATCGCGCTGGGCTACACCATGGTCTACGGCATCATCGAGCTCATCAACTTCGCCCACGGCGAGATCTACATGATCGGGGCCTTCACCGCGCTCATCGTGGCGAGCGCCCTGGCGCTCACCGGCATGACCGGGTGGTCCCTGCTCGTGCTCGCGGCCCTGGTGGCCATCGTCTACTCCGCGGCCTACGGCTTCACCATGGAGAAGGTCGCCTACAAGCCCTTGAGGAACGCGCCCAGGCTCTCGCCGCTCATCAGCGCCATCGGGATGTCCATCTTCCTGCAGAACTACGTGCTCCTGGCCCAGACCTCCGACTTCCTGTCGTTCCCGAGCCTCATCGAGGAGTTCTCCTTCATGGAGGAGGTCACCTACATGCGCTCCACCGAGCTCGTGATCTTCGTCACCACAGCGCTGGCCACGGCTCTGCTCACCCTCTACATCAAGTTCACGAAGACCGGGAAGGCCATGAGGGCCGTGGCCCAGGACAAGACCATGGCCATGCTCTTGGGCATCAACGTGAACAGGGTCATCTCCGTGACCTTCATCATCGGCAGCGCCCTGGCGGCGGTGGGCGGGGTCCTCATCTCGTCGCACATCGGCCAGATCAACTTCTACATCGGCTTCATCGCGGGCATCAAGGCCTTCACCGCAGCGGTCCTCGGCGGCATCGGAAGCATCCCCGGGGCGGTCCTGGGCGGCATGATCCTGGGGTGGACCGAGAGCTTCGCCACGGGCTACGTGTCCAGCGACTACGAGGACGTGTTCGCCTTCGGGCTCCTGGTCTTCATCCTCATCTTCAGGCCTGCCGGTCTCCTGGGCAAGTCCACCTCCCAGAAGGTGTGAGCCATGGTCGACCGTGTGAAGACCTTCATGCGCACGGCCGGCAGGGAGACGGCCAAGTCGGCCCTGGCGGCCCTGTGGTTCATGTTCCTGACCTTCCCCATCGTGGTCATCAAGGTGAACTCGCTGGAGGGGACCATCGAGTGGCGCTGGATGAGGCTGGTCACCATCGGCGTCGGGGTCTTCGTCTTCTCCTTCCTCTGGCGCTACCTCATGGCGCGCAGGGAGCAGGGCTCGGACGGGGAGCGGTCGTTGCAGAAGCGCATCGCCGAGCGCTTCCGGTCGGACAGGAGGGTCTCGGTGACCGCCATCACGGCCCTGAGCCTCTTCGCCCTCGTTTTCCCCTTCATCGGACCGATCCAGAACCTGCTCTCGGAGAGCCTCGGGCTGCACTTCTTCGTGCAGTTCTCGGGCTACCAGACCTCCATCATGATCTCGGCCCTCATATACGTCATGCTCGGGCTGGGGCTGAACATCGTGGTGGGCCTGGCGGGCCTGCTCGACCTGGGCTACGTTGCCTTCTACGCGGTGGGCGCCTACTTCTACGCGCTCATGAACCACCACTTCGGCCTGGGGTTCTGGGCCGCCCTGCCCATGGCAGGCCTCCTCGCCGCCACCTTCGGCGTCATCCTGGGCTTCCCGGTCCTGAGGCTCAGGGGCGACTACCTGGCCATCGTGACCCTGGGCTTCGGGGAGATCATCCGGCTCATCCTCCAGAACTGGAACGACTTCTCCTTCGGGCCGAGCGGCATCGCGAACATCTCGCGCCCCGGCACCTTCGGCCTCGACCTGACCATCCAGGGCAACACCATCTACCTCTACTACATCATGCTCGCCCTCGTGCTCTTCACCATCCTCATGGTGAACAGGCTCAGGGACTCCCGCATCGGCAGGGCATGGATCGCGCTCAGGGAGGACGAGATCGCCTGTCAGGCCATGGGCATCGACAAGACCAGGACCAAGCTCCTGGCCTTCGCCATGGGCGCCACCTGGGCCGGGCTCGCGGGGTGCATCTTCGCGGCCAAGACCACCTTCATCAACCCCGAGAGCTTCACCTTCATGGAGTCGGCCATGATCCTCTCCATCGTGGTCCTCGGCGGCATGGGCTCCGTCGTGGGCGTGATGGTGGGCGCCTTCTTCATCATCCTGGTCCCGGAATACCTGCGGGCCTTCTCCGAGTACCGCATGCTCGCGTTCGGGGCCTGCATGGTCCTCATCATGGTCTTCAGACCCCAGGGCATCATCGGCAGCGCGCGCAAGACGTACATGTTCAAGAGGGAGCCAGCGGCTCAAGAGGAAGAGGAAAGAGATGCAGCCAGTGCTTGACGTGCAGGGCCTGACCATGGATTTCGGGGGGCTCAGGGCCCTCGACGGCATCTCCATGCAGGTGGCGAAGGGCGAGATCGTGGCCCTCATCGGCCCGAACGGCGCCGGCAAGACCACCTTCTTCAACTGCATCACCGGCATCTACGAGCCCACCGGGGGCGACATGAACATCAACCCCCCTAAGGGCAAGCCGTGCAGGCTGAACAGGCTCAAGCCCAACGTGGTCACCGAGCGCGGCCTCGCCCGGACCTTCCAGAACATCCGGCTCTTCGGCAAGATGACCGTGCTGGAGAACGTCATGGTGGCCAGGCACTGCAGGACTCACGCCGGCATCCTGGGCGCCATCACCCGCAACCCGAGGACCCGGGCCGAAGAGCGGGAGATCGTGGAGCGCTCCTACCTCGTGCTCGAGAAGGTGGGGCTCGAAAGGTACGTCAACGAGCTCGCCCAGGAGCTGCCCTACGGCGCGCAGCGCAGGCTCGAGATCGCCCGTGCTCTGGCCACCGAGCCCTTCCTGCTTCTCCTGGACGAGCCCGCCGCGGGCATGAACCCCAGGGAGACGGCCGAGCTCGACGGGCTCATCACCAGGATCCGCGACGAGGAGGGCATCTCGATCCTCCTCATCGAGCACGACATGAAGCTCGTCATGAGCATCTCGGACAGGATCTACGTCCTCGACTACGGCAGGATGATCGCCCAGGGCACGCCCCGGGAGGTTGCCGCCAACACCAACGTGATCAAGGCCTATCTCGGGGAGACGTTCGATGCTTAAGGTCAAGAACCTGCACGTCTACTACGGCGGCATCCACGCACTCAAGAGCGTGAGCCTGCAGCTCGCGGAAGGAGAGATCGTCACGCTCATCGGCGCCAACGGCGCGGGAAAATCCACGACGCTGATGTCCATCTCGGGCATCGTCCCTGCCCGCTACGGAGAGATCGTCTTCCAGGGCGTGCCCATCCAGGAGATGAGCCCGGACAGGATCTTCTCCATGGGCCTGGTGCAGGTCCCGGAAGGCAGGAGGATCTTCCCGGCCCTGACGGTCACAGAGAACCTCGACCTCGGGGCGTACCTGCGCAGCGACCGGCAGGGGATCAAGAGCGACATGGACTACATCTTCGACCTGTTCCCCAGGCTCGCGGAGCGGCGCCACCAGATGGGCGGGACCCTGAGCGGCGGGGAGCAGCAGATGCTCGCCATATCCCGGGGCCTCATGAGCAGGCCCAAGCTCCTGCTCCTGGACGAGCCGTCCCTGGGGCTTGCGCCGGTGCTCGTGCAGCTCATCTTCAGCACCATCGAGAAGATCAACAGGGACAACAGGACCACCATCCTCCTGGTGGAGCAGAACGCCAACATGGCCCTGCGCATCGCCCACCGGGGCTACGTCATGGAGAGCGGCTCCATCGCCCTGCAGGACACCGCGGCCAACCTTCTGAAGAGCGACAGGGTCAAGCAGGCCTACCTGGGCATATAGCCGACGCACCGTTCACCCCTTCCTCCGGCCCGGACCAGTCGGCTTTTTACGTGCCTTGCCCCCTCCTTGAGAAAGGGTGGGGCCCCTCTATTTATTCTTACTAAAGCCCTCCGCAGGGCCTTCGAGCATCCTTCGCGACGCGCGGAACCGTCCCCTTCACCCGGAATGACGGACGTGCGCCCATGCCCCCTGGACGGCTTAGGGTTCCCCCTGCCTTCATCGGGGTCGGTATCGGGGTCGATTCCGATACCGATTTTTCTATTCGACCCCGATACCGATACCGACCCCGAATGGATCGCGTCGAGAAGATCTTAAAGGAGATGTGAACGACCGTGAGGGATATTCCCCCCGACCTTGCTGCGTATTCCTCTGACAAGCCTTCCTGCACCCTCCACCTGCTGTTCCTCCACCACTCGTGCGGGGGCCAGCTCCTGGCGGACAGGGGGGAGATCCGGGAAAGGGACCCGGGCACGTGCATCTACCTCACCCATCCGAACGCCGGCGGGCTCAGGTCGGCTCTGGGCAGGAACAACTACACCGTCCACGAGGCCTCCTACGGGTCATCTCTGGGCCAGGGTACGGACATCTGCCACTGGAGGCGCAAGTTCAGGGACCACATGGGGGCGGTCCTCTCCTGCGACGGGCAGGACAGGCCCTTCCGGGACGGGACGCGCAACAGGATCGTGGTCTTCAAGTCCTGCTTTCCCAACTCCTGGATCGATTCTGAGGGCCGCGGGCCCGGCGACCCGGACTCGAGCGAGAAGACCATGGCCAACTACAAGGCGGCATACGGGGCCCTGCTCGAATACTTCATGAGGCACCCGGACACCCTCTTCGTCGCCTGCACCGCCCCTCCCATGGCGAGGCCGGTCCCGGGACTTTCGGGCCGGGCGCTGAGCGCGGTGAGGGGGCTCCTGGGAAGGCCTGACCCCCTCGGCCCTGTCGGCACGAGGATACGGTCGTTCAACAACTGGCTCAAGGACATGGACGGGGGGTGGCTGAAAGGATACGGCGCCATGAACGTGGTGGTGTTCGACTACTACGACATCCTCACCGGCTACGGCGCGTCCGACTGGTCCCTGTACCCCACCCGGGGAGGCGCGGACAGCCACCCGAGCTCCGAGGGCAACACGCGGGCGGCCCAGGCGTTCATCCCCTTCCTGAACAAGGCGGTGAGAAGGGCGGGACTGTGCCCGTGATCCCGGAGGGCGCAGACCCGACGCAGCGGCTTCCCTTCGCTTTGCCCTGATCGCCCCGGCCTCCCTCCTCCTGTACCGCCCGGCGCTCAAGGGGCGGGTGCACGCCTTACCTGTGCGCAGGGGACACAACCCGCGGGCTCCTCGTCGTCCCCGTCTCCCTGTACCTCGTCCGGACCAGAAGGGGCTCCCCCATGTGCCGGACGTTCCGCCCCGGCAGGGCCCCCCTTTCTTTCGGCAAGGGCGGCGCGCTTCCCGTGGCAAGTGCGGCAACCGGTCCAATCGACCGGACACAACCCCGAACATCGACGTCCCGTGGCATACCCGAACAACCCCATGACCTTCGCCTTGCGGGCACTCTTCTGGACCTGCTCCTTCCTGACCGGATACGTCTACCTCCTGTATCCCCTTCTTCTCGTGCCCCTATCGAAGCTCCTGGGCAGGTCCTTTGTCAGGGACGACATCCTTCCCCCCCTTTCCGTCATCATCACCGCCTACAACGAAGAGAGGAGCATTGCCCGAAAGATCGAGAACACCCTGGCCCTCGACTACCCCCGGGACCTCATGGAGGTCATCGTGGGGTCCGACGGGTCCACGGACGGCACGAACGAAATCGTCAGGGGATACGAACACCGCGGGGTCAGGCTTGTGACCTTTCCCGCAAACCGGGGCAAGACGGCGGTCCAGAACGACTGCGCGCGGGAAGCCTCTCACGGCCTGCTCGTGTTCATGGACGCCGCGTCGCTGTGCGAGCGGGACTGCCTGAAGAAGCTGGCGGCGAATTTCGCGGACAGGAGGGTGGGGGCGGTGGCGGGCAGGATCGTGTTCACCCGGGACCGGGACAACCTCACGGGCCAGAGCCAGGGGATCTACTGGAGCTACGAGCAGGTCCTCAAGCGGGCCGAGAGCAGGCTGGGGACCCTCGTGGGCGTGGACGGGCCCCTGTACGCCATGAGGAGAGAGCTCTTCGAAGAGCTCGACGAGGACATGATGAGCGATTTCCTGGCCCCCCTCCTGGTGCTCGGGAAAGGGCGCTGCGTGGTTTACGAACCTCAGGCCGTGACCTACGAGGAGGCTACCGCCAGGACGGTGGACGAGCTCAGGGCCAGGAGGAGGATCGTCACCCGGGGCTTCACGGCGCTCGCGCGGCACCTCCGCCTCGTCAATCCCCTAGCGAGGCCCCTGCTCGCGTGGCTGGTCATCTCCCACAAGGTGCTCAGGTGGCTGGCGGGCTTCTACTACGCGGGCATGCTCGTGACCTCGTTCTTTCTCGCCTCCAGCCCCTTCTTCCTCCTGGCCTTCGGAGGGCTGTTCTCCATCCTGTGCCTCGCGTACGTGAGCTTTCTGGTGGAGGGCGAGCGGCCGAAAACGCTCGCCATCCCGTACTATTTCATGCTGGTGAACCTGGCGGCGGCGCTCGGCGTCATCGACTGCCTGCGGGGCGAGAAGGTGGTCACCTGGAAACCGGTGCGGGGCGTGCTCCCCGGAGGCACTCCGTGAAGGCGGTGCTGATACGCTCCGACGAGCGAAGCGACTCCTTTGCCCGGAAGCTCGAGGAGTACGGCATAGGGTGCATCACGCTCGGGTTCGAAGACGGGGAATGGATGGACTTCGACTACGGCCGGGCCGATTTCCTGATCTTCTACCCGAGCTTCCAGTTTTCCTCCACCCACCCGCTGGCGGTCTATCAGGCCCAGGACAACCTGGGCCACATCCACCGGTGCTTTCCCCGTCTGCGCATGTACCCCGACCCCAAGGTCCTGTATTTCTACAACGACAAGTACCGGCAGTTCCTCTTCCTCCGGCGGCACGGCTTCCCCGTGCCCGAGACCGTCCCGCTCCTCTCCCTTGCGGCGGTGGGGGAGGCGCACAGGCGGTTTCAGTACCCCATGGTGGTGAAGAACCGCTACGGCGCGGGAGGCGCGGCGGTGTTCCTCGTCCACGGCTTAGGAGAGCTCACCTCGCTGTACCGGATGTCGCAGCTCGACTTCATGCACGCAGGCGCGGTGCGCTTCCTGTGGAGGCTCATGGCGAACAGGATGTCATTGTACCTCATGGTCAGGGAGAGGAAGCTGCGGTATCCCTTCCTGTCCCCGCCGCTGCTCGCCCAGAGGTTCATCCGCACCGACCGCGACCTGAAGACGGTCGTGGGCAGGGGCAGGGTGGTGGAGGCGCACTGGCGGCTCCAGGCATCGAAGGACCAGTGGAAGGTCAATATCGACGGGGGCGGGATCGGGCAGTGGGGCCATGTCCCCCAAGAGGCCGTCGACCTGTCCGAGAGGCTGGCCCGCGCGCTGTCGTGCTCCTGGGTCAACCTCGACCTCATGCCCTGCGAGGGGGGCTTCCTCATCACGGAATTCTCGCCCGTGTGGCATCACTACGCTTTTCAGGAAAAGTCCTCGTTCGTGTACAGGGACGACTACAACATACCCGTCCCCCTCGAGGAGTCCCTTGATCTCGAAAGGCTCATCATCGAGTCGTTCCTGGCCGGGGAGGGCCCGGCTTCGTGATGAAAGAGCGTTTCAAGAAGGTGCTCATGATCGCCTACGGGTTTCCGCCCATCGCCTATGCAGGCACGCACAGGACCCTGCGGTTCTGCAGGTATCTGCCGGACAACGGGTGGATGCCCACGGTGGTCACCATCCGGGAGAATGCGGACCTCCACAACGATTTCAATCTGCTGAAGAGGATACCCCGGGAGATCAGGATATCGCGTACCAGGACGGTCGACGTGTGGCACAGGGTCTGGAAGCGCAGCCTGAGCCCGGCCGACGGCAGGAACGGGAACGGCGGGGGGAAACCGGGGCTGCTCGAAACCCTCGGCAGGCTCTTCCGGTCCATGCTCCTGAACCTCTTCTCCATACCCGACCACATGCTGCTGTGGGTCCCCTTTGCCGTGATCAGGGGCCTGGCCCTGGACAGGAAGGAGGACTTCGACGTCATCTACACCACCTCGCCCCCGCATTCGGAGCACCTGGCCGGCCTGCTGCTGGCAAAGATCTGCAGGAAGGCATGGGTGGCGGATTTCCGGGACCCGATCCTCGACAACTTCTGCATGCAGGACCTCCCCGCCTACAGGCGCATCGTCAACAAGCTGCTGGAAAGGGTCATCGTGAGGAATGCGGACAGGGTCATCCTCGTCTCGGATCTGTACTGCCAGGCCATTGCCGGGAGGTATCCGGCCTGCCGGCACAAGTTCACGGTCATCAGGAACGGGTTCGACCCCGAGCAGTTCAAGAGGATCGAGCCCTGTCTCTACACCAGGTTCACCATCCTCTACACCGGTTCGTTCTACGGCACCATCATGCCCGACTTCTTCCTGCGCGGCCTGAAGATGTGGGTGGAGTCGAAGGGACCCGGGGTGAGGGGGGACGTCCAGGCTCTCTTCTACGGCTTCGGCAGCAGGAGGGTGGAGACCCTGGCGAGGGAGCTTGGCCTCGAGGACGTGGTGAAGATCTTCGGGTTCATCCCGCAGGATGAGGTCATCCGGAAGCAGAAAGGCGCGGACCTCCTCCTGTTCATCATCGGGTTCGACGAGCAGAGCAGGGGTGTGATCTCCTCGAAGGTGTTCGAATACCTGGCGGCCGGGGTGCCCATCCTCGCGCTCATCCCCGAGGGGGACGCGCTGAAGGTCATCAGCACGCACGCGCAGTACTACCACGTGATCGAGCATGATTACCCGGGCCTCATGAAGGCCCTCGACGCCGCCTATGAAGGGTACCTGGGGAAGAGCGCCCGACCGGCCGAGCCGGAGAGCCGTCACCTCGACTCGTCGCCCTTCAGCGCCAGGCTGCAGGTGAAGGACCTTGCAAGGATATTCGACGAGATGAACAGGCTCAACTAGGCCTGCCCGGAAGGGTTTACTGACCCGGTACCCGGTACAGCGAACCATATACAGCCCATGCCGGGGTCCCGCATTCAGGTGATCTGTCCGCCGGATCGGTGAGCCCGCGTCCTGTTCACGGAAAGGCACCGGAGGCGGGGCCATGAAAGAGGCGCTCCATGCCGCCATAAAATTCCTCCTGCTGAACTACCTGCCCGGGCCCGTGCTCCGCGAGCTCAAGAAGCTGCACTATGCCCGCAAGCTGAAGACCTATCCCCTGGATCGCGAACGGGATATGCTGGTGCTGCGGCACATCATCAGCCCCGGGGATTTCGTGGTGGACATCGGGGCCAACGTCGGCCTGTACACGAAGGCCCTTTCCGAGCTGGTGGGTGAGCACGGGATCGTGTACAGCATCGAGCCCGTTCCGGAGACGTATGCCTTCCTCGTCTCGAACGTCAGGAAGCTCGGCCTGGGGAACGTTGTGTCTATCAACAGCGCGGTGTCCGGAACGAGCGGCACGGTGACCATGTTCGTCCCGCGGCACCTCGGGGGCGCGGACAACTACTACCGGGCGCACATCACCCGGGGCGGGGAGCGTGAGGGACTCAGCCTGCAGGTCGATGCGCGCACCATGGACGCGCTCTTCCAGAGCGAGCTGGGCAGGTTCTCCTTCGTGAAGTGCGATGTAGAAGGCCACGAGCTGGAGTGCATCCACGGCGCCCGGGGTTTTCTGGCAAGGTCGAACGCCTGCTGGCTCATCGAGGTGACCGTTGACCCGGACACCCCGCAGTCACGCACCCGCGGCCTTTTCCACGAGCTGTCGAGCCACGGGTACACCCCCTGGTGGTTCGACGGGAAGAGGCTCCATGAACGAAAGGCCGGGGACGTCTGCATGAACTATTTCTTCCTCAAGCCCCGCCACATCGAGGCCATAGTCAGAAGGAACGGTGATCTCCTGTGCAGGGCCTGAGCATGATGGGGGGTCTGTCTATTTTCGCAACCCCGCTAAGGACTCCTCCTCCCATCATCGGGGTCGGGGTCGGTATCGGTATCGGGGTCGATCCCGATTCTTTTCGACCCCGATACCGACCCCGACCCCGTCCCCCGAGCGAATGATGCCCCATCGGGAACCCCACTTTGTTCAGGATGCAGAAGGCATGATCGAGCCCGAAAAGAAGAGGGAAGCCGGGATCAGCGTGGGCAGGGAATCCAGGCTGCTGGCCAAGCACTCCGTCATCTACGGCATCGGGACCACCCTCAACAAGGCGGCGGCCTTCATCCTGCTGCCCGTCTACACCCGGTTCCTCACCATCCACGACTTCGGGGTCAAGGAGCTGGTCGCCCTGACCGCGGAGATCATCACCACCGTCCTGGCCGCCTCCGTCGCAAGCGCCTTCTACCGGTTCTACTTCGAATACGAGGACCCTGAGGACCGGGACCTGGTCCTGAGCTCGTCCTACCTGTTCATGGGGGTCACGGGCCTCTTCTTCGTGGTGCTGCTGTCCCTGGCGTCGCCGCTGCTGTCCAGGCGCATCCTCGATTCCGATGGCCTCTCCATCCTCTTCCTCCTCGCCTTCGGCTCCATGTGGTTCCAGATGATGAACGTGATAGGCCTGTACTACCTGAGGGCCACCATGCGCTCCATCCAGTACAACGTCATCTCCATCCTGAGGCTGTGCCTCGCCATCGGCCTCAACATCTATCTCATCGTCTACCTGAACCTGGGGGTGCTCGGCATCTTCGTCAGCACGCTCGTGGCCTCCATGGCTGCCTTCCTCGTGCTCAACGTGCCTCAGCTCTTGAGGACCGGGCTGAAGTTCTCCCCGCGGATCATCAGGGACATGCTCTCGTTCGGCCTGCCCATGGTGCCGTCCGAGCTGTGCTCCATCGTGGCGCGCATCTCGGACCGGTTCTTCATCAAGTCCTCCTGCTCCATCGCCGACGCAGGCCTGTACGCCCTGAGCTTCAGGTTCGGCCTCCTCCCGGGCATCCTCGTGTCAGAACCCTTCAACCAGGTGTGGCAGCCCCGGCGCATCGAGGTGTGCAGACAGCCCAACTCGGAGGAGGTGTTCGGCAGGATCTTCACCTACTTCCTCGTGCTCATCTCCTGGGCCGCCCTGCTCACCGCGGTCCTCACCAGGGAGGTCCTCATGGTCATGGCGGACAGGCAGTTCTGGTCAGCGTACCGGATCGTGCCCGTCATCGTCCTGGCCGACGTGATCTTCACCCTTCACTACCACTTCAACATGGGCATCATCATTGAGAAAAAGACCAAGTACTTCGCGTACATCAATGTCTCCAGCGGCATCCTGCACCTGCTCCTGAACTTCCTGCTCATCCCGGTCTACGGGGTGTGGGGGGCGGCCTGCGCCACGCTGGCGTCCTTCACCTGTCTCACCACCGCCACCTACCTCGTCAGCAGGAGGTTCTACCGGGTGCACCTCGAGCCCGCACGCCTGGCCAAGATCTTCATCGCCGCCGTTGTGGTCTACTTCGCGGCCCAGCAGGTCTCGGTGGACGACCTGCTCCTCTCCATGCTGGCCAAGACGGCGGTCGTCCTGTCGTTCCCGCTTCTCATCCACGCCCTGGGGTTCTTCACCGAAGACGAGAAGGCCAGGATCAGGGCCTTCCTCCGGTCGCATCTCAAGGCCGGGAAAGCCGGCAATCCGTAGAGGTCATGTCCCATGCTGCCCTCGGCAGAAACGATCCAGATCATCTTACCCGTCCTGGCCGTCCTCTTCCTTCTCCTGTCCCTGTTCAACCCGGTCTACGGGGTCGTCTCCTACTTCATCGTGCTGAACGCGAAGCTCGGGGACATGTATCCCGCCCTGGGCCAGGTGCGGTTCGAGCTCCTCGTCGCCCTGTTCGTGCTCCTGCGGATCTTCGTGGAGGTGCAGGGCCTGGAAAGGCTCCTGCCCGGGAAGAATCCCATCAACCGCGCCTACCTGGCCATGTTCCTCGCGGGCATGATCTCTGTGGTCTTCTCCATCGACCCGGCCATATCCTGGGAATTCGGCGGGTACAACCTCCTGAGGGTCACCGTGTTCTACGTCATGGTGGTCGCCACCATCAAAACTCGCTCCGATCTCTCGAAGATCCTGTGGGCCTTCGTGCTGGTGACCGCCTGGATCGCCTACGAGCCCGTCTCGAACTACCTCTCCGGCGAGGTGCTCAGCCAGCTCTACGGGGGCGTGGCCTACGGGCGGTTCGGGCAGGCCACGGGCCACGTGGCACTTGCCAACACGCTCAACCAGGCCATCCCCATCACGCTCTACTTCGGCCTGGCGAGCCGGAAGGGCTACCTGAAGGCCCTCTCCGCAGCGGTGCTCGTCCTCCTCGTCTTCGGGGTGTACGCCTCCAAGTCCAGGGGAGGCCTCGTGGGGCTGGTCCTCATCTGCCTGGGGGTGCTCTACCTCGCAAGGGCCAAACTGAAGGCCACCGTCATGGTCGGGTCCATGCTCCTGGTCCTCGTGGGGTTCTCGGCCTCGGACTACCTCACTCACATGGCCACCATCAAGGAAGGGATATTCGCCAGCAGGTCGAGCAGCGACCGGTACATCGGGCTGCTCAACGGGCTCTCCATGATGCAGAAGAGGCCGGTCACGGGGGTGGGGATCGGGTGCTACCCCGAGGCCAGGGCGAGGTACTTCCACTACCGCTTCTACTCCCACAACCTGTACGGCGAGCTCATCGGCGAGCTCGGCCTGGCGAGCATCGCGTGGTTCTACTGGATGTACGTCGTCCTGAAGAGGGCCCGGAAGCTCAAGCAGGGCCTCGATCCTTTGGATCCGGGCGATCTGTTCTACATAAACGTCATCAGCGCCATCCAACTTGGTCTTGTGGTGAGGCTGATCATCGGGAACCTCACCCACGGCTCCCTGTTCTGGTTCTGGTACATGATGGCCGCGCTGACAGTCGGGGTCCAGAACGTCCTGCTCTCAGAGGACCGGATACATGCCGAACGGGTTTAACACAAGACGGGAAGGGCTGCTGAAGCTCTTCATCAGGGAGGTGTCGTTCCCGTTCTTCGCCCGGCGCGACGGCCTCGGCGGGATCATGGACCGCCTGGGCGAGCTCAGGGAGAGCCAGTTCTGGCCCATGGAGCGCATCCTCGACCTGCAGGAAAGACGGCTCAAGGCCCTCCTCGTGCACGCGTACGAACACACGGCCTACTACCGGGGCCTCTTCGACTTGTCCGGCTTCAACCCCTACGCCTTCAGGCACGCTGACGAGCTCGCCAGGATACCGGCGCTCACGAAAGAGCTCATCCGGGACAACCTGAAGGACCTCGTCGCGGACACCCTGGGTGCTCACGAGATCCATGCGGCTGAGACCGGGGGAACCTCGGGCGTGAAGATGAGGTTCTTCCGGGACAACGCCTGCCTCGCCATGAAGCAGGCGGCTGTCCACCGCTTCGACTCCTGGGCGGGATGGGATGTTGGTGAGCGCATGGGCCTGGTGTGGCCCGCAGGCCAGGACTACCTCGGGGGCGGCACGTGGAAATCGCGGGTCAGGAACACCTTCTACAGGAGGGTCATCACCTACCCGGCTGCCGTCATGGACGACGGGTCAAGCGAGGCCTTCATCAGGGAGCTGAAGCGGCGGCGCCCGGCCATGGTGACGGCCTTCACCAGCCCCATCTGCGAGCTCGCCCGGTACATGGTGCGCACGGGCGCGGCCGGCACCACGGTGAAAGGGGTCGTGAGCACCGGGGAGCCGCTCTATCCCCACCAGCGGAAGCTCATCGAGGAGGCCTTCGGCTGCCTTGTCTTCGACTCGTACCGCTCCCGCGAGGCAGGCCCCATGGCCCAGGAGTGCGGCGCCCACGAAGGCATGCACATCAACGCGGAGTGCCTGTACGTGGAGACCGTGCCCCGGCTAGGGTTTATGGAAGGCAGGCCAGGCGCGGGCGCGGTCCTCGTCACCGACCTTGTGAACTACGGGATGCCCCTCATCAGGTACGACATGGGGGATCTCGGCGTCATGTCCGGCAGGGCCTGCCCGTGCGGAAGAGGGCTTCCCCTCATGGAGAACGTCGCGGGCCGCGTCGCGGATACCTTCGTCACCCCCCAGGGGCGCCTCATCCCCACCGCGGCCCTGGTCCTGTACCTCGTGGACGAGGCCCCCGGTCTCATGGGGCAGATGCAGATGGTCCAGGACGCCCCGGACCACCTCACCCTGAGGCTCACGAAGGACCCCATGCCCTCGGAGGGCGTCCTGGAGCACCAGAAGAGGATGATCGAGAAGCTCTTCGGCCCGGGGATGCGCCTGACCTATGAGTTCGTGGACAGGATACCCAGGGAGGGGTCGGGCAAGTACCTCTTTGCCAGGAGGCTCATCCCCGGTCCCGGAAGGGGGTAGGGAGCGATGGGGACGGGCACGCTTCTCATCGGCTTCGTGGGCGACATAGCGCTCACCCACGGCTATGACGGGCTCTATCGCACCAGGGGGCCCCACTATCCCTTCGCGCCCATGGAGCGCCTGCTCAAGAGGCACGATGTCCTCGTGGGCAACCTCGAGGCGCCCTTCTGCCTGGGAGGAGAGACCTATCCCATGAAGCTGGGCCTCAGGTCTCACCCGGGGTATGCTGAAGGCCTGAAAGGTGCGGGCTTCTCGGTCCTCACCCTGGGGAACAACCACGTCCTCGATTACCTGGAGCAGGCCCTGTTCGAAACCCTCGGGATCATCGATAAGAGCGGCCTGGTGCGGTGCGGCGCGGGGGCGGACCTCCGGGAGGCGCGCAGGCCCGCGCTGATCGGAAGAAAGGGCGTCACCGTGGGGGTGCTGTCCTGCTGCGACGTGGCCATCGACTCCCCCTTCTACGCCGCCGAAGGGGTGCGGGGGATCGCCCCGCTCGACATGGAGGTGCTGGAAGAGGATATCCGTGCCCTGCGCCGGGAGGCCGACATCGTCGTGGTCTCGCCCCACTGGGGGAAGGAGGACTGGCGCTATCCCCACCCGGTCCAGGTGGAGCAGGCGCGCCGGATGATCGACTGCGGGGCCCACCTGGTGGTGGGGCACCACCCCCACGTGCTCCAGGGGGTGGAACGCTACGGGCACGGTTTCATCGCCTACAGCCTGGGCAACTTCCTGTTCCCGGACCTTCAATGGGAGTGGAGAAACGCTCAGGGAGAGCCCATGCGCGCCAGGATGAGGCAGGGCCGCGCCAGGAGGAGGGGGGCCCTGCTCTCGGTGGAAGCGGGCAAGGACGGGGTGCGTAGAGTGGAGCTGGTCCCCTGCAGGACGGGGAGCGACCTGCGGGCACGGCCGGAGGGCAGGGCCGGCGGGACAGGCCTGCTCTCCCTGCCCCTGGGGATGAAGCATTACCCCGAGCTCTGGGCGCTCTACGACAGGATGAAATCGGTGAGCGTGGTGGCAGCCGGAAACGCCAGGCGTCTGAGGAACATCCGCAAGCTCAGGCCCGCGCACCTCAGAGAGCTTGCTGGCCTCCTCAGAGGGCTCATGGGCCGGGAGGCGCCGTAGGATGGGGGTGCATGGCAGGACAGGCATCGTGTACCTCATCGATTTCCTGGCGACCCGGGAAGGCGTCACCGGCGGGACCGAGCGGCAGCTGGTGGAGCTTGTAAACCGCCTCGACCGGAAAAGGTTCAGGCCCGTGGTGTTCTGCCTCCAGGAGTTCTGCCGCACGCCCTTCTGGGAAGGCTTGAGCTGCGAAAAGCACGTGCTTGACGTCTGCTCCCTCGGGTCGCGAAAGGGGGCAAAGGCGTTCCTCGCGTTCGTGCGCTTCCTCAGGGCAAACCGGGTGGACATCGTGCAGACCTTTTTCCACGACTCGACCCTGTTCGGGGTCACGGCGGCCCGCCTCGCGGGGGTGAAAAGGACCGTCTCCTGCAGGAGGGACCTCGGGTTCTGGCACGAAAGCGGGACGAGGAGGATGCTTCACCTCGTGAACCGCATCACCCACCGGATCCTGGTGAACTCCCCGGCGGTCAAGGACGCGGTGGTCACGCTCGAGGGCGTGGTCCCGGACAAGGTCGACGTGATCCCCAACGGCATCGACACCCATCTGGTGGACGTCACGGCGCCTGCGCCCCTGCACCGGGAGTTTCCCGCGATCAGACCGGGCGACCGGGTCGTGGGCATGGTGGCGAACCTCAACCGGGAGGTGAAACGGGTCGACGTGCTCGTGCGCGCCGCCTGCGAGGTCCGGAAGCGTCTGCCCAAGGCAAGGTTCCTGGTCATCGGCGGGGGCAGGCTCGAAGGCGGGCTCAGGTGCCTCACAGGCGAGCTGGGGCTCGAAGACGCCTTCACCCTGGCGGGTGCCCGGGACTCGGCGCTTGCGTACATCAAGGCCTTCGACATCGGGGTGCTCACCTCGGACTCCGAGGGGTTTCCGAACGTGATCCTCGAGTACATGGCAGCGGGCGTCCCCGTGGTGGCAACGGACGTGGGGGGCAACCGGGAGGTCGTCAGGGACAGCTCCCTGGGCGTGCTCGTGCCTCCGGGAGACCATGCCGCGCTCGCTTCCTCCATCGTCGGCCTGCTGGAGGACGATGCCCGGAGGGCGGAAACGGGGGCCCGCGGCCAGGAACTCGTCAGAAGCACCTTTTCCTGGGACAGGAAGATCGAGGAGATGAGCACGTACTATGAGGGGCTTCTGGAGGGGCCATGAAGGACGCCATCTGGATCACCTGGGAGAGCCAGCGGAGGAACAGGGAGCTGAGCAGCGCCCTGGGCGTACGGCTCTACGAGTATGCCGACATCGACGCCATGGAGGGCCGCGGCGGGAAGTACCTGAAGGGGCTCGCGCGGACCATGAGGCTCATAAGCCGGGAAGGGCCCTCGCTCGTGTTCTGCCAGAACCCCTCCCTGGTCCTGGCTTCCTACCTGGTGAGCATGAAGAAGCCCGCGGGCTTCAAGGTGTGCGTGGACGCCCACAACGCGGGCCTGTTCCCCCGGGAGGGCAGGTCGTCTCCCCTGATGGCCGTGAGCAGGTACGTGCAGCGGTTCGCTGACCTCACCATCGTGACCAACGAAGGCCTTGCCGCGCACGTGCGGAAAAACGGCGGCAGGCCCTTCATCCTCCCGGACAGGATTCCCGCTGTCCCGGACACCGGGCGAGTCGAGCTCCAGGGGAGGTTCAACCTCCTCTTCATCTGCTCCTACGCCGAGGACGAGCCCTGCGAGCTCGTGTTCGAGGCAGCCAGGGGGCTTGGGGATGTCTGCATCTACGTGACGGGGAACTGCTCGAAGAAGGGGATATGCAGGGAGGGCCTGCCGCCCAACGTGGTCCTCACCGGGTATCTCCCGGAGGACCTCTATTTCAGGATGCTGAACTCGGTGGACGGCACCATCGACCTCACGACCCGCCAGGACTGCCTCGTGTGCGGGGCCTACGAATCCGTGGGGGCGCACAAGCCGCAGATCCTGTCGGACACGTCGGCCCTGAGGGGCTGCTTCCACAAGGGGGCGGTGTACACGGGGCATTCGGTGGAGGCCCTGCGGGACGCCATCCGCGAGCTTAGGGAGCGCGCAGGAACGCTTCAGGACGAGGCCCGGGAGCTGAAGCGGGAGCTGGTCGCCCGATGGGAGCTCCAGAAGGCAGCCCTCATGGTGCACCTCGAAGAGCTCGTGTTCGACTCTGTGCGGGAAGGGGCCTGAACATGGAGGCGGCATCAGGATGAACAGGATCCACGTCCTCCACATCCGCGACAGCGGCGGCATATTCGGGGGCGACCGCGCCATCCTCACCCTGGCGCGCAACCTGGACAGGAACCTCTTCGACCTCACCTTGCTCTGCATGAGGGGGCCCGACGGCAGGGGCAGGGAGCTCATGGGGCTGGCCTCCCGGCTCGGCATCCGGACGGAAGGGCTGGACGTGAGGGGGAGGCTCGATTTCAAGGCCATGGCCCGCCTGCGGGACTTCGTCAGGGAACACGGGGTGGCGATCGTCCACACCCACGACTTCAAGTCAGATTTCTACGGGATCTGGGCGACCGCTGGCCTGGACGTCAGGAGGGTTGCCACGGCCCACGGGTCCACCAGGGATTCCTGGCGCAAGCGGGCGTATCTCTTCTTCGACGAGTACCTGGCCTACCGGTTCTTCGACCGGGTCATCGCGGTCTCGGAAGACCTCCTGGACGGTCTGGGCCCTGCGACGGGCAGGGGCAGGCTCGCCCTCGTGCCCAACGGACTCGACCCTGACCTGCTGGGCCTGTGCGCAGGGGAAGACGAGCAGGATCTCCCCGTTCCCCGGGGGCAGGAGACCAGGACCTTTGCCGTGATAGGCAGGCTGTATGCGGACAAGGGGCATGAGGTGTTTCTCAGGGCGTTCGCTCTCGCCGCGCCCGAGCTCCCCGAGGCAGCGGGGCTCATCGCAGGGGACGGCCCGGAACGGGAGGCGGTCCTGCGCCGGATCAGGTCCTCGGGCCTGGAGGACCGGGTGCACTACTGCGGGGTGCGCAGGGACATGAAGCGCCTCTACGGCACCGCCCACTGCGTGGTCATACCGTCCTACACAGAAGGTCTGCCCTACGTCCTCCTGGAGGCGATGGGCCTGGGCATCTCGGTCATCGCCACCTCCGTGGGCGACATCCCGAAGCTCGTCCGCGACGGCGTGACAGGCTGGCTCGTGGAGCCGGGCGACGCGGAGGCCATGGCAGGACGGATGAAGGATTTCGTGAGGAGGCCGGAGCAGGCCAGGGCAATGGCCGCGGAGGCGAAAAGGCTCGTCCTCATGCGCTATCCGGCGGCAGGCATGGCCCGTTCGACGGAAGGGCTGTACCTGTCCCTGGCCCGGGGGGGAGCCTGCCCCTGCGGAAAAGCCCATGCCCGGGAGGTGAAGAGGTGAAGACCCCGAAGCTGGCCATAATCGGTTGCGGCGCGGTTGCACAGCGCTACTACGCCCCGGCCCTGGAGGCGTTCCCCCGGGTGAGGGACTCGGTGATCCTGGTGGACAGGGACAGGCGCAGCGGGGAGGCGCTCAGGAAGATCCTGGGTGCAGGCGAGCTGTACACGGACCACCGGGAGGTCCTCGAGAAGGCGGACGGCGCCGTCGTCCTCGTGCCCCATCACCTCCACCACGCCGTCACGATGGATTTCCTCGATGCGGGCCTGCCCGTGCTGTGCGAGAAGCCGCTCGCAGTCAGCCTCGCAGAGGCGCGGGACATGGTCGGGAAGGCAAGGGAGAAGGGAGTGGCCCTGTGCGTCAACAACACCCGGAGGCTGTTCCCCTCGTTCAGGGCGGTGCACGGCATCATCAGGTCAGGGGATCTCGGGCGTCTCGAGAGGATCGTGTACAAGGAAGGAAACGCCTTCGGCTGGCCGAGCGCCACCGGGTTCTACGTCAACCCGGCCCTGTCGCCAAAGGGGATCCTCCTCGATCTCGGCTCGCACGTGATGGACACCCTGAGCTGGTGGGCGGGCGGAAGGCCTGAGCTGGTCGAGTGCCTGGACGACTCGTACGGCGGCCCGGAGTCCGTGGTCAGGCTGACCGCCCGCTTCGGGGAGTGCTCCCTGGAGGTGGTCCTGAACAGGCTCTGCGAGCTGAGCAACACCTATGAGGTGGTCTTGGGGAAGGGCAGGCTCGAAGGGAGGATCAACGACTGGAAGCGCCTGGTCGTGAGGCACGGATCAGGCGCTGTGCAGGTGAAGAAGCTCCCCTGCGGGGTGAGCACGTATCCGGGGTTCGTGAAGCCGGTGCTTGAGAATTTCCTGCGCGTCCTCGAGGGGGCAGAGGCACCGCTGGTCTCCGGGTCGGACGTGCTCGACTCCATCGACCTCATCGATGAGTGCTACCGGGGCAGGAAACGCTTCCCTTCCCCCTGGGACAGGGGGGTCTCGCCGGCAGCGGTGGAGGTGAGCGAGGAGAGGAGGGTGCTCGTGACAGGGGCTGCGGGGTTCATCGGCGGCAGGGTGGTGGAGATGATCCATCAGGGCGGGCCCGGGGGCCTGAAGGTGAGGGCAGGGGTGCGGCAGTGGTCGAGCGCCGCCCGCCTGGGGAGGATGCCTGCCGAAACAGCCCTCGTGGATGTCCTGGACCGGAAGGGCCTCCGCAAGGCCCTCGACGGGATCACCCACGTGATCCACTGCGCCAAGGGCACGCCCGAGGCAACGGTCACCGGCACCAGGAACCTCGCGGAGGCCTGCCTGGCAAAGGGGATACGCCACTTCGTGCACCTGAGCACGGCCGAGGTGTACGGCAACGCCTCGGGGGTGGTGGATGAAACCCGCCCCTTCCACTACACCGGGAACGGGTACAACGGGATGAAGATAGACGCCGAGAGGGCCTGCTGGCAGTGCCGCGAGAGGGGGCTCCACATCACCGTGCTCAGGCCTGCCATCGTCTACGGGCCCTTCAGCTCGAGCTGGTCGCTGCGGTTCGCCTCCCTGTTCCTGGCGGGCGAGTGGGGCCTCCTCGAGGGGTACGGGGAGGGGACGTGCAACCTCGTGTACGTCGACGACCTCGTGGACACCATCCTCCACGTTCTCGACCACCGGGACGCCTTCGGCAGGGCGTTCAACATCAACGGTCCCGAGGTGGTGACCTGGAACAGGTACTTCACCCTGCTGAACAACGGCATGGGGCTGCCCCCGCTGAGGACCCTCGGCCGGGGCCGGGCGGGCGCCCTGGCGCAGCTCACGGACCCGGTGAGGTCCCTGGGCGGCTTCGTGAAGAGCTACCTGCTGAAGCCGGTGAAGAAGACCGCGGAGCGCTTCGACCTCTTCGATGCCGCCCTGCGGAGGACCGAGCACGCGATGAGGGCAACGCCTTCCCGGGAGGAGCTCAGGCTCTTCTCCCGGGACGTCCTGTACTCCGACGCCCTCGCCAGGAAGACGCTGCCCCGATGCCCGGGCACATCGGTCAAAGAGGGGGTCGGGCACACGGTCGAGTGGCTGAGGTACCTGGGCCTCGTGGGCCCGGGAGGACCACCCGCCGGGTCATGACCGGTATGAGGTGAACGCTTCCCGCATGGAGAGGATCACCGGGTTCCTGATCACGGCCTCGGACAGCGCCCGTGAAGACCACGGGCTCTCAGGCTCGTTCTTCACAAGGTGCAGAGGGCTGCGCGAGGCCCTTCGGGTGCAGGCTGGCGGCTTCTGCATGTCGGCCTTTTCTCCGGGCGAGACCGATGGAGAAGCCTCTCCGGAGGGGCCGTGGGTCCTGGGCACGCTCGTCTACCGGGGGATGAGCGGCCCCAGGGCCGTTGCCCGGTTCCGGGAAGACCTCCGGGGAAACGACCTCGAGGACCTGATGGAGGCCTGCGACGGCCAGTTCTGCATGGTCGTCGGGCACGAAGAGGGGTTTTCCGTCGTCACCGACCCCGCGGGCATCATGCACCTGTACCGGTACCGGTCCGGGAACACCCTTGCCCTGAGCTCGTCTTCGATGGCCCTGTCCCGCCACTACCCGGTCACCCCGAACCCGGGGGCCATCGCCCAGTTCCTCAGGTGCGGGAACGTCTACGGGTCGGGAACGGTATATCGCGAGATCACCGTGCTGGAGCCGGCGACCCTGTACTCCTTCACACGGACTCCCGCAGGGCTGCGCGAGACCGGAAAGACGTACTGGCGGCCGCCGCAGTCGATATGCGAAGGCATGTCCATCGAAGAGTCGAGGGACAGGCTCGCGGGCACCATGCTTCAGTGCTTCGGTGCCCTGCCCCGGGAGGGCCTCATCTGCGATCTCACGGCTGGGTTCGATTCCCGCCTCGTCCTGTCCATCCTGTCCTCGTTCAGCCCGTTCGAGGACATTCACACCTTCGTCTTCGGACCGCCCTGGTCGCGGGAGGTCGGCCTCGTGCGGGACTACTGCAGGTCCCTGGGCATGGTGATGGATCACCTGGCCCTGCCGGAGGACTGGGACCACATGATCGTGGAATACGTGCACCGGTCCCTGGACGTCACCGACGGCGAGGAGAACGTCTTCGTGTACGCCCCCATCCTCCGGGCCCAGGACCACAAGGCAATGGCCAGCTCCTTCTCCGTGAACGGGCTGGGAGGCGAGCTGTACCGTGACTTCTGGTGGATCCAGGAGCTGTTTCCCGGGAAGAGGCCGGCGAACCTGGACCGGCTGATCGAGATGAGGGTGCTCCAGTACGAGTACGATCATTCGGTATTTTCCGGTCAATGGGCCGGGAGGATGAAGGGCGTGCGGGACATCCTCAGGCACGAGTTCCAGAGCTCCATCGGGGACCTGCGCGCCGCTGAGACGTACAACACCCTGCAGATCGACACCCTCTACCTCAGGCAGAAGCTGCACCGATGGGCCGGAAGGACCATCAGCTCGTCGAACGGGGTCATCTCCACGATCACGCCCCTGGCCATGAAGAGGTGCCTCGAAACGGTCATGGTCATACCCCCGGGCCACAAGAGGAACGGCCGTCTGGTGAAGGCCGTCATCGAGAAGCTCTCGCCGCGGCTCTCCGAGCTGACCATGCTCAACGGCGCGCCCTGCCGGAACCTCACCCTGCGCAATGCCCACCGGTTCCTGCCCCTGCTCGGGGATTACGGGAAGAGGGGGGTCAGGAAGCTCGTGCAGAAGGCCGTGGGACGGACCATCCTGGCGGATGTGCCGAAGGGCTACGGACAGGCGGACTTTTACCAGGCCCTGCTCGGGCAGGACTCGTTCAGGGAGGATTTTCGTTACGACAGGCTCAGGACAGGAGTGCTGTACCACAGGGATGCCTACGAGAGGCTCGTGGAGGGCTGTGCTTCGGGGAGGTCCCCCTTCTGCAGCGAGCTGGGCAGCATCCTCACCCTGGAGATGAGGATGAGGGGCGACAATGTCAGGGACGACCCGGCGTAGGGGCGGCATCCCGGGCCGATTACATTTCCGTGATCGCTGTTACAAAAAAGACCCGCTTCCGCTAAGTCCCGGCGAATCACTGAACCTTTCCGTTGCCGGAGAGCTCCACGGTGAGGCCTTTTCCCCACACCCGCCCCGAAGGCCTGCCCATGGTATGCGTATTGCTTTGTCGTGGGATAAAAACTTTGTCGTGGATATAAAACGATGGGAGGTGCCATGGCGGTTCGCACGATTACCCTTGTGATCCTCGTTTTTTCGCTCGTCACGGCGGCAGGGCCTGACGTGTCCGCGGCAAACCGGCTCCTCATCGAGAACTTCGACGACGGGGTGCTGGACACCAGGCTCACGGTGTTCGACAAGGCCTGGCGAGCCCTGGCCTCACCCCAGTACAACCTGGGCTCCCTCGGCAGGAACGGGTCGGGCCGCTGCTTCTCCTCGGGCACGGTGAGCGAGGCATACCTGTGCTGGAAACAGGACCTGCCGAACCCGTGGCCGACCGACGAGCTCTACGTCTCCTTCTGGATGCGCTACCCGACCTTCAGGAGCACGGACACGGTGAACGAGAACATCAAGCTGTTCTACCCCCACTGGGACGGAACGCAGAGCTATGTCCACTACTCCATGGCCCAGCCGGACACGGTGTACTACTCGGCCAAGGCAAAGGGGGCCATGGTGGCGTACGGCAGGTGGATCTCCTGCCCGGGCATGACCGACGGGAAATGGCACCGCTACGAGTTCTACATAAACTTCTCGCGGGGCGTGAGCCAGTTCAGGTACGACGGGGAGGTGCTGGTCGACGACGAGTACGGCAGCGGCAAATGGACGAACGAGCTGTACTACATCTCGGTCCTCTCCATCGACGCCGAGGAGGCGGGGGTCTTCTCCAGGCAGTTGGATGACCTGGAGGTCTGGGACGGCATCCCGGGCAAGGGGGCGAACCAGTCCTTCGCGCAGTCCCGCCACAAGGTGGCGAAGACCGGACTCCCAGGCCCGGGCACCCTTGCCCGCGGCAGGAACGCACCCGCACGGCCCGCCGCGACGAACGCGGTGCGCCCGTCATACGCACCGGCCGCGCGCGCCTTTGCCCCCGACTACTCCGGCAGGCTGCCGGCCATGGCCTCAGGCTCCTCGCTCCAGAACCTCATGAGAGGGTCGAACATGAACTGATCCTGTTCTCTGAACAGCCATCATTCTTCCCCCTGAAAAAAGCCCCTGGACGCTCCAGGGGCTTTTTTTATCGTCCGAGCCTGAAGTTGTCGAAGAACAGGGTCCTGGGCTCCTTCAGATTGTACGAAAAGACCATCATGCCGGTAATGTTCCTCATATCCATGAACCGGCCGCGGGGGGAAGATCTCACCTCCTGGAGGTCCATGGAGACATGGTTGCTGCCAGGGGCAAGATCGAACGTTTTGTTGTACCTGTCCTGGTAGGATTGATCATGAGACGCGTCATCGATCCTCACCGTTATCGCCAGCGGTGTGCTGCCTTCCAGGAAAACATCGAAGCTGAAGGATTCATAGCCCGTCCAGTCCCCGTAAAAGTGCTCCAGAACTACTCCCGGATAGATGCCTGGCTTGAAGTGCGCTTCCAGGGCGTATGCGCCGTGAGTTGCATAGGCGCGGGAACGGGTGAGGGAAGCTTCTTTCGCTTGCCACCTCACCGTCTCCCACGGGGCTTCGAGGGAGCTGATGAGGGGGAAGTCCCGCTCCATCTGCCATGTGAGGATCAGTGCAAAAACAATGGGCATACCGGCTAAAGCGACAGCGCCCAGTGAAACCGCCCTGAGCTTCCTTACCGTGCTGCGGTACTCCAGCCGGGAGGGGTAGGCAACGGCGAGAAAGCTCAATGCCCCAATGGCGTCCCGGATCATGTCGGAGATCTCGAAGTCCCTGTCAGGGGTCAGGGCCTGGAGGAACTCGGTGACGATGCCGAAGCAGACAGCAGCAAAGAAGGTGATATAATAGTATTTCGTTGTATGAACCGGCCAGCTCCTCCCATTGAGGAGCCACAAGAATGCCAGCGAGGCGGTCCCAAAGAGGAGGATGTGGCCGAAATTAAGTATTTCATGAATAATCAATGAGTTGCTGTCTCCCAGGCTTGAGAGTAGAGGGATGAGCAGACACGCTAGCAATGCCAGGAGAAAAGGGATATTATGTGCGTGGCTCCGATTGATCATAAGGGGAAATTATAGAACCTTGGAGTGAAAAGCAACAGACGGTGAAAAATACAGTATAAAACACCTTGAATGTACAACTGATCTCTTGCCGCATGATTGGCAATTTAGATAAAGTTTGACAAAGGGGTTTCCGATTGTCTGAGTATATTCAAGGGCAACAATTTACACTATTTCATGCTCTAGCCTTGCAGATCACCTTCACCTGCAGCGGCGGAGCTGTGCAGAGGTCCTTGGATTCAGACAGCCAGGATGTGAAGGAAGAACCTTGAGGAAGCAGAACGAGCCTTGTCAGTAACCGAACAGACAACACACAGGGGAGTTGCGGAGAAGCTCTTCGTTATCCTGACGCTCTCTGTCCTCCTCTACTTTACTGTCTTCAGGGAGCTCATCCAGGTCTGGAGCACCAACGAAGATTACGGGCACGGGTTTTTCATCCTGCCCATCTCTCTGTACCTGATCTGGCAGAAGAGAGGAGAGCTCCTGTCCCGGCCGGCCGGCACATCCCGCTGGGGTTATCCGCTCCTGGTGCTGTGGGCCCCGGCCTATGTCATAGGATCGGTGGGCCACATATCCACCGTTGCGTATGCCTCCATGCTCCTGTTCATCACGGGCTCATGCGCTGTGCTCGTCGGCGGCAAGGTCCTCCGACTCATTCTCTTTCCGGTCCTCTTTCTGGTCTTCATGTTCCCGATCCCGAGCGAGCTCTACCTCAGGGTCACCAACCCTCTCATGCTCGCCGCCACGGATGTTTCCTTCCGCCTCGTCGACATGATGGGCATCCCCATCCTGCGGGACGGCAACCTCCTGACGCTCCCTAATTACAGCATGGAGGTCGTTGATGCCTGCTCGGGCATACGGTCGATGATCGCCATCATGGCAATCACCCTCCTCATCGGGTATTTCACCATTCCTTCGCTGATAGTGAGAACGGTCTTCTTCTTCGTCTCGATCCCCATAGCCATGTTGGGCAATGTGTTCAGGATAACGACCACGGCTCTGCTCGCCTATTTTTATACTCCGCAGGCCGCGGAAGGGTTTTCTCACACCTTTGCGGGAATCGCCACTTTCCTGCTGTCCATCCTGATCCTCTTCGGGTGCATACAGGTCGTGCAATGGTATTCAGGGAAAAGAAAGTCATAGTATTCGTTGGCTGTGTCCTGGCGGTCTTCCTGGCGACAACGCTGGCGAAGATGCCGTCGCAGGCTGAGCGAAAGGGCGTGTATGCCTTTCCAGCCGCCGTCGGCGCATGGCAGGCTTCCGATCTTCCAATCTACAAAGAAATGTTCACCCTCGGTACGAAGCACATGGTCTTCCGCCAGTACAGAAATTCCGGAAACGGAGCTGTTGTCACGGTGTACATCGCCTACTACCCGGACCTGGAGTCATCGGATCTGGCCCATGCCCCTGAAGTCTGCTACCCGGGGCAGGGGTGGGAGATCCTGTCGAACGACGAAAAGAGGCTTGCCCTCTCCACCGGCGTAAGTATCCCCGTAAAACGCATGGTCATCGAGAAAGGCGGCGAGCAGGAGGTGGTATACTCCTGGTGGCAGACACAAGGGAGAATCCTGGCGTCCAACTCCTGGTATCACCTCTACCAGATAATGAACAGGATCGCGTTCAAGGACACGTCGTCCATATGGGTGCGCATCTCCGCCAGGGCCGGCATCGAGAGCTCGAAGCCGCAGGCGGAGCGCACGGTACAGGAATTCTGTGATGCAGCAGCTCCGCTGATGAGCAATTTCTTCCAGGAAGGCCGGCCGCAGTGATCAGGGTATTCTTCAGCAGTCTCTTCATCATGGTCTACATTTACTTCGGCTATCCGCTGGCTGCCTTTCTCCTTTCCCGGGTTAAGGGCCGCAGGGTACTGAAGAGCCCGTACGAGCCGAAAGTCACCATCCTGATCGCAGCATACAACGAGCACCGGCACATCCGGGCGACCATCGAGAACAAGCTTGCCCTGGACTACCCGCAGGACAAGCTCGAGATCATCGTGATATCCGACGCATCGGACGACGGCACCGACGAGATCGTGAAGGAATTCGCAGGGAGGGGCGTGAGGCTCGTCCGGCAGGAGCCGAGGAGAGGGAAGACCGCCGCGCTCAACCTTGCCGTCCCCCATGCCAAAGGCGAGATCATCGTGTTCTCGGATGCGAACTCCCTGTACGACAGGGACTGCCTCAGATTTCTCATGGAGAACTTCGCGGACCCGTCGGTGGGGTATGTCACGGGGAAGATGGTGTACGTGAACCCTGACGGGACGACCATAGGCAACGGGTGCTCGGCATACATGCAGTACGAAAACCTCCTGAGGGAAGTGGAGGCGCGGATCGGCTCGGTGGTGGGGGTGGACGGAGGCATCGACGCCGTGCGCAAGAGCCTCTACCGGGAGATGAGGGCGGACCAGCTTCCGGATTTCGTATTGCCGCTGAGGGTGGTGGAGCAGGGGTACCGGGTGGTGTACGAACCCAGGGCGCTGCTCAAGGAAGAATCGCTCAACAGCCCCGAGGACGAGAACCGGATGCGGGTCAGGGTTTCCCTGCGCGCGTTGTGGGCGCTCTACGACATGCGTGATCTCCTCAACCCCATGAAGTTCGGGTTGTTCTCGCTCCAGCTCTTTTCGCACAAGGTGCTCAGGTATCTGGGGATCCTGTTTATCGGAACGCTCTACGCCAGCAACTGCCTGCTCCTGAGAAGATCGTGGTTCTACCGGGCCGCCTTCGTGCTTCAGAACATGCTCTTCGCCCTTTCGTTCGTGGCCCACCTGCTGGAAAGGCAGGGCAGGTCATCGGGCATCCTCTATATCCCGTATTACTTCTTCCTGATCAACATAGCGGCCGGCCAGGCGCTCCTGAAGTTCCTGCGAGGGGAAAAGCAGGCCACCTGGACGCCCAGGAAAGGGTAGGAAGGCGTCCGGGCAGCTTCAGGGACAGGACGATCGGATATCCGATCTTCACCATGAGAATCATCCACATCATTGACAGCGAAGGCATGTATGGGGCGGAGGTGATGTTGCTCAACCTTGCCGAGGAGCAGAAGAAGTCTGGGCATCGTCCCGTGATCGCAAGCATCAGGGAAAAGGACGAGTTCGACACGCCCCTGGAGGACGAGGCCCGCCGGAGGGGCCTTGAGGCAGTCACGTTCCGCATGGCCGACGGCCCGAACTTCCTGGGGGCCTGGCACATCCTCAGGTATGTCCGCCTCGAGTCCTTCGACGTGATGCATACACACGGCTACAAGGGCGATATCCTCTTCGGCTTCATCCCCGCGCGTCTGCGCAAAATCCCTCTGATCTGCACGCTTCACGGCTGGACGAGCATGCGGAGACTGTCGAAGCTGGGCGCGTACGAGTACCTGGATGCGCTCAGCCTGAGGCATTTCGATGCCGTGTGTGTGGTGAGTGAGGCCATGCTCGGCCACCCGCTGCTGAAGAAGCTGAACGGCAGGGGGCGCATCCACTTCGTGCCCAACGGGATACCTCCGCGGCAGGAGCCGGTCTGTCCACCGGACGACGAGATCACCGACTTCTGCCGGCAGGGGCCCACCGTCGTATCCATAGGCCGACTCTCGGAGGAGAAGGGGCACCGGTACCTGGTCGAGGCCTTCGCCCGGCTTGTGAAGACCATTCCGGATGCGCGGCTCCTGATCATCGGGGAAGGCCCTGAGCGGGGAGCCCTGGAAAGAGCCATACGTGAACAGGGCCTTTCCGAAAAGGTCATGCTGCCAGGGTATCGGGATCTGGCCTGGCGGTATCTGGTCAGGTGCCATGCATTTGTTCTTTCGTCCCTGACGGAAGGTCTGCCCATAACCTTGCTCGAGGCCATGCAGGCAGGCGTTCCCGTAATAGCGACCGAAGTCGGTGGAATACCCCGGGTGGTACGACCATCGATGACCGGCAGACTGGTAGCTCCAGGGGATTCGGAAAAGCTCTCAGAATCGATGCGCGATCTGTTCCTGGCTTATGGAGAAGCATTGCAGATGGCTGAGAAGGCCAAGAGCTGCATCCTGGACGAATATTCGAGCAATCGGATGGCCCGGAGATATGTCGATCTCTATCAGGGCCTCCTCAATTGACGTGCTCCCATGCACAAGAAGATCAGCGTTGTAATCCCAGCGTATAACGCCGAGAGGTTCATTGCCCAGGCAGTGGAGTCCGCTCTGTCGCAATCGGTGCCCCCCCTTGAGGTCGTTGTTGTCGATGACGGATCCCGCGACGGGACAGGGTCCGTTGTCGGTAACTATGACGGCCGCGTCTCGTATATTCGCCAGGCCAACGCTGGCCCTGCTGCCGCACGGAACAGGGGCATCAGGGAGGCGAAAGGCGAGTGGATAGCGTTTCTGGACAGTGATGACTTCTGGGACAGGAACCATCTGGAGCTGCTCGTTAATGAAGCAGGCACCCGCAAAGACATCGCCCTGGTTTATTCCGGGAAGAAATACGTTGACATCGACGGGAAACACATCCCCAATGCCCATAAACAAACCCAATTCCCTTCAGGATGGATCTTCTCCGAGATGTTCGATGCCAACTACATCAGCAGCACTTCCGTAGTGCTGGCAAAAAGAGAGACGCTCTCGAGGCTGGGCGGATTCAATGAAGGCATGAGGAACTCGGAGGATTACGACCTGTGGCTGCGCATCGCGGCCGAGGCCCCGATGTGCGGGGTGCCGGCGTACACGGTGAACTACCGGAGACATGAGAGCAATCTGACCCTGAACAGCATGGCTCAGATCAGGGGCCACCTGGCAGCGCTTGATCATGCCCTTGCCCTGATCAGTGCACAGAGGATTGACAGCCGGAACAACCCTGAACGCATGAACACGAGAAAAAGCATGCAAAAGTACTATTCGGAATTCGCGATCAGCATGTTCCATCTGAGAGAATACAAGGAGCTGCGTCTGCTGGGACTGAAGGCGCTCAGGAAAGGTTACCTGAGCGAAGCTCTGGTCCTGAGGTGTCTTCTGAGCCTGGCGCCGCCTGCGATCCTGGAAAGGCTCAGGAAACTGCGCACATGAACGTTCGCTGCAGAAAAGCCCTGCCGCACGAGCACGAGAGGGTGCTCGCGTTTCTTCAGGAGATATCCCCGGGATACGGCTTCAATGGGGAGTGGTTCCGGTGGAAGTATCTCGACAACCCGATGGGGCCTGCCCATGTGTATTTCGCGGAAGATCCCGACAGGGGTGTCCTCGCAGGAATATACTGCATGATCTCATGGAATCTCATGGCCGGCGGAAGGGTGATCAGCTCCGCTCAATCCGTCGATACAATGATACATCCGGACTACCGGGGGCAGGGGCTCGTAAAGAGATTGAGCGAGCTGATGCTCGACGATCTCAGGAGCATCAATGTGGAACTGATCTTCGGTTTCCCCAACCAGAATTTTTTCAAGACCACGGTGAAGATAGGCTGGAGACATCTCGGGTGCATGAAGACCTATGTCAGCGTCTTGTCGATCGGGAAGATCTGCGGAGAGGTCCCCCGATGGGCTCCCAGGAGTGTGGTGGCGTTTCTCGACGGCCTCCTGAATCTGAGGAACACCGTGCAAAGAAGATTCTATAGGGATTATGAGCTTTATGAAACCGATGGTCTGCAGGTCCAAGGGGATGGCATGAGCCATACGGATATGAAAATAAGAACTGTGAAAACGAATAGTTACTTCTTGTGGCGGTACCATGACAATCCGATGAGAACGTACCGTTTCTTCTGCCTGTCAAAGTTCGGGAAAGGCGTCTGCTGGATCGTAGCAAGAAGCATGAATAACGAGACATCGATAATCGACATCGTTCCGGCCGACGGTAACGACGCGTTCATTCTGCCGGCACTGGTCCTGTTCACGGGGCATATGCGGAAGGAGGGGTGCGTCGCTCTCTGGTTTTCCGGCATGGGCACCATCCTCAAACAGCTCAGGGCATCGGGGTTCATCTACCGGGAAAAGGGATTGCCCATCAACGTGTACGCCCTGTCTCGGACTCTGCCCCCGTCGTGGGGCACCATCGAAGGGTGGGATCTCGTTCCGGGCGATATCGACGCGATGTGAAGACTGGATAAAACGATACGCGGATGAGCGGACCAGGAAGAAACGCGCTGATCGTTGCCTATGCCTTCCCTCCCCACAGTGTTGTCGGGAGCATGCGTCCCCTGAGAATGGCGAAGTATCTCCGGAAGGTATCCGGGTGGAACCCGACGGTGCTGACGGTCGACCGGGTATTCTCACGCAGAGACCCGGCGCTCCTCGAAGAGATCCCATCAGGCACGGGCATTCACAGAACGTGGACGATCGAGCCTGCAGAGATGTTCCAGAGGCTTCATCGGGAGATGCTGCGTTCGGTCGGGACAGGAACGCCGGGGCCATCGGGCATCCGCGATCTCCTCGACAGGGCGCGGAGGAAGGCCTACTCCTGGCTTATGGAGATATTCTCCATTCCGGACGAGCAGGTGTTCTGGAACCTGTCGGTTATCTGGCATGGCCTGAAGATTATCAGGAGGGAGTCCATCCGTGCTGTGCTGGTGACCTCGCCGCCGTGGTCTCTCCAGATCTCGGGATATGCCCTCAAGAAGATTACCGGGGTGCGTTGGATTGCTGACTTCCGCGATCCGTGGACGGACATCAGGCGCAAAAATCGACCGGCAGCGATCGACGCCATGGAACGGTGGCTGGAGAAAAAGCTTCTGTCGTACGCTGACCTGGTGCTCTCGACGTCGGACACATACACCGAAGATCTGAGAAGGAAGTATCCCGAAATGAAAGGAGAAAAGTTCCAGACCCTGCACAACGGTTATGACGAAGACAAGTTCAGGTGTCTGGCGCAGGTCGGCAGCAGCACGTTCACCATAGCGCATCTCGGCTCGCTGTACTCCCAGTTCAATCCCGATGCCCTGTTCGAAGCCCTTGCCGAATGGCTGAGCAACAGGGACGAGGCACTCGGGAACATCGAGCTCCTGTTCATTGGAGAGATCACGGAAGATACCAGGGAGTCTCTCGAGAAGCGGGGTCTTCTGGGCATAACACGGATCACCGGGTACATCCCGCACGAAGAGGCGATACAACGCTGCCATCAGGCAGACGTGCTCCTCCTTGCCCTGGGAACGAACCCTGCGATGCCGAAGGGATGGCTTCCTTCAAAGCTCTTTGAATACCTCGCCGTGAACAGGCCTATACTTGCGTACGTTGCCGAGGGAGAAGCGGCTTCCATGGTAAGGCGCATCAACAAGGGCTTTGTCGTCACCAGGGAGGACAAGGCAGCCGTGGGAAAGATCCTGAGCGATCTGTACGAAAGCAAACAGAAGCACCCGGACCATGCCATTCCCTGGGCAAACGACGAGGAAGCTCTGGAGAAACTCCAGCAGCATTTTCTCATGGGTCGGCTGGGAGCACTGCTCGATTCGCTGGACACGTGACCGGACCATTGCACAACGACCTGCTGTTTGCAACCATGAGCAAGGTGATGGATCTTGTTGCGCCATATACAAGCAGCCGGCTCCTGATCCTCATGTACCACCGCTTCATGCATGACAACGACGAGGGTTACGTGACCACGCAAAGCGTTTTCCGTGACCAGGTCGAATTCATCAAGAGATACTTCACCGTTGTCGCTCTCGAAGAGTATCTCCAGCTCGGGGAGTCGGAGAAGAGGAAAATCCGGAATCCCATCGCGCTGACCGTCGACGACGGATACCGGAACTTCTACCGTCACGCGTTTCCCGTTCTGAAGGACAGCTCTGTTCCCGCCACGGTGTATGTGCCGGTCAACTTCATCGAGCACGGGCAATGGATGTGGCAGGACAAGAACAAGTACATCCTCAGGAACTCCTCGAGGCCGCGGATAACCCTTGAATGGAACGGGCTCAGCCATGTTTTTCCTGTCGACACGTTCGAGCACCTGATGGACAGCCTGGACAAGGCTTACGAGCTGTGCATGGAAATCCCGCTCGAGGAGCGTTCCATCTTCTCCCAGGCCCTTGCGGAGGCGGCCGGCGTTACGCTGCCGGAGAAGCCCGTGCCCGAATTCGAGCCTCTTTCGTGGGAGGAGGTACGGGAAATGGAAGGGTCGGGCATCCACTTCGGGTCGCACACCATGAACCACGAGATACTGACGCAGGTGGACTGTTCAGTCGCCCGCATCGAGCTGTCCGACTCGAAGAGATGCCTTGAAGAGCGTCTGGGGCATGAGATCTACGGCTTCTGCTATCCGAACGGAAGTTACAGCGCCGAGATCGTTGCTGCGGTGGAGGAGTGCGGATACCGGTACGCGGTGACGACCGAGGGGGGATTCAATATCGATCCGCTGTCGCTGGCAGGGCTCTCGCGTGAAACCCCTCCACTGACCGGGCGATACAGGTCGATGCTGATGCACTGCTGTCTGAAGCCGCTGGGGCATCACCTCATGAGCAGAATGAGAAAGGTCTTCAATAACTGAAAGGGTGAGAAATGGACTGGTACGCGCCTGTTGTTAAACATCTGATCCATCCGTTGTGGGCGTTTAAGGACGGAGAGAAGCATCTTGCCGTCCTTCGTGACCTGGAGCGGTGGCAGTATCTCGATCCAGAAGCGCTTCGCGAGCATCAGCTGAAGAGAATCAGGGAGATTACGGTTCATGCCGGCAACACGAGCCCCTACTACCGGGAGCTCTTCCGGACCCATGGGATAGAGCCCATGGAGATAAGATCCTTCGAGGATTTCAGGAAGATCCCCCTGCTGGCAAAAGAAGACATCCAGAGGCACGAAAAGAGTATGGCATCGACGGCCTTCAGCCTCGAGCAGCTCTTCCCGGACAAGACCGGAGGGTCAACGGGCAAGCCCATCAGCTATTACCGCGACTACCCGAGGAGAGACATGCAGAAGGCGGCCGCCATCAGGCATGACAGGTGGGCGCACCAGGATATCGGGGACAAGATCGCCGTCATCTGGGGGCACCGGGAGGACGTCGCTCTCATGAGCAGGCTCAAGGCCCGTCTCACCAACGCCGTGCTCGACCGCAGGTGCTATCTCGACGCCTCCTCCATGACCGAACACGACCTGAGCGCGTTTCTCAGAAAGATGAAGACCTTCAGGCCAGATGGATTCCTCGGCTATGCCAATGCGCTGTACCAGGCGGCCCTGTTCATGGAAGAAAAGGGGCTGTCGCTGCCGAACGACATCAAGTCTGTCATCTCGTCAGCCGAGATGCTTCATCCTCACGAGCGGGAGCTGATCGAGCAGGCTTTCGGCGCCAGGGTCTTCGACCGCTACGGGTGCCGTGAGTTCGGACCCATCGCCAGCGAGTGCGAAACACACGAGGGGCTCCACATGGCTGCCGACTATCTCTACATAGAATTCCTCGACGAGCGCGGTGAGCCCGTTCCAGATGGGGAGGCGGGCAACATCGTCATCACGGATCTCTTCAACCGCGGTATGCCCTTCATCCGGTACCGGATCGAAGACGTGGGCATGCCGCTGAACGGGAGATGCGAGTGCGGCAGGACCCTGCCCCGCATGGACAAGCTGGCCGGAAGGGTCACGGACTTTCTCATCACCCCGGAAGGGGTGCGGGTGTCCGGTGCTTCCGTCACGATCGGGCTCATAGCGAACATACCCGGCCTCGCCCAGGCGCAGTTCATCCAGGAGACGGCAGGCGCCCTGAGGATGAAGGTCGTGAGGCGAGAGAGCTTCAACGAGGACAGCGCCGCTTTCCTGCGGAGGGAGCTGTCCAGGTATTTCGGCAGCTCGATGCAGATCGATATTGAATATGTCGACTCGATCCCGAAGGAGCCGTCCGGAAAATTCAGGTTCAGCATCTGCAGGATCAACAACGGTGCGCATCCGTCGGAAGGCCACCGGACGCGCGCGGCAGGAGCCCGCGGGGAATGAAAGAGGTGCCGATGGCGTTATACAAGGCGTTCGTCAAGTTCGTCACATACCCTCTCATCAGCAGATACGAAGGGCTGGGCGGCGTCTATCGGCATCTCCGGGAGCTCGAGGAGCAGCAGTACCTGCCCGAGCATACCCTTCAGGAGCTCCAGTGGCTGAAGCTGCAGGGTATGCTCCGCTATGCCTACGACAATACCGCTTATTACCGGATGAAGTTCGACGAGTACGGCATCCGTCCCGAAGACGTCAAAGACCCGTCTGACATGGTCAGGGTTCCGATCCTCACGAAGGAAGACATGATCACGCATAAAGATCTCATGATATCGAGGGAATACTCGCCGAGCTCGCTGGTGCCTTCATATTCGGGAGGCACGTCGGGGATAAAGGTGAACTTCTTCTACGCCAGGGACTGTCTTGCATATAAAAGGGCTGCAACTTTGAGGTGCGAGAGGTGGACGGGCTGGGACATCGGGGACAGGACAGTTCTCGTCTGGCCGGCAAACCAGGACCACAACAGTGGTCTGTCGCTGAAGGAAAAGATCAAGGAGCAGCTGTTCACGCGCTGGACAATGTGCCCTGCGGCGAAGATGGACGAGCCTGTCATCCGCGACCACATCCGGACGATCATCACGACCAGGCCGGGCCTCATCAGAGGCTTCCCGACGCCCCTGGGCATCCTGGCCGAGTATATTCTGCAGAACAGTATTGTCATCCCGTCCCCCTGCAGCATCATCTCCACGGGAGAGCCCCTCTTCCGGCCACAGAGGGAGAGGATAGAAAAGGCGTTCGGGGGAAGGGTCTTCGATTCGTACGGGGCCAGGGAGGTATCGCTGATCGGCCAGGAATGCGAACACCACAACGGGTACCACATCAACATGGAGTGCAATTTCCTCGAGTTCATAAAGGATGGAAGGCAGGCCGAGCCCGGCGAGGTTTCGGACATGGTCATCACCGACCTCGTGAATCACGGTATGCCCCTCATCCGGTACAGCATCAGCGATCAGGGGGCTCCAAGCGACAGGACATGCGGATGCGGAAGGGGCCTGAGGCTCTTCGAAAGCATTGTGGGCCGGGACAACGACGTTCTGAAGTCCACGCGGGGGAGCAGCGTGTTCCCCAGCGCCCTCATCATGTTCATGATCGAGGAAGGCCCGGAAATCGGAAAGATGAGGATCGTACAGGACAGGCCTGACCATCTGAAGGTCCAGATTGCGGGGAGCCCCAGGCCGGGGCAGGATCATTTCGCGTTCTACCGCGGCACGATAAGGGAGCTCTTCGGGGGCGACATGAACGTGGACTTCGAGCTGCTCGAGGACCTCCCCAATGAGAAGTCAGGCAAGTTCAGATTTACGGTCTACGATGTGAAGTAACAGGCGGTGAGGCACATCCAGACCAGGCATTCATTTCCGGTGCGGGAACGGCAGAGAATACGGCACAAGACAGCATGACAGGCAAGCTGAAGATCCTTTTCGTCATGGATCATTTCCACTTCTCGTCAGGGGGGACCGAAGGCCAGATGTTCAGCCTGATCAAAGGACTGGACAGGGACCTTTTCGACCCCAGGGCCTGCGTGTTTCGCCGCGAGACCGATTACCTCGAGAGGGAAGGCTTCCCCTGCCCGGTGTTCTGTCCCGAGATCATGAGCTTCTTCTCCCCCTCGACCTATGCCAGATTCCTCAAGCTCAGGGACTATATCCGGAAGGAACGCATCGATGTCGTCCAGACGGTCTTCAACGACTCCGCGCTGGCGCTGCCGTTCTATACTCTGGGCTCCGGCGCGAAGGTGGTTTCCACACGGAGAGACACGGGGTTCTGGTATACGCCCGCAAAGCTTCGCATCCTGCGGATGAACTCCCTGCTCACCGACAGGTACCTGGTGAACAGCCGTGCCGTCAGGGAGAGCGTGAGGAAAAGCGAATGGGTCCCCGACAGGAAAATCGTCGTCATCCCGAACGGGTATGACCTTTCCCGGTTCGACGCCCCTCCCCTCGAGGCGTTCCATGAAACCTATGGGATACCGGCTGGATCGCCCGTTGTCGGCATCGTGGCTAACCTGCGTCCCGTAAAGCGCGTTGGGGACCTCATCACAGCGTTCTCCCTCGTGGTGAAGGAGGTTCCCGACAGCTACCTGATGGTTGTCGGCCACACCGGGGAACAGCCCGGCACGTACTTGGACCTGGCCCGGTCCCTGGGCATAGGCGGCCGGGTGAGGTTCGCGGGGCTGATACCCGACCCGATTCCGATCATCAGGCATTTTTCAGTGGGCGTGAACTGTTCCGAATCCGAAGGCCTGTCCAATGCGGTTATCGAGTACATGGGGTGCGGGGTTCCGGTCGTGGCAACCGGCACGGAAGGAAACAGGGAGCTCGTTGACCACGGTGAGACCGGGCTGCTGGTGCCGGTCGGGGATACCCGGGCGCTTGCCGAGTCGATCGTGAGGCTTCTCAGGGAAGGGCCCCTGAGAGAGATGGTGTCGGTACGGGCCCGTGAAACCGTGCTGAAAAGACATGACGCGAATGAAGTCATGAAGCGGTACGAGCGATTCTATTTCGGAATCGCCCGGGACGGGCGGAACGGACGTGATTTCGGAAACGGGGGACCGAAGGGACAGGAGGGGTGCATCCCGGCAGCATGAACGAACTCGGATACAAACTCTATCTCCTGTTCACTGTAAGCTGGTTCCTGCATCTGGCTGCACGCATCCCCGTGCTGGGTGCGATCAGGTTCGATCTGCTTCTCGCCGCCCTGCTCATCGTGCTCGCCTATGTGAGCCGGTCCACGGCGGGACAGGACAGACGTAACGAGATCGAAAGACTCCTGCTTATCCTGATCGTGTATGCATTCATGACCTTCCCCATATCGAGGTGGCCCGGGACAGTCATTAAAAGCGGCTTCCCCATGCTCATCAAGGCAGTGGTCTTCTATTATTTCACCGTTGCCTTCATAACGAGCGAGAAGCGGCTCAAGGCCTTCCTGTTCGTGTACATCGCATGCCAGACGATCCGGGTCCTGGAGCCCCTCTATCTGCACGTTACCCAGGGATACTGGGGATCCGTCGCCTCCATGATGGGAGGGACGGAATTCATGATGCGGCTCTCGGGCGCACCGTCGGATACCGTAAACCCGAACGGACTTGCAGCGGTCATCTTTTCGGTCATCCCCTTTCTCTATTTCTACTCGTCCCTGTCGTGGAAGCACAAGCTGGCAGCCTTTG